>Ga0302219_10001144_pt1 | contig 11169 bp, 9 predicted proteins | sample II_Palsa_E1_2_FD_194569 | JGI IMG/M metagenome (GOLD analysis project Ga0302219, IMG submission 194569) | Peat permafrost microbial communities from Stordalen Mire near Abisko, Sweden - II_Palsa_E1_2 | ecosystem: Environmental > Terrestrial > Soil > Palsa > Peat permafrost | place: Sweden...
GTAGGTTCCGCGGCTACTCTACAGAACGCCTTCCTGTCGCCGATTTTGTCGGGAGGGACCTTGGTATTTGTTTCAGGCTCTGTTGGGAAAATGAAGGCGCTCCTTTCCAAGGCCTTCAAGGTGACTTTGGGGTTGAGCCTTCTTCCGTTGGGCTTTGTCGCAATGTTTGGGCCAACAATCGCCTGTGCCTGGGCGGGGCAAACTGATCCACGATTCCGATCCGCTTTTCTTCTCGTGTGCCTTAGTTCACTTTTTGGTGCCCTCTCCGTGCTCGCTCTTGTGCTTTACAGAGTTTCTGGGAAAGCTCTGCTGGACAACATACGCCAGCTTCTGCGTATTGCATTGATCGTTGGAGTCGTTGCACTCGCTCCAAGGTTAGGGTTTGTTGGAATATTGGCGGGCCTTGCGGCTTGCGAGCTTGCGGGGATGCTATTCATGCTCTATGCCCTCGCAAGGACTTTCGACGTCTTTCGTGCAAATATTGTGATGCCAGACGCATTCAGACTATCGGTCGCCGCGGCATCGATCTTTACCACTGGCCTTATCGCATCCTACGTTCCACTGCGGGGTGGTTATACCGGAAGAACGCTTGCCGCCATAACGTTGGCGAAAGCCGGATTAGCTTGTCTTCTCGTATCTTGGCCTGTTCTAGTGGGCACCGGGGCTGTGACCGCGAGCGAGAGGCAAGCTTTACTCACCTCGCTTTTCCCAAAAATGATTCGTGCGAAAGGCTAGTTGCACAGAGTAACGCTGAATGGATACTCGTTCTCAATCTTCTCGCGGAACGGTAGAGGATCCTCTACGGCTCTTAGGGCGTGCGACTCGGAAATTGAATACCGAGTGGATGCGAATGACCTATCCTTTTGCCGCAATTGGACGGAGCGTCTCAATCGCATTGAATTGCGAATTGTCGAGAAGGGACGCGCCTTACATTAGCATAGGAGACGATGTGCAGGTTGGCGTAGACTCGTGGCTTAATATTATCGAGGATTCCGGTCCACTTCAGACTAAGTTGATTATTGGGAACGGGTGCAGTGTAGGTCGACGCTCAACAGTCTCAGCCAAGAACTATATTGAGTTGGAAGCAGATGTCTTGCTGGCACCTGGAGTGCTGATCATGGATCACAATCACGAATACTCCAATCCCGACCTGCCAATCCATGCGCAGGGCGTAACTGAAGGCGGACGGATCGTGATTGGGCGTAATAGTTGGCTGGGATTTGGGTGCGCCATCTGCTGCTCGAACGGCGCGTTGACTCTAGGCAGAAACTGTGTGGTAGGAGCGAACAGCGTCGTAACACAGAGCTTCCCCGATTTTAGTTTGATTGCGGGAAGTCCCGCGAAACTTATCAAAATTTATGATTTGTCCCTGGGGCAGTGGGTACGAGTCAGCGAAGCGGCTTCTGGATCTGAGAATTTAAGGATTCGGATCTAACAACTGGGTAGATCAGATGCATCCGCATTTGCAGTTTAACCAACGGGATTTAGGGCACGGGGCTTCTGGAACCGTACTGCACCCGGTGGTTCTTGTAGCTTTGGTGCTGACTTCTGTTCTGATCCTGGTGCTTCCAAGGAAGTATGTCGTTGTCCCCCTGCTCCTAATAACCTTCCTCGTCCCTCGTGGTCAGGTGATTGTACTTGTTGGCTTGCATTTGTATGTGAGGCTTATTGTCCTGCTGGTCGGCTTTGTACGGCTTGCACGAGCCAGATTTCAAGTTGCTGGTGGACTAAATAGCATCGACAAACTTTTTATCCTGTGGGCTGGATATCGGGTAGGAGCGGCCATCCTCACAAATTGGCCTGACGGCTTGGCAGAGCAAGTGAACTTCGGGATTACAGCTTATTGTGGATACTTTTTGCTTCGCCACCTGATCCAGAACGAGGAAGATATCGTCCGGACAGCCAAGACCTTTGCCTTGATTACTGTAATCTTGGGAAGCTGTATGTTATATGAGCACATCCATGATGTGAACATATTCGGCTATTTAGGCGGCGTTCGGCTGATCCCTGAGATGCGCGATGGCGCGATCAGAGCCCAAGCGTCGTTGGGACACTCAATCTTAGCCGGCTGCTGTGGGGCTACGCTGGTCCCCCTCTTTTTCTGGTTGTTGAAGAGCGGCAATAGCAGGCCTGTTGCCGTAATCGGAATTCTTGGATCGACCTTGATGGTCTTCGCCTCGTGCTCCAGTACCCCTTTACTTGCATACGCGGCCGGAGTTCTTGGACTGTCTCTCTGGCCTATTCGCCGCTCCATGCGGACGGTCCGTTGGGGAATTGTGGGTGCGCTCGTAATTTTAGCGGCAATAATGAATGCGCCTGTATGGTGGGCGGTTGCGTACGCCAACGTTGTTGGCGGCTCTGGAGGCTACGATCGTGCCTATTTGATTGATACGTTTATGCGACACATTCTCGATTGGTGGCTCATTGGGACAAATCAAAACGGTAATTGGGGATATGACATGTGGGACCTATCGAACCAGTTTGTAGCCGAGGGGGAGATAGGTGGGCTCGTTGCGGTCACTTGCTTCATCGCAATAATCTGCCAAAGCTATAGCAGGCTTGGAAAGATGCGTAGACGCGTGAGAGCCAAAGATCAATGGCTTTTGTGGAGTCTTGGAGCTGTTATGCTCGCCCACATTTATGCCTTTTTTGGCGTAGCTTATTGGGATCAAACCCAGATCTGGTGGTTCGCATCTCTCGCTATGATCTCTACCGCGACGATTGGTTTCCAAGGATCGTCTGCTAAAGCTTGCAGATCAAACACCGCACACAATTCTTGGGGATCCTAAACGTCTCATGTAACCATGATGTAAACAAACTTGGAATCGAGCGCTTACACAATTTATTATGGAGCTTTCATTCATCGTCGTAAACTGGAACTCGCTCACCTATTTGCGCAAGTGTATTGCGAGTATCTATGCACAAACCAAATGCTCCTTCGAGGTTGTCGTTGTAGATAACGCTTCTCCTACCGGAGAGGCATCCGTCATAGCGCGCGAGTTCCCACAAATTACGCTGATCCAATGCACCGAGAATATAGGGTTTGGAGCCGCTAACAATCTTGGGTTTCAGAGATCAGTTGGAGACAACCTTTTGTTTCTCAACCCAGACACAGAACTTCTCAATTCGGCAGGAGACATAATGATCCGTACACTTTCAGCCGATAGGTGTGCAGGTGTTATCGGGTGTACCCTTCTGAATGAAGATCGCTCCATACAGACCAGTTGCATCCAAACATTTCCGACAATTCTTAACCAGTTACTGGATTCCGACTGGTTGCGTGTGCGTTGGCCGAATTCACATTTATGGGGAACTGAGCCGTTGTGGTCTAAGCGCGTCGGGGCCGCGCAGGTAGAGGTAATCTCGGGTGCGTGTATGCTGATGCGTCGCGAGGTATTTGAAGAGGTAGGGGGCTTTACAGAGGCCTACTTTATGTATGCTGAAGATCTAGATTTGTGCTACAAGATTCAGAAAGCTGGATATTCTAATTACTATCTTAGTTCTCCAACCGTCCTCCATTACGGGGGCAAAAGCAGCAACCCTGAGCAAGCAACTCCGATGAAATGGCGCTCAATCATCATATTCTGCGAACGGCACCATGGACACGCATACGCGGTTGCCTTTCGTTTTGCGATTGCGTGCGCATCACTGGTGCGTCTCATCGTGTTGACAGGAACGAGAGCGCCAATGGGAATACTGAGGAACCGAACGCCAGACTCGGCCGCACTAACGAAATGGAAACTGATTCTGCACACAATGCTCGGGTCATCTGGTCGCCTGCGCCCTGTTTCCCAGCCAACGGCACGTTAACAGCATGGAAGACTTCATTGGCTTATGACCCATCTCGAAACCAAATTCGTAGTCATTACTGCCGTTCGAGACGAAGAAGAACATCTTCGTAGCACAGTGGAATGCATGTTGCGGCAGACCGTACCGCCGGCCGAGTGGATCATCGTGAATGATGGGTCAAGCGACAATACTCCTCAGATCATCGACGAGTACGCGAAAAACGTGAAATGGATTCGCGCAGTGCATCGGAGTAATCGTGGGTTCCGCAAGCCCGGTGGCGGAGTAGTTGAGGCATTCAACGACGGGTATCGGGTTCTGCAAAGCACAGACTGGGAATTTATCGCGAAGTTCGACGGAGACCTTTCCTTTGAAAGCGACTATTTCGAACAGTGCTTCCTTAAATTTCGCGACGATCAGACACTTGGGCTGGGCGGTGGAACCATCTGCTATGTATCTGCAAAAGCTATACGGATTGAAGAAGCCCCTCCATTTCACGTTAGGGGGGCAACAAAAATATACCGCAAGGCTTGCTGGGAAAGTATCGGCGGTCTATGGGCCGCCCCTGGTTGGGACACAATGGATGAAATCAAAGCAAATTCCCAAGGATGGCGCACAAAAAGCTTCAACGATCTGTTTCTCGTCCATCATCGTCCAACCGGAACCGCCGACGGCGTCTGGCAGGCTCTGGTGAAGTACGGCCGAGCAAACTACATCTGTGGCTACGATCCGGTGTTCATGTTGGCAAAGTGCCTGCGGCGGATCACTATGAGACCGCGTGTCATGGGTGCCATTGTTCTTATGTACGGATATATCAGCGGCTATCTGAAGAGAATTCCGCAAGTAGACGACCCCGATGCCATAGCCTTCCTTCGGCGCCAACAATGGAATCGGCTCACCGGAAGACGCAGTATCTGGGACGGTAACATCCATGAAAAACATCCCCTCCGGAGCAGTCAGACCCCCTAAAGGCAACGGTAGCGTTGAAGAAGACAAGCGCGAGGAGTCAAGATATGATTCGACGTTGGTTAAGCTGGACAAGTATATCCTTGACCCCGTACTGACCGTTTTCAGCAACCCGCACAAAAAGCCATCTCGTTTGCCAGAAATTTACTCATCGTTCGAAATTCCATTTCAAAGAAACCCTGTTCGCTTTCGGTCCCGAGACGTGAGGTTGATGTGTGCGGCATTTGTGGCAAGCTGAATTTTGAGAAAGATGCGCCAGTCACGCCGCGCTTGTTGAAAGCAATGGCGGACAGTATCGCACATCGTGGGCCAGACGACGAAGGCTACTACGCTCACGGTTCCGTAGGTTTCGGGTTCCGGCGTCTGTCGATCATCGATTTAGCGACCGGCCACCAGCCAATTTCGAACGAAGATGGCTCGGTGTGGATCGTCTTCAATGGCGAAATCTACAACTATGAAAAGCTTAAAGAGGACCTGAGAGCGCGTGGGCACGTCTTTACAACGAAGACAGACACAGAGGTAATTGTCCACCTCTACGAAGAATATGGCGCAGACTGTATTGAGAAATTACGAGGGATGTTTGCCTTCGGAATATGGGACGAGAATAGAAAACAACTGCTCCTAGCTCGAGACCGTGTCGGAATCAAACCTTTGTACTATCGGCTTTCGGAGACTTCTTTGTCTTTTGGCTCGGAAATCAAGGCCCTTTTGGCGGATCCGGAGTTCAAGCCTGAGGTTGCCCCGGAAATGATTGATCGCTTCCTCACATTTGGATACCTTCCTGGAGAAGAGACACTTCTACGGGATGTGCGCAAGTTGGCTCCGGGTTCATTCTTGCTGGTCCGACGTGGAAAGGTCGTGGTCAAGCAGTATTGGGATCTCAGGTTTTCAACAAAGGTTCGTACCGATGCAGAGGCAAGGGATGAATTCTTGGAGCTGTTGGAAGAGTCTGTTCGGCTGCACATGATAAGCGATGTGCCTGTGGGATTTTTGTTGAGTGGAGGTGTAGACTCCACTGCGATGCTTGGACTAGCCGTCGGAAAGACAGACAAGCCGTTAAGCAGCTTTACCGTTGGCTTCTCGTCGTCGGGGGTTGTTGACGAGCGACCGTTTGCAAGTTTAGCGGCAAAGCTGTACGGAACGGAACATCATGAAACAACCATCAGTGCCCGTCAGTTTGCAGACTTCTTGCCTAAGTTCACTTGGCAAATGGAGGAACCTGTCTGTGACCCTCCATCAGTTGCGCTCTACTATGTTGCCCGCTTGGCAAGAGACTATGTCAAGGTTCTAGTCTCCGGAGAAGGAGGCGACGAAGCCTTCGCTGGGTACCAAACGTATCGTGGCGTGCTTTGGCTCGAAAGGCTGAAATCTCTACTAGGACCCTCCCTGCCGGTTGTTGCTGCCCTAGGTGCTCGCCTGAATCAAACTGTGAAACTGCAGCGTTTGCAGAAGTACGCTCCTTTGCTGGGCCTCCCGTTTGATAAGTACTACCTTGGCCGAGCATATTCGCCGGGGTCATATTTCAACGCAAAATCTTGCATGCTTTACTCCAACAATTTTGCAGCCTTCGTCAATAAGCCATATTCTCAAGCTCCTGTCCAGCAGTATCTTAGAAGCGAAAACGCTAAAAGCGTCCTCAATAGGATGCTCTATGTTGATACGAAGACAACTTTGCCAGACGATCTGCTCCTGAAGGCAGACAAGATGACAATGGCAAATTCGATTGAATTGCGAGTTCCATTCCTTGATCACAGGATTCTCGAGTTTGCAGCAACCCTCCAAGAGAATCAAAAGGTCCGAGGTTTCACCACCAAGTTCATGGCTAAGTTCGCACTGGAAGGCCGGGTCCCACATGAGATCCTGCACCGTAAGAAGGCTGGCTTTCCAATGCCATACGAGACCTGGTTAAGAGCAGAACTGAAGGATTGGGTGAAGGATGTTCTTTTTGATCGAGAGACAACTGCGCGCGGGTATTTTAACCGTGGTGTCGTTGAGAGTCTTATCGCAGACAACACGCACAATGGCCGACATGCAAGAGAATTGTTCTCTTTGGTTATTCTAGAACTTTGGCATCGCTCCATTTTGAATGGGGAATACGCTTTGAATGGAAGCCAATACGCAATGCCTCGTGGCTGACATTACTGCTCTGCTTCTCCAACATCGATGTCGCAAAGATCAGCTCCGCAACATTTAACGGTGAAGCAGTGTGCCGTGGAGTCCCGAATGGGTTGTTATGAGATGGTAAACCAGCATAAGGTCGAACAAGAGGTATCAGTTCGATGCAAAAGGGTATGTATGCTGGCTTACACTACTTATGAGTGTGACAATCGTGTCCGGCGATACGCTGAGGCGCTCGTGAAGCGTGGCGACACGGTTGATGTAATTGCGTTAAGCAGTTCTGGATTTGGGCAGATGGCGGAGCCAGCCGTCAATGGGGTTCGGGTATATCGAGTACAGCATCGTGAACAGAATGAACGCAGCATGTGGAGCTATGCGTTCCGTCTTTTGTGCTTTTTGGTGAGATCCTCAAGAGAATTGACTCGGCAACATAAGCAGATTCACTACGATGTAATCCATGTACACAATATGCCAGACTTTCTCATATTTGCGGCATGGTATCCAAAGCTTACTGGTTCCACAATTATCCTTGACATACATGATCTTGTCCCGGAGCTGTTTGCAAACAAATTTCAGAGCAAGCTAAAACCCCTATATGTCTGGTTCCTAAAAGCGATTGAGAAGATGTCAGCGCGAGTTGCCGACCATGTGATCATATCGAATGACTTATGGTATGAGACAGTAACTGCGCGCTCAATTGAACGGCAGCATTGCTCCGTTCTGATCAATCATGTAGACGAGGATCTGTTCTACCGTCATGCAAAAACTAGAACTGACGACAGGTTTATCATCCTATTTCCGGGAAGCTTACAATGGCATCAGGGGCTGGACATTGCAATTTCTGCATTTGCTGAGATTAAGCGTAACGTTCCAACCGCGGAGTTTCATATCTATGCGGGATCAGGCGGGAACCAGGCAGTGTCGTTGAGAATTCTGGTTGAGAGCCTTCATCTTGAAGAAAGCGTCAAGTTCTATGAGGGTGTCTCCCTCGATGAAGTTGTGCAAGTGATTGCCAATGCGGACCTTGGAGTCGTCCCCAAACGGGCTGACTCGTTCGGCAACGAAGCCTACAGTACCAAGATTATGGAGTTCATGTCCCAAGGCGTGCCCGTTGTTGTATCTAGAACCAAGATCGATAGCTTTTACTTTGAGGAGGGTGACGTTCACTTCTTTCCGTCGGGCGACAGCCGAGCCATGGCCGCGGCAATGCTCGAGGTCATCAACGACAAGGAACTACGAGAGTCTCTCATTTCCCGAGGCTACGACTATTGTCGACACAATGGCTGGGCAAGGAAGAAACAGGAGTACCTGGATCTTGTGGACTCGCTTTCGACTGATCTCTTCGATGATATTGATCCGGCTGTCTTAGCCAAACCGCCATTCGGGGAAAATAGCAATGAACGGCGACTAGTGGAAGAAGTAGCCGCTGGCTTCGGCGGAACCGAAACCAGCGAGCTTGACGGTCCTGGCTCCGGGGCTTCCTTGGAAGAAAACTAGCGATCAGCAGAGCGGATGGATATAGCCTGATGATAGTGGCTGAATAGTCTTCCTCTCGTACTACAACGAGAATTTCGAAGTGCGTCTTTCCGAGCATAGATCCACCATTTTGACAAAGCTTTTGCAAGTAATTTGCGCCTGCATTTTGTCGGGTATTCTCGTGGCAGGACTTTGGCCGTTTAGTGCGCCGCGGAATGAAGTCACTTGGTCAGATCAAGGGTACGGTCTCCATTTTGGCAAGCACGGCAGCATTCTAAGTTCGGGAACCTTCGAAGTGGCTTGGCCCGAGGACGAGAGCGCTTGCAGTTTGGAAATTTGGCTACAGCCGAGCCAGATCCAAGGTTTCAGCACTATTCTCGCGTTTTATCGACCTGCGAACAACGTAGTACCTTTTGTGCTGGGCCAGTCACTGGGGGACTTAGTACTACAGCGCGCAGCTCCGAGGCGCTCCACAAAGCCAGTTAGGATTTATGTAGATGGCGTCTTCAACGACTTGAAGCCGATATTTTTGACGATTACCTCCGGGGTGGCGGGAACCGCAGTCTACACAAACGGCATTCTAGAGAAGCGAACCTCGATATTCACTTTTTCAGATGCGGATTTGACAGGGCAACTAATACTCGGCAATATGCCATCGACGAATCACAGTTGGGCAGGTCAGGTGGACGGGCTTGCAGTTTACGATCACGAACTCGCGGCGAGCGAAGTATCACGGCATTTCGCTGAGTGGACGAAGGGAACGCAGCCGGACTTAGCGACAGCGAAAGGTGTCGTTGCCGCCTACCTCTTTAATGAGGGCAAAGGGGATATCGTCCACAACGAGATCAATTCCGCAACCGACCTTCTCATTCCAAAACGCTTTTTCGTCTTACAGGAAAGGTTCCTTGAATGTCCGTGGAACGCGTACCGCCCCGGTTGGAAATACTGGAAGGATGTCTTTGCTAACATTGCAGGCTTCATCCCGCTGGGATTTTTCTTCTGTATGTATTTTTCTTTAGTAAGAAAAATGACGCGCGCGGCGATAGTGACGATCGCTTTGGGGTTTTCGGTTAGTTTAACCATCGAAGGATTGCAGACATTTCTCCCCACACGGAACTCTGATATGACGGACATTATCACCAATACGCTAGGAACCGTTCTCGGGGTGATTCTTTGCCTCTATATCCCGTTATGGCAACGTTTGATGAGTTGCGCGTGGAATACGTCGCCGCACGAATAATCCAAAGACTTCCGCCTCCTGACGCGACGAGATATCCACGAGCTCGTTGTCCTATACAAACAATCTAATTCCTAACCATGAAGAAAGGTAAATTATGAACACGACATTACTTATGCCGCAGCAATCAAAAACCCACTCACTCGACACTCCCATTCCACAACAGATCAACATCATGATTGATGATCTTATGGCTTCGTTGCCTGACCCCACGCAATTAACGAGCGAAGAACAGCGGGGAATTATTGCACGCTATACGGCCGTTCTTGAAGGAAATTTCATATACTGGATGACCGCGACTCTTCTTTCCGTTCAATCAGAGGATGCGCGCCCGATTATCCTGGATAACCTACACGAGGAAGTGCGCGATGCACATCCTGCCATGATGCGGAGATTTGCCATAGCCGCGCACGCATTCCCAACGGAGACGGACGCGCTCGACGTCCATGAAGATTTGACGAACATTCGTCTGTTCCTAGGTCGGCTTTCGGGCGTGCAGTCTCTTCTGACTATGGCTTTCTTCGAAGGGTTCATTCAAAAGTTCATGGCTTATCTGGCTGCCCTCGCTAGGGCGCAGGGGTCAACCGACATGGAATACACGGATGTGCACGGAGTCTGCGATATTGAGCACACGGACGGTCTCTTCCGCGCATTTTCTATCGAGATGGCACTCTCCCCTCTTGATCCGAAGAAGGATCTCTTTGAAGGCGTCTATCTTCTTCGCACGCTGATACAGACCATTGTCTTCAACCGGGCCGCTACGCTACAAGCCTGATCAATCCCACAAGGCATTTCGAGTGCAGACCCAACTCCGTCCAGAAATCAACTTACCAGAGCAAGCCGGATATTTTGCGGTTCCAGGGGCAGATATTTACGCTGTCCTGCACCCCGTGACGGACCCGGTGGCTCGCGTTCTCCTTGTTGGGCCGTTCGCCTCTGAGCGGCATTCTTCATACCACGCATGGGTTCGTTGGGCCCGATATTTGGCCGCGAGGCATATTGAAGTCCTTCGGTACGATTATCGCGGTATTGGTGAGAGTACCGGTGTTTTCGAGGAAATGAGTTTTGAAGACTGGGACGAAGATGTCCGTTTTCTTGCCGATCAGGTCGCACGTCGGTCGCCCAGTGTCCCACTCTTGTTGCATGGGCTCGAACTTGGAGCAATCCTCGCAGCTAGAAGGTTCCATGAAGGCACCGGCGATGCGTTGCTGCTTTGGTCTCCGCCAGCTAACGCAAACCAAGTACTCTGTTCGACCCTCCTGCGTTGGACAGGAACAGAACAACAATACGAGGGACTGGAGGCAAGGAAATCTGCCTCTGAATACATCCGTCAACTAGAGCAGGGACAGGTTGTCGAAGTGCAGGGATATCGATGGTCAAGCAGTCTCTGGCGCGACTCCTTTCACTGCGAGTTGCCCAGTACCATGGGAGACGAACACCTATCCTGCGAAGCGTACAAGAAGCCGGTCAGGATATTGAAACTTGGTGAAGATACAGTTCCTCTAGTTGGGGCGCTCCTCGGATACAACGAAGCTAACGAACTTAATTGGCTCTACTCAAGCAATTTCGACTGGGTCGCAAAGGCT
>Ga0302219_10001146_pt1 | contig 11154 bp, 8 predicted proteins | sample II_Palsa_E1_2_FD_194569 | JGI IMG/M metagenome (GOLD analysis project Ga0302219, IMG submission 194569) | Peat permafrost microbial communities from Stordalen Mire near Abisko, Sweden - II_Palsa_E1_2 | ecosystem: Environmental > Terrestrial > Soil > Palsa > Peat permafrost | place: Sweden...
CGCTCTGGTTGAAGTTAAATGACTTGGCCAGTTCCGGAGAAAAATCCTGAATGTGTACGCCGAGATATCCGCGAATCACTTTCCCGTGCGCCAGAATTTGATCCATCACCGGCTTGGCCATGCTCATCGGAATCGCGAAGCCCACGCCTTCATTGCCGCCCGAGCCGCCGTGCGAAAGGATTGCGGTGTTGATGCCCACCAGGTTGCCGTGGATATCGATCATCGCGCCACCCGAATTTCCGGGATTGATCGCCGCGTCGGTCTGGATAAAATTCTCGTAGTCTTCAATGCCCAGCCGCGAACGGCCGGTGGCGCTGACGATCCCCATGGTTGCGGTTTCGCCCACGCCGAACGGATCACCGATGGCGAAAATCAAATCGCCTACATTGAGCTGGGTGGAATCCCCGAGCGGAAGCGTCGGCAAGTCCTTTCCTTCGATCTTCAGCACCGCTACGTCCGACTTCGGATCGGCACCGACCAGCTTTGCCGCGAATTCACGTTTGTCGCTGAGCTGCACCTTGATGTCCGTCGCTCCGTCGATCACGTGATTGTTGGTCAGAATGGTCCCGTCCGGAGTGATGATCACGCCCGAACCCAGCGCCTGCTCGCGCTCGGCGTGCGGCTTGCCGCCCTGCCCGAATTGATCGCCGAAAAACTGGCGGAACATCGGGTCATTGAACATTGGCGACATCTGGTTGGCTTGTGGTTTTACGATCTTCGAGGTTCGAATGTTGACGACCGCGGGCAACGCCGGCTTGATCACTGCCGAAAATCCGTTAGCGAAATTGCCCAGGCTTACCGGCAATGCATTTTGCGCGATGGTGATGGGTTCGCGCGATGCGCCGAATACCGCGTGGCCGGCCCAGTCCCGGAATCCCTGCGAAAGTAGCGCGCCCCCCGCGAATGCCGCAACCACCACTACCGTGGCGACCCAGCGGCGAATCTTTAAACTACTGCTTTCCATGGCTGTCTCTCCTTCATCTTCTCTAGCTGGATTTTATTTATATCGCTGCGTGCGCTACGTTGGCGCTACCGCGAATATGGTATTTGACGTATCAGAGGCCAATATGTGTTTTGCTAGAAGCTCGCGCTACAAATAATCGTTGGATCATCGTCCCGGCCGAGTAACCCGGCCCAAGCCCTATCTTAGATGCAAAAGGCGCTGAGCGGGTTTTTAGATATCCAGCCCCTCGCCAAGGTATTAAAATCCAGCGGTTTTGAGTAACCTATCCGCGATTCATTCGTCGAATCAATCACTTGCGAGCGCGTTTGACGCGCTGGCCGCACCATCCGCCACGGAAAATTGAAAGGAGTACTAGTATGAATCGCAATCTGCTATCCGCTCGCGTCGTTGCAGTGGTCCTCACTTTCTTCCTCACGATTTTATTGCAATCCGCGAAGGCGCAGCAGGCTGCGGTGGCCACTGCTGACGATGGCACTCTCCAATCGCTCACGGCCATTGCCGGCGCGGGACAGATGCAACCACGCGCATTTGAGTTCCTCACCGAGCTGAGCGACGACATCGGCGCTCGCGTTACCGGTTCACCAGCCGCCGCACAAGCCGTCGACTGGGGCGTGGCCAAGATGAAAGAAATCGGGCTGGAGAATGTGCATACCGAACCTTGGAAACTTTCGCACGGCTGGACTCGCATTTCGGCCGATGCCGAACTGATCGCTCCCATTCGTCGCCGGCTTATGGTCGATGCGCTGGGCTGGGTTGGTTCCACCGCGCCTGGAGGAGTCGAAGCCGATGTAGTAGCGGTTAATGCGTATCAGTTGCCCGACGAGCTAAAAAATAATTCCGGAAGTTGGCGCGGAAAAATTCTGCTCATGATTCAAAAAGGCGACGCGCCCAAAGATCGCATGGAAACTTTCGCCAAGTTCGGCGATTTCCTGAAGGCGGCGCACACCTCGGGCGCCGTCGCGGTGATCGGCGGTCAGGGCGGCCGGAAAGCCACTGGAATGCATTTGACGCACACCGGCGCGCTCGGCTTCGACGCGTACTACGACATTCCGGTCGTCAGCATGGCGGCCGAGGATCAGGAACAACTCGAGCGCTATCTCGACCGAGGCAAAACTCCACGGCTGAAAATCAACGTGCAGAATCGCGTCACCGACGGCCCAGTGGATTCCGCAAACGTCGTCGGAGAAATTCGCGGCACCCAAAATCCGGAGCAAATCGTGGTCGTCGGCGGGCATCTCGATTCCTGGGATCTGGCCTCCGGCTCAACCGACAACGGTGTCGGTTCCACGGTCACCTTGGGCGCCGCAGCGGCCATCTTGAAGTCGGGATACAAACCGAAGCGCACCATTCGCTTCGTTCTTTTCACCGGCGAAGAGGAAGGTCTGCTCGGTTCTCTCGCTTATGTCAAAGCTCATCAAGCTGACATGGGAAATTACCTGGGCGCTTTGATTCTGGATTCCGGCCAGGGTCCGGTGGTCGGATTTCAAATGGGCGGACACGAGGAATTGATTCCGACATTCAAGAATTTTGCGTCAACTCTTCAGGCCTTTGGCAAGCTAGATGTCGACAACGAGGTTGAGTTCGGGACTGACACTGGGCCATTCACATTGGCGGGATTGCCCGGAATCAATCTGAACCAGGATTCTCCCGACTATAAATACACGCATCATTCGCCCGTGGACACGCTGGACAAAGTGCAACCGGAAATCCTGGATCGGAATGCGACAATCATGGCCTTGGTTGCATTCTGGGTCGCGGATCGTCCCGAACGTTTGGCGAGCCCGTGGCCGCAGGAAAAGACCGCGAAGATGCTGGTGGATCAGCATCAGGACGGGATTCTTAAGGCCTTCGGTTTGTGGCCCTTCGGAAATCTGGGAAGCGAGCCGGAGCAAAAATAGAAAACGGGCAGTCTCGCAGGGCAGCGTCCACTACCAGAGCGTTGATCCGCTGATCAGCCGGGCAATAAAGAAAGCGGCAGCGGCGGCCAGGCCTCCGACCAGCACGGTTTGAATTCCGCCGCGCAGCGGTTTCACACCGGTGAAGCGCCCTTTGATCCAGCCAAAAATAAAAAGTGCCAGCAAAGTCAAAACCACCGAATAAATCAGCGCGCGCTGTAAGTCCTGATGGATCGCGATGTACGGCGCCAGTGGAATCAGGCCGCCGGCGATGTACGCCGCCGCAATTGTGGCCGCGCTGCGCGCCGCTCGCGAGGGATCCGGCCTTTCGAGCCCCAGTTCGAAACGCATCATGAAATCGACCCACTTCTTCTGATCGCCGGTAATCGCGCTCACCACTGGCGCCATCTGCGCTTCCGTCAATCCGTACTCGCGAAAAACTTTGGCCACTTCCTCAATCTCCACGTCAGGGAGTTCGACCGTCTCACGATACTCACGATCAAGTTCGGAAGCGTAATGCTCCGTATCGGTTTTGGCCGCAAGATATCCGCCGAGACCCATGGCGATCGACCCAGCCGCAATTTCCGCCAATCCAGCCGTCACCACGATCCCCGTAGACGCGACCGCACCCGTCAGTCCGGCCGCGAGCGCGAACGGAACCGTCAACCCATCCGCCATGCCGATCACGATGTCGCGCACGGCGGCGGTAGCGGTGAAATGTCTCTCGACGTGTTCGACCGACGGCATTCGGTGCTCCTTCGCAATTTCGCGGACCGCGCTGCAGGCGATTTACCGGAACAATGACTGTCAGCGCCGACAGGCGAGTATAATTATGGGGCAGGAACTGGAAATTCGGAGATAGATAGTGACTTCGACTTCTGGATATCTTACGAGAAAAGGAGCAGCCATCCGATGAGCTACACCCTACCACCGCTGCCTTACGCTTTCGACGCGCTCGAACCCTACATCGACGCGAAGACCATGGAAATCCATCACGACAAACACCACGCCGCTTACGTCACCAATCTCAACAAGGCGCTCGAAGCGCAACCGGATCTGGCCAAACTGCCGGTGGAGGAATTGCTGGCAAAAATTAATACCGTGCCAGAAGCGATCCGCACCGCTGTCCGCAACAATGGTGGCGGCCACATGAACCACTCCATGTTCTGGAAGATTATGAAGAAGGATGGCGGCAAGGAACCCACCGGCGAGCTAGCCAGCGCGATCAGCTCCGCCTTCGGCAGTTTTGCGGATTTCAAAACCAAGCTCAACGACGCCGCCACCAAGCGATTTGGTTCCGGCTGGGCCTGGCTATTGTTCCGCGACGGCAAACTGGTGATCGAGTCCACGGCGAACCAGGACAATCCGATCATGGATGGCGGCAAGGCGTTCTTCGGACTGGACGTCTGGGAACACGCCTATTACTTGAAGTATCAGAATCGCCGGCCGGAATATCTGGAAGCGTGGTGGAATACGATTAACTGGCAGCAAGTCGCCGAAAATTTCGCCAACGCCAAGAAGTAATTTTGTTTGCAGTTGGAAGCCGCATTTGCCAAAGGAGGGCGGGTTACAAACCTGCCCTCCTTTATTTTTTCCCACGCCGCGCGTAAAAAACTAGTGCGCCCAAACCTTTTCGGGATCACTCTCGTACGGATAAACGTGGACCATCCAGTTGAAAATCTGCGGCACCCATCGTCCGCCGGCTTGCTGGCAAGCCTCTTCCGTCGCGATCGAACCGCGAAAACCAAATTCCTTTGAAGTTCCCGGCTGGATGTGCGCCTCCGGCGGCGCAAAGCACAGATTCACATGTTTGTGCCAGCGCGCGACGCTCAGCGGCACTCGCGCATTCAGCTCGTCTTCGCTGTCGCGGCGCGGAGCTGTGAACATCGCGCCTTCCAGCGCATAGCCATCGCCCGATTTGGTGTAAAGCAGCGAAGTCGGATGCGCAGGATTGAACGTTGTTTGCGCTTCGCGGCCGTAATCGTAATTCGTGAAGTGATAGTGCTCCTGCGGCACGTTGGGGAGAAAAATCACGAAACCTTCGGCCAGCGCGACCTTGTAATCCTTATATTTCTCGATGGCCGGCCGCAATTCCGCCACAATCTCTGCCGCACGTTTTTCGTCGCCAGTATTCGCGGGGCGTAAATCGGTCATTAACATATGCGCGCCCATGTCCATGTCGCGGCCGGACATCGCCATGTTCGCGCCCTTCGCGGCATCCGAGTCCTGCCCGCCGCCCGGCTTGCCCATGTCCATGCCTGGCATCGCGCCTTGTTTTTGCTGCTGAGCATCTTGCGACCGGGTTGCGCGAAGCGGCAGCACAAACGAGCAGATCGCCACTGCACTCGCGACGGCAAAAACGAAGAATATGCTGGATTTATTGGTCATTATGTCGTGGGGTGAACGAGCGGCCCCTCCTAAATATGGAACACGTTTTCGAACTCAAAGTTGCTCGCACGCCTTTCAGGAACAGTGTGCCGCGATCCCTCATCCCCGAGCAAGTCCCGTGCCACATTTCTGTTTCCCTGTAGCCGTTTCGAGCATCATATGTGTGCTTTTTCGTTCGTGTACCCTTGACGTAGACCTTGAAATCGGTAAACTGCGATTTCTGACATGGCCACGATTGCCAACCCGGTCGAAGAGACGTTGTTGGATTTTCAGTTCCCGCAACGCGAGGCGGCGTTTTTTTACGGCCTGTTTCTGCGCGGCCATTCCGCCGAAGAATTGCGCCGGGACATCCAAGTCCCCGCTGCGGTACTCGCGAAATGGGATAAGGAAACCGTGCGCGCCCCGGAACTTCGCCCCGTGCTCGAAAAAGTCGTGCAGTACAGACAACACGTCCTGGCTATCTTCGAAAATCTGATTTGCCACGACGCCGCCTCGCAAAAACTGCAATAGCTCTGTTAGCTTTCTCGCCTCGCTTACCCAGTCGTCGTTGACAATCATTCCTCGCGAAGTATCATCAATTTAGTGGCGAAGGGGTTCGCCCTCAACCGCTGTCCTTCTTGCGCCGGGACAGATGATGACTCCTGACAATGATGAATTGTCGCGGAGCCATGTCCCCGGCAAATCATCCGGAAAAATTCAAGAGCGCGTTCCGAAGGAAGGCGAGCGTCGTGTCTACTTCGGCAAAAAGGACAGAAACGGAATGACCAAATACTGGATGGTTGCATTGGGCGGAGCAGTGGGTTCCGTGCTTCGATTTTGGGTAGGCGGCAACGTAGCCGATCGCCTGGGCACGCGCTTTCCCTACGGCACGTTTGCGGTGAACATCACCGGCTCGTTCCTCATCGGCTTGGTTCTCACCTTGGTTTCCGAACGCGTAAACGTGAATCCGAGTTGGCGATACCTGATCGGCGTAGGTTTTATCGGCGGCTATACGACATTTTCCGCTTTCGAATATGAAACGTTTCAGAGCATGCAGGGCGGGAAAATGCTGATCGCCTCGCTCAACGTGATCTTAAGCGTCGCGATCGGACTGATTTGCGTGTGGTTGGGAGTTGCCGCTGCCCGGGCGCTGGACTAAATCTTAAATTTCCCCGGCACTTCTACAGCTTCTTGACGCCGAGCGCTTCCACGTAGAACTCTCTCACGTATTCCTTGGCCATGCGCATCGCGCTGAATTCCGGTGCGACGCTCTTGATCGCCGCCTTCATCACTTTCACGAATTCGTGCGGCACTTCATCATCGGACCTGCGGTAATACATGGGCACGACTTTTTCTTCGAGCAGCCGGTACAGTGCATCGGCATCCGCTGCGGTGCGATCGCCTTCCACCGGGCTATCGCCGAAAGCCCAGCCATTGGCGCCGTTATATCCCTCCAGCCACCAGCCATCGAGAATCGAAAGGCTCGGCACGCCGTTCGCGCCCGCTTTCATCCCGGAAGTCCCGCTGGCTTCGAGCGGCGGCAAGGGATTGTTCAGCCAGACGTCGACGCCGCGCACCATCTGCTGCGCCATGTGCTGGTCATAACCTTCCACGAACGCCACGCGCGCGGCGAACTCCGGGTTTTTCGCCAAATTAAAAACTTTCTGGATGAGCTGCGCGCCGCCCACGTCCGAGGGATGCGCCTTTCCGGCAAAAATAATCTGCACCGGTTGCAGCGGGTTGATCAGCAACCGCTTCAGCCGCTCCAGATCGTGGAGGATTAAATCAGGCCGCTTGTAACTGGTAAACCGGCGCGCAAAACCAATCGTCAGAATTTCCGGATCGAGCAGCGCTCCAAACGCGATCACGCTCTCAGCCCGCGCTTCTTTGTTCTGCCACAACACGCGCGCCCGCTCGTTGATTTCGTCGATCAATAATATTTTCAAACGCAGACGCGTGTGCCACAGTTTCTCATCCGGGATTTTTTCCACGCGCTCCCACATCTTGGCCCGGTCTTGATCGCGCACCCATCCCGGTCCCACATATTCGTCGAATAGCGGCTGCAGCCACAGCGGGTCCATCCACGTCAGCAGGTGCACCCCGTTGGTGATGCCGGCGATCGGCACGTCTTTTTCTTTCAGCTCCGGCCAGACCGGCTGCCACATCGCTCGCGCCACTTCGCCGTGCTTCTTACTCACCGCGTTGCAGAATTTCGACATGCGCAGCGCAAAAACCGTCATGTTGAATCCCGCATCGGGATTCATGGGGTTGGTGCCTAGCCGCAGCAATCCATCGCGGTCGGTTCCGAATTCCGAATAGTGGCTGCTGAAATATTTTTCGATCAGCGGGAAGGGGAAGACGTCGGTACCGGCGGAAAGTGGCGTGTGCGTAGTGAAAACCGAAGTACTGCGTATTTTCGCGATCGCGTCTTCGAACGATGTTCCCTGTGCGACCAACACTCGCGCGCGCTCCAGAAACGCGAGTCCCGGATGGCCCTCGTTGATGTGCACCGCTGCAGGCTCGATTCCCAGCGCCCGCAACACGTGCATTCCGCCGATGCCCAGCACGATTTCCTGGCGCAAGCGCTGTTCGGGGTCGGTCGTGTACAGACGATGGGCAATCGCGCGATCCCAGGGTTGATTGCTATCGAGCTCGGTATCGAGCAAATAAACCGGAACACGACCGATGTCTGCTCGCCAAACCAGCACGTCTACGGGTGGATTGAAAAACGGCACGCGGACTTTCAGCGGCTCGTTATTCTTGTCGCGCACCAGCGTGACCGGATCGTCCGACCGGTCCAGCATCGTTTCATTGTCTTCTTGCCAGCCATCGTCGCGAATTCTTTGCGAAAGATAGCCCCGCGAATAAATCAGGCCGACCGCTACGACCGGTATCGCCAGGTCGCTGCACTCCTTGATGTAGTCTCCGGCCAGGACCCCCAGGCCGCCCGCATATAAAGGAAGCGAATGATGAAATCCGTACTCGGCGGAAAAGTACGCGAGCGGTGCCGAAGGCTTGCTGTATTCGGTTGTAAACCAGCCGGTATGCGAGGCAATGTCCGCATCGAATTCGGCCATCACCAGGTCGTAATTTTCCAGGAATTCCTTATCGCGCGCCGCGTTCTCCAGAGTTTCCTGCGGTAGTAACGTCAACATTCGCAAAGGGTTATGGTCGCTCTCGCGCCAGGCCTGCAGATCCAGCGTGGGGAAAAGCTCGCGCGCCTGCCGGTGCCAGCTCCACCACAAATTATAGGAAAGCCGCTCCAGTCCCCGGATCCTTTCGGGCAGATTTGACAATCGCACCGGTACTTCGGAAAGTTCAGCCATCTCTGTCCTGTTCCTCGCAGTGCAAAAAATTTAGACAGCCAATGAAAACTCGGACCGACCGATACCCGAGAGCCGCGTCGCCAAATTAAGCGCCGGCGTCCGGGACCACGATCAGAGTCACTATTGTCGCTTACCTGGAGTCAAATTAAAGCGTGGATTTCGTCCGGGATTCCTTCGAGAGTAAATAATGAAGGCGCCAGAAAAAAAGATCAAAATCCATTCGGCTCGCGTCGAGGCGCTCGGTTGCGCAACACTCACCGCTATCGTAAGATGGTCGACGGATTATCCACGACAATTCCCCGGTAGCTCAATGGTGGAGCATTCGGCTGTTAACCGAAGGGTTGCTAGTTCGAATCTAGCCCGGGGAGCCACCTTCTTCTTGCCGCTCGCCCAGCGCCCAGACTGCTATTCTTCGGCCACTCGTCATATACTCCTCGTTTCGAGGTGTGTTGACGTCCTTAAATGAGTTGAGGCGAAAGGTCTTCGTGAAGCGCTGGGCAAAAATTCTCTTGGCCGTGGTCGCGATCGTCGTCGCGATCGCCGCATTGATTCCGGTCTTCGTCAACGCCAACACGTTTCGCCCTGCGATTGAGAAGCAGCTAACCGCTACGCTGGGCCGCACCGTGAAACTGGGCGAGCTGCGTCTGCCCATGTTCTCGGGGAATCTGGTCGCGGAGGACCTTAGCGTTTCGGATGATCCCAGTTTCAGTGCCACGCCATTTCTGACGGCCAAAGAAATTCGCATCGGTGTCTCGCTGAAGCCACTGATTTTCGCGCACCAGGTCAACCTGCGAAGCCTTCAGATTCAGTCGCCGCAAATCAAACTGATTCGCGCGGCCAACGGCACCTGGAATTTTTCGAGCATCGGCCGCCAACTGGCGGCGAGCGCTACGGCCGGGACTCCAGGCGCCGATGCGACAACGAGCCCGAATAAATTGAGCATTGAGGCCCTGCCCGACCTTTCAGTCGGCCAGATTCTGATTCAAGATGGACGCGTTGCCGTCAGCATGCTTTCCGCACATGGCGAACCCAGCGTGTACGACCATGTGAACCTTACGGCGCGCGATTTTTCCTTCACCTCTCAAGTTCCATTCGACCTGAACGCGGATTTGCCCGCGGGCGGCACGATCAACGTAACTGGCCGCCTTGGCCCACTCAATCGTGATGATGCCGCGACCAGCCCAGGCGACGCGCAAGTTGCGTTGAAGCACCTCGATCCGGTGGCTTCGGGTTTTCTCAATCCCGATGCAGGCGTCTCGTTGCTCGCCGATATCGACCTGCACGCTGTCTCCGACGGACAAATCCTCACGAGTAACGGAACCGCGCAGTTGCAAAACTTGAAACTTCGCAAAGGCGGAGCTCCGGCGCCCAAACCGCTCGACCTCGCCTACAACGTAACGCATCGCCTGAAAGAAAACACCGGAGTGATCCAGGACGCCGCCATAAAAATCGGTGATTCCGCAATCCACATCTCCGGAAGCTACGAGCCCGTTGCCAACGGAGCTGATGATCCGCTGCTGAATTTGAAACTCGCCGGCCAAAGCCTCCCGATCGATGAGCTGCAGCCGTTGATGACCGCCACGGGTGTTCATCTGCCGAACGGCTCGAAGCTAAGAGGCGGGACGCTCTCGATGAATCTGGCCATCACCGGCCAGGCCAAAGCGCTGGTCATCAGCGGCCCAATCGCGCTCGACAACACGAGGCTGGTGGGCTTTGACATCGGATCAAAGATTCACGGCATCGCGGCGCTGAGCGGAATGAAAACCGGAGACACCACCGATTTTGAAAAATTGCACGTGAATGTGCACATCACGGATGCGGGCGTCGTCGCCAGGAATATTGACGCGGTGATTCCGGCCATGGGCGAACTCACCGGCAGCGGCACGGTTTCCCCGGCGAACCAGCTCGATTTCAATCTCATCGTAAAAGTTGCATCGGCCACCGGTGTGGGTAAGGTCGGCGTGGGCCTGCTCTCGAAACTTAACGGTTCCGGCAGTTCGTCCGGAGTTCCGCTGCACGTCACCGGCACGCCCGACGAGCCTTACATTACCGCCGACGTCGGCGGCATCGTTGAAAAGAAAACCAAATCCATCGCTTCCTTTTTCGGCGGTGGTAAGAAGAAATAGCGTTTATCCCAGGAGGCGCTGACGAGTGAAGCGCCGCTCCGAATCCCTACAAATCATCGCGGAACAAACTTTGGACGTCTGCGTAATCGGCGGAGGCGCCACCGGAGCAGGCTGCGCGCTCGATGCGCAATTGCGCGGCTTGAAAACCGTGCTGCTCGACGGCGGGGACTTCGCCAGTGGAGCCTCGAGCGCAGCCACCAAAATTATTCACGGTGGCGTGCGTTACCTGGAACAAGCCGTAAAGGGTCTCGACGTCAAGCAATACGAAGTCGTGAATCGCGCCCTCCACGAGCGCATTCACATGCTGCATAACGGCCCATTTCTCTCGCGGCCTCTGGAATTTTTGATCCCGTGCGCGAACTGGTTCAGCGTCGCGTACATGGGATTCGGCATGAAACTCTACGAGTGGATTGCCGGTAAGGCCAGCCTCTTCCCCAGTCGATTCCTTTCTAAATCCAAAACTCTGAAACGCATGC
>Ga0302219_10001147_pt1 | contig 11150 bp, 8 predicted proteins | sample II_Palsa_E1_2_FD_194569 | JGI IMG/M metagenome (GOLD analysis project Ga0302219, IMG submission 194569) | Peat permafrost microbial communities from Stordalen Mire near Abisko, Sweden - II_Palsa_E1_2 | ecosystem: Environmental > Terrestrial > Soil > Palsa > Peat permafrost | place: Sweden...
CGCCTTGCCGCCCGCCAATTCCACTTCCTGCTTCTTCGCCGGCATGCTCACCTGCGGCCAGATCAAAGTCGCAATCCCGGCCGCTACCAGCAGCACCCCCACAATCGCGATCGGATGAAATCTCATCTTCAATTCCGTTACTGTGCCGTCGCCAGCGGATGCGTAATTTCGCCCAGGTAATCCGGCTTCGCGCCATCCCGTTCGATGTGCGGAAATTTCAACCCGTCGTGATATTCCATCGACATGGTTTTGAACTGCGCCCCATTCGCCACGATGAACTGAATCGGGTTCAGCACCGTCTTCGCGTTGCCGATCGCTTCCCGCAAATTCTCCGGAGAATATTGCGCGCCATTCACCGCCACGATTTTCATTCCCGGCGCAATCCCCGCATCATAAGCCGTCCCGCCATGCGTCACGTCCACCACCGTCCCGTCATCGGAGACCATCATGCCCACCGTCATCGTGAAATCCGCCCGGTGCGCCAGTAGCTCTTCATCCGCCAACATTTCGTTGGGCTGCTCGTTGTACACCAGCTTCCAACCGCTATTCTCCAGCGCCTCGATCGGAGTCTTGGTCGAAAGTCCGTCCAGCCGCGCCCGCAGGAACGCCGCCCAATCGTTCGGCGCCACCTCATTCAACGTCGACACCACTTCATCGAAGTCGTACGGTTTCAGCGCTGGCTCGCCGCTCGCCCCGCCGTGGAAAATTTTGCAGAAATCGTTCATCGATTTCTTGTCTTTGGTCAGAGTCCGAATCGTCGTATCCACATCCAGCCACAACAGCTCGCCTTCGTCGTAGAAATCCGTTCCGCGCCGCCAGTTCGCCCAATCCGGAGTCGCGTCGTAAAGGAACGGCGCCGCGTCCGCCGTGTCCTGCAGCGGCCGCCACTCTCGTCCCGGCCGGTGCGTGTAGGACGCCACCAGATACGCCAGCCCTTCGCGCCATTGCTCTTCTTTCAGCAATCCACTCCGCGCCGTCAGCACTTCGCCCAAATATTCCGTCAGCCCTTCGTAAACCCACAGCAAATCGTCCTTCATCGGCGTCTGATAATCCGGCGTCGCCAGCCCCACCGGCCGCCGGTATTTTCCGTTCCACGAATGGACGTACTCGTGCGGCAGCAGGCCCGCAAATTCGATGCGCTCCGTCTCATCCACCAGGCTGCGCTCCGACGTCCGGTCGTCGCTTGATTCGTGATGTTCCAGTCCAAAATGCGCCACGTCATCACTCAGCGTCAGCAGAAAATGATAATCGCGATAATGCCGCGCCCCGAACAACGCGCCGGCTTCTCCAATCAGATTGTGCAGATGCAGTTCGGTGTCCGGCGTCATCGCCAGCGCCGCCGGGCTGTCCGCGGCGATATCGATCTCGTGCGAAGGAGTCTGCCCCGGCGTCAACTGAATCGCCCGGTAGTATTTCCCGGCAATCACCGGCGAATCCACCAGCGTGGTCAGCGGCACCTGCGCGAATTCGATCGTGTCGCCATCCTGCTTGGTCATCGGCAACGCCGTCCCAAATTTCCATCCCGCGGGAAGTTTCAAACTGGCCGCGAACGGAATGTCTTTCGCCGGCGCGCCCGCCGGATAGAGCAGCACCTGGTTCCAGCTCAACACATCTAGCGAGGCCGTCGCCGACCCGCCCCCCGTAAATCCCCCCGAAGGCGCCGAAAGCAGAAAATCCAGATCCGCATCCAGCGTCGTCACTCCCGCCGGAATATTCAGATGAATCGAAAACATTTCCACCAGGTCGCGCCGCCACGGAATCACCTGGCCGCCCGCCGTGAATTTAATTCCGGCAACATTGATGATCGGCCCATCCGGCATGTGTTCGCCCGGAATCCATTCCGGGTATTGCAGCGTCATCGCGCCGGCCTGCACCGGAAACTGCATGTGTGCATGCAGAATTTTCTGCGGAGCCTGCGTCGCGTCCACCGCCAAACGTATCGCAGCCGGTCCAGCCGGCGCAGCAGTCGGTGCAGGTGCGCTTTGCGCCGCCGGCGCCGCGTTCTGCGTATCGGCCGGCACCTGGGCCCGCACATTTGGCGCCCAAGTCATCGCCAACACGCCTGCCACCGCCACGCCCACTCCCATTTTCCGCATCATTCCAAACATGAACCCTCCAAGGCCCAAACTCGTATGCTCGTGACCCAACTCGAAATCATTTTGCGCCGAGTGCAACACGCAACGATCAGCGCGACCGCTGACGATCCGCTTCTCCTAGCCGCACCGTCCAAGCATCCAACCGTTTTTGGCCGTCATCCAGAGGAGCGCCTTTCGCGACGAAGGATCTCTCTTCGATTCCAACCCCACCCAGGCGCTCAACCGTCAAACCGCGATCCGCGGCTTTCGCCGCGCCATTCCCCAGCGCTTTTAGCCCCTGAGGGACACACCCAAGCCCTAATTAAGCTTCACGCCGATTTGCCAAAAGAAAAACCCGAGGACCTGGGTGTCCTCTTCAATAATCTTACCCACCGGCCTGCCTTCACTATGGCCCAGCTTGGTGTCATATAAAAGCAAAATGGGTTTGTCACCGCCCTGCGCCGCCTGCATTTCTGCCGTCATCTTCCGCGCATGCAAAGGCGCCACCCGCGTGTCGCTGTCCCCGGTCAAAAACAGCACCGCCGGATACTTCGTGCCTTTCACCACATGATGATAGGGCGAATACGCGTACAGGGCAGGGAATTGCGCCGAATCATCCGACGATCCATATTCCGTCACCCAGTAGCGCGCCACCAGAAATTTCTGGTACCGCACCATATCCAGCAGCGGATACCCGCAAACGATTGCGCCATACAAATCCGGACGCTGCGTCATTGCCGCGCCCATCAGCAATCCGCCGTTGCTGCGCCCGGTAATCGCCAGCTTCGCCGCGCTGGTGTAGCGATTCGCGATCAACCACTCCGCCGCCCCAAAAAAGTCGTCGAACACATTCTGCTTCTTCTCGAGCATCCCCGCGTGATGCCAGTCCTCGCCGAATTCTCCGCCGCCCCGCAAAGAAGGCAACGCGAACACGCCGCCATGTTCGGCCCAGATCACCGCATCATCCCGGAAAGCGGGCGTTTCGCTCACGTCGAACCCGCCATACGCCGTCATCAAAGCCGGATTCGTCCCATCCAGTTTCAGTCCTTTCTTATAGAAAAGAAACATCGGGATCCGCGTCTTGTCCTTCGATTCGTACCAGATCTGCTTCACTTCGAACGCGTTCGCGTCCACCGGCACATTCGGTTTGGCCCACGCCGTCAAATCGTGCCGCGCAATGTCGTAGCGATACACCGTCGACGGCACCGCGAACGACTGAAACCCAAAAAACGCCTCATCGCTCTTCCACCGTCCGGTAATTCCTTCCACGCTGCCAATCTGCGGCAGCGCAATTTCCCCCGCCGCGCTGCCGTCGCCATTAAACACTTTCAGTTCCGACGACGCGTTGTGCGAATACTGCGCGAGGATCTTTTTTCCCACCAGCCGGAAATCCTCCAGCCGTGCCGGTCCCTCCGGCACCACTTCCTTCCAGCTTTCCTGCGTCGGCTGGGCCAGCGGCACGCTCAAAATCTTCCAGTTCGGCGCCTTCCAGTTGGTCTGCAAATAAAGGGTATCGTCGGCGATGGCTCCCTGGAAACACGCGCTGATCGTGGTCACGATCGGCGTAATCGCCCCGCCCGTTTTCAAATCTTGAAAATACACTTCCGATTTTTCGCAGGCCGATCCGTAGAACACCGTGATCATCAAATAGCGTCCGTTCTCCGAAACGCCGACGTCGATAATCTTGTCCTGCGCGTACCCGTCCCCGAAGACGGTCGGATCTTTTGCCGCCGGGTCGGCTCCGAAGGTGTGATGCAGCACCCGCGGCCCCTCCGCTCCTAATTTCGAATAGTAAAACCCGCTCTGGTCGCGATTAAACGAAACCGCCGAGTATCTTGCGCGTGGCAGCACATAAGCCAGCTCTTTCCTCGTATCCGTATCCAGAAAATGGATCGAGGTTTCGTCCTCGCCGCCTTTCCGCACTCCGTACGCCACCATTTTCCCGTCGTCCGAAAAGCCCTCGAAATTCACGCTCACCGTGTGATCCGCGCTCAACCCCGCCGGATCCACCAGCACCTCCTCGGCGCCCGTCGGCCCTCGCCGCATATAAAGCACGTACAAATCCTGCCCCGCCAGCCGCTTCGCATAAAAATACCGCCCGCCCCGCTCCACCGGCTGGCTGATCGTATCCACCTTGATCAATTCGCCCAGCCGTTTCGCGATCGCCTCGCGCCCCGGCAAATCGCCTAGCGCCTTCTGCGTGCAAATATTTTGCGCCGCAATCCACGCCCGCGTTTCCGCACTGTCCTGATCCTCCAGCCAGCGATAAGGATCGTGCACCACTACGCCGTGAATCGTTTCCTTTACATCCTCAACCCGCGTCACCGGCGGGCACTTCCCCTCAGCACTCTGCGCTTTCACCGCACTCCCGCACGCCAAAGAAATCAAACCCAAACTCAACGCCGCCACCACCACCGAAAAATTCTTCGCCCTCAACCCCGCCTCCGCTTCGATCCCTTCTCGGCCCTCATCCTGTTTGCTCCGGGCCGCAAAATCCCCCATCGCCCACATCCGTTTTTGGCTGTCACCCAGAGGAGCGCCTTTCGCGACGAAGGACCTCAACCCGTCCAATTCCTTCTCGCTTAATTCTCGTTCGCACCACCGCCGCAAATCAAAAAAACAGCGCCGGAGGCGCGGCATAGGTTAGCCCGGCCCGTAAGGGCCGGGAACCCTTCGCAAAAAGCTCCGAGCACCGGAGGTGCGGCACGCCGCTGTGCGCCGCCTCGACACCAAATTCTCCATGCCCTAATCCTTTCTCTCCGTGCCCTCTGTGGTAAATCTTTCGCCTCTGCCGTTGCGTTCGTCACCACTACCCAATCGGCGTCGCCATTTTCCGCGCCGGATTAAAAAACGGTAATTCCCGTACCACCGCCCGCACCTTATGACGCACCGCCTCCACCGTCAGTTCCATCTGCAATTCCGTTCCGGCGCTTGCATGCTCCCGCGCCAGACTCGCCAGCGCCACCATCTTCTTCAAGGTCGGCGACCAAGTCGTCGACGTCGCCTTGCCCACCTGCAATCCGCCCCGATACACCGGCACCGGCGTTCGCGATGCCGTGCTCTGCACCTGCGGCCCCAATCCAACCGAATCGTAAATCCGCTCCACGTCCTCCCAATTCACGTCGAGCCCCATCAGCAATCGTTTCGGCCCGCGCTTGTGTTCTTCCGCCAGCGCCTCCCGCCCAATAAAATGTTCCTTCTTCAAATCCACCATCTTGCCCAGCCCCAATTCGTACGGAGAATATTTCTGCGATTCGATCAGCGCCCGCTTGCTGCTGGTGTAATCCACTTCGATCATGATCAGCCCAGCCTCAATCCGCGCCACATCCAGCGCCAACATCCCCGCCGCGTGCACATCAAATTGCCGTCCGTGCTCCATCAACGCATCCCACACCCGCGGCGCATCCTTCCACGGCATCCAGATTTCATACCCCAGATCGCCCGTATATCCCGTCCGCGAAATATCCACCGGCACGCCCGCGATCGCCGCCTGCGTCAAACGAAAATATTTCAGGTTAGCGACGTCCCCGCCTTCCACCGCCTTCAGCAACAACCGCCCTGACGTCGGCCCCTGCAGCGCAATCGCCGCCACTTCCGTCGAAATATCCTCAATCTTTACGTCCAATCCCAGCGCGTTTTGGTGGAACCACCGAATGCTCGGGTCCGCCGCCGTCCAGCGATACACATTTTCTTCCAATCGCGAAATCGTCCCATCATCGATGACCTTGCCCTGCTCGTCGCACCAGCAGCAATAAATCACCTGCCCGACCTTCACCTTATTAATGTCCCGCGTGATCACCCGGTTCACGAATTTCGTCGCGTCACTCCCGGTGATCCGGTATTTGTACAAAGGTGACACGTCGATCATCGCGCACGCGTTCCGGATCGCGTTGTACTCGTGGTCATGGTGCATCTCGTACACGCTCACCGCGTAAAATCCCGACCACTCGCGATAATTCATGCTCTCGCAAAGCTTCGAAGTTCGGTCGTGCACCGCAGTCCCAATCGGCACAATTCACTCCAGGTCTACAAATTGACCAGCAAAATAAGTGGAAAACGCCACAAAACCAAGCGCGCGATTATAGTTCGCCCCCAACCACCCCCGCAAGGCGAACCCAACTCCCAATCGCGCCGTATTCTTAAGCCATAAGTCCTAAATTGTCATCCCGAGCGAGCCAATGAACCCCGACCCTCTTCACCTGGGCTTCCAGTCTTAACTCCCAAACCGTACTTGGCCGTCATCCAGAGGAGCGTCCTTTGCGACGAAGGATCTCTCTTCGATGTCACACACGCCCAACCCTTGCCGCAACGCCGCCTTTCCGTCGGAACCCTGAGTCCACAAGCGGTGTCAAACTATAAAACGATGAGAAGCGTCATTCGGTTTTCGCTCCTATTTTTCGTGGCCTTGTTCTCGTGTCCCCGTTGGTGCTCCGCACAAACTGACTTTGACACGCGCCACACGAACGCACTCCATCACAACCCCTCAGGCGTCAAACTCTCCCTTCGAACCAAGAACGGAAATCACACATTTCATCTCTTCGAAACCATTCCCATCGTATTGGCCTACAGCAGTTCCCGACCGTCGACCTTCGCCATCGAGATGGACGAGACCATGAATTTCGCCGGGCACTGGCACACATTTGACGTCGACCAGCCGGATGCCGTCCTTTTGAGTTGGGGAGAAGCGGGAAGTTACGGAGTAGTCTGCTGCGCCACGGATCTCCGTTACCTGTCTGAAAATCCGATCAGCTTCGAAAGGGAACTCACGGATTACTTGCGGTTCGATAAACCCGGCACCTACCGTTTCTTCGTAACCACTCGGCGGGTCTTCAAAGAAGGCAGAAAATATCTCGACTTTGACACCAGCAAGATTCGTCTCGTTTCGAACATTCTCGAAATAACAATCATTCCAGACGATCCCGATTGGGACGCCAAACGTCTCTCCAGAACACTGGCGAAATTAAGTGACCCTCATGTTTTGGCAGATCACCACGCTTTAGAACAGAGCATCGACCATTTCAATCCCGAAACCGCCAAATACGAAGCTCGGGCCAACCAGCTCGATCAAACGCAGCTGGCGCTAGCCCGTAAGGCGTTAAACGCTCTAGACACGCCGGCGGCAATCGCCGAGCGAGTGCGCCGGATGGACATGTTATCCCTCAAAGATATTCGCTGGATGGCCAGTTTCAATGAAGCCGATGAGATAATCGGGCAGCCTCTTCTCGAATCCTCCACTCGACCCGATCTCGTCGTCGCCGCCTTGGAATCTCGTGCGCAGGATCCGGGTTTTAGAGTCGACTACGATTTCGCGTATTGGTGGGCACACTATCTGGTCGCTCGAGACCATCCAGAGGTTCTTCATCTCTTCGCCGATGAGTCCGAGCACCAGAGTCAGATTCATTCGTTTCTCGTGCAGCAGGTTGAGGCAGAGAAAGACATCGCGACCCGACTCGAATCCTTCCTCGAATCCAAGCACGGCGTTGCCAGGGAAGTCACCACGATAACTATCAAATCCCTGAAAGACGACGTCGCCAATTGGGAAAAGCCCTCGAGCCCTGCGCCACCCCCTCACTAAATCTCGCGGCCCTACATGGAATCGTTGCGACGTCACCACCCTCACCACGAGCGATCACCCCGAATCGCAACAAACCAGCGCGGGAGGCGCGGCATAAGGTAGCCCGGCCCGTAAGGGCCGGGAAAGAAAAATGCTTTACGTCGCCTTTCCTTTCGCGCGGCCTTCTCGCGCGAGCTTTCGTCAAGTCCAAGCACCCCATCCCCGCGCGAAGCGCCACCGACTCTCGCTTCGTCGTGTGAATTCGCCCAACCGCTTATTTGCTTTCGCTCTTCGATCCCTAACACGAGTGGCCACATCGGCCCCGAACAATTTGGCTCTTGACCAAAATCCCTCTTCACGCTCCCATAATCCATGGCCCCCGAACCCCGTCCCGCCGCCTGGAAAATTCTCCTGGCCTTCGCCATCATCTACTTCGTCTGGGGTTCCACTTTCCTCGCTATCCGCGTCGGCGTCCGCGAAGTCCCCCCGCTGATCCTCGCCGCCATCCGTTTCTCGATCGCCGGCCTGGCCCTCTACGCCTGGATCTCCGCGCGCGGCGAAAAACAACCCACCGCCCGCGAATGGCGCTCCGCCTCCTTACTCGGCCTGGTCATCTTCGTTTTCGATTACGGCCTGCTCTTCTGGTCCGAGCAGCGCGTTCCCTCGGGAGTCGCCGCCGTCATGCTCGCCACCATTCCCGTCTTCATGGCGCTCTCCGAAATTATTTTCCTGCGCACCCAGCGCCTCACGCTCCGCCTCGTCGTCGCGCTTCTGATCGGCATCTTTGGCGTCGCCGTGCTCATGGCCCACTCGCTCAACCTCGGCGGCGCCCCCGTCGATAAACTCGGCGCCCTCGCCCTGATCTTCGCCTCCATCAGCTGGTCCATCGCCTCCATCTTTTCGCGCAAGCTCCCGCTGCCGCCCTCCAAACTCATGAGCTCCGCCGCGCAAATGCTCACCGGCGGCGCACTCCTCACCATCCTCGCCGCCGCCCTCGGCGAATTTCACAACTTCCATCCCGCCGTCGTCTCCCGCGCCGTTTGGCTCTCCTTGTTGTACCTGATCGTCGCCGGCTCCATCATCGGCTTCACCGCCTACGTCTGGCTGCTGCATCACGAATCTCCCACCAAAGTGGGCACCTACGCCTACGTCAACCCCATCGTGGCCGTGCTGGTAGGTTATTTCCTCGGTGGGGAAGAGCTGACCACCCGCACCATTCTCGGCTCGCTCTGCATCTTGGTCAGCGTAATCGTCATCACCACCATGCCGGCCAAAAAGCCCGCCGCCGCAGCCCAGCTGAAAAGTGCAGTCGAAACCGCAGGTTCGTAATATGTAGGAAGGGGAGTTGGCAGCAGGCCATCGCTGCCAAACAAAAACGCGTCTAATGATCTAGAGGTGCTCAAACATGTGTCGCAATATAAAAATTCTTTTCAATTTCGACCCGCCGGTCACCGACGAAGAAATCCGCAACGCCTCGCTCCAATTCGTCCGCAAAATCAGCGGCTTCACCAAGCCTTCCCAATCCAACCAGCCCCAGTTCGAAGCCGCCGTCGACGAAATCGCCGCCGCCTCCACTCGCCTCCTCCGCTCCCTAAAAACCACCGCGACGCCCAAAAACCGCGAAGAGGAAGCCGCCAAATTAAAAGCCCGCTCCGTCGCCAGATTTGGCACCTAGACGGCCAGCCCAGCGGCTTCCCGCCTTGCCCCCGAAACCGCCGCCCACCCGCGCGCCTGCGCTATGCAAATGATGTGAAAAATAAAATACAGCGGCACGAAAAATGTCGGAATGATGCTCAACGGCAGCCCCGTTACCGCCGCCATCGATATGCCTTCCGGATGCAGGATTCCCGTCGAAACCCCCAGACCCACCGCCGTCACCAGATCCAGCATTCCCAGCACTTGCCAGAAAATGAAGCTTTCGCGATGCTCGGCCGTGGCCAACTTCCACGCCACAATCGAAGCGGTCAGCCCAATGAACATGTCTCCGTATCCCGCCGGCCACGCAAACCTCGTCGGCAGTTCGCCCCGAGCCCCCAGAATCACAAACACCACTCCCATCACTCGTCCCGTTTGCAGCGCCGTCAGCATCCGCGCGCTCAAGCCCATCGCAAATTCCCGGAACCCCTTCGACGCCGCAAACCACGCCGCGAATAAAAGTATCGGCAGCGTCGCCGCAATTCCCACCGCGGCCCCCACTCGGTTCGCATCGTTCTTGTAAATCTGCAACGCCGACGTCGAACCCGCAATCGCAAACCACACCGCAATCAACGCCGCACTGATTTTTCCGTATCGACTCATTTCGAGCCTCCTTCTTGCGAGATTAAATCCACCGCCATTCCCGTAACTTGATTGGTCCCTTGCATTAAACTGTTCCACCCGGCCTCGCCGAGCTTCGCCTGCACCCGCGCCTGCACCTTCTCCCAACTAGCCGTCGCGATTTTCAACTTCGCCTCGCCCGCCTTGGAAAGCTTCAGCCAACGCTCGCGTTCGTCCTCGCCTCGCCGCTCCGCAATCCAGCCCTGCTGCCGCATGATTCTCAGCGTGCGAGTCAAACTGGTGCTGTCCATCACCAGAATTTCTCCCAGCCGCCCTTGCTTCACTTCTCCGGTGCGCTCAAGCGCCTGCAGGATCGTGAACTGCGTGATGCGTAGCCCCATGGGCCGCATCGCCTCCTCATACACTTGGGACAGCGCCCGCGTCGTTCGCCGAAAGCTGCTGCACAGGCAGGGCAGCGCTGGCAGGTTCGGCTTGGCTGGTAGTTGTTGTTGGCTCATGCCAAATAAGATGTATATACATCTATTGTGGATGCAACCATCTTCCAAATTTTTCCGGCGGGGGTAATCGATCCGTTTCTTCGCCGAATTCCAGTCCTACCACCCAAACCGTACTTGGCCGTCATCCAGAGGAGCGTCTTCCGCGACGAAGGATCTCTCTTCGATTTAGAATTCGCCGACTACAAATCCATTCGCGCGCCTTTTCCGGAGCACCGTAGGTGCGACACATTCTTTCGTCCTCTGCCAAAACGCGCCAAACCCTTCCTTCTTGTGACTCCTCGCCTGCACCGGTAGAATGTCACGTCCCACGCGGCGCGTTCTTGTCCGTGTCCTTGCGCCCGCGGCTACACCAAAAATTCTCATGGCCAAAAAATACGACGTCATCGTGATCGGCGGCGGCCACAACGGCCTGGTCAACGCGGCCTACCTCGCCAAAGCCGGCAAAAAAGTCCTCGTCCTCGAAAAGCGTTACGTCCTCGGCGGCGCCGCCGTCACCGAAGAAATCATTCCCGGCTTCAAATTTTCCGTCTATTCCTACGTCGTTTCCCTGCTGCGCCCCGAAATCATTCGCGACCTCGATCTCCCGCGCCACGGACTGGAAATTCTTCCGCTCGACGGCACCATCACCCCCATGGCCAACGGCGATTACCTCTGGCGCCAAAACGATCACGGCAAAACCCGCCGCGAACTCGAACGCCACTCGAAACTCGACGCCGAAGCCTACGAAGAATTTGGCAAGTCCATGGT
>Ga0302219_10001157_pt1 | contig 11075 bp, 7 predicted proteins | sample II_Palsa_E1_2_FD_194569 | JGI IMG/M metagenome (GOLD analysis project Ga0302219, IMG submission 194569) | Peat permafrost microbial communities from Stordalen Mire near Abisko, Sweden - II_Palsa_E1_2 | ecosystem: Environmental > Terrestrial > Soil > Palsa > Peat permafrost | place: Sweden...
CGCATGGGAAAGTTTCCGGAGCCGGAGTTTGATCTTTATATCAAAGCGGAGAGTGAGCAGCCGATTGGGAGCTTTAAGCTGCGTGGTGCTTACAACATGGTGGCGCAGTTGTCGCCTGAGGCGCTGCGGCGTGGGGTGATTACTTACTCGAGTGGCAACCATGCGCAGGGTGTAGCGTATGCGGCGAGGGCGCTGGGAGCGAAGGCGGTGATCGTGATGCCGAGCAATGCGCCGGAGATCAAGAAGGCTGCGACGCGGGCGCTGGGCGCGGAGATTGTGGAGGTAGGACCGGCTTCGTCGGAGCGCCGATTAAAGGCGGAGGAGCTGGTGGCGGAGTTTGGGTATGCGATGATTCCGCCTTACGATGCGCCGCAGATTATTGCTGGGCAGGCTACGTGTGGCCTGGAGATTGTGGAGCAGCTGCCCGGGGTGAAGCTGGTGATCTCGCCGGTGAGCGGAGGTGGGTTGCTGAGTGGAATTGCTACTGCAGTGAAGCTGGCGGCTGAGGCTGGGCTGGTGGATGCAGGGGTGAAGGTCTGGGGGGCGGAGCCGGAGTTGGCGGCGGATGCTAAGGAGAGCTTCTACTCGAAGACGCTGGTGGAGTGGCCGGCGGCGAAGACAACGCGGACGATTGGGGATGGGCTGCGGACGCAGAGTCTGGGTACGCTGAACTTTGAACATGTGCTGCGGTTTGTAGATGGGATTGTGACGGTGAGCGAGGAGGAGATTCTTGCGGCGATGCGCGTGATGCTAAGCGTGACCAAGCTGGTGCCGGAGCCGAGTGGAGCAGTGACGCTGGCGGCGGCCTTGTTTCATGCTTCTGAGTTGCCAAAGGTGAATAAGGTCGCGGTGGTGCTGAGTGGGGGAAACCTGGAGCCGGAGCTGCGGGAGCAGTTGGAGGGGGAGTTGTTGGCCGGCAAGGCTTAGCGGTCTACTGTCCGTTGCATTTGTTCGGCGCGGCAAAGAGGAAATACATGGGTCTCTCCAGTGCGCTGCTCACGATAAGACTGTGAGCAGCCTCGGTCGAGATGACGTTCGGGGTTCTGGAGAAGAGCAAAAGCAGATCCCTACGGGATGACAGACGAAGAACAACCAAAAGCAACGGCGACGAGCAGGAGTTAGTAGCCGGCGTGGTAGAGGCCGAAGACTACTGCGGAGGCTGCCAGGCAGTAGATGCCGAAGAGATACCAGCGGCCTTCTTCGAGCCAACTGCTTAGCCACTTCAAAGCGACCAGACCGGCGAAGAACGCGAAGACTGCGCCGAGCAGACTGGCGACTACGCTGCCGTGCAGATCGATGGGAGTGCCGGTCGTAGCGGCTTCGTGAGAGGCCTTCAATAGCCGCATGACCTCGCGACCGACGACTGCTGGGGTCAGCACGACGGCGAGGGCGAAGCTGAATCGCTCTGCACGCTCCTTGCTGGCGCCGGTCAACATGCCGGTGGAGATGGTTGCTCCGGAGCGCGAGAATCCGCGGAAGGGCAGGCATAGTCCCTGGATGGCGCCGATCCAGCCGGCTTGCCGCATGGTCACGCTGTCGCCGTAGACCTTCTCGTGGGCGCCCATGCGTCGCTTCTCCATCAAACCTGCAATGAGGATGACGATGCCGGCCACAGCCAAGGCTGGGGCGATGAGGTCGAGACGATCGAAGAGCAGCTCGATCTCGGCCTTCGGAGATCCTTTGAAGATCGTCTTCTCGATGATCTTGTTGATTGCTTCGCCGATGATGCCGGTGAGAGCGGTGGCCCAGATGACGCGGATGGCGAAGCGTTTGAACGCATCGGAGCTGGAGAAGTAGGTCCGCTTCCACTGCTGCCAGAAGTAGACGATGACGGCAAACATGGTGCCGGTGTGGAGCATGACCAGCAGCAGCGTCATCTGCGGAGAGGACATATTGAGGTGCATGAGTTTTCCTGCGACGACGACGTGCGCGGAGCTGGAGACGGGCAGCAGCTCTGCCAGACCCTGCACGATGGCAAGAAGGATCACTTTTAAAATCGGCATGACTTCATCCTAAAACGTCGACGTGTGTATTGGGTTAATCAGTCGCGGTCTGTGCCATAGATGGCAATGCCCTGCGAGACACGAAAGGCGATGCTGGAGCCACGTGCGGCGAAGTCTGACTTGGGATAGCGATCCTTCAACTCCTGTGCCAGAGCCTCGGTTCTCTGTGCTGCGGCCTGGGCGCGTTTTGGCTCCTCCTGCACGTTGTACATGGTGACGACGACGCCCTGGCGGTAGACCGCGTTGTAGAGGGCCTCGGCGGCCTTGGGACTATCGGAAAACTGCTGAGCATATTTCTGATAGAGGTTGGCCTCCATCTCGGGGCACTTTGGCAGGCCCTGCCAGTCGCCGCAGAGTTTGTTGTCCAGCAGGTCGTAGGCGGCGAGGGCGGCGAAGCGCGTTCCCGGGTACATCTTCATCACCTTCTTGAGTTCGCCTTCGTAGAGTTGCGGCCGCAGATAGGCCTCCTGCTCTTTGGCACTGGGCAACGTGCTGATGTCGCGCTTGTCCAACTGCCAACGGATGTCGGCGGAGCGCCACGCGGCTTCGGGGGCGAGGGAGGAGTCGGGGAAGTACTCGTATACGCGCCGGTAGAGCAGATGAGCGAAGCCAGCCGCTCCTTTAGGAGCATGGGGTTGCTCAGCTTCCTCTTCGAAGTTCGCAGCGGAGCCGAATAGGATCGCGTCGCCGCCGGGGGTGGGAGGGCCTACGACGCCCTTGTCGCGAATCCATCCCGATGCCGGCGTTACGTTCGCGTCCTCGCCAAACTCCGGTTTGTTCTCGTCCTCTTCCCTGGCGTCATCTTGAACGTCGGTGTTTGCAAATACCTTGACCCAGGGGCCGTTGCGCTCCATTACGACGACCTCGTGGCCCGGAGTGACCAGAGAGATCTTCTGCGCGTCGGCGTCGGCGGCGACATAGACGTTCGCATCGTGCAAGACGGTGGCCCGCGCAGCCTTGTCATAGTCTTCGGCTCGCTTCTGTGCTCTGGTTTGGCCCAAGGTAACAGGCGGCAGCAGCGGTAACGCTACCGCAACCCACATGGTTGAACGACGCAACAGACTAGAAAGCCGCATAGACCTCACTTCGACGCGAGCCGACCGTTACAGGTGAGCTGGCTACGGTTGAGTTTAACCTTCTTCCCCTTCGGGAGTTGCCTCGGCTGGAAAAAAATCTTGACCGGGCGGGCGATTTCCGCACGACAAGAGCTGTTCGTCTACGCACGGTGGCCCTATCTGCATCAAAAGCAATAGACTGGAAGATGCTGCGCTGCGCAGTGGATCTGCAGTAGTTTTGACCGCGCTATGACCGTGGAAACAGACGAATTATCGAGTGCTAAACGAAAGCTGATCGTTCGCGATGCCGCGAACTTTCTGGGCTTGATTGCAGTTACAGCGGTTTTGCTGGTGATTACGCTGTTTCTGTTTCGTTCCTTCACCGCGCACAGGGTAGAGTTGGCCCAGCGATGGTCGGCGCGCGGCCAGGATGCACTCAATCAAGGGCGTCCGGACCAGGCGATTGTCGCACTGCGTACCGCGTTGTCCTATGCGCCGGATGAGCGGTCCTATGAGATGCTACTGGCTCAGGCTCTGGGAGACGCCGGCCATCTTGACGAGTCATACAACTACTATCTGGGGCTGTGGGAGACCGAACCCGGCGACGGCTTCATCAACCTTCGTCTGGCACGGCTTGCTGCGAAGAAGAGAGACACGCAAGCGGCGATCAACTACTATCGCGCCGCGATCTACGGCACATGGGAGGGCGATGGCACTGTGCGTCGACGTGAGGTTCGGTTGGAGTTGGCGCGCTATCTAATCTCAATTCGTGATAACAGCAGCGCGCGAACTGAGTTGCTGATCGCTGGCGGGAACAATCCAAATGACGTTGGCGTCGAACTGACACTCGCCGATTTACTGCAGCAGGCGGGTGTCCCGAAAGACGCGTTGAACTACTACCAGAAGGTGCTCGCGCAAGAGCCAAAGAACGTAACTGCGCTGGCGGCTGCGGGGCGGATGGAGTATGAAAGCGGCAACTTCGAAGAGGCACACCACTTGCTGGAAGAGGCTGCTAAACAGCAGGAGAGTGTTGGGCCGCGTGAAGGAGTAGTGCCTGTGGACGTGAGTACCATGCTCGCGAACTCGACACGCATTCTTGCGCTGTCGCCTTCGGGGCCGCTCTCTTCGGGCGAGCGCGTGGAGCGGATATTGCGAGCGCGTGAGCTAGCAAAAAAGCGCTTCGACGACTGCAATGCACAGGTTTCTGTGGCCAGTGGGCTGGCCTCTCCGCTGCAAAATCTTGGCTCGCGATGGATGGCCGAGGGTGCGAGCCTGGGACGGGCAGCTCTGATGAAAGACCCTGCAGCACAGGATGCAAACGTAAAGTTAATCTTCGATACAGAGTTGCAGACTAGCCAAATATGCGGCGCACCAACCGGCGATGACGCACTATTGCTATTGCTCGGTAGATCGCCGAAGACGGCGGGCCATAGCGAATGATAGAGAAGGAGCCGGTGACGAAGAGCGGAAGCGCCAGTGGAGTCTCTGTAACGACGGAGGAGATGATTGCCCGCATTGCGCCGGCGCGCGAAGAGCGAATTTTTCTGCTGCTCTCCATCTTTATCGGAGTCATCTCGGGTCTGCTGGTGGTTTCGTTTCGTATGGCGATCGACTGGCTGAGCGTTCTTTTGCTCGGCTCGTCGCCTAATCCACACCAGCTTCGGATCGTTCTTATTCCGGCGGCTGCAGGGCTTGTGATCGCTTTGTTGACGCGTTATGTGTTTCCGAATGTGCGCGGCAGCGGGATCAACCAGACCAAAGCTGCGCTCTATATCAATAACGGTTACATATCCTTTCGTACGGTGATTGGAAAATTTCTGCTGTCGGCGCTGGCCATTGGGAGCGGCCATTCCCTGGGGCCGGAAGACCCTTCGCTGCAGATCGGAGCTGGAGTTGCCTCGCTAATCAGTCGGCGAATAGGGATGTCGAAGGAGAAGCTGCGCATCTTTGCACCGATTGGAGCAGCGGCTGGACTTGCCGCGGCGTTCAATGCTCCGATCTCTGCAATTCTCTTTGTCATCGAAGAGGTGATCGGTCAGTGGAGCGCGGCGGTGCTGGGATCGATTGTGCTCGCCGCGATCTCGAGCGTGGTGGTGGCGCGTTCGTTCTGGGGAGCGAACCCGATGTTCCGCATTCCGCCGGTGACGCTGCGCGATTCACGTGAGCTGCTGGCCTACGCGGCGCTTGGAGTCTTCGGCGGCTTTGCATCGTTGATCTTCGCCAAATCGCTGAGCTATCTGCGACCACGGCTGCGCAGACAGCCGGGATGGTCGCAGATGCTGCAGCCTTGTCTTGCTGGTTTGCTGGTGGGCGGCATCGGATACTTCGGTCTGCCACAGGTGATGGGCGCGGGGTATGGGGCGATGGACCAGGCGATGCACGCGCAGTTCGCCTGGAAGATGCTGCTGGTGCTGGCGCTGTTCAAGATCATTGCGACGACGCTGTCTTTTTCCAGCGGCACGCCGGGCGGTATGTTCGCTCCGACGCTGTTTATCGGAGCCATGCTGGGCGCTGCTGTCGGCTCCTTCGAAAAGATCTACTTCCCTCATCTGACCGGTTCGATCGGTTCGTATGCACTGGTTGGAATGGGAGTATTGTTTGCGGCGTTTCTGCGTGCACCGCTTACCTCGGTCTTCATGGTGCTGGAGGTCAGCGGCAACTACTCCATCGTTCTACCGGTCATCCTCGCAAACACGATTGCGTACCTCATTTCGCGCATACTTCAACCAGTTCCGATTCTGGAGCAGTTCACTCATCAGGACGGGCTGGATCTGCCTTCGATGGAGGAGATTCGCGAAGAGAGCAACCTGCATCTTGAGGACGCCACACAACCGGTCACTGTGCCTGTTCTGCAGGGTTCGGAGAGTATCGAGGACACCGTAAAGTCTCTTGCTCAATATGGGGAGATCAAAGATATTCCGGTCGTGCTGGTGCATTGCCCTGACGGCCTTTGGTATGCGGCGACACGCGACGAACTTGAAGCGCTTGTAGCGAAGCCAGCAGGCGAGATATCGGCTGATCCTCCAGAGGAGCACCTTGCCCTCACTCTCGCAGAGCAGCTAGGGCCGGAGCGCACACCGGTCTTGTTTCCTGATCTACCGCTGTCGAGTGCGCTGCCGCACTTTCAGCGGTGGCCGCTTTTGCCGGTTACGAATCGGGCGATGCGTGGCTCGTTAGAAGGCGCGGTTTCGCTGCAGGATGTTCTCAATCGTTATCAAAAACGTTAGAGAGGAATGCTCGGGTGATGGAGGCTAAATGCCGAAGCTATCGCCGCGTTGTGTAGAGCCACGCCCAGTAGATGAGCGGAAGTTGGAGCGGAAGGCGAAGCCAGAGCGCCCAGAGAGGGATTGAGGCGAAGCTGCTGTGCTCGATGATCATGTAGATGTTGGCTGGCAGGACGGCGATGAGAAGTGCCACCAGCCCCCATGCAGCGACTTGGCGAGTGGATGACAGAAATAAACCAAGGCCGCCGAGGACCTCTGCTGCGCCACTGATCTGGACGAGCGTAAGCGGCATGGGCGAGAATGGCGGCATGATCTTGAGATAGGCCTGCGGGATGATAAAGTGCAGCGCTCCAGCGATGATGAAGAAGATTGCAAAGATACTTCGGCCAATCATGCTATTGCCTTCCGCCCTTCTTGCGGCGATATAGCTTGTGCGATTTTAAATGATGCGGGCGGAGGGGTAGATACCCTTCCGCCCGTTTAGCAGAGGAACCGATTCCTGAAACTACTTCGCGACGAGGGTGTCGCGGTGGCTCTTCACATAGTCATGCGAGGCAAGGATGTGAGCCTGCTGTTCGGCCAGCAACTGGCGGATGGGAAGTGGAAGATCCTGGTTGAGGGCGTCAGCGTAGGCGTCCTTAGCCTCATCTTCACCCTGTTCGGCGGTATCTAGGAGAGTGTGGTCGCCGCCGCCGAGTTTGGCTTTGAGATCGCCCCAGACGCGGTGGATTGCGCCGACTGCGGTACCCGATTCCTTGATGTCGTGGACGCCATTCTGATGGAGGATCTCTTCAATGTCGCCGCGGAAGCTGGCGCGCTTGAGTGACTCAGCGAGGAAGTAACGCTTCAGGGTTTCGTCTTTGAGATGCTCGCCTATGTCGGCGAAGCCTTTCTGGCTATCGAGCAGGGTGCTGATAAGAGAGTTGAGGGCGAGTTGCATTTCGTGCTGCTTGCCTGAGTCTGTCGGCATGGAAGAGACCTCGATCTTGGATTGTCTGTGTAATCTGCGGTGCGGTTGGGGCAGGGTCCGTCGGCTGCGTGCGATTCTCCTCCGCCGACGGCAAGCAGGAGAAATCGCGAAAATCCCGCGCCCCTGCCAACCGGTTCTAAGGTCCGCCGGATTTTACCTATCCGGCAGCGAGTACCCACAGATAGATGCGGGGTAAGGCTGTGGGTTTGTATGCGGATACCTCATGGGTTAGGTTTTCCCCTTTTTCTTTTTGAGTCTGGGATAATCGGAGGTGCTCTGGTGGTTCACGGCCTTATTGCAGACCGCCCGGTGTGCAGAGGTGTGCACGCCGGAGCGAGCTGGGCCGCGCGCACTCCACGTGAAGGCTCCCCAAATGAAAACTATAAGACTTGTTTCGACACCGACGCGCAATCGCCGCCTGAACGAGATTATCGGCATGGTCGTTCTGGTGTGTGCGGGTCTGCTGCTGCTTGCGCTGGCGAGCTATACGCCGTCGGACCCTTCGTTGAATACGGTGGGCTCGTACGTGGTGGGGCGGCTGGCGCACAACTGGACGGGGATGGTGGGTGCCTATCTGGCCGATGCGATGCTGCAGTTGATTGGCGTGGCTGCGTTCTTGCTTCCTCTGGTGCTGGGACGACTGGGTCTGTGCTGGATGCGGTCGGTACCGGCGGGATCGCCGCTGGCGAAGACGATTGGACTTGGATTGTGGGTGGGGTTTGGGCCAGCGGCGATTGCGCTGCTGCCAGGTCACTTGATGTGGCGGCACTCTCTCCCGATTGAGGGAACGACGGGACGGCTGCTGGCGGACTTTATGGTGCAGTACCTGAATGCGCCGGGCGCAGCGATTGTGCTGGCGCTGATGGTGGCGTTGTCGCTGTACCTGGTAACTACGTTTACCTTCAATACGGCGCGGGAGTGGGCGACGATACGGTTTGGATTTATGCAACGCCTGTGGGACTGGTGGGTGCAGCGGCGAATGGGAAGCAAGGGTTTGGAGGATGCTGGAAGCGTCTCCTACGAAACGTACGGAAGTAAGCGCGAGATGGCGGATGCAAAGGCGCGGCGGGCTCGGGAGCTGGAGGAGCGTGCGGCGAATAAGGGCTCGGAGACAGCAAGCACAACACTGCTGAGCGGTCTGTTTGGCTGGTTGAGCCGAAAGAAGCGCGTTGAGCCGATCTCGATTGACCCGCAAGATGAGGTTGCGGCGACAGGCGAGCAGGTTTCGATGTGGCAGGCGATGCCGCGAACCCTGGTGGACGCTCCGCCGGTGACTGCGTTTGGAACCGCGGCGGCGGCGGCGGCGCCGTTTGCGGAGGCGTTGGCGAAGGCTGCAGCTCCCAAGCATGCTCTTGATGACGCATCGAACTTCGAGGGTGGATTTGGCTCTGTTAGAGACGATCGCAGAGCGGTTGAGCTGCGGGATGCGGCACCTGCGCGGATGCCTGCGCCGATACGAGCGACAAAGAAGGCAGTCGAGGAGCCGATGGCTCCGTTTGCCTCTGCAATGCCGGCGGCCCCGCTTGCGAGATTGCCGGAGGGGATCGCCTTTGGCAGGCGGGCAGATGCTGATATTAAGCCAGTCATGATTGTGCCAAAGAGCGTGCGGGGATATAAGCTGCCGCCCTCTTCGTTGCTTTATCGGAGTGAAGAGCACGCCGTGGTGCGGGAAGATGCACTGCGCGAAGAGGCGCGAGTGCTGGTGCAGAAGTGCGCGGAGTTTGGCGTGGATGGCCAGGTGACGCAGATTAATCCGGGGCCGGTGGTGACGACGTTTGAGTTCAAGCCGGAGGCCGGAGTGAAGGTTGCCCGGATTACCGGACTCGCCGACGATCTATGCCTTGCGATGGCGGCGGAGTCGATCCTGATTGAGCGGATGGCGGGCAAGAGCACGGTTGGCATCCAGGTGCCGAACCATGAGCGCGAGACAATCTGGCTGCGGGATGTGGTGGAGTGCGAGAGCTTCGCGCAGAGCAAGAGCAAGCTGGCGATTGCGTTGGGCAAGGACATCAATGGGCGCATCGTGACTGCCGATTTAGCGAGCATGCCGCATGTGCTGATCGCGGGTTCGACTGGATCGGGTAAGTCAGTTGCGATCAACGCGATGATCATGAGTGTTTTGTTCAAGAGCACGCCTGAACAGGTCAGAATGATTCTCGTCGATCCGAAGCGGGTTGAACTGGGGATGTATGAGGGGATTCCGCATCTGTTTACGCCGATCATTACAGAGGCGAAGCTGGCGGCGAATGCGCTGCGGAATGCGGTGCGGGAGATGGAGCGGCGGTTGAAGCTGCTCGCAGCGAACCATGTGCGGAATATCGACCAGTTCAACAAGCTGTTCGAGCATGGCAGCGAGTATCTGTTTGAGGATGTGAACCAGGAGCCGCTGCCGTACATCATCATCATCATCGATGAGCTGGCAGATTTGATGATGCTGGATCGGGCGAATGTCGAGGAGTCGATTACACGGCTGGCGCAGATGGCGCGTGCGGTGGGCATACATCTTGTTCTGGCGACGCAGCGACCTTCGGTGGATGTCATTACCGGGTTGATCAAGGCGAATGTGCCAACGCGCATGAGCTTCCGGCTGGCGACGAAGGTGGACTCGCGCACGATCATCGACAGTAATGGCGCGGAAAGTTTGCTGGGACGCGGGGACATGCTTTATCTGCCGCCGGGGACGAGCCGGGTGCAGCGGGTGCATGCGCCGTTTGTGACGGAGAAGGAGATCTCCGCGGTAACGGCTTTCTGGAAGGCGCAGGGTGAGGCCGAGTATGTCCATGGCTTCCTGGAAGGGCCGAAGGAAGATACCGGCACGGGCAAGGATGGCGATGGCGGCGTCGACGGGGAGAACAACGACGAGCTGTACGACGACGCGGTGCGGCTGGTGTTCGAGTTTGGCAAGGCGAGCACTTCCCTGCTGCAACGGCGGTTGCGCATTGGGTATGGACGGGCTGCTCACCTGATCGACATGATGTACAACGATGGTCTGGTGGGGCCTGCGGATGGATCGAAGCCACGCGAGATCTTGAAGTCGCCTAACTGGATCAACGAGGTGGATGCGGCGATCCGCTAGTCGTTTCGTATCGTAAGGTTCATTTCGAGGACGTTGTTAGTGGTGGTGGATGTTCTTCGAACTGCGAATGGCGATGATCGCGAGGATGCAGATCACGACCAGGAGAATAATCCAGAGAAGATGGGGACGACGCTCAGTGAGCGGACGCGCGTCGGGCCGGTCGCGATAGGCTGCGTTGAGTTGCTCGGGGCCCAGCTGTGCGGTGTGGATTGCGCCGGATGCTGAGAAGAGCCGGGCATAGTCATACTGCGGGGCAGTGAGGCCAGGATCGCCATAGTAAAGAGTGAGAGCTTGGGTGTCGGAGGTGTCGAAGCAGATCTTGCGCTGACGCATCTCCAGTCGAATGGCTGCGATAGGAAGCGGAGTGTCGTCGCCGTTCTCGACGGCAACCTGGACGGTCGCCGCGCTTTGCATGTTGGAGCCGAGGGTGGCAGGGACGCTGAGCTGCTCCTGACGGATCTCGCGACCAGCCTGGGTCAGATGGACGCGGAGGATCGTGCCGGCGAGGGTTTCACTGGCGGAGTTGGCTGTGCCGTCAGGATGATCGGTGATGCGGACGTCGCGGCTAAAGTTGGCCTTATAGGTTGGTGCAAGGTCAAAGGAGACGCGCTCGATGGGGATGCGCTCAGGTAGCGCGAAGCTGCCGATGCTCTGGCGGCTTCGTTGGGTGATAGTAGAGCTGCGGGCCGCCGTGGTGTAGAGGGATTGGGCCTCGCGGCTGGGAGGAACGGTAACGCTTTGCACCAT
>Ga0302219_10001159_pt1 | contig 11067 bp, 7 predicted proteins | sample II_Palsa_E1_2_FD_194569 | JGI IMG/M metagenome (GOLD analysis project Ga0302219, IMG submission 194569) | Peat permafrost microbial communities from Stordalen Mire near Abisko, Sweden - II_Palsa_E1_2 | ecosystem: Environmental > Terrestrial > Soil > Palsa > Peat permafrost | place: Sweden...
ACGCTTGGCTTGCGAACGATTCTGGGAACTCTGTCCGTTCTGGTTAGCGTGGTCGTTATCACGACAACGCGAGGGAAGAAGCCGCACGCAACCTTCGCAGCTGAGGATGGTATTTAATTTCGATTCGTTAGCTGGTCTACAAGAGACCCTGGGGCTAACCTTAAGACCATTGCAAAGACGATCGGGGGCAAACAGACGTTAGCCTGCAAGCTCTTCGAGATCGGCGCTTTCGACGCGATGTATGTGGCAGGACTCGTGGCAGACGGCGCAGCGTTGCTAAGCCTGTCCGCTTCGTGTTGGTCTTCATCTGGCAGTTTGTCCCCAGCGCAACGAACGCTACAGTTCGTATTCCTGCTGCAGATACGCCCTCTCAATTTTTGAGACTGCGCTATCACAAAAGATGGACCAGAAGTAGGAAGAAATCACGCTCCATCCGCGCTTTTTTACGCTCTTCGCTACGATCGAATTCCGTTCTTCACAAGGAATGGTGCAACTTAATTTTTTGAGCGGATAGCTTGAAAAACGTCTTCTCCTTCGTGCTACTATCGAACCCGATTCGTAGTTGGTTTTCTACGTCCAGTTGCTCCGCACTTTGCTTCATGTTGCACTCACTCCTCTCCGCAGCCAGATGTTTTTGACGGATGCCCAGCGGAGAGACTTCTGGCAAGACAAGGCCTTTCTCTCGCCTCGCCACATCGGACGAGTAAGGACTCTTATTTGCTATTGACCGCAGTTGTCTTCGCGGCTTTCTGCAGTGCCTTCAACTGGCGTTGGGACAAGGAAATTAAGAATGTCATTCGTTCCGACGGCTACCGCCGTATTGAATTATTGGGTTCGCATACTGGCGGCTCTTGAGAAGAAGATCAATCGCCAGTCGTATGAGACATGGCTGAAGCCGACTCGCTTCTCGCACATCGAGGGCAAGAAGCTTTTTGTGCGTATACCCTCTACCGACTTCCAGCACATCGGTGATCGCTACGCCGACCTCATCCAGGAGGCGATCGATAACCTCGGCCTGGACGTGGAGACGGTAACCTTCACCACTCCCGAGCAGGACCCGCGTGCGCCCAAGGTACGCGAAGACGGTGGGTTTGCGCCGGTGCCGAGCCACAGCCAGAGCGCGCCCAGGCAGGGTCGCCTCAACGGGCAGATGGGTTCGGTGTCAGGCCCAACTCCGGAGCAGGCGCGCTTCGATTGGAGCGCAGCGTCGCAGTTGAACCCACGCTATCAGTTCGACGCATTCGTTATAGGCAGTGGAAACCAGTTCGCCATGGCAGCCGCGCAGGCCGTTGCGGAGCGGCCTTCCAAGGCCTACAACCCGCTCTTCCTCTACGGCGGCGTCGGCATGGGCAAGACCCACCTGATGCACGCGATCGGCCACGACGTGAAGCGCCGGCAGCCCCACGCTTCGATCAGTTACGTCAGCGGCGAAAAGTTCACCAACGAGATGATCAACTCGGTCCGCTACGACAAGATGACCGGCTTCCGCGACAAATTCCGCAACGTCGACGTGCTGCTCATCGACGATATTCAGTTTCTCGCCGGCAAGGAGCGCACCCAGGAGGAGTTCTTCCACACCTTCAACACACTGCACGAGAGCATGAAGCAGATCGTCATCGCCAGCGACCGGCCGCCCAAAGAGCTTGCCGACTTTGAAGACCGCCTGCGCTCGCGCTTCGAGTGGGGTTTGATCGCGGATATTCAGCCACCCGATCTCGAAACCAAGGTCGCGATCCTGCAGAAAAAAGCCGAGAGCGAGCAGACACAGCTGCCGACTGATGTAGCGATGTTCATCGCCTCCAACGTGCGGACCAATGTGCGTGAACTCGAAGGCGCACTGGTTCGGCTGATTGCCTGGTGCTCCATGCACGGCGTCGAAATTACGCTACCCGTCACCCAGCAGTGCTTGAAGCAGTTCATCGACACCCAGGTGCGCAAGATCACGATCGAGACGATTCAGCGCACTGTTGCCGAGCAGTTCGGCATGCGTGTCGCGGAGCTGAAGCAGAAGAACAACTCACGGCAGATTGTCGTTCCGCGGCAGATTGCTATGTACCTCGCCAAGCAGTTGACTGAGGCCTCGTTACCGGAGATCGGCAGACAGTTCGGCGGCAAGCACCACACCACCGTAATGCACTCCATCGCAAAGATCGACGAGCAGCGCAGAGCCGACAAGGACCTGAACCGCACGATCAACAAGCTCATGGAGACACTGAGCTAGCTCTCCGATTAGAAGCTCTCGAAAACTCATGTCCTGCCGGACGGGCCCACTGCGCGTGGGGCGGCCACTTCGTGGCATGTATACCTTTCTTGCAACTACGATCTTTCGTGGTCCTCCCGTTGGTCGGAATATGAAAGATGATCATCCCGACCAACGGGAGGAGCACAGAGAATCATCCCTACTAGACCGGTGCACACGCCATGAAGTGGCCGCCCCACGCGCAGTGGGCCCTTCCGGCAGGACATAGTCTCTAAACTAAGTCTCACCAAAAAAATAGTTCCCTCTTTACGGCAGATATTTAGCCGGAATGGGATGCGCAGGAGACTCTGCATCCCAGAAGATGTTGACCACCCAGTACCGGTCGCCATCCTTCAGGAGCTGAAAGCTGTTGATCCCACGAGCGAATGGTGCAGGGTCGTCGGCACTATGGCGAGACTCGTAGGTGCTCCAGATCTGAACGATATTGCCAAACTGCTCGATCTCGTTGTGGATGGAGTGCTCAAAGAATCCCGACGTCGTCATCCGTCCGCTACTACGCGCAATGTAGCCGTCGATGGTGAGAAGGACGGCATCAGTATGCCCATTTGCGCCAGTCGTCGCAGGGATCAAACGAGCATCCGGAACGAAGAGCGATCGCATCCGGTCCCAGTCGCGCGCCTGACCTTTGGGGCCAGAGATGACGCTATAGACAGCGTTCAGTATGGCATCCGGAGAGCTGACATCCTCGGGCTTTGCAACAGGCCAGCCAGGGTGGCCAGCGATGGACCCAACGAGTGGCGCGGGTGTTGTAGTGGACTTGGCGGTCTGCGCTATCGCCGCGCTGCAGTAAAGAGTGAGAACAAGTAAAGCAGATACACGGTTGGCTTGCTTCATGGAAGCTCCTTGGGGAACAGAGATACTTTACTGCCAGGAAGGCAATCTGTGGGAAGAAGGTGCGATCGCTTCTGCAAATGTCCTTGTGTCCGCAGTCGATACAGGATAAGAAAGGGTATGACGAAGGAAAGACACCGCCGCTGCCCTGCGCTTCTGCTGCTTGTTCTTACGCTGCTTTTTGCTGTGTGGCTGCCGCACTGCGTCGCTCAGACTCCAGCAAAGCTGCTGGTCCGCAATGCGTACATCTTCTCGATGACGCCGGAGCAGCATGCGCCGTTCCATGGCTACCTCGTCGTCGGTGAAGACGGCCGGCTGACGGCAGTGGCCGCAGGGGATCCTCCAGCGTCGCTAAAGGCCGCTGTGGTGTGGGATGCGCAGGGACACTGGGTGGTTCCGGGCTTCATCTCGGCCCATAGTCATCTGTGGCAGAGCGCGTACCGTGGGCTGGCGTCGAATCAGACGTTGCTGGGATGGATCGACACGCTCTATGGCAAGGCGGTGACGCAGGCAACACCGGAGGACCTCTACTGGTTCACGCTAGAGGGCGGACTGGATCATCTGCGGCATGGCATCACGTCGACATACAGCTTCAACTACGGCGGCCATAGCAAAGACCAGAGCGAAGCGTTCAATGAGCAGGAGTTTCATGGCGAGTCGGACTCAGGCGTGCGCTTTGTGCATGGCTGGGAGCCAGGTAAGGTGGGACCCACATACACCGCCGAGATCGCGGACCGACAGTTGAAGACGTTCCTCGACTGGACGGCGAAGCAGCCTGCAGCCACAACCCAAAAGCCCGCAGGAACAAAGCTGCTCTCGGTGATGATCAACGGCGGTACTGCGTTTGACGGCACCTATCAGCAGGCGGTGATGGAGGCTTCCCTGATGAAGCACTATCACCTGAGCAACCATAGCCACTATCTCGAGCAGCCCGAAACTCAGGTCCTCGATCGAGAGCAGTTCAAATGGTTTACCGACAGCGGGCTGCTAACGGACAAGATGATCTTCGGGCACTTCATCCACACGGACGCAGCCATTCTCGCGGCGACTGGAAACGCGCATGCCGCGATGAGCTGGAACCCGCTCTCGAACGGACGCCTGGCCTCGGGTGTCGCGGACATTCCTCAGTACCTGAAGGCCGGCATTCGCGTTGGAATGGGAGTGGACGGCGAAGCAAGCGCCGACCTGGCCGATCCGTTTGAGAATATGCGGACGGGCCTCTATGCGATTCGCGACAAGTACGAGAACGCCACGGTGATGAGTCCATACGATGTCATGCGGCTCCACACGATGGGGAGCGCGGACGTGCTGGGCGTGGCGGACAGGCTGGGAAGTCTCGAAGCAGGCAAGATGGCCGACTTTCTGGTGATCGATCCCAGCCACTTCGGTCATGTCTTCGACCCCTATGCGACGCTGGTGTTCGTAACGAGCCAGCCGGATCTTGAGCGTGTGTATGTCGGGGGAGAGTTGATGGTGGAGCACGGGAATCCGTTGAAGCAGGACCTGACGAAGGTACAGCATGAGGTAGACAGCCGCGTGGCTATAAGAGAGCCCAAGTAGACGCTACGAGGAGATATAGACGCCTTTCCTGATCCATTGGGGACTGTCGATCTGCTGCATCATGAAGTCCGCGACATCTTCGCGTGAGATCCGACTCCCGTTGCGCGGCAGGGCGTCCCCGTCGATACGATAGGAGCCATGGGCGGCAGCGTTGGTGAGCATGGGTGGCATCACCATAGTCCAATCCAGATTGCTGCGGGAGAGATTCTGCCACTGCGAGATCTGCGATGCGACAGGCCACTTCAGGAAGGTGTTGTAGACGATGTTCTGAACGATCCAGCGACGCCACGCGGCCTGCTTGTCGAGCGAAGAAGGCAACGCACCCGCCGAACCGAGGACGATGATGCGTTGCACCGGCTTCGGATGTGTCGCACTCTGTTGCATCGCGGCGATGATCTGTGGGACGGCGCGCTCGAGGACGTCCTCCTTTTTGAGGGAGTTTGCGCCCAGCGCGGAGAGGACGACGTCAGCGTCTTCGATTGTCTGGCTAACGGATGCGAGGTCGAACGGACTGCCCTGGATGGCGCGGATGTGGTCGCGCAGAGGGAACTTTTCCGGGGCTCGCAGGAGCGCGGTGACCTGGTAGCCAGCAGCCAGACAACGCTGCGTGAGGAGAGTTCCGGTGGCCCCGCTCGCACCAAAGATGGCAATATTCATGGAAGGCTCCTGGTGACGCTGCTGGATCCAGTCAATTTAAATTGTCTGGTTATCCTCTGTGGTGGGATGAAGATGTGAAAAAAGCGGTTGGCCTAACTCCATCATTCTGTTTTGTTTGGTCAATATTCCCACGGTTGGTTCCAGGTCTTCTCAGTAGTACGTGGTGGTGGATGTGAAGAAGTTGGATAAGCGGGTCGCCCAGCGATGGATAGAGGGAGGTCTTCCTCGATATGAGTTTGTAGTTGTCCGGTTTTCTAAAACGGGGACAGGTTCCAAGTATTTGATGAGATGGAAGATGGGAGAGATATCCACTTTTCAAGCGACAACGACTACTACTACTAGTATTTCTTGCTTTTAATCTTAGTTCTTAGGAGCAGTAGCGCTGGAGGTTTGGGGGAATAGTAATATCCACTGAACCCCGAAGCAATCTCACCCACACAATCGACCGTGCTTTCCACAAAGAAATCTATCGCATTCCAAGTGGGTTCCACCCTAGAATCAAGCAGGCGCTGAAACAGCGGAGATGCACCGCAGGGTGGATTCGGTGTACAGTTTGGCCAGCGACCAACAACTGAAGTACGGAGAGACCGACGTGACGAGTGCGACCCAGGAGCCCGAGATGACCTTGCCGACCGAGACGAGCGCAGCCCCAACCGGCAACCTCGAGATCACAGTCTCGCGTGCGGAGCTGTTGCGGGAGCTGACCGCTGCACAGAGCGTGGTGGAGCGCAAGACAACGATTCCGATCCTATCGAACTTTTTGTTCGAGGCGACCCAGGGTGAGGGTGGCGACCGGTTGACGATCACCGCTACCGATCTGGATCAGAGTTTGCGCACGAGCTGCGCGGCGAAGGTGAAGAAGCCCGGCGCTTGCACGATTCCGGCGCGCAAGCTGTACGACTACATCAAGCTGCTGCCTGAGGGTGAGATCTCGATCAAGCTCATGGATAACCACTGGGTGCAGATCCGGGCGGGGCGGTCGAATACGAAGATGGTGGGGATGGCGCGGGCGAACTTTCCGCAGGTGCCGGAGTTTCCCTCGTCCGGCGCAGTAAAGATCTCCGTATCTTCGCTGAAGAACATGGTGTCGAAGACGATCTTCGCAATCTCGAATGAGGAGTCGCGCTACACGCTGAATGGAGCGCTGCTGGTGTTGAAGGCGGAGTCGATGGCCATGGTTGCGACCGATGGGCACAGGCTCGCACACATCGAAAAACTCGGCGAGACGCTGGAGGGGGTGTCGGGCGAGAAGAAGACGCTGATTCCGCGGAAGGCGCTGAGCGAGCTTTCTTCCCTGCTGGGAGCAACCGAGGCTGAGACACTGGAGTTTGCTGATGACGACCAGACACTGTTCTTCAAGGTGGGCGGCCGGGTGTTGACCAGTCGCAAGCTGACCGGACAGTTTCCGAACTACGAGGCCGTACTGCCGCGCGACAACAACAAGTTTGTCATCGTGCGTTCGGAGGATCTGATGGGCTGCATCCAGCGCGTGGCGCAGTTTGCCGATGAGCGTAGTGGTGCGATCAAGATTCGGCTGGAGCAGAACGAGCTGAAGCTTTCCTCGTCTTCAACCGACGCTGGCGAATCAGAAGACACGATCGAGACGCCGTATAACTACGATCCGCTGGTGGTTGGATTCAACAGCCAGTACCTGATCGATTTTCTAAAGGCGATCGGCAATACCGGCGAAGTCCGGCTGGAGTTCAAGGACGCCCAGAGCGCCGGACAGATGCGGCCCGAGGATGCGAATGAGGATGTGAAGTACCGTTACATCCTGATGCCAATGAGAATTTGACAAGCAACTAGTCTCATCTCTTTAAAAAAATCAAGGGTATTACAGACCATATGCTGGCATCGGACTCCACCCGGATCCGGTGTTAGTAGTTTCCTGTCACCACCCAGTATTCGCTTCGCGGAAAGTCGCAATGCCTGCGGAGCCTTCAGTTGCATTGAACATTTTTAGCAAGAGCCGGATTAGTACAAAACGCTCGTCGCTGGGGTAGGCCAGCGGTGTCCGTACGCAGGTAACGTCGGCGAAGTGGGCGGTTATTGCCGTAACTCGACCTCGGTGGCGCCCTGGCCGCCTTGGTTTTGTGACGGTTCGGTGACGGTGGTGACGTGGGGGTGGCTGCGAAGATATTCGCGCAGAGTGCGTCGCAGTACGCCCATGCCTGTGCCATGGACGATACGGATACGCGGCAACCCAGCGAGGAAGGCGCGATCAAGGAAGCGCTCCACCTCGGTCTGGGCCTCGTCGGCGGTGCGGCCGATCACATTAATCTCCGACGTCATGTAGTCTGTGTCGTTGTTTGCGGTTGCGACGGTGATGCCGCCACGTTTGCGGGCGGCTTCTAGCGGAGTGATTACTTTGACGGACTCGACCTCGGCGATGTCTTCGATACCCGCTCGCATCTTCATCGGACCCATGGAGACTTCGAAGTTCTTTGGGTCGATGATGCGGTCGACTCTGGCTTGACGGCCTAACGACTTGAGTTTGACGAGGTCGCCGACCTTGATGCCCTTGAGTATGTGGGGTTGGGCGGCTGGGTCATTCTTGTCGGCGCGGTTGGTATGGGCGACTACGGTGGAGTTGAACTGCTCGGAGAACTCTCGGCGCAGCGTAGCCATGCGGCGGTCGGAGTCGCGGGCGATCTTCTGGGCGACGGTTTTGTCGTCGATGGCTTTGACGGTCTCGCGAAGCTGGTAGGCGAAGTCTTCAATGAGTGAGTTGAGCTTGGCTTCGAGCTCCTTGGTGCGGGCCTTCTGTTCAACCCGGCCTTCGACTTCGACCCGGGCCTTTTCACGGGAGAGCTCGCGTTCGCGCTGGCGAAGGGTCTCACGCTCGGCGCTCGCGGCGGTCAGTTGGTCGTGGAGCTGGTCCAGGAAGGCGCCGATGTCTGCAGTTTGCGTCGTCATCTGGGCGCGGGCAGCGGTGATGATGTTGGGAGAGAGGCCGAGGCGCGCTGCGATGTTGAGGCCAGCGGAGGCTCCCGGGACACCTAGCCGCAGCTCGTAGGTGGGGGTAAGGGTGTGCTGGTCGAAGCCTACGGCGGCGTTGAGGACGCCCGGATGGTTGGCGGCGTAGACCTTTAGCGAGGTGAGGTGCGTGGTGATGCAGCACCACGCATTGAGGGTGAGGAAGTGCGAAGCTATGGCGACCGCGAGGGCTGCTCCCTCTTCGGGATCGGTAGCGGAGCCTAGTTCGTCGAGCAACACTAATGAGTTCGCTGTGGCCTCGCGGGAGATGCGGTCGAGGTTTACAACGTGGGCGGAGAAGCTGGAGAGGTCGCGTTCGATAGATTGGGCATCGCCGATGTCGGCGTAGACGTCCTCAAAGAGTGGAAGTTTCGCCTCTTCGGCAGGGACGGGGATGCCGGCCTGTGCCATGAGCGAAAGCAAACCGAGAGTCTTCAGCGAGACCGTCTTGCCGCCTGTATTGGGTCCGCTGATAATGAGCTGCTTCGTACCGGGCGGAAGGATGATCGTCAGGGGAACGGGAGTCTTGGGTTCCTTGTTCTCTTCGAGGCCTGCTTCGAGCGCGGAGGCGCGCATGCGGATCTCGAGCAGAGGGTGGCGGGCGGCGGTTAAGGCCAGCTCATGTATAAAGATGGGCCGAACGCAGTTCAGGGTTTCGGCAAAGCGAGCGCGAACAGCGTGGGATTCGACCTCTGCGAGAATACAGGCGCCAAGATGGATGGCGATGGACTGCTGACCGACCGCGCGGGTCATGGCGACGAGGATGCGGTGGATCTCGGCCTGCTCTTCGTCGAGCAGGCGAACCAGTTCGTTGTTCTGTTCGATAGTTTCGAGGGGCTCAACGAAGACTGTTTGCCCGGAAGAAGACGAGCCATGAATGACGCCGGGAACCTTGCGTTTGAACTCGGCTTTGACGGGGATGACGAAGCGGTCGCCACGGATGGTGATGAGGTCTTCCTGCGTACTCCCACCTTCGCTAAGGCTTTGCAGGGACTTGCGGAGGCTGGCTTCGATGGCGCGGTGCTGGCGTTCCATGGCGCGGCGAATGCGTCGAAGCTCCGGGGAGGCGTCGTCGCTCAGGCTGCCGTCGGGTTCGATCTTGCCGCGTAGAAGTCTAAGGAGCGGAGCGAGGTCGTGGTCGAGGAGTGGGGAAGAGAGCTCGTCGATGCCGGGCCACTCGTAGCGGGTACCGCTGGGTGGTGGGTCGATCAGATTGCGCCAGGCGGCGACGCGCTCGATGACGGTGAGAAGGTCGCGGATCTCGGTGGATTCAAGGGCAGCGCCGTCGATGCGGGCCTTGTCGAGGAGGGTGGTCGGATCGAAGATGCCGCGAAACTCAAAGCTGCCCCCGCGGGTGAGCATGGCGCGCAGCTCCGCGGTGCGCTGCTGCTGCTGGTCGATCCATCGAAGGTCAGCGCAGGGTTCGAGCGCGAGGACCCAGGCGCGGCCGAGGGGCGAAAAGCTGCGGTCGGCGATGTAGTCACGGAGGCGGTGCCACTCCAGGGCTGCTGCGCTTGATTCACGCAGGGGGGAAGGGATCTTCGGCAATAGTTCTGGTGAATTCACTCCTCTTATCGTAACCTCGCAGGGAACTGCTGACTATGCGCGTGCGTAACGGTGAGAGCGCAGGGTTGGCGCATGATCGTTTGGAGGTGTGGAATGGTCTGTCAGGCATGTGGCGTTCCAGTAGCAGAACAAGTTCATTTTTGCCCGAAGTGCGGATTTCAGGTGACGGTTGTCCGGCCGACGTATGCACCGTATCCAACATCGGTGCCGATGCTCGTACCGCGAGTGCAGCGAAATCTACAGACGCTGGGCATTCTCTGGTGCGTCTTTGGAGCGTACCGGGTGATAGGCGGCCTCGTTGGAATGTTCGTGCTGCGCATGGTGACCATGCATGGCTTCGACGGTGATGGCTTTCCGATGAGTTGGGGTTTCGGTAGGATGGCCGGTCCTACGTGGATGAGCTCTCTGATCCCCTTTGTTGCTGTCTACACCGTGGTTGTGGCGGCCCTGGCCTTATTTGTCGGGTACAGCCTGCTGACGCGCAGGCCATGGGGAAGGACGCTGGGCATCGTCGTCGGCATCCTGACGCTGCTAAAGCCAATCCTGGGTACCGCGTTGGGAATCTATACGCTGTGGGTACTGGCTCCGGCGACCTCAGGCATGGAGTATGACTCAATTGCAGACCGCAGCTGATGGCCTGGTCGTAAACTAAGAGTATGAACTTCCCTGTTACGCGGTTGCGCCGTCTGCGCCGTACGGAGGCGATGCGGTCGCTGGTTCGCGAGACCCATCTGCATCCCGGAGCGCTGATCTACCCTCTGTTTATCTGCCCAGGCGAAGGTGTACGCAAAGAGATCAGCTCGATGCCAGGGGTCTTCAATCTCTCGATCGACGAGGCTGTGAAGGAGGCAGAAGCCTGTGCCGTGCTAGGGCTGGGCGGGCTGCTGCTGTTTGGGCTTCCTGCAGAGAAAGACGAGCAGGCGACGGGTGCATGGGCCGACGACGGAATCGTTCAGCAGGCGCTAAAGGCGATGAAGAGGAATCGTGCGCTGGATTCTCTGGTGACGATTGCGGACGTCTGTCTGTGCGAGTACACCTCGCATGGGCACTGCGGCATCGTCGCGCGAGATGGGGATCACTACGAGATCGAGAATGATTCGAGCGTCGCGCTGATCGCGAAGACAGCGGCATCCCTGGCCAAGGCTGGCGCGGATATTGTTGCGCCTTCAGACATGATGGACGGCCGAGTTGAGTCGATTCGCACGGCCCTGGACGCG
>Ga0302219_10001164_pt1 | contig 11031 bp, 4 predicted proteins | sample II_Palsa_E1_2_FD_194569 | JGI IMG/M metagenome (GOLD analysis project Ga0302219, IMG submission 194569) | Peat permafrost microbial communities from Stordalen Mire near Abisko, Sweden - II_Palsa_E1_2 | ecosystem: Environmental > Terrestrial > Soil > Palsa > Peat permafrost | place: Sweden...
CCCCGTCGTCGAGCCTCCCGACGGCACCGTAATCGTCACCGGATTATTCGTCGTCGAATTAAACGTCGCCGTCACCGCGGTCGCCGCCGTCACCGTCACCACGCACGCCCCGGTCCCGCTGCACGCCCCGCTCCACCCCGCGAACGTCGAACTCTCCCCCGCGCTCTGCGTCAACGTCACCTGCGTCCCGCTCGCGAAACTCGCCGAACAAGTTTCCGGACAAACGATCTCCGCCGGCGCACTCGTCACCGTCCCGCTGCCGTTTCCCGCCTCGTTCACCGTTAGCACAAAATTATTCGTGCTCGCCGTAAAATTCGCCGTCACCGCCGTCGCCGCCCCAATCGTAAACGTGCACGTCCCGGTTCCTTCGCAAGGTCCCGCGCCCCAACCCGTAAACGTCGACCCCGTCGCCGGCGCCGCCGTCAACGTCACCATCGTCCCACTCGCAAAATTAGCCGCACACGCCGTCCCGCAATTAATTCCCGTCGGCGTGCTCGTCACCGTCCCGGTGCCCGTTCCCGCCTTCGTCACTGTCAGCGCGAAAGTATTCGCCGCCGTAAACGTCGCCGTCACCGCAGCCGCCGCAGTCACCGTCACCACGCAAGCCCCGGTCCCCGTACACGCCCCACTCCATCCCGCAAAAGTCGATCCCGTCGCCGCAACCTGCGTCAACGTCACCGCCGTCCCACTCGCGAAATTAGCCGCACACGCCGTCCCGCAATTAATCCCCGTTGGCGCGCTCGTCACCGTCCCGCTGCCAGTCCCCGCCTTCGTCACCGTCAACGCGAAATTCGTCGCCGCCCCAACCGTCGCGCTAATCGTCGCGGTATTGTTCGCCATATTCGGATCCGGCAAATCCGAAACCACGCTCGCCGAATTGGTCACGGTCCCGGTCGCGTTCGCCGCAATCGTCACCACAATCGTCAGCGTCGCCTGCGCCGCATTCGCCACCGATCCCAGATTGCACGTCAGTGTCGTGGTTCCGGTGCACGCCGAGCCCTGCGACGGCGTCGCCGAAACCAGCGTGGTCATCGCCGGCAGCACCTCGGTCACGATCACATTCGTCGTATCGTTCGGCCCTAAATTCGCCGCCGTCAGCGTGTACGTCAGATTCGAACCCGGCGCCACCGTGCTCGCCGATTGGGTCATCGTCAGTGACACATCCGCCGACTGCACCGTCCCATTCCGCACCGCAAATGTCGTGCGCCCCGGCATCGTCCCACCCATCGCCTGATGAATCAGTGCCGTCGCCACCGGTCCATTGTCCAGCAGCGCTCCCGGCACGAATGAACCGGGCAGCTGAAAATTCGTTCCTGCCGTGCCGGTCCCGTTGGAATATCCCACCGCCGCTGACACACAACCCTCCGTCTGCGCGCTGCACAAACCGTCTAATCCGTTGCTGGCGTCGCCCGCTTCCCACTGCACCTTGTCGTAATCGAACTCAATGTCGAACGCCCCGGCAATTCCGGTATCGGACCTGTCGATCAAAATCAGTTGGAAGCTATTCAATTTGTCGGTGTGCGTTCCATAGTAGCCCACGTTTTCATAATCGACGCCGAAAGCCGGATGTCCATTGACCGTGTCCACCCCGTAAGTCACCACTGCGGACGGAATGGTCGGCGCTTCAAAACTTCCAGAAAATGCACCCGTCGTGTCCACATCCGCCCAATACGCCGCAATGATCGGAATTCCTCCGTTATCTGAATTCAAGCCCGTGGGCGTGAATTCGGAGAAGGCATCGCCAAATGTCACATTTCCGTTGTTATTTACAAATAACGAATTGAACGTCGTCCCGAAAAAATTCACCGCGAACGGCAGCGCCACCTCCGGCGACGAACCGTCATCGTTCGGCGCAATAATATTCGCGGTAAATCCCGGCAAGTGTCGAATCGCTCCGTTGCCGGTCAAGTGCGCCACAAACGGCCCCGCCGGCGTGCTGGTAGCCACCGTCAAATCCGCCGTCCGCGGCCCGGTGGTCGTCGGCTTGAACGTCACTCCAGTCGTGCAGTTGCTTCCCGCCCCCACCGTGGCCCCGCACGCCGAGTTCAGCAGAAAATCTCCCGCCGCGTTCCCCACATTCGTCACCGAAGTAATACTCGCCGCTGAATCCGCCGTATTCGTGAACGTCGCGGTCTGCGGCGCGCTCGTCGATCCTACCGCTTGCCCGTCGTAAAAAATTTCAAAGGGCAGTACGTACACCGTCGTCACTCCGTTGCCCGAAAGCAGCGCCGTAGTCGTTCCCGTCGCGCCGTCGTCGGTCACCACCAGTCCCCCCGGATCGGGAGCCTCGAAGCTCGGCGTGAAACTCAAAGTAATCGCGCACGGCGCAGAATTCGCCGCCAGCGTCGCCGGACAGGTGTTGTTCGTAATCGTGTAATCGGTGTTCGTTACGCTCAGCGCGATGCTGCCCAAGGGCCCCGTCCCGGTATTCGACAGCGAAATCTGCGCCGTCGCGCTGGTCGCGCCCACCTGCACCGCCCCGAAGGACAATGTGCTCGGCGTAAAAGTGGCCACACCATTACTAGGCGCCGCCTGCGCCGCCAACCGGCACTGCGGCAGCGCGCTCGCCAAATGCACCAGCATCCCGAGAATTGCCAAAAAGGAAAAACGCCCTACGATTCGCTGGAACATCGCCAAACCTCCACCAAATCTATGAATGCGGCTGGGTCGCATCCAGGAAAAATCAAAACCACATCGCCGCCGGGGGCCTCAGCCCCTGAAGCCAGCCTTTGCCTTTTCCGCGCAGCCCAACATAAAAAACCCTCGCCCCGAAATCTTTCCAATTCGCTCCGCCTACTTCACCACCAAAGTCAAAAAGTTCGGCAAACTCTGCACATTCCCATTCAGCGTCGTCGTCAACGAAATAAAATAAGTCCCCGGCGGCGTAGCCTGCCCCGTCGGGCTCTTCGGCAGACTCCCGCAAGCCCCAATCCCCATCGCCATCAGAATCAAAACCATCGCCAGCGCCAACCCCGCCTGCCGCTCCCGCCGGAACGCAAATCCAATTCCGCCCAGCAGCGTCGCCAGCGCCATGCCGATCCCGCCGCCGCCAAATCCCGCCGGCAAGGAACCCGTCGTTACCGTGCTTCCCTGACAAAAAGTCTGCAACTGCACCGCCTGCTGCGACCCTCCCGGACACACCACCATGTTCGGAATCAAGTTCACCGAAATTAAATTCGACGACGACGTCGCCGCCAGCGTCACCGTCCCGGTCTGCCCCGCCGCACACGTAATAATCAACCCAAAAAACGTCGTCCCGCCCGGCGTCGTCGTCCCCGTCGTCGATCCGCCCGACGGCACCGTGACCGTCACCACCGAATTGACACCCGTGCCGCTCAGTACCGCGGTTTGCTGCCCACTCCCGGCATTGTCCATAATCGTGAGTGTTCCGGTTATTGCGCCGGTCGCGGTCGGAATAAATTGCACATTGATGGTGCAGCTCCCGCTCGCTGGAATCGTGTTGGATTCGGGAATGCACGATCCCGCGTTCATGCCGCTTCCCAGTTCGAATCCCGGCGTGACGCCGAAACTTGTGAAAGTGACGGTCGTCGTCCCGGTATTATTGACCGTTACGGTCTGCGGTGCGCTCATCGTTCCTACAGTCTGAGATCCAAACGCCAAACTCGACGGCGTTAGAGTGATCGCTCCAGCGCCCGCGGTGCCGGTGCCAGTCAGAGCGACCGCAAGCGGAGCACCCGCATTCTGCGTCACGGTGAACGACCCAAGCAGTGTCCCCGTAGCCGTCGGGCTGAAGGTGATTGCATAAGTGCAACTCGTACCGGGTGCCAGGTTCTGGTTGTTGTCGCACGTGCCTACGCCCGTCGCCACCGCAAAATTCGCTGAGATGCTAAATCCAGCGACATTAGCGGGCGTAGTTCCGCCGTTCGTTACGGTCACCGTCTGCGGCGCACTGGTGGTGCCAATGGCCTGAGCGGCGAACGTCAAGCTGGTCGGCGCGATGGTCACCATACCCGCCGCCGTTCCAGTTCCGCTCACCGTCACCATTTGCGGACTGCTCACCGCGCTGTCTGTAATCGTTACTGTCCCGTTGAAGGTCCCCGCCACTGTCGGATTGAAAGTCACGCTGATCGTGCACGTGCCCGCCGGAGCGATCGGGTTCGCCGTGCAGGTATTCGTTTCCGCGAATGGCGCGCTCACCACCACGCTCGGCACCATCAGGTTCCCGCTTCCGGTATTAGTCACCGTGATCGTTTGCGCCGCGCTGCTGGTATTGATCGCCTGATTTCCAAAAGAAAGCGTCGGCGGCGCCACCATCACCGTGGCGGTCACCCCGCCGGTCAGCCCAAATATTTGCGAGCCTTGATTCTGCGCGTTGTCGCTGACCGTCACCGTTCCGGTTTCAGGCAATGACGCGCCTTCACTCGGCGTCCAGGTCACGTTGATTGTGCAAGTTGCGTTGGGTGCGATGTTCCCATCGGTACAATCGCTGCTCTGAATTTGAAAGTCGCTGCCTTCGGCCTGAAAGTCGGTTTCAATCTGTAGCCCGGTAATCGACAATGCAGCCGTACCGGTATTTTTCACGGTCACGGTCTGCGGCGGGCTGGTGGTGCCCGAATTTTGCGGCCCGAAGGTCAGGCTGGTGGGACTGAAAGTGACGAATGGTCCGGCTACTGCCGTTCCCGAAACCGTCACCGTCTGCGGGCTGTCCGGAGCCGAATCCGCAATCTCCAATTTCTCCTGAATCACTCCGACTGAATTCGCTCCGGGTGCGAATGTCACGGTAATCGCGCAGCTCGCTCCCGCGGCCAGCGACATCCCGCAAGTGTTCGTCTGGGTGAAATTCCCGCTCTCTTGGGTCGCGATCGAAATGTTGTTCAGCGGCGTCGTGCCGGTGTTGGTCATCGTCACCGTCTGCGCCGTGCTGGTGTTCCCTTGGTTCTCGTTGCCGAAGGCCAGCGTGCCCGGAGTCAGTTGCACGTTCGTGCTGGTCAGGCTCCCCGCTCCAATGAACACGTTCGAATCGAATTCCTGATCCCGCGCGTCCGCAATCGCCAGCTTGATGTGATTGATTACTCCCGGATTTACTTTCGCGGTGGCGGTCAGCACCACCGTCATCCCGTCCATTTCTGTATTGAAGGGCGCCACCGCGGGAACCTGAAAATCATTGTTGATATAGAACTGGGGGTTCACCGCCGGAATTCCGGTTAAGCCCGGCTCGGTCGATCCATTGTTTACGTTGTTGATCGAAACGATCGAAGTGGTCTGCGGCACCAGCGCGATATTTTGCCCATTCAAAAAGAAGGCAAACCCGTCGTTGAAATCGAAAACGAAATCCTGGTATTCATCCGACGCGAACACGTATTGAAACGTAATCAGATTTCCGGTCGGCACGAAATCGAACTCCAGCACCGAAGCATCCTGCGTCGGCTGCCCGATTTGCGCCGTCAGGTCCGCATCCCCCGGCTGGTTGTTGATCCCGGTAATCCCCGTGCTGCAATTCGGCCCGATCACGTTCACCACCGAACCGTTTCCCAGCACCACTCCGTTCGCCAATCCGAGAATATTCCCGCCCGTGCCGAAATTTCCGGCCGCGTTCGCCACTCCGGTGAACGTCGCATTCGAAATGGTCACACCCACCCCGCCCAGCGATTGCGCCAGTGCGAGCGCCGACGCCTCACTCGTATTCGCCATCGGCGTAGCCGTCAGCCCGCCGGCGTCAAAGGTTCCCGCGATCAAGCCGATATCCAACGGGCTGCTCGGATCGTCCGAATCCACTTCCACAAACTCCAACCCGTCCGAACCAGCGCATTCCGCTTGCGGCGTGTAGTCAATCGTGAACGTACAGCTCTGCCCCGGCGTCAGACTCTCTCCACAAGTCGAGACCAGCGGGAAATCGTCGGGATCGCTCGACGAAATATTTTGGATATTCACCGTGGTGTCCGCCGAACTATTCATTAGCGTGTCGGTCTGTACCACCGCTGACGAACCCACCATGACTTTTTCGAAGGACTGCAGGTAAAACGTCGGATTCCCAGGATCGAGGATCGTCTCCAGATGATTGGTGGTCGACGTCACCACCAGCAGCGGATCCCCCGGCACCTGCGGCTGCAGTTTAGCCGCCGCTTTGGCGCGCGGCAGGATTCGAAACGCGCGCCGTGGGTGGTGCGCCCCCGTCCCGGAATTCGTGCCGGAACTCGTCCCGGAATTTGTAGCCGCGTTCGACTTCGTACTCGTCGTCGCCGGCGTCGAGCTCGCCGACTGCGGCGCTGCCCACACTCCCGCGCTACACGCGAACAATACTGCGGCAACCCCCGCCAGAATTTTCGCGGAAATGGGCGAATTCGGAATGCGCATTCAGGGTACTCCCTTGACGCTTTTTGAAGAGGCCAGCCTCTACCGGCGGGGGAACGACGCGCCGAAATCTTCTTATCGCCAGCCGCTCCCCGTCAAGCGATTCTTTTCTCCCATCGCGCCCGCGACCCTGTAAAACCCGTTGTAAATCACGTATCACTTCACTAACATCCGCGCTTCGCCGCGCCCAGGCTCGATGCCCACCGCCTCCAACGACAACCAATCGCGCCTCCCCACCGACGGCTCCCGCCTCCGCCAGATCGGTTTCATTCCCCTCCTCGCCATTTTTTACGGCTACACCGCCGGCGGCCCCTTCGGCTTCGAGAACATCTACCGCGACGCCGGCCCCGGCATGGCCCTCGTCTTCCTCACCTTCGTGCCCTTCTTCTGGAGCATTCCCATTTCCTTCGCCGCCGCCGAACTCAACAGCATCCTCCCCGTCCAGGGCGGCTTCTACCGCTGGACCCGCGCCGCCTTCGGCGACTTCTGGGGTTTCCAGTGCGGCTGGTGGAACTGGGCCGGCACCTTCCTGCTCAATAGCCTCTACGGCGTCCTGGTCATGGACTACCTCAGCATCTACATCCCGTCGATCGCCGGCCCCACCAAGTGGGCCGGCGCCTGCGCCGTGCTCATCATCCTCGCGGCCTTGAACGCCCGAGGCATTCAAGTCGCTGGTTGGGTTTCCGTTGCGCTCCTCGTCGCTGTCCTGATTCCCGTCGCCTGGCTCTGCGCCGTCTCGATCTTTCACCTGCATCACAATCCAGTGGTCCCGTTCGTCCCGCCCGGCGCCCCGTTCCGTAGCGTCTTCGGGCGCGGCCTCGCCCTCGCCATGTGGAACTACGCCGGCTACGAGCAACTCTCCAGCAGCACCGGCGAGATGCGGAACCCGCAGAAGACTTTCGTCCGTGTCCTCGTCTGGAACACGCCGATGAACATCCTCACCTACATCCTCCCCACCACTCTCGCCCTCGCCGTCCTCGGCAACTGGACGGAATGGAAGACCGACTACATCGTCACCGCCTCGCGCCTCATCGGCGGCCCCGCCCTCGGCGCGGCGATGCTCATCGCCGCCATGATCGGCACGCTCTCGCTATCCAACAGCACCATCCTCTACACCACGCGCGTCCCGGCCACCATGGCCGAAGACGGCTACCTGCCCAAATGGCTCGGCCGCATCCACCCGCGTTACGGCACACCCGTGCGCGCCATCGCGGTCTCCTTGGTCGTCTATTGCGTGCTGGCGAGGTTCGACGTGGAAGATCTGGTGAACATCTATATCTGGACCAGAATCGCCACCACGATTCTGACCCTCTTCGCCGCCTGGCAAATGCGCCGCAAAGATCCCAGCGCCCCGCGCGCGTTCCGCATCCCCGGCGGAAAGCTGGGCCTGGCCTACGTTTTAATTTTTCCGGTAATTTTGTGCGCGCTGAAGGTCGCGCAAAGCGAAGACTACGTCTGGCGCTGGGCCCCGTGGCTCCTGGCCACCGGCCCCGTAGCGTACGTAATCCTCCGCTACGGTTTCAAACTCAAACCCACCCCGCTCATAACTTAGCGGCTAACGTTAGCGCGTCGCGCCCAGCTTCTCCGAAACCGTCTTGGCCTGCGTGAACAGCAGCAAATAATCCTGCCCGCCCGACTTCGAATCCGTCCCCGACATATTGAACCCGCCAAACGGATGCGCCCCCACCATCGCCCCGGTGCATTTCCGGTTCATGTACAAATTTCCCACGTGAAATTCCTCTTCCGCCCGCGCAATCTTCTCCGGGTTCCGCGAGTACACCGCGCCCGTCAACCCAAACTCACTGTCATTCGCCATCGCGAGCGCCTCATCAAAATCCTTAGCCTTGGTCACCGCCAAAACCGGCCCAAATATTTCCTCCTGGAAAATGCGCGCCTTGCGATCCACATCCGCAATCACCGTCGGCTCGATAAAATATCCCGCCGCGCCGGTGCGCTTCCCGCCGGTCATCAACCGCCCTTCCTTTTTCCCCTGGTCGATGTATCCCAGAATCGACGTCATCGCCGCCTTATTAATGACCGGCCCCATGTAATTCGCCGGATCCTCCACCGACCCGACCGTCATCTTCTTCACCCGCTCGACCAGCTTGCCCAAAAATTCGTCGTAAATTTTCTCGCTCACAATCGCCCGCGAGCACGCCGAGCATTTCTGCCCCTGGTACCCAAACGCCGACAGCGCTACGCCTTCCACCGCCGCGTCCACGTCCGCCTCTTCGTCGACGATTATCGCGTCCTTGCCGCCCATCTCCAGCACGGTGCGCTTGATCCACACCTGCCCCGGCTGCGTCTTCGTCGCCTGCTCCGCGATCCGCAGCCCCGCCTCCTTCGATCCGGTAAACGCAATAAATCGCGTTTTCGCGTTCGTCACTAAAGCTTCGCCTGCCGTGCTCCCCGGCCCGGTAAAAAAGCTCACCACGTCCGTCGGCACGCCCGCCTCATACAATATATTGATAAAGATCGCCGCAATCGTCGGCGAATCGCTCGACGGCTTCACGATCGCCGTATTCCCGGTGACGATCGCCGCGATCGTCATCCCGCCCATGATCGCCGCCGCAAAATTCCACGGCGGAATCACGATGCCCACGCCCAGCGGAATATATTTCATGTAATTGTTTTCGCCGCGATACGGCGTCAATTTCTGCGGCGCGCCCAGCCGCAGCGCTTCCCGCCCGTAGTATTCGCAGAAATCGATCAGCTCGGCGATGTCCGCATCCGCTTCCGGCCAGGTCTTGCCAATTTCGTAGCTCAGCCAGGCATTCAATTCATACCGGCGCTTGCGCAAAATATCCGCCGCGCGATAAATGCACGCCACCCGCTCCTCCACCGGCACCCGCTTCCAGCGCTCGAACGCCGCGTGCGCCTTGTCCACCGCCGTGTTGGCCATCTCCACCGTGGCCTTCTGGAACACGCCAATCACCTGGTCCGGCTGCGACGGGTTCAGCGACTCCGTCTTCGCCACCGTAAACACCCGCTCCCCGCCAATGGTCAAGGGATACTCGCGCCCAAACATGGCCTTCACCTGCGCCAAAGCCGCCACCATCGCCGCCTTGTTTTCCGGCTTCGAAAAATCGGTGAATGCCTCATTCACAAATTCCCCGCGCTGCAGATTCACCGCCGGCAATTTCGCCGCAGATGGATTGCCCGCAGATGGATTGGCCGCGTTCGCGCCGCCGGTCGTAGCTGTCGATGTCATGGACTAACCCTCACTAGAAGTTCCGCGCTCAAAACGCGCGTATGAACATCTACCATTCTATCTCCCCGGCGTCAGCCCGCGCAATCCGCGAGCAACCCGCTCGGCCAACGCCATCGACCCAAATTGGCGCAATCAAAACCTCCGCGAAAAATATCGGACCAGCGCCATTCCAAACGCAAAAGAAAATCCATAAGCGAAGCTCTCGATGCCGGTGATTTTCTTTCCCCGCCGCCGCAGCAGCATCCCAGCAAATGCCATCACCAGACCGGTGATCACCGGACTAATCAGCACACTCACGCCGCGGAACCTCGACGGATGTACCATCGCATAGGGAAAGAGAAAAACACTCACCTTGCCCGCTAGGGCACCGAGCAGCGCGTAGCCCACCATCGCAAGCTCCGGCCGTGGATTGGAAGTCGGAAAAACCCGGGCGAACGCGCGTACGATAAGGTCTGCCAGCGCTGCGGCGGCCGATTCAATAGCCGCCTCGAAAAAGATCTCGGTGATCGTCAGTAGCAGTTCAAATAGAAATTCCATGTCGTTTCTAAATCACTGAATCTGAAAACCGCACTGTACTGTAGCTGCCACCATGATTTTCTCCGGAGATACCGAGGGAAGCGGAGCCGGAGCGCGAGACCTCGCCGCTGAGCCAACCATTCCCGGTGGCTCTAGACTCAGCGCGGCCAAATTTTCGATTCACGGTGTTCTCCCTTGGCATGAACGATGCGGGGCTACGTATATCAGGTTGTAAAGTAATCGCACAGTTGGGCATGCCCAAATCCTCAAAGCTGGCCCGGCCGAAAGACTGTCGATCTGGATTTTGGTTTCGCGTTTGTTTTCAGTCATTTGGGCTCGATTTCAGATTGCGCGAAGTGTCGATCTGAGGATGGCGCGGCGGTTTCGGGCGAAGGCGAGGAGTCGAGGAGAATTTCAACTCCGCGAGGCGCTTGATTGGGGATCTGGGCGTTCACAAGGGTCTTAAGGGCCAACGCGGGCAACGGCTCGGCGACGGGCCGCCCGGTGATGGGATCGACGCGGCCGCCGGAAGAAATGATGACGCGGCTGGGAGGTTCGTTCCACTCGCCGCGGTCGTTCAAGCGAGTGCACGTGCGGATGGCGCGAAGCACGGCATCGGCGCAGGGGTCGACACAGTTCACTTCTTCGACCAGGGTCTCGGCGGCGAAACGGAGATTCAGGCGACGGCGGTCGAAGAGTCCGGTGGCGTGGGCGTGGCGGTAGACGGCGCGGTAACCTTCGAGCTGGTAGACATCGACAATTTCGTCCGCTTTGCACCAGTTGATGAAGTCTTCTTCGATTTCCTCGCGGCGGGGATGCTTGCAGATCTGGCATTTGCGCTGGTGATAGTTGAGCGAGGAAGGTTCGGGTTGGGGGAGAAAGCAAACGACGGTGCGGCGGCGGGAAGATGGTTTCGACTTCGATTTGGGCTTCGGCTTCGATTTCGATTTGAGTTTGGGCGAGGCAGCGCGGGCTGGTGGTGCGGCAGCGGG
>Ga0302219_10001169_pt1 | contig 11005 bp, 10 predicted proteins | sample II_Palsa_E1_2_FD_194569 | JGI IMG/M metagenome (GOLD analysis project Ga0302219, IMG submission 194569) | Peat permafrost microbial communities from Stordalen Mire near Abisko, Sweden - II_Palsa_E1_2 | ecosystem: Environmental > Terrestrial > Soil > Palsa > Peat permafrost | place: Sweden...
GCCAAACGTTCAAATCACGCTAGTCCCCGCCGCTAATCCTGGAGGTCCGGTACAACTGGACTTTATCGAAGGGCGGGCTAACGGCGCCAAACCTGGCCAACAGATCGTACTTTACGCACGCAGCAGTATTTGGTGGATTCAACCTTTTGCGAATCAGCCTTTTACGAAAATTCAGCCCGATTCGACGTGGAGGAACTCGACCCATCTCGGCACCGATTATGCAGCGATCCTAGTTGAGTCAGGCTTTCATCCTGCAACGAAGGTTACGACTTTGCCCGCAGAAGGCAACGGCGTAGTCGCAATCGCTACTTCGACAGGCAAGCCTGTTGCCCAAATTGTTTCTAAGGTCATCAACTTTAGTGGATATGACTGGAGAGTGCGTAACGCGGCGAGTGATCGAGGAGGGCAACCCAACTCCTATGATCCCTCGAATGTGTGGACCGATAAGAACGGCTATCTGCATCTTCGCATGGAGGAGCATGATGGCCTATGGACATGTGCCGAGGTGAGTCTGACCCGCAGTCTGGGTTATGGTTCGTACATCTTTGTCGTTCAAGATACCGGTCATTTTGGCCTATCTTCTGCTCTGGGGTTGTATACAAACGACGACTTTCGAACGGATGATATTCCTAGTGAACTTGACATCGAATTGAGCCGCTGGGGTATTGCAGACAGCAAGAATGCGCAATATGTTGTCCAACCTTTTTATGTCCCTGAAAACGTCTCTCGATTCACGGCCCCGGCCGGAGTGCTGACCCACATGTTACGTTGGGAGTCCGGACGCGCTTCCTTTAAGACTGTCCGCGGATCGGGGGTGGGCCCCGGAGCCGCGACCATCAGTGAACACGTCTTTACCTCGGGGGTTCCGACTCCTGCCAAGGAAACGGTTCACATGGGCTTGTACAGTTATCGACCTACGAAGACTTCTTCTCAACAACCGATCGAGGTTGTGATTGAAAAATTCGAATTCCTACCGTGAAAACGTGATGCATAGGCATCGGCTACGCAAGGGACTCTTAAATGGGATCGCGCTCTTATGTCTTGTGAATACTGCTTTTGGATTAGACCCTACCCGGAGAATCTCACAATACGTACATGACAAGTGGGGCGAGGATAAAGGATTTATTGGAGGAAGAATTTACGCCATTCGCCAATCGGCCGATGGTTATTTGTGGATTGGAACCGAAAGAGGTCTGGTTCGATTCGACGGGGCCAATTTCATTCTGATTCAGCGACCTCTTCCAGATTCGCCTCCGATTAGTCCCGTGCGCGGCCTCGTTACCGATGCCAGCGGGAATCTCTGGATTCGTCTCGAAGGTCCCCGCATGCTTCTTTATCGTGACGGGAAATTTGAGGATCCGTACACCCGATTCGATCTCCAGGACATCACCTTTACAGCGACCGCTTCCGACGACAGGGGTCGCGTCATTCTCTCCGGACTAGGGGACCGGACATTCCGATATGAGGGAGGACGCCTGGAGACAATAGCCAGTGCAGAGCAAAATCCCGGTATTGTCATCTCCCTGGCTGCGACGCGAGACCAGAGTATTTGGCTCGGCACACAAGATAACGGTCTCTTTCGTCTGAGCCAGAGACACATTTCCATAGTTGCCCAGGAGCTCAAGGATTCGAAGATCAATGCCCTTCTGCCCGCAGACAGCGGCGGCTTATGGATTGGAACCGACAACGGCATTCATTTGTGGGAGGGCGGCGTACTGGCCACCCTTAACTTGACTTCTTCGCTGAAGCAACTACAGATTCTGGCGATGGCCAGAGATCGTGACCTAAACATCTGGATTGGAACGAACCATGGCATCGTGCGCATTACTCCATCCGGCGCTGTTTCGCTCGACCTGCTCAACCCAAAGCCTGGGTTTGAAGTAACAGCAATCCATGAAGATCTCAACGGAGATATTTGGTTTGGCGGTTCGCGAGGCGTCGAGCGACTGCGAAATGGAATGCTTACAACCTATTCGACTTCTGACGGCCTTCCGTCAACTGGCATTGGCTCAGTCTACCCCGACTCTACGGGCCGGATCTGGTTAGCGCCGCTCTCGGGTGGCCTTTACTGGATGAAGGGAGGGCAAGTCGGTCATATAACTGTTGATGGACTGGAACACGATGTTGTGTATTCCGTTAGCGGTGGTGACGGTGAAGTCTGCGTCGGCCGGCAACATGGCGGCCTCACAGTGCTGACTGGAAAGGGCGATTCATTTGCGGCCCACACCTACACACAGGCAGATGGCCTTGCGCAGAACAGCGTTTATTCCGTGCACCGTGAACGCGATGGGACAATCTGGGCTGGGACTGTGAGCGCTGGTGTAAGCAGATTGAATGGCGGGAAATTTACCAATTATTCGGACTCTAATGGACTCCCCTCAAATGCTGTCAATTCCATAGTCGAAAGCTTCGATGGGACAACATGGTTGGCTACCCCCAGCGGTTTAGCTTCGTTCGCAAATCGGCATTGGACAATTTACACAGCTAACGACGGCCTACCATCGTCAATAGTAAGAACAATCTTTGAAGACACAAAGCATGTGGTGTGGGTCGTAACTCCCGGCGGTCTGGCGTACATATCCTCCGGAAAGATCAAAGTTCCAGCGAGGCTGCCTGAGGCATTACGGGAGCAGATCTTCGGAGTTGCGGAAGACGGGATGGGATCCCTCTGGTTCACCACCTCAGATCACGTACTTCGCGTCAATAGAGACGGGCTTTTGAGTGGATTGCTCTCTGATACCGATGTTCAAAGCTATGGAATCGACGACGGCCTCCAGGGGGTGGAAGGCGTGAGTCGCGACCGCACCGTAGTTACTGATCCTGAAGGACGCATCTGGATCTCGCTTAAGTCGGGTTTGTCCATGGCCGATCCGATCGTCATCTCCAGAAATTCGATTCCTGTCGCAGTGCGAATCGACTCTATGTCCGCTGGCGGAAATCAGGTTAATGCGCAGAACCCCATCAAGATTCCCTCTGGAATTCAGAGCATTACCTTGAATTATGACAATACGAACTTGGCTGCGCGAGAACGCATCCGTTTTCGCTATAAGCTCGATGGTTCCGATCACGGTTGGAGCGATATCGTTGCGTCAAGGCAGGTTGTCTATAAAAACCTGGGCCCTGGCACATATCTCTTCCGCATTGTTGCCTCCAACAGTGTCGGTCTTTGGAATGGTCCGGAGACTTCTATCCCTTTCGTGATCGAACCTGCGTTCTGGCAAACGTGGTGGTTTCGAGTGGCTTGTCTTGCAGGGGGTTGCCTGACGATCCTCGCCATTTATCGCTTGCGCATTCACCAATTGACGAAACGATTGAATGTTGGCTTCCAAGAGCGGCTCGCCGAGCGTACGCGCATTGCACAGGAATTGCATGACACGCTGCTGCAAGGTGTTCTGAGCGCCTCTCTCCAGCTTGATGTAGCGGAAGACCAACTCCCGGAGGACTCTCCCACCAAACCTCTCTTGAAACGGATACTGCAATTGATGAGCACAGTCACTGAAGAAGGTAGAAATGCGCTGCGCGGGTTGCGCACAACGGAATCGGGCAACCAAAGCCTTGAGACCGCCTTCTCGCGACTGCGACAGGAATTTCCTCTCGACGACAAAACTGATTTCCGCGTTATCGTTGATAGTGTTACGCGTCCATTGCGGCCGCTGATCCGCGATGAAATCTATCGCATTGGCCGCGAGGCTCTATTGAATGCATTTATGCATGCACAGGCGAACCGTATCGAAGTCGAAGTAGAATATGCGAGCAGACATCTTAGAGTGTTGGTGCGAGACGATGGCCGTGGAATCGACCCTCAAGTGCTACATTCAGGTCGTGAGGGGCACTGGGGACTCGTCGGCATCCGAGAGCGCTCCGAAAGAATTGGCGGTGATCTAAGGCTTCGAAGCCGTATTGGCGCTGGAACTGAAGTGGATCTAACCGTTCCCGGCACGATCGCATTCGAAAAAGGTTCGAAAGGCCCTATAGCGCAATGGTTCCGTTGGCTTAGCCGAGAGAGGCTCGAGTCGTCGAAGCATGATAAAGGGAAGCGAGTACATAAATGAGCACTGCCTCTAGGATTCGAGTCTTCTGCGTTGACGACCATCCTCTCATGAGGGAAGGCATTGCGGCCGTCATCAAAAATGAACCCGATATGCAATTGATTGCAGAGGCATCAACTGGACACGAAGCCATTCAGGGATTTCGTGATCATCGGCCCGACGTGACACTCATGGATGTCCGGATGCCCGATATGGGGGGCATCGATGCATTGCTCGCCATTCGCACAGAGTTTGCGAATGCCCGTGTGATCATGCTTACGACGTTTGAAGGGGACGCCGAGATTCAGCGCGCGCTGGAAGCCGGAGCGCAAGGCTACATGCTCAAAAGCATGCCCCGAAAACAACTCGTGGATATGATCCGCAAAGTGCATGTCGGGAAGAAACACATCCCTCCCGAGGTCGCAGTTCAGCTCATGGAGCATCTTGGGGATGAAACGTTGAGCAAGCGAGAGGTTGAGGTCCTTCAGAAGATCGCCGGGGGAAATCGAAACAGCGACATCGCTGCGCTCCTTTTCATCTCTGAGGAAACAGTAAAGGGACATATCAAGCACATCATGGAAAAACTCGGCGCAAGCGATCGCACCGAGGCCGTCGCTGTCGGAATTAGACGCGGGATCATACATCTCTAGTTTTGCTCACACTTCCGAGTGCCCTGGAGTTTCCAAGTGGTACAGAAAAAGCACTCGTTCTGGGGGTCCAATTCGCAGCGAAAGAAGTTAGCCTTTTTTCTGGCGCATCTTTGCGTCTGAGGAGGCACCGGCTGCAAAGGCTCTTTTCCAGCTTCCCGGAGGGTCGGCCAGGCATCGGCCTCATCTTTCTGCGGCTTACTGTTGCTGTCAATGCAATTGTTTGCGCAATCGACGCGCTCGTTGGGCCCCATAGGCATGGGATTAACGCTTGGGCCGTTGGATCGCTCGCAATCGCTGTTGGAGCGGCGATTTTCGTCGGCTTTCTCACACCCGCTGCAAGTGCCGCGGCAACAGTTGGTTATCTCATGACGGGCGTTTCGCCGTCTTTGATGACTGAAGCGAACAACCACATCAGTGCGTTAACTGCATTCAATCTGGCTGCGATATCCGCCGCGCTTGTCTTGCTTGGCCCGGGCGCTTTTTCACTTGATGCGCGTCTCTTCGGTCGTCGCGAAATCATTATTCCTGAAGGCCGCGTTCAACTCGTCGATGATTCTCAGGAAAATTCCGCACTTCATTGAGATTGAACGCAAACAGTTGTCTTCATGCCTGGGCATCCAATCCCCCTAAATAGTGGTCTCCGATACCCATCCGTTGCCAGCGTTGAAAATACCTTCCTTAGCGGGATGCAATCGTCCGAGTCATCCTTCATAGTCACTTCAGCAGTATCGAGCACGGAAGACAGATCAGAGAATCAGAATCATCGATTCTCTGAATCGGGTGAAGCTTCAACTGGAGGTTCGCTTTCGCAATGTTCCATTTGGATTATCTCTCTTGTTTCTTCACCATCCTAGCGACAATACTGCTCGCACGAAAATCCTGGATCGGACTCCTCGTCGCAATAGCCAACAGCTTGATCGTCTTTGTAATTGGATTGCGAAGGTCACAGCTTGGCTTTATTCCAGCGAACCTGTTTCGCATCTGCGTATACGCGTTCAGCATGCGCCCGTGGCTCAAGGAACAAACACACAAAAATCGAGACCAGGCACAGCAACTGGAATCGCTGGTGATGCCTATACATATTTGTGAGCCCCAAAAAGGGCTGCTATCGTCACCCACACAGTCGACCAGCAATCCTGAAGTTAACATCTGCAACAAGATCGGACTTCCCGAGGAACACTATGCGTGCTGACTTAACATTGATGGCTCTCGCCCATGAATCGAATCGCTATTTACTCACTCGTCTGATAGCGAAGGCAACCCGCAAACTGCATCGCCCTAACACCCGGTTGCAGGATACGATGAACGACGTGTTCGAGCGGTTCGGCCGCTCAAAACCAAGAGCAGACCGCCGTGCTGCGGAGGCGGCCGGCAGTTCGGAAGGCCGTGCTGCATGACGTCCCTGCAGTCAATTAGATTTCAGCCCTCCCCTTTACGAAGCTAGGAGTAACAACCATGGCAACTTCATTCACATGCGTATCATTTACCCCATTACCGAAAAGCGCATCATGGTGCTTGCTGCTGCTCGAGCACCTGGATGAATTCGCGACGCTGGTTTGGTATCTCGTAGCAGATGGCAAGCTCGTCGAAGACACATTCGCGCGCACGATGACGAAGCTCGATATGACTGCATTTGAATCTTCCATTCCAGCACTCGCTTACAGTCAGGCTCGAGACGTTCTCATCACTCAGGCGATTGCTGTACTGTCGGACGCGCGCAGAGAGGAAGATGAGAGCCAGTTTTTTCAGCCGAGTTCTATTGCTAGCTTGCCCAATCTCCCCCGCCTGGCATTCATCCTGAGATTGATCATACATTCGTCTGAAACAGAGGTTGCGAAGTTTCTCGGCCTGTCGCCATCTGAGGTGCAAGGACTTGTAACGTGTGCGATTGATCGTCTTAGCATAGTTCCGCCTGTTCCGCATTGATAGGTTGTCACGACACATAGGTGGCCTTTAGTTTTGGACTCACCATAAATAGATACAGAGACCTACGAATTTCACGGCGGTCCAGCCATGGGCACGATTGCAAAAGTGCTTTGTAGCCGATCTTCCTGCTGAGCTGGCCACCGAATAGCACAACCGCAGGTATTCAACGCAGTCAACAATTTCAAAGCAGTGGTAGCGAAAAAAGATAGAACGATCAACCCCTGACCTCGAACGGTGGTATGCCGCACAAGCCGGGAACCACACACTCGAAGTTGCAGGCGCCAGTCATTCGATTTATGTCTCCAGATCACAAGGGGAAACAGTGAGTACACACCCTGGGAAAACAGAGATTTCAGGCCGAGGCAATATCCTTATGTTTGATAAGGGCATTGGTCTGGATCTGCGAAACGAACCGCAGCGGCCTGCTTCATGCCAACTGGTAGAGACAGAGAGGATGTCGGCAATCGGCAGGATGGCATGCTCGATATCCCACGATATGCGCCACTCGCTCACCGCCATCTATGCGAACGCCGAGTTCCTCGAGCGCGACGATATATGTGCGTGCGTACGGGCTGATCTGCTGCTCGAAATTCAAGAAGCAGTGCTCGCAATGACGGAGCGTATTGAATCATTACTGCAATTTGGTAGGAGCGGATGGAAAAGCCCGCTTGTCCCTGTGCGCGTTTCCTTGGTTGTTGAGAAAGCCGTTGCGGCAGTGAAGTTTCATCCAGACGGACGGAACGTGTCCATCACAGTCGGCAAGTTCCCGCCGACGGAAGCAGACATCGATGCTAGGAATCTTGAAAGTGCTATATATAACTTGCTGCTCAATGCTTGCCAAGCTGCGGCACGCTCAACTCACATGCCTGAGGTGAAGGTCGACCTTACGGAGGTCGATGAACGAATTTACCTCACAATCCTAGACAATGGTCCTGGCATACCTGCCTCTGTCCGGAGGACGTTGTTCGATCCGTTCGTGACCGCAGGAAAACCCAACGGAACAGGCCTGGGGCTCACCCTCGCTCGTCGAATAGCTGAAGAGCACGGTGGTAGCGTCTGTCTCGAGGAATCGAATCGAGAGAGAACAGTATTCACACTGAGTCTGACGAAGAATAAATTGTTCCCTTTAAAAATCTGATTGCCGTAGCGCCTACTCTCTCCGGCTCTGGTGCAAATAATTTCGGTGGGGCAGGATGAGGTCTTGGAGAAGGATTGATCTATGCAGCAAGGACAGCGTTCCAGATATCGGGGGCAGCTTGGTCTTTGAGGCGTAAGTATCCGAGGGCGAATTGGCCTTTGTGAATACGATGTAGTAGTTCGATTCCGGCAATGGTGATGGCAGCATAATCGAAGCGCTTGAATCCGAGCATGGGTCCGGTTCTGGACTTGATCCCGCGATGATCCTGCTCAATCAGATTGTTCAGGTATTTCGATGATCGCAGCTTGGTGTGCTTCCACACCCGTTTTCGCTTGGCATCTCGCGCACTGCTCGATGCGATGCGGCATAGCCATCCAGCGTAATGCTAATGGGAGCACGCCCGTGGGTGCGGAGCGCCTTGCGGAAGAACGCCTTGGCCGCCGCAACGTCTCTCTTTGGACTCAGCCGGAAGTCGACGGTATTGCCCTCCTTGTCCACGGCACGGTAGAGATAGGCCCATCGTCCGCGCACCTTCAGGTACATCTCATCTACGCGCCAGGAGCGGCCAACTTTGCGTGCATGGTGAGCCCAACTCTTTTCGAACTCCGGAACATATCGCTGCACCCAACGCATGATCGTTGTATGCGCAAGCTCTAGTACACGTTCGGCCATCATCTCGACCAGATCCCGTAGGCTGAGCTTGTAGCGAAGATACCAACGTACGCACAACAGGATCACCTCACGATCAAAGTGTCGACCCGCAAACATTGCCTTCGTTCCATTCCGTCTACTCATCCCCCTACTCAGCTCCCAAATAACACTGTACCCGATAGGAAAACTCGTTATTTGCATCAGAGCCGAACGTTCTCTACCTGCAGAGCGCCAATTCGTCTCGTCAAACAATTTGCCGGACGTGGAACACCGACAGAGCCGTTATCTGAACAATCGAGCCGAGAACTCGCATCAGCCAACCCGCATGCGAGAAAGGCAGATGAAGCGCTTTCAATCTCCAGAGCACGCTCAACGTTTTCTCTGTGTGTTCGAGTCGATCAACGCCATCTTTCGCTCGCGCCGACATCTCCTCTCCGCAGCCCGCCATCGGCGCCTGCTCAAGCAAGCGTTTCACCTCTGGAACAAGACCGCCATCGCGGCTCTCCTTCCATAGCTCGCCATGTATGCCGCTCTCTGCTTTCCTGCACAGATCGCCGTTAAGTTGACGATGCCTCCTGAGCATTATTGTTCTCCTTTACTGAACAGTTAGGGTGACGTTGGTGGAATGGGTCAACGAACCGGATGTTCCAGTGACCGTGACGGTGTAGCTCTGCTGCGGTTGCGCGACGATGCTTCCGCCTCCGCCGCATCCGGTTAGCCCTGCCAGCGCGCCCGCTCCTGCCAGTAAGAGCAAGGCCAGCGCAGCGCAGCGGCTCAACTTCTTCGCCGATCTTCTCAGTCGTCTCGTGAATGGCAGCAGAAGAAGAGCGAACGCAACAGGCGCCACTCCCTTCCCGATTCCGCCACCGCGCTCCAGCTTTGCTTGCTGCTGCGGCACGATGATGGTCAGTGTGACATTCGTCGCCCCTGCACCGCTGGTGATGCTCTCCGGAGTGAGCGTAAACGTCGCTCCTGTCGGCAAGCCAGTCACGCTCAACACTACATTTGCTGGGAAGGTCGTCGACCCCACCGGGCTGATCGTCAGCGGGTACATCGCCGTCCCTCCGGGAGCCACCGCCGAGGTTGTACCGCCGCCGGTGGTCGTCAGGCTCAGCGTGAAGTCTTCAACCTGCTCGCTCACCGCCGCGCTCGTCACCGTGATGAAGTTCGTATCGCCTGAGTAGATCGCCGTAATCGAGTGCGTGCCCACCGTCAACGTCGAGGTCGTGAACGTGGCCACACCGTTGCTCAACGTAGCCGAACCGAGCGGCGCTGTGCCGTCGATGAAGCTCACCGTCCCCGTTGGCACACTTGCCGACGACGATACGGTCGCCGTCAACGTCATTGCATTCTGCACCAACACCGGGTTCGCAGAAGATACCAGAGACACCGAAGGCGTGATCTGTGTCACCGTGAGCGTCGTTGTCCCACTGGCTGCCGCATAGCTGCCCACTGCCGCGAAGCTCGCGCCGATGTCATTGGTGTAAGTTCCTGCTGCGAGCGTCCCAGTCGGCGTGTAGGTCGTCGTGCATGTGCCTGCCGCGCTCAGCGTGCAGGTAGCTGGACTGAAGCTGCCTGTCGCCGGACTGGCAATACTGAACGTCACCACACCCCCGGTTGCAACACCCACAGTGCCGCTTTCGGTCGCCGTCACCACGATACCCGCTGTCGAACCATAAGGCGTTGCAACTGTCTTCACCGAAGCCACAGTCGGAGCCACGCTCAGGATCACGGTAAGACTGAAAGATGCCGTGGCCGTCGCGCTGTTCGCGTCCGTTACGGTGACGGTGTAGGTCGTCGCTGTACTTGTTGCCGTCGCTGTGCCAGTGATCGTTCCAGTGGAGGTCGAGAAACTAAGCCCCGTGGGCAGCGTGGGCGATACACCATAACTCAGCGTCCCCGTGCCACCCAAACCTGTTACCGGTGTAAAGGCGGTTGCCGGTTGATTATCAACCAGAGTGGTGGCCGCGACCGCTTGTGCAGCCGTGACAGCAGCATTCACGGTCAGGCTGAAGGTCGCCGTCGCCGTCGCGCTGTTGGCGTCCGTCACCGTCACCGTGTAGGTTGTGGCACTACTCGTCACCGTGGGAGTGCCGGTGATCGCACCTGTTGTGGAAGAAATCGTCAAACCTGTGAGAAGCGCAGGAGAGACACTGTAGCTCAGCGTTCCCGTGCCGCCAGCTCCCGTCACCGGTATAAACGATGTCGCCGCATGATTCTCCGTCAGCACTGTACTCGCGATGGACTGCGTTGCCGCAAGCGTTCCCGTCACCGTCAGTCTGAAAGTCGCTGTAGCCGCTGCGCTGTTTGCATCCGTAACGGTCACCGTGTAGGTGATTGCTGCACTAACGACAGAAGGCGTTCCGGTGATCGCGCCGGTTGATGCCGAGTAGCTCAGGCCCGTCGGCAGCGTGGGCGAGACACTGTAGCTCAGCGTGCCCGTTCCATTCGCCCCAATCACCGGCGTGAATGACGTGGCCGCATGATTTCGAGTGAGCGTGGTCGAGGCGATAGCCTGCGGCGCTCCACTCGCTGCAAGCGCGTTTCACAGGACTAATGTTTGATCCGTCCAACCTTTGTTCGATGAGTGCATTGGCCTGTTGTCGCTAGTG
>Ga0302219_10001171_pt1 | contig 10996 bp, 10 predicted proteins | sample II_Palsa_E1_2_FD_194569 | JGI IMG/M metagenome (GOLD analysis project Ga0302219, IMG submission 194569) | Peat permafrost microbial communities from Stordalen Mire near Abisko, Sweden - II_Palsa_E1_2 | ecosystem: Environmental > Terrestrial > Soil > Palsa > Peat permafrost | place: Sweden...
CAATCAACGGAGCTGCGAGCAGGCTGAAGGCTAGAATCCGCGCCCAAACGCGATTGGGGAACGGCAGACAGAGCAGGAGCAATCCGCCGCTAACGCAGGGCACGGTCCAGACGAAGGAGGGCTGCTGGTAGACAGTGAGCATTTCCGCAAGCCCCGGCAAGCGGCGTTGAGCAGCGAATTGGACAGTCCAGTGGAGGTAACTGCCGAGCCCCGCGGTGAGTTGGATGAAGCCGAGTGCTACGGCGAAAGTTGCGGCTATCGCGACTAAGACACACAATAAAGCTGCTGGGCTGGGATTCGGAGTCTGCGCAACTCCCCGAGCCTGGCGAATCCAGTGGAGGATCAGAAGCAGGACCATCCCCGCAACGACCGCCAGCAGAAATGGCAGGCCCATATTCTGCTTGAAGAACACCGGCAGGACGAGAGCCGCTCCAGCAAGCCCCGGTCGAAGCCATTGTTTCCATTTGCGGGAAGTTTCCGGTTGCCGCGTTTCGTCACAGCTCATACCTTGCAGTAGAAGGAGTGCGACCAGAATCCAAAAGGCGCACTCGCAGTCGTAAATGGGGTGCGGATAGACGCCGTAGACACCCAGCACCACCAGAGGCGCGGCAAGCAGCAGCGAAACCAACCGCGAAGAGCTGACTTTGCCGGTCAGAATGCGCAGGAGAATGCGCCACGTGATCACGCTACCCAGGCCGCCGACCAGCGCTGCGTAGGCAACATGCAGGAAGTAGTGTCGGCCCGCAAAGCGCATGATCGCAGCCTGAATAAGAAACGTCAGCGGCGGATGGACGATGGGGAAATCGCGGTAAGGAACCTGGCCTAAGGCAATGCGCCAACTGGTGTCGAGCAGATAGCTGAGGTCCCAGAGAATGGCAATCTGCGAGTTTTGCCAGAGGACGAAGCCTGCGGTCGCCAGGAAGAGCAGGCTTGCCGCGAGAATATCGACTCGCGTCCACTGAGGTCTTGCGGATTGCTGATTCGACTCGTCTGCTACGCCGTTCTGCAAGGGCCTCTCCCAGCAACGAGTCTACTCAAAACAAAAGGCCTTCCCGAGGGAAGACCTTTTGCGGAATTGCTGGAATCTGCGCGAAAGCTAGGCGACGACTTCGATTCCCATGGAGCGCGCGGTTCCCTTGATGCTCTTGATAGCCGCTTCAACGGAAGCAGCATTCAAGTCAGGCATCTTGGTCTCGGCGATCTCGCGGACCTGCTTCTCGGTGACCTTGCCCACCTTGTCCTTGTTCGGCACGCCTGCGCCCTTGGCAACGCCGGCCGCGCGGAGCAGCAGATTCGAGGCCGGAGGAGTCTTGGTGACGAAGGTGAAGGTGCGATCGCCGTAGACGGTGATCACGACCGGGATGGTGAGTCCGGCCATTTCCTTGGTCTGGGTGCGGGCGTTGAACTGCTTGCAGAACTCCATGATATTGACCTGCGCCTGACCGAGCGCGGGGCCGACTGGAGGTGCGGGAGTTGCTTTGCCGGCTTCAATCTGAAGCTTGACGTAGCCGGTAATCTTCTTCGGAGGTGCCATTTTGGGTTCCTTTGGAACCCAGCTACTAGCTCCTAGCTTCTAGCTACTAGCTGGATGTTTCCTTGTTCATATTTTGGTGTTGGCGCCGTAGCGTTTGCTTGCAACCGAGGCCCGCTAGGTGGGTAACCCGGCTAGAAGCTGAAAGCTAGTAGCTAGCGGCTAAGTACCAACTACTCAATCTTTTCGACTTTGCCGAATTCGAGTTCAACTGGGGTGGAGCGGCCGAAGATGGTGACCATGACCTTGAGGGTCTCGCGATCTTCGTTGATTTCGTCCACGATGCCGTTGAAGTTGGCAAATGGCCCGTCGGTGATGCGGACGGACTCGTTCTTTTCGAAGCGGATCTTCTGCCGGGGCTTTTCCTTGGCTTCGTCGGAGCGGTTCAGCAGCGAGCTGATCTCTTCATCGCTCAGTGCGACCGGCTTGTCGCCGGTGCCGAGGAAGCCAGTGACGCGCGGCGTTTCCTTGATGATGTGCCAGATCTGGTTATCCAGCTCCATCTCGATCAGCACGTAGCCGGGTAGGAAGACTCGCTCGATGGTGCGCTTTTTGCCATTGACAGTCTCCGTCACGGGCTCGGTAGGAATCATGATGCGGCCGAATTTCGACTCCAGACCAAAGGCCTGAATGCGGCTCTCCAGCGATTCCTTGACCTTGCGCTCAAAGCCCGAATAGGCGTGCAGAATGTACCACTTGAAGTTTTCGTTCTTCGGTGGCGCGACCTGCTCCGGCACTGGTTCCAATTCGTCTGTCATTTCCTGTGTCTCTTTCATGACTACTGCGGACCTACGAGCTGGGTCAAAAGCCGGTTCAATCCAAAAGTGAATACACCGTCTACCACCCAGAAATAGAGGGCAAAGATGAAGACGGTAACCAATACGACGGTGGTGGTCGCCTGCACCTCTTTACGGGACGGCGTGACGACCTTGCGCATTTCCGCGCGTACGTCGGTCAGAAAATTGCGCGCCCGATCGTAGGTGGAGGTGGCATGCTCCACGATAGGGTTCGCTTTGTTTTCCGGCCGGATCTCTTTCGACTTGTCTTCGGCAACCAGTGCTGTCTTGGCCATGCTGCTACTTCCTTCTGCTCATCCGGAGACTTCCCGGAAATTACGGTGACGCTCAATCTGGCAGGGGCGGAGGGATTCGAACCCCCAAGTCAGGTTTTGGAGACCCGCAGTTTAACCGTTGAGCTTACGCCCCTGTGGGACAGCTTCTAACCATTAGCCGCTAGCTCCTGGCCTGTACTGCGTAGACCGAATGGTCAGTTGTACCGCAAAACAGGCTGAAAGCTAAAAGCTAGTAGCTGTCTTATTTCGTTTCTCTGTGCTTCCGGTGGCAACGGCAGCGCTTGCAGAACTTCTCGAACTCCAGACGGCCGGTGGTCGTCTTCTTGTTCTTCGTCGTTGTGTAGTTGCGCTCCTTGCACTCGGTGCACTGCAATGTCACGATTTCCCGCATCTTCGTATCCTAACTGATTCGGTGCGGATCTGCTCCGCACCGCTCTTCTTGAATTTCCGTGGTTTCAGAGATCAGTCTTTCGCATCTTCTGATCTCTGGAACCTGCTCTCTGATCTCTGTTACGCGATGATCTCGCTGATGGCTCCGGCGCCAACCGTCCTGCCGCCTTCACGAATCGCGAAACGCAGGCCCTTTTCCATGGCTACCGGCGTATGCAGCTCAATCTCCAGCTGAATGTTGTCGCCCGGCATCACCATCTCCGTGCCCGCAGGAAGCTTGGCCGTGCCCGTCACGTCCGTCGTCCGGAAGTAGAACTGAGGACGGTAGCCGTTGAAGAACGGAGTGTGACGTCCGCCTTCTTCCTTCGAGAGCACGTAAACCTCGCCCTTGAACTTGGTGTGCGGCTTGATCGAGCCACTCTTGGCCAGAACCATGCCGCGCTCCACGTCTTCCTTCGGGATGCCGCGCAGAAGAAGACCAGCGTTGTCGCCGGCCAGACCTTCGTCCAGCTGCTTCTTGAACATTTCCACGCCCGTGACAACCGTCTTGCGCGTCTCGCGGAAGCCAACGATTTCAACTTCCTCGCCCACCTTCACCTTGCCGCGCTCGATACGGCCCGTAACCACCGTGCCGCGCCCGGAGATCGAGAAGATATCTTCGATCGGCATCAGGAAGGGCAGGTCGACCATGCGGTCCGGCTGCGGAACATACGAATCAACCGCCGCCATCAGCTCGTCCACGCTGGCTTCCCACTTGGCTTCGCCGTTCAAAGCACCGAGAGCGCTGCCGCGAATCACCGGCGTCTTGTCGCCCGGGAACTGATACTTGTCGAGCAGCTCGCGAACTTCCATCTCAACCAGCTCGATCAGCTCTTCGTCTTCCACCGCATCGCACTTGTTCAGAAACACAACCAGCGAGGGAACGCCAACCTGGCGAGCAAGAAGCACGTGCTCCTTGGTCTGGGGCATGGGGCCGTCGGTGGCCGCAACCACCAGGATGCCGCCATCCATCTGCGCGGCGCCGGTGATCATGTTCTTGATGTAGTCGGCGTGGCCGGGGCAATCGACGTGCGCGTAGTGACGGTTGGCCGTCTCATACTCCACGTGCGCCGTTGCGATCGTGATGCCGCGCTCCCGCTCTTCCGGCGCGTTGTCGATCGTGTCGAACGAACGGAAGGTGTTCTTCGGATTGTGCTTCGCAAGCACCTTCGTAATCGCCGCCGTCAACGTCGTCTTGCCGTGATCGATGTGACCGATCGTTCCCACGTTTACGTGCGGCTTGCTGCGATCAAACTTTTCCTTCGCCATGACTGATCCCTTCTTCGACTCTTGCCCTGCCCGCGTCGCGGGGAGCGATCTTTATTGTGAAACCTGGACATGAAACCTGGGCACTGAGAAAACTCAGTAATACGCGTAAATCTTCAAAAACCGTTGCCGCAACTCGAACGGCACTTTCTCGATCCGCGCCAGGTACTTCTCACGGATCAGGGCCTGGTCGCTCGTCGGGAGCGCCTTATACAACTCCGGCGAATCATTACCCAGTAGCCCCTTTTCCAGCACTTGCTCAAACTGGCGTACCCGCAGCTTCTTGCTCGCTACCGAAGCCAGAAAGAGATCGGCGCGGTTGGCGGCGAAGGCCGCTTCGATCCGCGAAGCCAATTGCTGAAATCCCTGCTCGTCCTGTACTGCAAATGCTGCCTGCTCAAACATCCGGACTTCCTTTGCCCTACGCGAACGCGAACCTTCAAAAACTGGAGCGGGAGACGAGGATCGAACTCGCGACCAACAGCTTGGAAGGCTGTGACTCTACCACTGAGTTACTCCCGCCCGACAAAACGAATCCAGCCAAAATCTGGAGCTGATGACCGGGATTGAACCGGTGACCTCTCCCTTACCAAGGGAGTGCTCTACCATCTGAGCTACATCAGCCCTGCTTACAACTTCCCGGCTTCGTTCTCGCTGCTGCGCCGGATTTTGTCCGCCTCGCGGGCTATATAAGTCCGAAAGACGAACGTTCCGATGATAAACAGCGGAATCAGCCTGATTTCCACCGGTCTTCCCAGGACGAAGACGGTGCCCTCGCCAAGAGTAAACCAGATTACTGCCGCCAGGATGCCGTACGCCAACATTGCTATCCAGAACTTCCGGTCTCGCTTCTGCCGGTCGCCCTGCTGGCTTTCCATCCTGCCCCTCAAACCCACTACAAAAACGTAACGCAACTGGTGCACAGGGAAGGATTCGAACCTTCGTAGTCCCAAAGGACGGCAGATTTACAGTCTGCTGCCATTAACCACTCGGCCACCTGTGCCCATCTTCTCGCCCGCCACGAAATCCCGCTTTGGCGCATCCGAAAGCATCCGGATCTATTCCGGTCACTGCTTCCGGAGATCTCCGATGCATCGATTCCATCGGAGCAACGCCTCTGGGGAATTACCGCGGAGGGTTGGATTGACCCGTCCTTAGCCGCTTGAAATCCAACGCGGCGGCCGGAAATTTGGCCCACCCAAGTCTAAACTTTTCTTGCCGAACCATACTTCCCGTTCGGGGCGGCTTGCGTGCCGCAATATCTGGAGCTGGCGAAGGGATTTGAACCCCCGACCCTCTGATTACAAATCAGATGCTCTACCAGCTGAGCTACGCCAGCCAAAACTACCGTAAAAACCTGTTCTGGGCAACGAAACGCGCGGACACACTTGCTCCCGCCGCGCTCGCGGCACAGAACTCAAGATTAGCACAGGGTCGTGGGTGGGGCAAACCGAGGCCCTGAGGCAGAAATGCGGTCTTGCCAGCCTGAAAAGGGTCCGATGTGCGGACCCGTTACGCTGCCTCGCGGAAGCCGGCGCAGGAGGCAAATCCTGATCCTTCATAGAAAGACCTGAAACGGGTGAATCAGCAGGATACGCAAAAGGGTTCGGCCACGGCTTCGCCGCATGCCCGGCGCCATCCGTTTGCTTGCAGATTTTGCGCTGTCCGCCAGGCTTCAGCCTGTTCGAAATAAAAAGTTGATGAACGTTGACGTCTCTCTCGCGGTTTTCACGCATATAGAGATTAGATAGGCGAGAACAACAAGCAGACGCTCCTGCTAGATAGGTTAGAACGACTCGAACTGTCTGCAAGCTAAACGTGCAAAAGCCCGCAACGACTGGCTGTTTCTCGTCACAAGATATTCGCGCAAGAGGTAAATTTGGCAATTTCTTGCGTGCTTAGGAATTCCTTGACTTGACCTTAAGCATGGAGTACTTTTCCGGAATCGGGCAGCCAAACAATCTAGGGAATGGAAGAAGGTTATGACTCAGGCACGCAGGGTTCATGCATTCGTACTCGCTCTGTTGACGGCAACGTTTACGCTTGCTGCGCAGGCCCAGGTAGGCGATCCGGGCACGTTGATCAAGGAGAAACTAGTCTCACAGATCAAGCTCACCAAGGCAGCGGCGGCTCACGACGATATCGTCACTGCCGGGGACATCGTGTTGTTGCACAAAGACGGGCTGATGATGTGCAGTTCCGCGTCTTCTTACGCATTCTCAAACACGTATAGCAACGGAGTCCTGTCGGCGAATTTGAATAATCGCGCCAAAGATGCGGCTAAGTCCTTCATTCGCGGCAAGCTTCCGTTTGGTGGCGGAGGCAGCGTCAAGGATGCCGCCAACAATGGCTGCACCTCGCGCAAATTCGTTTCCGGTGAGAAGTTCTGGGTCACGGACATCGCTCTCCAGAAAGACGGCATTCTCGTAAGCACTTTCAGCGATCCCTACAATGACACTCGCTACTACGGCGAGATCAAGTTTCCCTTCCCCAAGGGTTCCGTTCCGCCAGTGGACGATTTTGTGAAGACGGTTTCAGAAGTCATTACCGTTCAGCCGGCGGATGACAAGGATAAGGGTGACAAGAACGATCAGGCTTCGGCACAGGCTCCTGCATCCGCGCCCGCGGCGGCTGCGCCAGCGGCTCCCATGCAGGCGATTGCGCCGCCACCACCGCCTGCAGACGCTCCGCCTCCGACGATCGCCATTGGGCAGACTAAGGACCAGGTCGTCGCAGGGTTTGGGCAGCCGGTCAGGACTGCGAAGCTGGCGGGCACCAAGGAGATCTACTTCTACAAGGATATGAAGGTGACGTTTACCAACGGGAAAGTAAGCAATGTTGAGTAGTTATCAGCTAAGACGTAAGTGCGCTGCAGGCTTCCCCGCATACGAGATCGAGCGCGGGATCCGTAGCAACAAGAGGGAGGCTAATCGATGATGATGCAAGGTGATTCCAGCTTCAGCAAAAGCAGTTTCGCTGCGATTGCTCTTGCGCTGTTGCTCGTTTGGAGCAGTCCGTCAAGCGCTATTGCGGCAACCAAACCGGCGGCGCCAGCCAAGCCTGCAGCGCCGGCAAAACCAGCCGCAGCCGCCAAGCCCGCCGGCGGCGCAGCAGGAGGCGCGGCGCACAGCGCCTCTGGAGCCTCGGCATCGCATACCGGGCCAACCGCTAGTGGCAGCCACAGCCCGACAGCGAATGGCAGCCATGGACCGACTGCCAACGGGTCCGGCGCAAGCAAACCAAGCACGACAACCAAACCGACCGCCGGTGGCAAAACACCTCCCGTGGGCGGCAAAACGCCCACCAACGAAAAGAGCGGCCCAAGCGGAGGAGCGAACCACAGCTCTGCGATCAAGAGCGCCAGCACCGCGCCGAAAGGCAGCAAGGATACTGTTGCAAAGAACGGCTCCGCGGTTCGCACTCGCGCCGACGGCAAGGTAAGCGATGTGCATGACGCCAAGCGCAACATGGATATTCACCATGGGCTGGACGGCGGACGCCGGGTTTCCCGCGACCTTCCAAACCACGGCCGGATGTACGCCGAGCGCGGACGGCGCGGGTTCGTACAACGCGGATACGCCTACCACGGACACGATTTCGGGAGGAGAGCGTATTACTATCATGGCCGCGAATATGACCGTTACTACCGTGGATACGGATATCGCGGTGTGTATCTGAACGTCTACGCTCCCGGCTATTACTACGGTCCTGGCTTCTACGGTTGGGCCTACAATCCGTGGGCGGCGCCGATCGCCTTTGGATGGGGTTGGGGAGGAGCTCCCTGGTATGGGTTCTACGGCGGATTCTTTACGCCATGGTCCGTGTATCCCAGCGCTGCATTCTGGCTTACCGACTACATCATCTCGCAGGATCTGCAGGCAGCCTACGCAGCCCACCAGGAAGCAGCAATTGCGGCCGGCGATGCAGCGGCGGCAGGTGGACCTCCGGCTCTCAGTCCTGAAGTCAAGCAGCAGATCGCCGACGAAGTGAAGTCGCAGCTGGCGCTTGAAAACCAGGAAGCCACGCAGACCGCGCAGAACCAGGACGTCGACGCAGGTTCGAGCGGAGTTGCAAGGCTGCTCTCGGATGGTCATCCACATGTCTTCGTGGTTGGCGACGGCCTGGATCTGACTGACAGCACTGGAGCGGAGTGCGCGGTCAGCGAAGGCGATGCGCTGCAGTTGACTACGCCTCCCGCCGCGGACGCGACGGTTGCGAATCTGGTGGTTCTTGCCAGCAAGGGCGGCAAAGAATGCCAGAAGACGGCCACGGTCGCCGTCAATCTGACCGACCTGCAGGAAATGCAGAACCACATGCGCGAAACCATCGACCTTGGCCTGAAAGATCTACAGGCCAAGCAGGGTACGGGTGGTTTGCCGGCAGCACCGCCATCCGCACAGGCTCCTCCAGTGCAAACGCCGTACGCCGCGGTTGCGCCTCCGCCAGACCCGAAGGATGCCGCCGATCTGCAGGCGCAAACCAAGGATGCTGACCAGGCTGAGGCCGAGGTGCAAACGACGGTGGCCCAGGATACCGGGTCGCCGGTTGGAGCTGCAGCTCCTGCCGCTCCGGCAGGGCCTCCGCCGAGCGTAGCGCTCGGGCAAACTCCGGATCAGGTGAAGGCGATTCTTGGCAATCCCAGCAAGACGGCAAACCTTGGACCGAAGGTGATCTTCTACTACGACGGAATGAAGGTCATTTTCAAGGATGGCAAGGTCAGCGACGTCGAGTGACCCGGCTCTCATGAGCCTCATTCCCAAAGAACGACAGGCTTCTGCAACCTGTAATTCGATAACCTCCTCACAGCGGGCCATTTCTTCCAAGCAACTGGAAGAAATGGCCCGATTCTATTGCATCGATAAACACCCGGAGATTTGCTGACCTTTGTGATGGGTTCTGCACCGAAGCTACGCAGTCTAGATCAGAAACAGGGAGGTGCTTCGTGCGCAGATTCATTGTGGTCCTTGCAATTCTGGTGCTTTGCCCGTTGCTGCTGGCGCAGCAGGTCCTGGACAATGCCTCGATCATCAAGATGGTCAAGGCCGGGCTCTCGGCGGAGATTGTTGTGGCGACTGTACGCGCGCAGCCGGGGCATTATGACCTCTCTCCGGACGGGCTGATCGCGCTCAAGAAGGCGGGCGCGAGCGACGCGATCATCTCCGCCTTGATTGCGCGCAATGCTCCCGGGAACGCCGCGGCTGACGCAGCCGCACCAGATGCGGAAACTCCCGTAGGGCCCAATGGTCTGCCCGCCGGCGTCGACAGCGTAGGCATGTATTACAAGGACAAGGACAACAACTGGACCGAGGTCGACGCCGAAGTGGTGAACTTCAAGACCGGCGGAGCGCTCAAGCATATCAGCACGGTGGGTATTATCAAGGGCGATCTGAATGGGCATGTGGCCTCTTACCATAGCAAGCTGGTGCTCTCGCCCCCGGCTGACTTTCTGCTCTATGTGCCGGAGGGTACTTCGCCGGGCGAATATCAATTGGTCCGCTTTCGCGTCAGCAGCGACAGCCGAGAGTTTCGAGCTTTGACAGGCGGGGTCGCCCATACGTCTGGCGGAGCCGTGCGGGACAATGTCGACTTCACATCGAAGAAGATCGCATCGCGTCTTTATGCAATCTCCCTGTCTGGAGAAATCGGCAAAGGGGAATATGGTTTTCTGCCGCCACAAGAGGGTACGGGGAAGAATGTCGAGAACTCGGGAAAGATCTATACCTTTTCGTTCGTGAACTAGCTGCGATAATCCGCAGAGTTTGAAGCGCCGCCGAGGTCGGTCGAAATAGTTGGGAAGCTGCATTGCAGCGTGTACCGATAAGTTATGGAATTCGCTACTCCCTAGATTCTCTATTTCGATTGCAGCTAACTTGATTCTTCAGAGGACATCGGCTGTCACGCTAACTTTCGTCTCGATCTGACCCTTTCGAGTGGGGCACACTGCCAGCACGCATCTGGCGGCTGAACTTGAAGCCCATCCAGCAACTCGATAGGGCCCTATATCCGCGCTCGCCAAATCCTTCCGGACCTTTCCGAAATGGTAGGGTAGTTCTGTCGGTATTCCATGCTGAGACGTACTCGAAGAACGCTTTGGATTGTGGCTGCTGTGCTGCTGGTGCTGGCGGCGGCCATCTACTTACGCTTCAAGGCTCCGCCGGAAGCAGCGCGCCTGTTGCCTGAATCCGACGGCATCGTCTACGTCAATTTGCGCCCGCTGCGGGCCCTCGTGCACAAGAACCTGAAGCCCGTAACCCGCGCTCCGGATTACCAGGCCTTCATCGACGCCACCGGCATCGACTGGGAACGCGATCTTGAAGAAGCAGCGGTCGCGCTGCACCGAATGCAAGATCCCCATGGCCCAAACGGGCCGGTGGCGTACTCGATGGTGCTGGTGGGCAAGCTGGATGGCAAGGGGCTGGCGCGATACCTAGAGGCGCACGCCAATAACAAGGAGACTTACGACGGCCACACTATCTACAGCCTGCCCAGCGAGGGACGAACCGTGCGCGTGGCGCAGATCGCATACGACATGGTGGCGATCTCGAATTTCCCGGATACCGAGAAAATCCACTCGATTCTTGACCGGCACCGCACTGCGGCGCTTCCCTTCTCGGGGTCGACGCTGCTGGCCGAGCACTACTCCGAGATGCCGATTCTCTCGGTCGCCTGGGGCATGGGCGCGATCGGGCTGCCGTTCA
>Ga0302219_10001177_pt1 | contig 10957 bp, 8 predicted proteins | sample II_Palsa_E1_2_FD_194569 | JGI IMG/M metagenome (GOLD analysis project Ga0302219, IMG submission 194569) | Peat permafrost microbial communities from Stordalen Mire near Abisko, Sweden - II_Palsa_E1_2 | ecosystem: Environmental > Terrestrial > Soil > Palsa > Peat permafrost | place: Sweden...
AGGGCATTGCGAACGCCTTCGCGCTTGTAGGAGAACTGGCCGGAAAGCAGGAATTGTCCGAATCGCTCGATCATTGGCAGCGGTCGGAGTTAAATCGAGGCCAGCGACTCATGAGCCACGGGCAGGTCTGGGCAGGTCGCAAAAGCGCTAATCTGGCCCCTCTCCAGTTCCCTTGTTCTTCCGGGAATATGTTTCCAAGGCGGTCCCGAAATCGTTTCATGCCTCAGATTCCCCTCTTGGGCAACGTCCAATTTGGTCTGATGAAATGGCATGTATAGCCGCTCGGATATTTCTCCAGATAATCCTGATGCTCCGGCTCGGCCTCCCAGAATGGACCGACCGGCTGAACCTCGGTGACGACCTTGCCAGGCCAGATTCCAGACGCATCAACGTCAGCGATCGTCTCTTCGGCGAATCCCTTCTGCTCTGGCGTCGTATAGAAAATAGCTGATCGATAGCTGGCACCGGTGTCGTTGCCCTGCTGATTCGGCGTAGTCGAGTCATGAATTTGAAAGAAGAACTCCAGGAGTTTTCGAAAGCTGATTTTCGCAGGATCGAATATCACTTCGAGGGCTTCGGCGTGACTCCCATGATTGCGATACGTCGCATTTGGCACATCGCCGCCTGTATACCCGACACGAGTCGAAATCACTCCCGGATAACGGCGCAGAAGATCTTGCATACCCCAAAAACAGCCTCCGGCTAGAACAGCGCGCTCCGTTGATGAACTCATGACGTTACTTCGCCTCCCGATGTTCGAAAAGTTTCACGTACTCACCATAGCCTTCGTCTTCAAGTTCATCCAGTGGAACGAATCGCAGAGACGCCGAATTGATGCAGTAGCGCAAACCGCCTGCGTCGGTCGGGCCATCGTCGAAAACGTGCCCGAGGTGGCTGTCTGCATGAGTCGACCGGACTTCAGTCCTACTCGCACCCAGGCTGTTGTCAGATCGCTCCTCTACATTGGCCACCTCCAAGGGCTTGGTGAAACTTGGCCAACCGCAGTTGCTGTCGAACTTATCGAGAGAGGTGAATAGCGGTTCGCCCGAGACAATGTCCACATAGATACCAGACTCATCGTGGTCCCAGAATTCATTCTGAAAGGGGCGCTCAGTCGCGCTCTGTTGTGTGACGTTGTATTGCTCGGAGGTCAGCCTTGAAATGGCTTCCGGATCTTTGGAGTATTGTGCCATCGTCTCTCCTCTTCGGGTGCTTAAGGCCAAATATACCAGCCTCTGATTGCGCGCAGCTCTCGAGCCGGCGTGTTGCCAAATGTCTGTGGGAGTTGCTTTGTCGCTAGTGGCTGACTCTTGACTTGTGCGTCAGATGTTGTTTGCGGAAGATCGATTTCTAATGATCAGACGATCTACGGTCAGTTCTCCGATGGACAGCTTTTCGATTCGATCTCGCCGAATGGCAAGCTTACCAATGGCGAATACTACTTTTGCCGCAGCCTCCAAAGATCGCTCTCCAGAGTCCCTGCTCGAACTTCGACGTATAGGCCATCCGGATTCCTGTGCGAAGTTTCTGTAGCCAGTAGGCGCGAGCGTCTTTGGAATTCCGGGGTCGCCTGCCATCAGCAGCCCAGGGAGCGCACCCGGATAGAGCGAAGACTCGGCTCAGAGACTCCTTAGGGAGTTTCTGTTGAATCTCCGTTTGCGGCGAAGCGATTTTGACGCCGTGACCAATAGAGCACCAGACCTACTGCTATCCAGGCGAAACCCAAAATTTGTGCATTGCGCCCAAGGTTGAGCCAGATGAAGGTACAAACAATGATTCCTCCCAGGGGGATTGCTGCTGCGAACGAAATTTTCTCATTTGAGCGGAACTTGTAATGAACCAGGGCTGCCGCATTGACACCGATGAACGCAATGAAAGCACCGAAGTTAAGCAACTCGGCGCCCTTTTCGTAGGTGAGTAGGAAGACACCAAGGAGTGTGCAGGCACCCACTAGAAGGACGTTATTTCGCGGGATGGCTGTCGTGGGGCTAAGCGCAGCGAAGAATCGGTTAGGAAGTGCGTTGCTCCGGCCCATGCTGTAGAGAAGCCGGGCGGCTCCGAACTGCGCTGCTATGCCGGACCCCAGGTTAGCGATGAGGAGGGTTGCGTTGAGAAGATGGAAGAGCACCGGACCGCCGATTCGCCTGGCTACCTGCACATAGGCGGTATCGACGAGGGAATCGGGAAATGGCCCACGATATGGCCACGCTAGCTGCGCGACATAGACCTCGACAGCGGACAGGACACCTATGATCAGGCAAGTTAGAACGGTGGCGAGCATGATGTTGCGACGAGGATTCTCAACCTCTTCGGACATCGTCGAGATGCCGTCGAAGCCAATATAAGTGAGCACGGCGATCGATGTACCGCGGAAAAAACGTGAGGCCGAGAAGCTGGACGGATCGTAGAAGGGGATGAGCCATTGACCACCGATAGGGCGGGCTATACGCGCGAGGTACTGGATGGCATAGCCCAGAAAGATAAGTACGACAATGCTCATTCCGATTGCAAGAATGGTGTTGACGCGTCCTGATGCCTGGACACCGACAAGATTAAGAGCGGTAAACAAAATGACAATGGCAACCGCCCATGTGGCATACGGAACGCCGGGCAGAATATTGCTGGCTGCAACGCTGCACCATATAGCACAGATGATCGGATTCAGTAGATAGTCCATCAGCATGGACCACCCTACAACGTAACCTGCGACCGGGTTGAGTTCACGTCCGACGTAGGTATAGGCGGAGCCGGCACTCGGATAGATGCGTGCCATCCGTCCATAGCTGACTGCCGTGAAAAGCATCGCCACCATTCCTAAGAGGATAGTAGTGACAACGTGTCCGCGAGCCACGTTGCTGACGACGCCATAGATACCCATGGGGGCCGTTGGCTGGATGATGATGATGCCGTAGATGATGAGATTCCAGAGCTTGAGCGATCGCCTGAGTGAAGGCGCTTTCGCGACAGTACTTTCGTCGGTCACATTCCCACCATGATCACAGATTTATTATGAGCGATGCTTAAACAGGATCGATTCAGCATCGCAGTAGTGAAAAACAGTATTAGAAGCCCCCCCCCTTAACTTATTGGAGCCTGCGCTGCGCTTCGGGGTGGAACTTTGTCGAGACTGCGCCGGTTATGGTTATCGAGGAGCTTGACTGGCCGAGAACACCGTCGAGCCCCGTGACGAACAGGGTAACCGTAAAGGTACCATCATGAGTGTAGGCGTGTGTGGCGTGAGGCTGTTCCTGGATGATCCCGTCACCGAAGTCCCAACGATAGTGGATGATGGGGTCATTGGGTGCGGACTGTTCTGCAATGAAATCGATCTTTTCGCCTGCGATGCCAGTGCTGGGCAAGACTTTTTTCGCAGTTGGCGGATGCGGCGGAGTTGCCTGGTTCACAAGCTTTAGCATTCGAACGGAGTGCGGAGGTTGTGTGACATCGAGAGATTGGTCGACACTGTGTGGGGTCGCTTGAGGGTCAAGTACATCCGTTACGGTGTAGCTCTGGTTTGCAGCCAGATTCAGATCCGTGAGAGAGATGCGGTGAGAGCGCGTTTTGTCTGTCCAGTTGAAGATGGTAAGAACGGATTGGCGATCACTCTGATTGACTAGAAAGAGGCTGGGCTGGAGGTCTTCCGGCTGATAGCTCATGAGGTCCATTGGAGTTGAGGCGCGTCCGAGGTGGGCCATGTCGAGCAGATCGGAGTTTTCAAGCAAGGCGACGCGCTCCGGCAGTTGGCCGAGTGTGGGCAGATCGTCACCATCTTCGAAGAGGCCTCCAGAGACAGCGGAGAGCGCAATGGAGACCTTGGCCTCATCAAGCGTCAGAGGCTTTGAGCCGCCGTGCCAGCTCTGGTCGTCGACGGTCTGGTTCGAGATAGTGAAGGCGTCGGGGTCGGCGAGGAAGTAGTTGCGGTTCATGTAGTAGCGCGCTGCGATGCCGCTGGCTGCGTCTTTGCTGGAGGAGAAGGTGTGACCGGTGTCCTGCGAGATTCTGCCCATGTCGACGATGCCAACCGGGTTGAGAAGTTCACAGCCGTCCTTATCCAGAAGGATCTGTTCGCCAACCGCATCGCGAATGGTTTTTAGGCCAATTCGCTGGGCTTCAAGGGCAGTGGTGTTGGGTTGGTGATAGAAGCCCTCGACGGCGCTGTCTTCCATGAAGTCCAGTTTGATATAGCGGATACCCCACTCCTTGACCAGCGTGGAGTAGGTGCTGCGGAGATAGTCCTGTGCGCCGGGATGGGTTGGGTCGAGGGCGTAGAGGTTATCTTTGCCATCGGTGACGAGGCCGATGTGAATAGGTTCGCCCTTGGCATTGTGGACCAGCCACTCGGGATGATGCTCATAGATCCAGGAGCGTTCAGAGACCTCGAAGGGAGCTGTCCAGATACCTGGGGTGAGTCCGGCCGCTGTAGCTTTGCGCTCAAGCTCTGCGACGCCATGAGGAAAGGCAACCGCGTCCGGGGTAGCGTATTCTCCGCGTGCGTACTGATAGCCCTCGTCGATGTGGAAGAAGTCGTACCCGAACTTTTTGAGATGCTGCGAGAGCCACTCTGCATTAGTGAGGGCAGTGTCTTCGCTAAGGCCGAAGTAGTATGCAGTCCAACTCCACCAACCCAGCGGAGTAGGGGCGGTGACACGGGCATGGTGAAGGTCGCGGATGAGACGGCCGTAGGTTTCAAGCTGCTGGTGGTAATCGTCGCCGACACTGAAAAGCATGCGCTCGGAGGAGAGCTCAGCACCGGGTGCGAGCGGCAGACTGAGCTCGATCTGGTCTGCAGGTACCGAGGTCAGGAGAGAGTTTTCCTTCAGGAGTTCTGTGGTGCCGGTGGAATCGACCTCATAGGAGGCGGTCTTCGTGGGGTCACCAGGAGCCATGTGGAGACGCAGGACGCTCAAGAACTTGTCCGAAGTAAGGGTGCCGATGAACCAACTTTTGTGGCTTTGCAGATTGTAGAGGAGCTGACTGCCGACACCGCGGTGGAGCTGATCTTCGGCGTTCGCTAGATCCCGTATCTGCATGGCCGGGCGGTCTTCGCTGAAGCTGTCGGAGAGGACGCGGTCAGAGGAGGCAGGGCCACCAAGGTCAAGAAGCGATGCTCCAGTTGCATCCATTACGCGGATGGCCTGGACGTGGATGGGTTGGCCTGTGGTGTTGCGGACGGTGACCTGAGCTTCACCGAAAGCTGTATTGCGGTAGGTTCTCAGGCGAACCCGAAGCTCTGGTTTGCCCTGTGGATCGGTGTAGCTGAGTATCCACTCGTCTGCAAGCCCCAGCTCCCCCTCGGCGGTCTGCTTGCTTACGGTAAAGTGGGAATAGTCTGCCTCTCGAAGCCATTTTCCATTGATCTTTGCTGCCACACTTGCTCTCAGCACTGGGTTTGTAAGACCGGATGCGCCGATGCTGTAGCTTCCATCCGCTGCATTTACAGAAATTTTCACTTGGCCCGACTGCGCTGTCGCATTAGTTGCAACCCAGGTGAACGAACAAGCACCGATCAGCAGCGAGACGAGGGAATGAATATTTCGACGAGAGCGGAGGGTGGATCTTGGGTGCATTCGTTTTCTCAACAGACGGTCAGCGGTTGACGTGATCTATTACGTTTAATTACGTAGACTTACTTTTAGCGGTGGACATTTTTGTTGTCAAGGTAATTATTTAGACCACACGGAAGGCTGATCGACGCAGTGGCCACGAAACGGCACCGTGTGATCGGTCTTGCCGAAGACTGTGTCTAAACATAGGTTCGTCCAATGAGCATTCTTGAGCTTGAACATTCATCTTTCAGTTTGGTGAGATTGAGCTCTTTGGCTTATAAAATCGGGTGCCGCTTCAGGAAGCTTTCACGAAGAGACGCGTCACGATAGGCTTCAGTGCCGCCTGACTTTAAGGTCGACAGGGCTCCTGCTACATTTCCCATCGCTGCTGCGCGGAGAGGGTGCTCGCCCTTGAGGTAGAAGCTGAGGAAGCCAGCGTTGAAACTATCCCCGGCACCGATCGTGTCGACGGGTTGTACAAGGACAGGAGCAACCCAGTTACGGCTGCTTCCCTGCTGGACGACGGCACCGCGAGAGCCACATTTGACGACGATCAACGGCACACGTGGAGCAAGGGCATCCAGTGCCAGTTCGAGGGTCGGCTTGCGGGTAATCCGTTTGATTTCGTCCTCGTTTGGAAGGAGAACGTCGATCCTGCTTAGCAGTTGATCCAGGACGCCGGCCCAGGTATCGGTGGGATCGTCGTTAGTATCAAGTGAAAGAGTCATGCCCGCGCGTTTCAATTTGGCGAAGAGTTCAGGTAGATCAGGTTGGAGACCTGTCTGGAGGAAAAGGGATGAAAGATGGAAGTGGCGGGCAGAGGTGAGATAGGCGAGGTCGAGATCAGCAACCTTCATTTCGGCCATGGCCCCGAGGTAGGTTAGGATGTGGCGATGAGTTCCGTGTGGGAGTACCACGGTAACTCCGGTTCCGAGACCTTCCTGGCAGGTCACTTGGGTGAGGTCTACTCCGCTCTCGCCCAGCCGGGTCAAGGCAATTTGTCCCATCTCATCTCGACCTACCTGTGAGATAAAACCGACCCGATTGCCGAGCATGGCAAGATTGTGGGCGAGTATGGAGGAGGAGCCACCGAGCGTGACCTGGAATCCGGACCCCAGAAGTTCACGCTCAACTGGCATCTGCTCGGGAAGACCGTAGAAGATGAGATCCAAGTTGGTTTCGCCAGCAATGGTGATATCGAAGGGCTTTAGTGCGGTCGTTGCTTCGGCATTTGAGAAGATGGCAGCCATCGGAACCCTTTCACTTTTCATTCTCGTTATCCGAGAATAGATGTTATTATTGCTTATGTTTAGCTTCGATTTATATAATGATAAGAATTATTTCTTGAAAAGGGAGCATTGTGACCAGTCTCTCTAACTTTATTGAGTTAACCGTAGAGGAACAGAAGGCCCGAGGTCTGCTTTTCACTCCCCGCGAGATCGCACAGCAGCCTGATACATGGGAATCGACGCTGGAGATCTTCAAAAAACATCAAGTGCGAATCTCCAACTTTCTGGAGCAAGTCGGGATACTGGAACAGTTGGAAAAACGGCCAGTCGTCATGCTGGTTGGAGCAGGGACATCCGATTACATAGGCCAGGCATTAGTCCTTCTCCTGCGGCAGAGGTGGGGTTGCGAGGTGTTTGCCTGTGCTAGTACTGACCTGCTGCCCAATCTTGAGGGTTATGTGGTTCCGGAGCGCAATTACCTATGGATATCGTTTTCACGGTCGGGTGATTCCCCTGAGGGAGTTGCCGTGCTGGAACAGGCCATCGAACACTACCCCAATGTCGCTCATCTTGTGATCACGTGCAACTCGATGGCCCGCATGATCTCCATCTGCAAGGGAGCGGCGCAATCGTGCGTCATTGTGCTGGATGACGCGGTGAATGACCGCAGTCTGGCGATGACAAGCTCGTTCACGAACATGGTTGTGATGGGACATTGCCTGGCTCACGCGTGGTCGATCGAAGAGTATTCCGGGATCGCGAAGCGATTGGTGCAAGCCGGGCGAGAGCTTCTGGTGAGCGCAGCAGAAGAGGCAGAGCGTGCGGCGTCAATGGGATTCTCTCGCGTCTGCATGGTGGGTACGGGCTCGCTGGCCAGTGTTGCAAAAGAGTCTGCATTAAAGGTTTTGGAGATGACTGCCGGACAGGTGAAGACGATGTCCGAGACAGTGCTTGGACTTCGGCATGGGCCGATGGCGGCACTCGATCAGCAAACTCTGTTTGTCTGCTTTGTCTCGCAAGAAAAACGCAGGGCCCAGTATGCGAGCGATCTGCTTCATGAGGTGGGCGAGAAAGGAATTACTGGGGAGCGTATCGCCGTGGGGCCTGCATCGGCACGAGCTGAGTTCGCCTCGTCCTGCGAATCGTATCTTGCGATCGGTGAGAATATCGATGATGCGTATCGGCCAGTGCTCGACGTCGTCTTCGGCCAGTTGCTTGGGCTCTATTGCTCGGTTGCGCATCAACTGAAGCCGGATGCGCCCAGTCCGGGCGGCGTGATCAATCGAGTAGTGCAGAAGTTCAGGATCTACTGAGAATCGCTATGGGCTCTCCTCTTCAGAAGCACTTGGCGAAGCGCAAGTCTGGTATCGACGCAGGCATCTACTCGGTCTGCTCGGCACATCCGTGGGTGGTTCGTGCGGCTGCGGAACAAGCGGTCGAGGCGGGCTCGTTCCTTCTGGTCGAAGCAACCAGTAATCAGGTGAATCAATTTGGTGGCTACACGGGCATGCGGCCGCAGGCATTTTGCCAATTTGTCTTGAAGTATGTTGCCGATGCCGGGCTTGCCGCGGAGTCGCTGATTCTTGGTGGCGACCATCTGGGTCCGAATCCGTGGCGCGCCAAGCCTGCCGATGAGGCGATGATCCTTGCCGAAGCAATGGTCGCGGAATACGTGCAGGCTGGCTTTACGAAGATTCATCTCGACGCCAGCATGCCATGTGGTGGCGACCCTGCTCAACTCGCGGATGAGGTTGTTGCGCAGCGCACAGTGCAACTGTGCTGGGCGGCGGAGAAGGCTCGCGGCGCAGGACCAGGGCCAATCTATGTGATTGGAACTGAGGTACCGACGCCTGGGGGCGCAGTCCATTCGTTGGAGGGGTTGCATGTGACCTCGATCTCTGCGGCCGCACATACGCTCGCTGTACACAAGCGTGCCTTCGAGGAACGGGGACTGATGGAGGTTTGGCCGCGTGTGATCGCACTCGTAGTGCAGCCTGGCGTCGAGTTCGGTCATGGCGCGGTGATTGCCTATGATCGAGAAAAGGCAAGACCTCTGGCCGACTGGCTTCGCAGCCAGTCGGAAGATATTGTGTTCGAAGCGCATTCTACGGACTATCAGCTACCCGGCGCTTATGGAGAGCTGATAGAGGATGGCTTCGCGATTCTTAAGGTAGGGCCCGCGTTGACCTTTGCGATGCGCGAGGCACTAGGTGCGCTAGAAGATATGGAATCGGAGTTGATAGACGTTGAACACCGTTCTAACCTCTCAGGCGTACTGGAGGAGACGATGCTTCGCGAACCGGCTGACTGGCAGAGCTATTACAGTGGCAGTCCCGCGGACCAGAAGCTGCTCCGGCTCTACAGCTACAGTGATCGCATCCGCTATTACTGGCATCGTCCGAAGGTGGTGGCGGCGGTCAATCGGCTGATTGCAAACATGTCCAGCATGGCCATACCGGAGAGCATGTGCAGCCGATATCTACCTGCACAGTATGCACGGTTGCGTGAAGGAAAGATCGGCGGCGATCCTGTCTCGATGATTGTGGATCGTATTCGTGATGTGCTGCGGATCTATGCTGCGGCCTGCAATTTGCACCTGGAGTGACTGTTTCAGGTTCCTTAGTTGATGGGTGGATTGCAAGCGGTGGGGCTCCATGATAGTGTTCGGAAGTCGTAACAAAAGGTAAACAGGAACGTTATGCGACGTAAAAGCATCTCGAAGGTCTCCAGTCCAAAGGCGACGGCGGGGGGCGGGAGTAGCTCTCCCATGCTGATCGAAGAACGGCGGCTGCATATTCTGGCGCTGGCCCAGCAGCATGGCCGTGTTCTTGTAGAGGATCTCTCTGAAACACTGGGTATATCGCGGATTACGATCCGAAAAGACCTGGACTCCCTGCAACGAAGAGGCGCTCTGCAAAGGACGCATGGTGGCGCGCTGCTTCCTCAGTCGGGAACGTTGTTCGACCCTTCTTTGAAAGAGAAGGAGAGGCGTCATTCGCAGGAGAAACAGCGTATTTCGGCCGCAGCAGTGAAGCTGGTTCAGGAAGGCCAGTGCGTGCTGCTGGACTCCGGGACGACGACGACGGCGATCGCTCATGCCTTGAAGAAGTTCAGGCGCCTGACCATCATCACCAATGCGGTAAACATTGCGGCTGAACTGAGCGGAACAGATTTTGAGGTGATTCTTACTGGAGGCTCACTTCGCAAGAACTCCTTCTCGCTAGTTGGTCCGCTTGCCGAAGAGATGCTCCGCGATATGCATGCAGACATTCTCTTTCTAGGTGTCGACGGATTTGATCTGGATGCAGGACTGACAACACCGAATGTGATGGAATCGCGAGTAAATCGTGCCATGGTCAAGGCGTCAACGAACGTTGTCGCCGTGTGCGACTCCACCAAATTCAATCGGCGAAGCCTGTCGAAGATCGTAGACGCAACTTCAGTTCACCACGTTATTACGGACAGTAATCTTCCAAAGGCGACTGCGGAAGCACTGCGCAATCTGAAGATCAAGCTGACGCTGGTCTAGGAAGCTGCTGCAACGGATTTGGTAAGCGATAAGGGCAGCTCTGATGCAAGGGTTATCCTGGCTGGCGATCTATCGAGTGGGGATGGCCTCGAGCGTAATAACCTCAAAAGGTGCTAGGCTCAGCGAAAATGGCTGGCCTTTGCGCATCGTTCGGATAGTTGCTTTAGTCCAGCCAGCGGTGCCACTCCAGACACTGTGGACCTCGAAAATGCCCGGATCGGATTCTTGCAATTCGAAAGCCTTTGCAGCATCCAGCTTCAACTCCTGCGGACGCTCCGACGGGTTTCGCAACGTCACGATGCCCTCGTGTGTACTCCAAGCAGCCCACCCATAGACTTGGGATAGGGCAGGGTCACCACCAATCCAATGCACATCTTTGAGGGTTTCAGAGTGAGCCCGGCTCCAGCGAGCTGCTTCGGCTAGGGTGTCCCAGTTTGCCGGTGAAAGCAGAGATGGGGTAATGTACATCTCCTGTAACTGAGTGCCGGTGCCGAAGTAAGAATGTACCTCATCGGCAAATTCGTTCTTTGGATCTGTTGAGAGACCCTTCGCCTGCTTGGCATAGACGACGCCGTGGAGCATCAGTGAGTTGAGAGGAAACAGAGGACCGCCGCCAACAATATTTTTATAGATTTGACCATCACGGTAAGTGA
>Ga0302219_10001193_pt1 | contig 10894 bp, 9 predicted proteins | sample II_Palsa_E1_2_FD_194569 | JGI IMG/M metagenome (GOLD analysis project Ga0302219, IMG submission 194569) | Peat permafrost microbial communities from Stordalen Mire near Abisko, Sweden - II_Palsa_E1_2 | ecosystem: Environmental > Terrestrial > Soil > Palsa > Peat permafrost | place: Sweden...
TCAAAGCCGTGATTCTGCGACGAGACATAGATATTGTTCACATCCAGCAGAATGCCGCAATCCGCAGCCTCAACCACCTCATTCAGAAACTCCCACTCCGTCATCTCGGACTGGTGAAACTCCGCATAGCTACTTACGTTTTCAACTGCTATCGGAATCTCCAGAAAATCCTGGACCTCGCGAATCCGGGCGGCCGTTGTCTTTACGGCTTCAAACGTATACGGCATCGGGAGAAGGTCATGGGTGTACCGCCCATCCACACTGCCCCAGCAGAGATGGTCGGAGAGCCACGGCGTCTTCGTTCGACGAGTCAGTGTCTTCAGTCGCTTCAGGTGTTCGCGGTTCAGCGGCTGTGCAGAGCCAAAGTACATCGACACGCCATGTTGGACAACGCGGTATCGTTCCAGAATCTGGTCGAGGACCTGTAACGCTCGGCCACCGTCGACCATGTAGTTCTCAGAGATGATCTCAAACCAATCGACGACAGGCTTCTCGGCAAAGATGTGATCGTAATGCGGAACTCGCAGACCAATCCCCACGCCATAATCACTAAATCCATTAAAACGATTGGCTGGCATTACAAACTCCGATAAGGGAAACTAGGCGATGTACTGGAGGCTTGAAACTCTCAAGCCTCCAGCCAAAGAAGATGCTTAGGCCTTTTTAGGTGGCTTGGAGCCGTCTGTTGCACAGCCGCCCTTACCCTTACAGTCATTCTTGCCGGCATTCTTGCCGCCGCCCTGACCCTTGCAATCATTCTTGCCCTTACAGGAGTGTTTGGTCGCGTCGGTCTGGAAGCCCTGTCCGACGAGCAGGACGCCGGCCTGCGAAGACTGGCTGGCCGTCGGGGTGCTGTTCGGCTGCACGGGCTGCGCATTCAAACGAACCGTGGTGCCACCCATCAAACCTGCGACTGCAGCGGCCAAAGCGAGCGATTGTACGGTGTTCTTCATAGGGGTACGCCTTTCTTTCAGTTAAGCCACACGCGAAGCGCGCTGGACGTTTGAGGATGGCTACACAGAACGTAGCGGTTGAACGATAAGAGCGGGTTCCAGCATACAGCGAATTGCATTCCACGACATACTCTGTCTCGCCTCGCCCTTACTGCCGCACATTTGAGGGAGAAGCGGTGCAAAGGTTACAAAGAAATATAAACGAGTCCTCACGCTACTGGCCACAGCGAGTACCTCATTAGACTCTTGATAAGAGAGACTGAGTCAGCTTGGAGAAATGTGTAACCATTCTCTGAACCAGGGTTCTAACCTATAACGAACGCAGGAGTTTTGCACCTGCTGTCCAAATCCGAACACCTCAGGCAACGCGTTGTTCTTAGACTGCCTGTCAAGGGGAAAGAAAGCGGCGTAATGAAAGTTCTACTCAACTTATACAGTCGTTTTTCGACACTGACGTCGCACCTTCAGTCACCGTTCCTCCTTGCAGTAAGGCTCTATTGGGGATGGCAGCTTGTGCAATCCGGGTGGGGCAAGCTGCATCATTTAGATAAGGTCACTAACTTCTTCACCGATTTGAATCTTCCGCTTCCTGGCGTAACCGCGCACTTTGTCTCGAGTCTGGAGCTCGTCGGTGGAATTCTGCTCATCCTGGGGCTCGGATCGAGATTGATAGCACTGCTGCTAACCGTAAATATGTTGGTCGCCTACTGGACTGCCGATCGCGAAGCGCTCTTCGCCATCTTCTCGGATCCCGGTAAGTTCTATAACGCCGATCCGTACACCTTCCTCTTTGCGTCCGCAATGGTTCTGATATTTGGTGCTGGACTGTTTTCCGTCGATACATTGGTAGCCAATCGCTGTCGAGCATGGATAGAGAAGCAATGACAGGAGTAGCCGAGAACAGGGATGAAGCGCGACTGATCGCCTCCATTCTCGGAGGCAATGCGCACGAGTTTCACGATCTGATCCGCCCTCACGAACGAAGCGTCTACATCATGGCGCTGTCCCTGCTACAAAATGAAGCAGATGCCGAAGACGCCGCTCAGGAAGCATTCCTCAAAGCATTTCGTAACCTCGCCAAGTTCCGCGGCGATGCAAAGTTTAGTACCTGGCTCATAAGCATTACGCTCAACGAGGCACGCAGCCGCCTACGCAGCAGAAAAAACGTAAAGATGGAGTCGTTGGACGAAACACCAGACGGCGAGGGGCATGTTTCGCCTGCTCTCCTCCGGGACTGGCGGGAGATCCCCTCCGAAGCCCTGGAACGAAAAGAGGTTCGTCTTCTCTTGCAACAAGCGATCAGTGACCTGCCCGTAATCTACCGCGAAGTCTTCCTGCTACGGGATGTCGAAGAGTTGAGTGTAAGTGAGTCGGCTGAATCGCTCGGCATCAGTGTCGCATCAGTCAAAGTGCGGCTGCATCGAGCGCGCATCATGCTACAGAAGAAATTGGTCCCAAAGCTGAAACAAGCCAACCCGAAGCGAAGGTGGTTCCCATGGTCATAGAGTGCAAACATGTTTGGGAGCACATCTCCGAGTACCTCGATGGCACACTTACTCCGGATGTCTTGGAACAAGTGCAAAAACATCTGGAGCACTGCGAAATCTGCTCAGCTATCTTGGATTCGACTCGAAACATCCTCATCCTTACAGCAGATGAGCGCGTGTTCGAGCTGCCGCTTGGCTTCAGCGAACGCTTACACGCGAAACTCGAGGCAGAGATACGCAACCTAAAGCCAGGAGCCTGAAATATTGAACCAAGGATCGTCTAAGGGCTCAATGAACCCTGGAAACTTGATCCACGCTGCCTCCACCAGAATAAATGTAACGATTACAGGCACAATCTAAAACCCCTCTGCACGAGGCTGCTTTAGCATACCGGCTGGGCCGCGCTCAACCATGCGTCAAAGCGCTGATCTCTTCCGCAAACTCAGGCCAGCTCTGGCACAGCATAGCCCGCTCCCCTGCTTCGTAGTCCTCAAACTCGAACCCAGGACTCACTGTACATCCCAACAACGCCCACCGTCCGCCCTCGACCAACCGCGTCCCCTGCCATACACCGCGTCGCACCACCACCTGCGGCCTCTGTCCACGCGTCAGATCACTTCCAATCACCACCCTTTCGCCACCCCCATCCATCGTCAACTGCAGCATCTCCACTGCATCGCCAGCATAAAAATGAAACACCTCATCCGACCTCAGCCGATGCATCTCGCTAAAACTCCCCGGCTCCAGCAGATAGTAGATCGCTGTACCTGTCCTCCTCGGACCACCGTACCGCCCATCCTCAAACGCCCCGGCAGCAACCATCTCTTTCGCCTCATACGTCCGCACATACCATCCCCCCTCACGCGGATGCGGCACCAGCCCAAGTAATTTCTTTACCTCTTCCGCAGTCATCGGTCTCCTCTCACGCTATTCTGTACACAATCCATTCATTCTAGTTTCCGGCCTGACAGGACCTTACCTGATGCCCATTCGCACTCGTCTGGAACGCTACTTCGGCTTCGACAGCCACGCCACCAACTGGCGCACCGAAATCCTCGCCGGTCTCACCACCTTCATCACGATGGCCTACATCATCTTCGTGAACCCCTCCATTCTCGCTCAAACCGGCATGCCCCTCGCCGCCGTCACCGCCGCCACCTGCCTCTGCGCCGCCTTTGGCAGCATCCTCATGGGAGCGCTCGCCAACTACCCCCTCGCCCTCGCCCCCGGCATGGGCCTTAACGCCTACTTCACCTACACCGTCGTCAAAGGCATGGGCGTCCCCTGGCAGACCGCCCTCGGTGCCGTCTTCCTCTCCGGAGCCATCTTCCTCGCCCTCACCTTCTCTGGCATCCGCCAGCGCCTCGTCGCCGCCATCCCGCACCAACTCCACGCTGCGGTCGGCGGCGGCATCGGTCTCTTCATCGCCTTCATCGGCTTTCGCAACGCGGGCATCATCATCCCTAGCGTGGCCACCACCGTAACCCTCGGCAACCTGCGCGCTCCGCAGACCGTCCTCGCCATCTTCGGCCTCCTTCTCATCGCCATTCTGCAAGTCCTCCGCGTCCGCGCCTCCATGCTCATCGGCGTTCTCAGCACCACACTCCTCGGCGTCCTCTGCCACCAGGTCCACTGGCAGCCCGAGCCCTATAACCTCACCGCCATCAAAGCCACCGCCTTCCACCTCGACATCCCCGGCGCACTTCACATCGGCGCATTCGAAATCGTCTTCGTCTTCCTCTTCGTCGATCTCTTCGACAACATCGGCACCCTCGTCGCCGTCACCCAGCGCGCCGGCCTCATCTCCCCCGACCACACCATCCCCCGCCTCAACCGCATCTTCTTCGCCGACGCCTCCTCCACCGTCCTCGGCTCCTTCCTCGGCACCAGCACCGTCACCAGCTACATCGAGTCCTCCACCGGAGTAGCCGCAGGCGGACGCACCGGCGTCACCGCCATCGTCACCGGCATCCTCTTCTTCCTCGCGCTCTTCATCGCGCCGCTCGTCGGCCCCATCCCCACCTTCGCCACCGCGCCCGCGCTCATTCTCGTCGGCGGTCTCATGCTCACCGGCGTCGGCGAAATCGACTGGCACGACCCCCAGATCGGCATCCCCGCCTTCCTCACCATCGCGACCATCCCCCTCACCTGGTCCATCGCCGACGGCCTCAGCTTCGGCCTCACCAGCTACGCCCTCATCCAACTCCTCACCGGTCGCGCCAAACGCAAAGACTGGATGCTCTACCTCCTCGCCACCCTCTTCCTCCTCCGCTTCATCTACATCGCCAAACACTGACTAAAATACCCTGCTGTTGCCTTTGCTTTTTTTCGTCTGTCATCTCGTAGGATTGCGCCGCGAAAAAGCTGGAGGGATTGCAGCGTACCGTCAGCGCTGTAGTGGTTCGAGCAGCGGTGCGACCGGTGCTGCTCCCTCAATTGATGGCAGAAAGCGCGGCGTCACCTTCGCCTTTGCCGCTTGCTCGTACGCATAGCCGTAGCCGAGCAGCCGAGCTTCGCTCCACGCTGGACCGATAAGGGAAAGACCGATCGGTAGCCCCATTACCGCACCCATCGGCACAGTGAGGTGCGGATAGCCCGCGACCGCCGCCAGTCCGCCCGCGCCGCCGCCGCCAAACTGATCGCCATTAACCGCATCGATCTTCCACGCCGCCGATGCAGTAGGCGACACGAGTGCGTCGAGGTGGTCCGCTGCAAGCAAGGCGTCGATCCCGTCTCGGCCTGCAATCCGCAGCGAAGTCGCACGCGCCGCCTGATACGCAGGATTGTCGAGTCCCTTGGTCGCCTCAGCCGTCACGAACGTCTCCTGCCCGAACAGCGCGAGCTCGCGGTCGGCATGAGCCTCGTCGAAGGCAATCACATCGGCGAGCGTGCGCGTCTTCACCGTCGGCGGCGTGGTTGCGAGATAGGCATTCAGATCCGCCTTCAGCTCAGTATTAAGCACCAGCGTCTCCGCCGCGCCAATCTTGTCCCGGTCCTTGAGCGCGGTAATGTCGACCAGTGTCGCTCCCTGCGCCTTCAGCACGGCCAGCGCCTGCTCAAACAGCTTGTCCGTTGCCACCGACCAGCCCGTTGCAAAGCGAAGCACGCCGATCCGTGCGCCCTTAAGTGCGTCAGGCTTCAGTGCCGCCAAATAATCGACGATATGCGCGTCGGCATCCTTTGTCGCTGGGTCGGCAGAGTCTGAACCCGCGATCGCGCCGAGCACCCGCGCCGCGGTCGCAACATCCGCCGCGATCGGCCCAGCCGTGTCCTGACTGTGACTAATGGGCACAATCCGCGTGCGGCTAACCAGACCGACCGTCGGCTTCAGGCCAACCACGCCGTTCACCGCCGCCGGGCAGGTGATGGATCCGTCGGTCTCAGTGCCGATCGCGGCCTCTACCTCGCCCGCTGCTACCGCGGCGGCACTGCCCGAGGAGGAGCCGCACGGATTGCGGTCCAGCGCGTAAGGATTGCGCGTCTGCCCGCCCACCCCGCTCCAGCCAGAGATCGAAGCGTTCGACCGAATATTCGCCCATTCGGACAAGTTAGTCTTGCCGAGAATCACAGCGTCCGCTGCACGCAGTCGCGCCACCAGCGGCGCGTCACGGTGCGTCACATTGCCGAGCAGCGCCATGCTGCCCGCAGTGGTAGGCAGTGGCCCATCCGCCTCGATGTTGTCCTTCAACAGGATCGCGTACCCGTAGAGCAGCCCGCGCACCTTGCGCCGCCGGTCGATTGCACGCGCCTGGTCCAGCGCGGTGGGATCGAGGGAGATTACAGCATGGATCTTAGTATCCACCTCCCGCACCCGCGCGATCGCCCTCTCGGTCGCGGCCTCGGCACTCAAAGCAGGATTCGAAGCAGGACTGGAAGAAGCCGCCAGGACGACGAGCAATGCGGAGATCTGCTTATATGGTTTCATCACGTCGTAGTATATGAAATTTCTCCAACGGTGCACCAAAAAAACGTGTTCGACCTGAAATCGCGCCGCCTCCGGTCTAGATAACGGAATTTCTGCTAATCCCGAAAACCAGCTTCTCTACCCATATCGTCCCTCTGATCCTTACTTCAATTCCCTGTCAACCCCAAAAGTCGTCGATCCCATTACGAATCAGTAAGATATGGCGTGCACATGAGTTCTACTCCACCAGATATACTAGAAAGAGATGAGCCAAAGGCCCCGAATCGCTTCGGGGCCTTTCCATCGCAATACCGCACTAAGCTATTCATAATGAATACTTTTCCGATAAACCCTTTGGAATGAATACCTTCAACAAAGTACAAGGCTAAAGTATTTATTATGAATACTTTGCACAAAAAACAGGGCGTGGGGAGTACCGCACAACATCATGACGACTCTGAACACACCAGCAGCAGAATCCGACCCGAACGAAACTAATCCGCTCTTCGGACATCCATCCTTTTGACAGCCGCACAACAGGAGTAAGACCCATGCAGATCGGCCTCGACAGCTTCGCCGCCATAGCCTCAGATCCAGTCACAGGCCACACCGTCAGCGCTGCGCAGCAGCTCAACGACCTGCTCACCGAGATCGAGCACGCCGATCAGGTCGGCCTCGACGTCGTCGGCATCGGCGAACACCATCGCCCCGAGTTCCTGGACTCCGCTCCTGCCATCATCCTCGCCGCCGCCGCCGCCCGCACCAAACACATCCGCCTCACCTCCGCCGTCACCGTCCTCAGCGCCGCCGACCCCGTCCGTGTCTTCCAGAACTTCGCCACCCTCGACCTCATCTCGAACGGCCGTGCAGAGATCGTCGCCGGTCGCGGCTCCTTCGTCGAGTCCTACCCCCTCTTCGGCCTTGCACTCAAAGACTACGACTCCCTCTTTACCGAAAAACTGGACCTGCTGCTGAAAATTCGCGAAAGCACCACCGTCCATTGGTCCGGCAAGCATCGCCCCGAGCTCACAGGCCAGGGAGTTTACCCGCGCCCACTGCAGAACCCGCTGCCGATCTGGATCGGTGTCGGCGGCACACCCGCCTCCTTCGCCCGCGCCGGCGTCCTCGGTCTCCCACTCATGGTCGCTATCATCGGCGGCGAACACCGCAGCTTCCGCCCCCTCATCGACCTCTACCGCGAGGCCGGCCACCGCGCCGGACACTCTCCCGAGCAGCTCAAAGTCGGCATCCACTCTCTGGGCTACGTTGCCAACACCACAGCTCAAGCCGCCGACGACTTCTTCCCCGGCTACGCCCGCGCCTTCACCGACATCGGCAAGGAGCGCGGCTGGCCTCCCACCACACGAGCGCAGTTCGACGCACTGCGCGGACCCACCGGAGCACTGCTCATCGGCGACGCTGAAACAGTAGCCGAAAAGATCCTGACGATCAACGAAGCTCTAGGAGGAATCTCCCGCCTCACCTTTCAGATGAGCGTCGCCTCGCTCCCCCACGCCAAACTCATGCACGCCATCGAAATTCTAGGCGCCCGGGTCGCCCCCATCGTACGCAAGCAGCTCGCTTCCTCTCCGTCGGCACCGCATCGAAGTTGAAAGAGAATCCGCCGAAATCGAGCCGCGCGAAATCAACCTGGCCGCGCGGCCCAATCCAGACGACATCCGGCCTACTTAACCAGCGTCGGGGCCTTCCCAGTTACAGCCGGAGCCACGTACGCCGCACCCGAACCGACACCGTCCAGCGTGGCCTGATACGCAACAATTCTCTTCAGCGTCTCGTACGGAACCTGCGTCAAAGGCAGCATGTGCCCATTGACCGACAGCATCGGCGTCTGATTTACGCCTACCTGTTCGCCCAACTTCAAAGAAGCATTGACCTCCTCCTTGGTAGCTTGTGTCGCCGCACAGGCATCCACCGCCACAGGATCCAGTCCAGCCTTGGTCACCGCACTCTTCAGCGTCTCATCCCCGGTCTCTGGAGTCAGAGCAGCCTGCGCATCGAACACCGCCGCGGCGTACACAAAGAAAGCATCGTTCTTCTGCTTCTGAACGCAATACCCATACGCCGCTGCCTTGAAAGCGAACGGATGCACATCCACTAGCGGAAAGCTCTGAAACACCAACCGCGCATTAGGAAAATCCTTGCCTAGCTGCTCCATCGTAGCCTGCGCGTCTTTGCAGTGCGGGCACTGCAGATCGGCAAACTCAACCAGCAGAAGGTCCTTGCTGGCCGCACCATGCGTCGCGCCGTCTGCATGCTCCTGAAGCATCTTGCGCATATCCGCAAACGGCGTCGCGCCAAACGGCACTACCGCATCACCCGCCACAGCATGTTTCCCATCCGGAGTCACAAAGAACACCGTCGGCTGTACCTTGGCGTTCGGCGCCCTGTCCGAAACGAAGATCACCACCTTACTCACATTCGGAGCAGCCGTCGTCTGGATCGCCTCGACACGCCAGATGCGGCTCGTGTCATACCCCCAAAGCGTCTTCAGGAAAGCATTGACTGTATCCACCGTCGGCGAGCTCGCCGTGAAGAACTTCGGATCCACAGGCGGAAACGGATCGGCCTTGGTCTCTTGTCCAAGACTCTGCAACTTCAGTGGAGCCGCCGGCTTCTGTGCCTCCGCTGCAGCCGGTGTAGTCGCCGCAGTGCCCGCGCCTGTCTGGGATACTGTCTGCGCTCCAGCCATCGCCGTAACGCTAAGAGCCGTTGCCAATCCTGCCAATATCAAATATGAACTCTTCAAAGAACCCTTCCTTTTGCCGCCGCTATCCGCGCGCAGCATCTCTGCTAACCGTAAAACCATTACACCTGAACCTTGACCGCAATGGGAAACCTCCGCCCCATTCCGAACGACTTTCTCGTGACCTTCAGCACCGGAGCTGCCTGCTGACGCTTGTACTCACTCCGCTCCACAAGCTGTATCACCGACCGCACCAGCCCAACCTGAATACCTTGCTCTTCGGCAATCTGCTCCGCCGAGCAATACCGCTCCACATACGCCTCCAGAATCGGATCCAGCACCTCATACGGAGGCAGCGAGTCCGTATCCCTCTGCTCCGGCCGAAGCTCCGCCGACGGCGCCTTTTCAAGCGTCTCGCGCGGAATCACCTCGCGCTCTCGATTCGCATACCGGCTCAGTGTATACACCCGCGTCTTCATCACATCACCGATCACGGCCAGAGCTCCCACCATATCGCCGTACAGCGTGCAGTAGCCGGTCGACATCTCACTCTTGTTCCCCGTCGTCAGCACCAGCGCGCCAAACTTGTTCGAGAGCGCCATCAGCAGCGTCCCACGAATCCGCGACTGCAGATTCTCCTCCGCCAGTCCGAACGGCGTCCCTGCAAACAGCGGCTTCAGCACCTCCTGGTACTGTGCGAACACATCATGGATAGGCAACAGTTCAAACCTCACCCCCAGGTTCTTTGCTAACCTACGCGCATCCTCAATCGAACCCAGCGAAGAATACTCACTCGGCATTCCGACTCCGACAACATTCTCCGCACCCAGCGCCTCCACCGCAATCGCGGCCACCAGCGCCGAATCGATCCCGCCGCTCAGCCCCACCAGCGCCTTGCTGAACCCGCATTTCCATACGTAATCACGAGTCCCCATCACCAGCGCCTGCCACGTCTCTGCAACTTCGGCCGTCTCAACCTGATCGATACCAGCATCCGCAGCTGCGCTCTGCTCACCTTGCGTATCGAAGAAGATCAAATCCTCGGCAAACGAAGCCGCACGCACCGCCACCTCGCCATCGGGCCGAATCACCAGCGATGATCCATCGAACAGCAGGCTGTCATTGCCGCCAACTTGGTTCGTCATCGCAACAAACGCCCCATGTCGCACCGCCAGTGCCGCCAGCATGCTCTGCCGAACCTGCGGCTTGCCTCGCCAATACGGCGACGCCGAAATATTCAAAATGATCCGCTGCTGCCCCGCCAGCTCCTTCGGCTGCGACGCCCACTGCCTCATCAACGTCTCAACCGGGTCCACAGGATACATCTGCCTCGGCCAGAAGCCCTTATCATTCCAGGCGTCTTCACACACGGTAATAGCAACTGGCTCTCCGCCAACGCAGGTCAGTGTCTGCTCCGCAGCCGGCTCGAAGTATCGCTGCTCATCGAAGACATCGTAGAACGGCAACAACATCTTCTGCTGTACAAAGTTGACCTTGCCCCCGGATAGCAGCACAGCCACATTCCTCACCTGCTTGCCCACCGTGGAGGTCGCCGGCATCACCGTCCCACAAAGAATCGCCGGCCGGCCCTCTCCCCGCGTCCACGCAGCGATCTCCTCCACTGCCTCACCGGCACGCTCAACAAACACAGCTTTCTCCAGAAAGTCTGCTGGCGGATATCCGCATACAGCCAGCTCTGGAAATACCACCAGCTCGGCACCCAGCTGTCCACCGCGCGCCGCAAACTGGAGAATCTTTTTCGTATTCCCGGCGAAGTCTCCCACCGTCGGGTTAATCTGGGCAAGCGCTATCTTCACGCTCTTAAGTCTACCGCTTAGGACCCCGT
>Ga0302219_10001207_pt1 | contig 10836 bp, 9 predicted proteins | sample II_Palsa_E1_2_FD_194569 | JGI IMG/M metagenome (GOLD analysis project Ga0302219, IMG submission 194569) | Peat permafrost microbial communities from Stordalen Mire near Abisko, Sweden - II_Palsa_E1_2 | ecosystem: Environmental > Terrestrial > Soil > Palsa > Peat permafrost | place: Sweden...
ATCCTGGTGACCCTGCGAAAGATCCTGCCCCGGGCAATTCCAGCCGCCCTCAGCCACTCGTCCAACTGCCCTTTCACACAGTCGGGGATCGGAACCTTTCGGACGTGTCCTGCCTTGCCCACCAAATCGACAATCGCCCAGTGTTCTTCGCGTTGCTGTAGGTCATCAATCCTCAGGCCAACGGCTTCGTGCCGTCTCAGCCCACACGCCAGCAGCAACGCAAGAAGTGCTCGGTCCCGCTTCCCTTTGAGACCCTGGTTATCTGGCGCTTGCCAAAGAGAGTGAGCCTGCTCTACCGTCAACCAGTTTCCAAGGCGAACACCCAGTTTCTTCACACCTTTGACGCGGCGAATGCCAGCCGCGAGATCCGAACTGAGCAGACCGCAATCAGCAGCTTCGTACGCGAGCCGCCGCACAGCGCCCAGGCGCAGGTTGACAGTCCCTGGAGCCAGTTGCCGGGATTCCAGATAGCTTCTGTACCGCAAAACCACGATCCGATTGAATGCTAGACGGGGTTCTGAGCAATACCAGTCAACAAACTCATCGATGGCATGACGGTACCTTGTGCGTCATCTTGCTTCAATCACCCGCCAGCAGCTTTGCGAAGGCGGCGATGGAGAACACCACCTTACCCGCATCGACGATCTTCAGATGTTGTGAAACAAGAACATCCTCGCGTGCGAGGATGTTTGGGGAGGTGCGAGGAAGTTCAAGTTTTAGGTGTTTTGGTTGCCCTCCCAGCGTCCACATCTCGATTCATGAAGACCGAGAGCGAATCCCCCACTCTTCAACTGCACAATGCCCATCCTCAACCGATTATGATCGGCACCCAAATCCTGTCGCTACTCTCCTTCATAAACCTGAGGCGCGGCTGTTTGATCGAACATTCTCCCAAAGGGATCGATATGAATGACCGAGTTTAGGCCTTCCTGCACTACGAAAAGAACGTTGGTTTCGAGCGTCTCGCCGGGCTTCAGTGTCCTCTGCCGGCCAGCGGAAACCATTGCTTTGAAATTCAGTGGATAACCAGTGCACGGTTCAAGTACGGCAACGTTGTAGTTGCGCCAGCCACCATAGCTTGCGAACAACCAGCATGAGGGAAACACGGACGGGTCGAAGTGCAGGCCGCACGACAGTTTAGTAGCGGTATTCGTGAGCGCGCACCAGCCATCCTTCATCTGATTGCCATAGAAGAAGTACAGTTCACGCCCGTTCTCGTCTGACACGCGACGGAGGTCTACTTCAGACGTTCTCATGCGCGCGTAAGGCCAATCGAAGTTAGCTAGTGCGCCCTTAAGTGTTCCCGGAAAATCATCTTCCAGCGAGACTCTCATGGGCGGGAAATCGATTCTATGTTCCGGGGTTACCTTAAAGGCCGGGTGGAGTTTCCAAAGAAACGGAAATGGTGTCGAGCCAATATTGGTTATTCGATGATGGAAGGAGACCCGCGCGAGTCCACGGCGGAGAACGATAGTCTTCTCCATCTGGAAGGAACTCATCGGTGTCACAAAAGTGAGTCTGACCCCAATTTCATCAATGTTAGTGAATACCTCAGCATCCCAGCAGCCAGTCCACGTCTCGCCATGATCAGGATATTGCTGACCGTTGATGAAGGCTTCTTCATCGCTCGGAAACAACTCATCCCATCCACCGCTCCACACATCGTCGAAACGTGTATGAATGTTGTGTTTCGCTGGTCGGATGTGTGAGTTATTCCACAACAGATCAGCCGCATGTGGCGTGAACGTAATTTGCCATATCTTTCCCCCCGCCTCGGGCAAAATGACCAACTTCAGCAGGTTGTTCTCCAGCGTAACGACGCGCAGTCCTTGATAAGTACCTTCAGTACTATGTAGCGAATCCCGCATTTATTCTGTCCACTCTTCGATCAAACACTCACTCTAATTAGCCCTTCGCCTCGAAGGCCAGAAGCAATATTGACAGATCCATTGGAATTCCGGCCTCCGGTGGATCGGTCACGAATGTCCTCGGCACTAAACCGCATCATCACAATTGGCAATAAGCAAAATCTCGAAACTCCTACCAACCCAATCCACAGTTTCCGGATTGCTATCGTGGAGCGAGGCGTAGTAAGGTGCGGACTGAGTAATCGTTTTGCTATAGGAGTGAAACTGACGGTGCGCCAGATGATGAGAGTCCTCTTGATGGTGAGTGTGGGTTGTATCTCATTGCCCGCGCAGAATGTTTCGCGTTTCACCAACGAAGACGAGGGCGTGACTTTTGACGTTTCGGGTCAACCTTCTCTTGCACCCGTAGAGGACGCCAGGGGGACGCAAACTACTCCGCCGCTTACTAAAGATCTGCAACCACAGCAACCACAAACACTGAGAGCAATGACGAATGTGCTGTACGGAGCGGCGTACTACAACGAATACATGCCATATGAGAGGCTAGATAAAGATGTCGCCATGATGAAGGAGGCGGGACTGACCGTAGTGCGAATGGGTGAGTCCACCTGGAGTCTGTGGGAACCGGAGGATGGGCGGTTTGAGTACGCGTGGATGGATCGCGTGGTGGATGCGATGGGTAAAGCTGGAATTAAGGTGATCCTCGGTACTCCGACATATTCGATTCCCACATGGATGTTTCATGAGCACCCTGGGATTCTTATTCGTCCACTAGGTGGCGGAGAAGTGGGATATGGTATGCGCCAGAACATGGATACAGACAATCCTACATTTCGATTCTATGCTCAGAGGATGATTCGAAATATGGTGGAGCATTACCGGAATAATCCGAATGTGATCGGTTGGCAAATCGACAATGAAACCTCACCAAATGGAGCAGCGAATCATGATGTTTTCACCGGTTTCGTCAATCACCTCAAGCTTAAATTTGGAACGACCGACAATCTAAATAAGGCTTGGTTTTTGCACTACTGGGGCGAAGATGTCAATGGCTGGGAAAACATGCCGACTCGCGATAACGCGACAAGTACTAGTTACAAACTGGAGTGGTCGCGCTGGGGGCAAATGCGGGTGACGGATTATCTTGACTGGCAGGCTGCACTTGTGCGGGAGTACAAGGGGACAGGACAATTCGTCACCCACGACTTTGGCGGAGCGATGCAACGGGTAGTTAATGAGTTCGAGGTGGCGAAGACGCTAGATGTTGTGGCGGACAATGTGTACCACGGTATGCAGGAGCATATGGATGGGCAGGCGCAGGCGGAGCAGGGAGACTACATGCGCTCGCTGAAGCATGGGAACTATCTAGTGACAGAGACGAATGCGCAGACGACGGACTGGACCTCCGGTTATCAGTTTCCGCCCTATGACGGCCAGCTACGGCTGGATGTGTACACAGACTTATCGAGCGGTGCCAACATGGTGGAGTACTGGCACTGGGCTTCGATTCCTGCTGGGCAGGAGACCTATTGGAAGGGTGTGCTATCGCACGATCTGGAGCCGAACCGGGCCTATGCTGAGGTGTCGCGCACAGCGCACGAACTCGAAAAGATCGGGCCGCATCTAGTGAATCTAAGAATCAGAAATGACGTCGCGATCCTTTACAGCGTGGACTCGGCCAACGCACTAGACTTTATGCCCTTTGCGATGGAACCCGGTGCCCAGTGGGGTTCTGGCACGCCGGTTGCAAACTACAGCACAATCGTCAATCAACTTCACAAAGCACTTTACGATGCGAGTGTCGGTGTGGACTTTATCTTCCCGGAGGATGCGGACTTCAACAGGTACAAACTGGTGATTATTCCTCCCCTCTACATAGCCGACGACGGACTGCTGAAGAAGATCTCCGACTATGTGAAGGGGGGCGGCCATGTGTTGATGACATTTAAGAGCGGCTTTGCGAATGAGAACTCTGCTGTCCGCTGGGTTTTGGCACCAGGACCATTGCGAGATGCTGTGGGTTTCAGCTATCAGGAGTTTTCGAATCTTGAGAAGCCTTTGGCATTGAAGGGCGATCCATTGAAAGCCGGAGAAGATAACAAGGTGATGTACTGGGCCGAGTTCTTGAACCTTGAACATGCGGCGCCGATCGCATTCTACGACGAGCCTTTCTTTGGAAGATGGCCGGCGATCACGCGCAACCGGTATGGTGCGGGGACCCTAACGTACGAAGGCACGTTCCTGTCCGACGGGCTGCAGCATAATTTGGTTTTGGATGTATTGAAAGACGCGAATCTAGTGGCGCAGGCGCAACCGCAGTTGCCACCAAAGGTCCGCGAAAAGGATGGAGTGAATGGATTTGGCAAGACATTGCATTACTACCTTAACTATTCGAACGAGCGTCAAGTCTTCAACTATGGGCACGCCGCGGGCTCAGAACTGATAAGCGGGAAAACTATGTCTCCATCGCAGCCGATCACACTGGAACCGTGGGATGTGGCGATCATAGAGGAGCGATAGCGAGTTCAGCCGGAGAGGTTCATGCCGGAGGCACAAGCGGTAAAACTCTTCGTGCAAACAGAAAACCTTTTCAGTTCATTGGCCCCCCGGTTGAACATCCGACGGAAAGTCAGGTTCCATGGACAACAAAATCGCGGCGGCCAGCGCAAATGCGATACCTATCACCTGTGCCATCGTTAGTCGCTCGTGCATAAACACAATAGCGGCGGCCACAGTAACCAACGGAAAGAGTGAGATCAGCGAAATAACGACCGAAGCCTTGCCTCCCGACTCCAGCGCTGCGAAACTGGTAAGCGCTCCCAGTCCATTGAGCGTTCCCCCGATCACCGACAACCAGAAGATCAACCTCCCCACATGCCAGTGCATCGTCACTGTGAGAGCCAAAAGTACTGAGATCGCAAGCATCGCGTAAGCAAACCATAGAAAGGACAGTTCGCTCGAAATACGATTCGTCGCGAGTTTCTGGGTCACTCCGCTCGCGCCCCAGAGCACCAGTGCAACCGCCGCGAAGATGACCCATCCAGAAAACCAGGACATAATGATCTCTACATACTCAGAAGATAGCTAGCGACCAGAGCGCACATCAGCCCCACCATCTGCAGTTTGCCGAGGCGTTCGTGTAAAAACATAGCTGCAAGAAGGACGGTCACCACTGGGAACAGCGCTGTTGCCGGGACAACGATCGAAGCCTTGCCACCCACGACGAATGCATGAAAGAAGGCGATGTTTCCCATCCCCCCAAGAATGCCTGTGAAGAAAGCCCAGGCCATCCCTGAACGTCTCTGTGTACCAATAGCAAGACGCCGTGAACGCAGCACAATCAGGATCAACGGCAGCAGTCCAATGGTAAAGAAGACCTGATTGGTATTGCTATCGACGCCGGCTGAAGCAACTTTAGAAACCGCCCCCCACGCCCCCCAAAAGACAATCGTGAGCAGCGAATACAACACCCAGGCTGGTATTCCGGCTATCGTCTTACGCGTTCTAGGTGTTGCCGCAGTGGACATAGGGTTTCGATTGAAGGACTGAGAATACTTGCTCTCGGCTACGACATGCAATCGCTTCGGCAACTCCTTAAGGATGGATTTGTGATTCTTCGTTCGCTTTACCGCCATCGCGTGTCTTTCCAATTCCAGAACGCTTCTTTATCTCGTATCATCGGCGCGGAAGGCATAGGAGACGGCGTTGAAGATCACAGATATTGAAGCAATTCATCTGCGGGTGGAAGATCCGAATATCGGGCTCTTCGATGGGTCATACGATAACTGCGTGATCGTAGTCCATACCGACGATGGAGTTACAGGACTCGGCGAGACCGAATCCATGGCGCCCGCAGTCCAGGCCATCATCAATGGCCCCTCGGCGCACAGTCACGCACGTGCACTGAAAGAAGTTCTTATTGGCTGCGATCCGTCTAACCCTACCGAACTCTGGCATCGCATGTATGAAGCAACTGACTACGTGGGAAGGCGAGGGATCGTTTTGCACGCGATCGGCGGTATCGATCTGGCGCTTTGGGACCTGCGTGGTAAGATCACCGGCAAGCCCGTACATGCTCTCCTGGGTGGCGCCAAGCGTGACCGTCTTCCCGCCTATGGAACCATCTATCCCATTGAGCGAACCCCCGACGGCGTGAAGAGGCAGGTTGAAGCAGGACGAAAGCTCAACCTGAGGGCCTTCAAGCTCTGTGCAGATCCGTGGTGGATGGAGGATCTCTCACTTACCGCGACATTGTTGCAGGCGGCCCGCGAGGAGGCCGGTCACGAGGCAAAGATCATTGTCGACGCAGCACTCTCCTACCGCACCGCAGAGGAGGGCCTCAGGCTGATTCCTCTTCTCATCGAGGCCGGTATCTGGTTCCTCGAAGCGCCCCTTCCGCTGGATGATGTCGAGGGCCACGCTCGTATGGCGGGCCGTGGAATCGCAATCGGTGTTGGCGATCTGGGTCTAACTCATGTGCGCGAATTCATTGAGATGATGGACCACGGCGGAGCTGATATCTGCCAGCCCGACATCTCCGAAGTGGGAGGATTTACCGGTATTTTGCAGGTAGCCGAGGCCGCCGCCCAGCGCGGCAAACGTGTCATCCCCCACGGCTATAAAACGAATATTGAGATCGCCGCGAACCTGCACTTCCTTGCTGCGCAGAGCGATGAGGAGATTCTCGAATATTCCCTCAGTCGATCGCCCCTGCGCTGGGAGACGACCCGCGAGAGATTCCCCGTTGAGAGCGACGGCTGCGTGCGCGTGCCACAGCAGCCTGGTCTGGGGGTTACGTTGGATCCGGAGACGGTTTCGCGTTATCGCTGGGCAATTTCGTGACTGGCTCCCACGCTAAGCACGACTTTCAGCGTAGCTCCAGGAGCCTGTGTGATCATATCGAGCGCTTCCTGGCCCTGTTCAAGCGGCAAGTGTACTGTCCAGGGCGTCAGATCGACTTTGCCGGCGATCAAGAGAGACAGTGCGCGCTCGAAGTCTGCCGGAGTGTATGCAAACGACATGACAACGCGAATTTCCCTGCGAATGCTGGTCACGAAATCGACTTCACTGCACTGATGCCCCATACCTAGCAGAACGACCTGACCACCAGGCCGGCAAAGATCAAAGGCCATCTGACGCGCGGAGGCACTCCCGCTTGCATCCAGTACAATATCAAATCCTGAACCAGCCACCTTCATGGCGTCGTGACGCCCAGTGGGTAAATTGATGCTGACCACCGCATTAGCGCCCATCCCGAGCACCGCCTCGAGCCTCTGATCGTTGACATCGACTACCAGCACATCCTGTACGCCAATCGTCTGTGCGGTCAAAAGCGCCAATGCGCCCATGGTTCCCGCGCCGACAATTGCCATCCGGAAAAAGGGTGGAGGAGCCACCAGCCGGAAGAGATGCACGACATTAGCCAGCGGTTCGGTGAGGATGGCCCGGGTCGAAGGGAGGGAGTCCGGGATGTCGTAGATCTGCGTGCACGGTATGGCAATAAATTCCGCAAAGGTGCCTGGAGTCTGATCCATTCCGAGCAAGCGCCATGAGGCGCATAGATTCTGCGTGCCGGATAGACAGGCACTACATCGACCGCAACTGATCAGAGGATTGGCAACGACGCGACGGCCATCTGCTAATCGCCCGACCAATTCATGCCCGAGGACCATAGGTGGTTGCCGGCGTACGCTATGGCCTAGGAAGCCGGAGATATCCGAGCCGCAGACACCAGCGATTTCAATCGCTACCTCGACCTCTCCTTCCTCTACATGGGGCCGCGGACGGTCTTCTATATCGACTTTTTTCGGTGCGTGGTAGACAAGGGCACGCATAGCGGGGATGCTATCCTCTGTTTATTTTGTATTAGCTGGAACAACTTTCTGAGGGAACACTGGCGGTCGATAGTGGCGTCCAAACACGCGGCTGGCTCGCAAATGCCCGGGGTGTGGTAAACGCGTATTTCTTGAAGACAGAGGCGAAGTAGGCCGGACTGCAGAATCCGCACTGCTCTGCAACCTCCGCAACGTTGTGTCGCGGATCAAGTAGCATTCGCTTGGCTAGCTCCAGACGCTGGCGGATCAGATATTCCTCCAATGTCATTTTCGTAGCACGGCTGTAGACACGACTAAGGTGCCCCGTGGAGACATGCAGTGCATCCGCGAGTTCCTGGATCGTCACAGTCGCCACGCCTCTCTCTTCCACCAACCGGCGGACCGCAAGCACAATCTTATGTTCACGTTGGCTGAACGTCCATGCGACCTCTTCAGCCAGGGTCTGGGAGAAGCGTCGAAACCATTCGCAAATACTGAATGGGTTAGGTGCATCCAGCACTCTAGCGATGGCGTGCTCCTTCGCTGTGGACACCTTAGACGCGTCAGTACCCACGCTGATCATCTCCAATGCGAGATGTTCCATGGCCCAAGTAAGAAATGCCCGTGAGTGTTGCAACTGCGCGGCAGAGTTGTCTGAAGGCATTGCCTGGGCAAGAAACTCACGCACCGCTGCATCGACCTTCACACCTTGCTGAATCGCCTTTATCAGCGGCGCCAATGGCTGCACAGAATGAGAGTCCTGCGTCGCCGGGGTATTGAAGAAGCTTACTCCGGAGCCACCGCAGTCCAGTGCAGCAGAGGCTTGGTGATAGGCCCGAATCAATTCCTCCGGCTGCGAGTGTATCTCACTAATGCCGATCCGCGCAGCGCTAACTCCTTGCGCCCGTACCTTCGACAGAATCGAATCGGCCATCTCCTGAAGCGAAATGCGATCGTGGCTCGAATTGCGAATCTCCTGCCCCGTGAAGATGCAAAGCTCTCCCGGACGCACTACCATCGCGAGCGTATTGCTCCAGTTTTGGCAATGGTCTTCGATGATATGAGACAGGCGGCTGAGCGTAATATGGTTGGCTATCTGCGGACGATGCTCAGCTGCCTCCGGCGTCTGATTCATTCGTAAGACAATCACCCGATTCGGCAACCGCCGCATGCCAACATCGGCAGCCAGTGCATTGAGTTCCTGCCGGTCCCCAACATCGCCGGAGAGAAGTACAGCTGCGAGTTCTTTTCGGTTCAGTGCGAGCTCGCGATCGCGCATTCGTTGAGACGCTCCCATGATCTGCAGGCGCTTCCACGAATTGGCAATATACCGCGCGAACAGCTCCAAGACCCGAACCATCTCCGAAAGCTGCGCCTCCGTCACAAGCTGAACCTGATAATAAGCAGCCTCCAGCTTTTCGAAGTCGATGTGTGCTTGACCTTTCAGCACCTTCCGCACCTGCTCAAAATTTTCCGGCTTGAGTGGCTTCGTCGACACCTGGCCCGAAAACAGTGTCCCCAAGTACTCTCCATCGCAAATCACGGGAACAGCGATGTCCGTCAGCCCCACATGGCAAGGATAGACCTGGCTGCATCCTGTTGACTGACACCGTTGCTTGGCTGGGACATCTGATCGGGCGCAGGTCTGTTCCTCATGAGCGCCAAAACCGTGGACAAGATCGCAAAACAGCGTACTTGGCGAGCTTCGATTGGAGGGACCAATGTCCGCAGATTGTAGCTGCACCAGGGCATCGCCAGTGGAAACCCGCTCCTTGAAATCGAGCTTCATAGGGTCGAGCTCTTCCACCCACATCAACTCAACGTTGCGGATCGGGCTCGAATCATTCAACAGCAGCAAAAAATATTTGAAAAGTTCCAGATCCTTCTGAAACTCCTGTTTTAGAGCCCCACTGAACGCATCTCTTTGCTTGCCCACGGAACCCTGCTCCTGAATATCGCATTTACAATGCGCACTCATCATATACTCAGGCACCCGAGTGTGAATACCGATACTTAACTGCGTCTTAGCGATATTTATATCGCAATTCCGGGCGTCTCAAATAAACGGAGCGATCGAACGTGTCTATGGATGAGCTCTGATCGTAAGCCCGCCGTCGACCACCAGCTGCGTACCGGTCATGAAGGAGGAACTCTCCGTTGCCAGGAATAGGGCGGTCTCCGCAACGTCTGCGGGCATGCCACGGCGTCCGATGGGATGCAGGGCCGTCGTCTGTGCTTCTAACTGGTTCGCATCTGGCGAACGCCGGAGATAGTTGTCCCACATCCTTGTGTCAATGTATCCAGGGCAGATGGCATTAACTCGAATGTGGCGGGGCGCCAGTTCAAGCGCTAGATTACGCGAAAGCGCTACCAGCCCGGTCTTCGAACATGCATAGGCAGTCGAATCGGGAAAGGCATGGGTAGCATGGATAGAACTGATGTTGATGATGCAGCCTCCTTCTGGAGGAAAGAGTGGCAACAGCGCCTGCGTCAGAAGAAATGGCGCCCTTAGATTGACAGCAATGACGCTGTCCCAACATTCGACACTTATCTCAGCAAAAGGCTTTTCGGCTTCAATACCAGCATTATTGACGAGAATGTCCACTCTCCCAAACACTCTCTCAACTGTCGCAGCTGCCACGCGGATCTGCTCCGGCCGTGCGAGGTCAGCGTAGACGAATACAGGCGCCATCGTTGGATCGTTTCCAGTCAACTCCCTAGCGGCTGCTTCTCCAGCCTCGTGATCGCAATCGATAAGACAGATGCGAGCACCTTCCTTCTGGAATCGCCCAGCGATTGATCGACCGATCCCGTGCCCACCGCCTGTGATAACTGCGATTTGCCCCAACAACTTTCTGCAATCATTCTTCGCACCGGCGGTCTTCATAGTTCCTTCTCCTGATGGAACGCCTTACCGTCCTGGGCTATCTCTAATGCATTGATTTAAAAATGTCGACAGATCCGTGGTAAGGATCGAGTCGTGTTTCGCGTGGCAGCACATTGACCCTCAAGCCTAGTGCTGTACTACATACAGCTTCCCGTCGAGCTTGACTGGATCTTTTTCCGTCGAAGTGAACCGTAGCTGGATGGGTTGACCAGGCTCCAAGTCCGTCTGCCTGATCTCGCCTACAGCCCAGGAAAGACCGCTCCAGATG
>Ga0302219_10001261_pt1 | contig 10573 bp, 10 predicted proteins | sample II_Palsa_E1_2_FD_194569 | JGI IMG/M metagenome (GOLD analysis project Ga0302219, IMG submission 194569) | Peat permafrost microbial communities from Stordalen Mire near Abisko, Sweden - II_Palsa_E1_2 | ecosystem: Environmental > Terrestrial > Soil > Palsa > Peat permafrost | place: Sweden...
GTCACAGCCTGGAAGGCATCGCGGCGTATATTCGCGCGCACGAAAGCACGGCGGATAATGCGCGGTTCGGCGCCGACATTCTCGGGATTCACCTGGAAGGTCCGTTCATTAATCCGGAACGCCGCGGTGTTCATCCCACCGCATCGATCTTGGCGCCTTCAGTCGAGAGCTTCGAAAAGTTCCGCGCGGCTGCGGGAAATTTGATCAAGCTCATTACGATCGCGCCGGAAATGCCCGGCGCACTCAAGCTGATTGCCGCCGCAGTTGCCGATGGTGTGGTCGTCGGGCTGGGCCATACGGATGCCGATTACGCCCAGGCGCGCGCGGCGATTCAAGCTGGGGCGCGGCATGCGGTACATGTTTACAATGCGATGCGGCCATTCACCCACCGCGACCCCGGCGTGATCAGTGCCGTGCTCACTGATGCCGACGTCACTGCGGAAATTATCGCCGATGGAGTGCACGTCGCGGGCCCGGCGATTCAGGTCCTGCTCGGCACCAAAGGTTTCGACACAGTGCTGCTGGTCAGCGACGGTACCGCAGCGACGGGCATGCGCGACGGCACATTCAAACTGGGCGGTTTTGAGGTGCAGGTTCGAGATGGCGTGGTTCGTAACTCCGAGGGAAAACTCGCGGGAAGCACGCTGACGATTGATCGCGCGATTCGCTACCTGGTGGAACTCGGCGTCCCAGTGGTTGACGCGATTCGCATGGCAACGATTCTCCCCGCGCGGCGCCTCGGGCTCGCCGGGAAAAAAGGAATCATCGCAGTAGGTGCGGACGCGGATCTGGTGGTTCTCACTCCCGATCTTCACGTCGCGGGCGTCATGACGCGCGGCGTTGGACTGGCTTAGCCCAGCTTCAAAGGTGAATATGAGAATTCTGCTGCACCTGGCTATGGCGCTAGTTCTTTGCACGCCGTCGGCTTTCGCGCAGAAAGTCAAACCGCTTTCAGACTCGGAGTTGGCGGCAATCACCGGGCGCGGACGAATGATGGCCGAGTATGACATTGCGTCGTGGCATGCTACTGACGCAGTCGTCGCGCTGAAACCCACGCAAGGAGCGGTCGGTAGATATATTGCTCGAAAGGTTGATGGCCGGTGGGTCGTCGTATTCGGAAGAATCAACGAAAATAAAGACGCTTTCCTGATTGTGTATGAAGCGACCCAAGGAAGCAGTCCCAAGGAATTCAGCGTTAAAACATACGACCCACCGAAAATCGACACGGGGTTTTTCTATGCGGCTGCCAAGGGAATTCAAATCTCGCTGGAAAATACTCAGCTCGAAAACCGGCCATACAATACTTACGTCCTTCCCTTAGACTCTGGCGAATTTTATGTGTACGTTTTACCGGCGCAGACAAAAGCGGATGTTTATCCTCTCGGCGGCGACACGCGCTACCTACTCTCTGCTGACGGCTCTAAAATTCTCGAAACTCGCCAACTGCATAAGACAATCCTGGAGGGTAAGCGCGGGCCATCATCAGTCGCCGGTTACCATGCACACATACTAACCGACGCACCCGAGGACACCGACGTATTTCACGTACTGGCGCAATCACCTCCGGTTCCAGAGTACGTCGGGACCAAGAACGGCACCTACGCAATCAACACGGACGGAACAATTAAGCACGTGAAATAACTATCCTCACTTCGTAAAACTTCTGAAAGGAAATTCCGCGGAAGGAACTACTTGTTCAGAGGGATTTTCAACTCTTCAGCAAACCGGTAGGGGTCAAACGGACTCATCGGAAAATACCGCCCTTCGACTTCAATGGTCGGGACTTTACGCTTGCCGTTGTTCACGCGCAGTACCGTCGCTTCCGCTTCCGGGTTGTGATCGATATTGATCTCACGGTAGGCGATTCCTCGATCCTTGAGGAAGCTCTTCGCGCGACGGCAGTCGCAGCACCAGGTATTCGAATAAACCGTGATTTCAGACATACATTCCCTTCAGCATTTGTACCACGCTAATTAGATGCGTCGTAAACCCGCCGGATTCCGCGTAGCGCAAGACCAAATAGCTCAATAAACACTAGGCTTTAGCGTGCTCCATTTCGCGCGACGCAGTGGCAGTCGCCCCCGACCCACCCTTCGCCGCCACTTCCAGCCGCACCGTGGCCCGGGTGATGGCGGCGTTCGCCGCATCCCAGTCGGCCTCGGTCGCGTTAGCGCCCGGCATGTTCGCCTTGGCGCGATCCAGAGCAGCCTGGGCCCTCGTTGTGTCGATTTTCTCGGTGAGTTCCGCCGCGTCTGCCAGGACGATTACGCGGTTGGGCAAAACCTCAGCGTACCCGCCCATCACGGTCGTGGAACGAGTTTCGCTTCCCTTTCGATAGGTCAAAATGCCGATGCCCATTTCGGTAAGGAGCGGCGCGTGGCCCGGCAAAATTCCCAGGTAGCCGTCTTTGCCCGGCATCTCGACCGAGTCGACGTCTTCACTCAAGACGTGGTGCTCCGGGGTCACCACCTGCAATTCGATCGTGTTTTTTTCGTCAGCCATTTCGGTCGTAGCTCAGTGTGCGTCGCTGAAGACTAGGCGGTAGCCGCCATCTTTTCGGCCTTCTCGCGAGCCTCTTCGATTGGTCCGACCATGTAGAAAGCCTGCTCCGGCAAATCGTCGTGCTTGCCTTCGACGATTTCCTTGAATCCGCGAACCGTGTCTTCGATCTTCACGTATTTTCCCGCCAGACCGGTGAATTGCTCGGCGACGAACATCGGCTGCGACAGGAATTTCTCGATTTTACGCGCGCGAGCAACAGTCAACTTGTCATCGTCGGAAAGTTCTTCGATACCGAGAATGGCGATGATGTCTTGCAATTCCTTGTACCGCTGCAGCACACCCTTCACCGAGCGCGCCACGTCGTAGTGCTCCTGGCCCACAATGCGCGGATCCAAAATGCGGGAGAAGCTGGCCAGCGGATCGACTGCCGGAAAGATTCCGCGTTCAACGATCTGCCGGCTCAAGTTCGTGGTGGCGTCCAGGTGGGTAAAGGTCGCCGCCGGGGCCGGGTCGGTGTAGTCGTCCGCCGGAACGTAAATCGCTTGCACCGAGGTGATCGATCCGCTCTTGGTGGAAGTGATGCGTTCCTGCAGTTCGCCGATTTCGGTATTCAAGTTCGGTTGGTAGCCCACGGCCGAAGGCATGCGTCCCAGCAGCGCTGACACTTCCGAACCGGCCTGCACAAAGCGGAAAATATTATCGATGAAGAGCAAGACGTCCAGCTTTTCTTCGTCGCGGAAATATTCGGCGACGGTAACGCCGGTCAGGGCCACGCGAAGACGCGCGCCGGGCGGCTCGGTCATCTGGCCGTAGATCAGGGCGCAACGCGATTTTTCCGGATTGCCGGCTACCACCACACCGGATTCCTGCATCTCCAGCCAGAGGTCGTTTCCTTCGCGGGTTCTTTCGCCCACCCCGGCGAAAACCGAAACGCCACCGTGCTGCATGGCTACGTTGTGAATCAATTCCTGAATCAGCACGGTCTTGCCTACACCCGCGCCGCCGAACAATCCGATTTTCCCGCCCTTCAAGTAGGGTTCGGTGAGATCGACCACCTTGATGCCGGTTTCGAACATTTCCAGATTGGTGGACTGATCTTCCAGTTTCGGAGCGGGACGATAAATCGGATAGTGCTTGTCGGTCTTGATCGGGCCCAGTTTGTCGACCGGCTCGCCGAGCACGTTGATCACGCGGCCGAGCACGCCGCGGCCTACTGGGACGGTGATCGCGGCGCCGAGGTCGACCGCCTTCATTCCGCGGACCAGACCCTCGGTAGGTTTCATCGCGACACAGCGCACGCGCCCTTCGCCCAAATGGCTGGCGACTTCGGCGATGATGTCCAACGGCTCCGGATTGTTGAAACCTTCGCTGGTGATGTGCACCGCGTTGTGAATGAACGGCAGGTGCCCTTCTTCGAATTGCACGTCGACGACCGGCCCGATGACTTCGACCACTCGTCCGGTTTTCAAATCACTCGTTGCCATGATTGCTCCTGAAATTTCGTAATTCCCAATCCTGCCGGCGCAATTCCTTACGAATTTGCCGAGGACGCGCCGCTGACGATTTCGATCAGCTCTTTGGTGATAGCGGCCTGGCGAATGTTATTCATTTTTAGCGTCAATTTGTCGATCAGCTCCGACGCGTTGCGGGTTGCCGAATCCATGGCCGTCATGCGCGCGGCGTGCTCCGCCGCCGCCGATTCCAGCAGGATGCGGTAAATCTCGGACTGCAAGTATTTCGGAACGAGACCGGCAAAAATCTCTTCCACCGGCTGTTCGTAGATGTAATCGACGACCAGGCCTTCACCTTGCGGTCCGGGTTCGGTCGGCAGCGAGCCCGCCGCGCCGGCATTCTCCGCGACGATTCTCTTCTCCGCGCCCTTATCCGCTTTCAGCACGACCGGGTCGATGGGCAACAGTTTTTCAGCCCGCAGGTTCTGAACCATCACGTTTTTGAATTCGTTGTAGATGATATATACCGCGTCGACTTCTTCCTTGATGTAGACCTCCGCGACACGCTGGGCAATTTCCTTGGCCTTGGAGAATTCCACGTGCGCCGAAACGTCAAGATATTCACCAACGAATTTGTAGCCGCGCTTTTTCAGGTTTTCCCGACCCTTTTTGCCGACCACCAGAAATTCCAACTTCTTGTCTTTGTGTTCGCGAATAAACGTCGAGGTATGGCGCAGCACATTGGAATTGAATGCGCCGGCCAGGCTGCGGTCGCCGGTCAAGACCATCACCAAAAGCTTTCCTTCCGGCCGGCGTTTCAGCAAGTCGTGCGCAGGCGACTCCATGCGCGCCGCCGCGGAACGCAACACCCGCAAAATTTCCTTGGCATAAGGACGCGCGGCGTAGACGCCTTCCTGCGCTCGCCGCAGTTTCGCCGCGGCCACAAACTTCATGGCCCGCGTGATCTGCTTGGTGCTCTTCACGGAGCGAATGCGTCGCCGGTAATCTAGAAGTGTGGGCATCGATCAGGAATTACGCAGCGGCCCCGGCTCTTTCGGCGGACTTGGCTTTTTCGGCGACGCTGGCTGCCGCGGACGCGGCAGTTTGCTGCGAGGACTTGAACCGTTCCTTGAAATCGCCCAGGGCTTTCATCGCTTCTGCCTTAATCGCGTCATCAAACGCTTTCTTCTCGCGCAGCGATTTCAACAAGCCGCTGTAGTTGGTCTCGATGAAGGGATACAGCTCTTTTTCGAATCGGCGGCACTCCGACGGTTCGATATCGTCGAGGAACTTATTCGAGGCGGCGAAAATAATCAGCACCTGCTTTTCGACCGGCAGCGGCTGATATTGATCTTGCTTCAGGATTTCCATTAAGCGTTGGCCGCGAGCCAACTGCGCCTGGGTAGCCTTATCCAGCTGCTCCGTGCCGAATTGCGCGAAGGCAGCGAGGTCGCGGTACTGAGCCAGATCCAAACGCAAGGTACCGGAAACCTGGCGCATTGCTTTGATCTGCGCGTTGCCGCCGACGCGGCTGACCGAAATGCCCGCGTTCACCGCCGGGCGAATACCGGCGTTGAACAGGTCAGCTTCGAGAAATATCTGACCATCGGTGATCGAAATCACGTTGGTCGGAATGTAGGCGGAAATATCGCCGGCCTGCGTTTCAATGACCGGCAGCGCGGTCAGCGAACCAGCGCCGAGTTCGTCATTCAATTTCGCGGCGCGTTCCAGCAAGCGCGAGTGCAAGAAGAAAACGTCGCCAGGGAAAGCTTCGCGGCCTGGCGGGCGCCGCAACAAGAGCGAAATTTCGCGGTAAGACTGCGCATGCTTCGAAAGATCGTCGTAAAAACAGATCGCGTGGCGCTTGGTGTCGCGGAAATATTCGCCGATCGCACAGGCCGTAAACGGTGCGATGTATTGCATCGAAGCAGATTCCGAAGCCGTGGCCGCGACGACGATGGTGTGTTCCATCGCGCCAAAATCGGTCAGGGTTTTGATCACCTGCGCGACGGTCGAGCGCTTCTGACCAATCGCGCAGTAGATGCAAATCATGTCGCCGCCGCGCTGGTTCAGTATGGTGTCGAGGATGATGGCGGTCTTGCCCAACTGGCGGTCACCGATGATCAATTCGCGCTGCCCGCGGCCAATGGGAATCATCGCGTCGATGGATTTAATCCCGGTTTGAATCGGTTCGCGCACCGGCTGGCGATCGATGACGCCCGGTGCCAATCGTTCCAGCGGATTGCGTTGCGTGGACGCAATCGGCCCTTTGTCGTCAATCGGGTTACCCAGCGCATCCACCACGCGGCCGATCATTCCATCGCCAACCGGCACGGACATGATTTTGTTGGTGCGCTTGACGGTGTCGCCTTCCCTGATCTCGGCGTAGTCGCCCAGCAGCACCGCGCCAACTTGATCTTCTTCCAGATTCAGCGCGATACCGAACACGTCGTGCGGAAACGCGATCATTTCGCCGGCCATACATTTGTCCAAGCCGTGGATACGCGCGATGCCGTCGCCGACCGAAATTACGGTGCCGACTTCTTCCACCGCCATGGTCTGCTGGTAGTTCTCGATCTGCTCGCGCAGTATTTTCGAGATTTCGTCCGCTTTGATATTCGCCATTCCTGCTCCTCGTTTCGATTCCGCTATTCCGCTTCCAGGCGCTCGCGCATCCGATTCAACTGTTCGCGCACCGATCCGTCATAAACCGTGGAACCCACCCGCACCACCGCGCCGCCCAGCACCGATTGGTCAGCCACGAATTTCGCTTCGATTTTCTTGCCCGTGCGCCGCTCCAGCACGCTCAGCAGTTCTTTTTTCTCAGCGTCGCTCAATTGCCGCGCGGTGGTGACTTCGGCTTCTTCAATCCCCAGCCGGCTGTTCAGTCCCGAAACAAAAGCCTGATCGATCTCGTGCAACAGGTGCGTGCGCTGGTGACTCACGATCAAAATCACGAAATTGCGCACCGCGTCGTTCAGGCCCATTTTCGCCGCGATGGATTGCACGATTTTGGTCTTGAGATCCGGTTCGAGCGAAGGTGTTTCCAGCGCGTTGCGCAGATCGGCCGATTCCGAATAGACCGCGATAAACGAAGCGAGATCCTTGCGTACCGCCTCGCCGGATTGGTGGGCGACTGCGACGTCCGCAAGCGCTGCTGCGTATCGTTCCGCGACGGCGCTCAATTCACGTTCCTTCCCAACTCGCCGACAAACGACCGGAAAAGTTTCGCTTCCGCTTGCGGGGTCAATTCTTGCCGCAACATCGCCTCGGCCAACTGCACCGAAAGCCGCGCACCCAAAGCTTTCAATTCCAGGCGTCCGGCGCGGGCCGCCGCTTCGATTTCGGTGCGGGCGGCCTGTTCGATTTTCTCGCTTTCGCTGCGGGCCGTGTCGCGCAGGCGCTGGGCTTCATCGGCCGCATCGCGTCGGCCCTGCATTCGCAGCTGCTCAATTTCACTTTGCAGGTTCATTACTTTGGCCTGAATCTCGCGGCGCTGGGCTTCGGCCGCTTCGCGGGCCCGCGCACCTTCGGCAATCTTTTCGGCGATGTGCGATGCGCGGTTTCGGAAACTGGGCGCTCCGTATTTCACGATCACGTAAGCCAGCAGCGCGAACACGATTGCAAAATTAAGCCACCGAAAGGTGCGGCCCACCGGCGATTCCGTCGCGGCTTCTTGCGCGAACACCGGAGTCGCAGTCGACAGAATTGCTGCACAACTGACGGCGGCGACGCGTCCAAACTCGCGGACACGCGCGCCCAAACCTTGCGAAATATTGCGAGTTTTGCGCGGCGCGTGTTTCATGAGCGTCGTACTTCCCCCTGCAACGAAAGCGGTTTTTCCAGGATGCTCCGCGCAATTTCGCCGGCCATCGCCGGGGCACTGGCCTCGATTTCCTTGCGCGCGACGGCGAGATCGGCGTCGATCTTCTTTTTGCCTTCGGCAACTTCCTTCTGCGCCAGCGTGCGCATCGCCTTCAGATTTTTGCTGCGTTCCTGCAAAATCGCCTGACGCGCCACTTCCTGCTCCGCGTAGATTTCAGCGCGCGCTTTCTTCAGCGCGTCGTTGTAATCCTGCAGGTCTTGGTTCGCAGCGGCCTGCACCGTGGCGGCGTCCTTGCGCGCGCCTTCGATTTTCGCTTCGCGTTCGGCCATCGCCTTCTGAATCGGTGTGAAGAACGCCCAGCGCATGAACAGGTAAAAAAGGAAAACAATGATGACTGTAGGCACAGCTTGAAGAAACAAGTTGCCGAGTTGGTGAAGGATTTCCATTTTCAGGAGAGAATACGGCTGTGTCCGCCCCGTTCCTTAAATTCCGCTCACGCCCAGGCTTCATGGTACGCGCCGGAGCACACACGTCTTAACTCAATAAGTGCAAAAGATTATCGCATCGAGGCTTCCCGCCGTCAACGGTCCGCGAACCACCAAGAATCATCCAAATTTGGCGAGAAACGACACCTCGCCAAAGTGAGCTGTTTCAGAACGGACCAATGACTATCGGGCCACGGAGGAATTCCTGGGCTCGAACGCCGGTTTGCTGGCGATTAGGAACCACAACTGTATCCCGATGAAAGGCAGCGAGAAAAACAGCGCGATCCACAGCGGAAAATGAGGTTGCGCCGGCGCAGCCGGAAGATTCATCGTGGATTGAATCGCCGCAATCATCTGTTCGTAGCGCGCCTCCGCCCCGGGAAGAATTACGGAGATCACTGCATTAAAGATCGCGAAGTTAAAATAATAGATCGAGAGGTTGCGGCCCCAGGGCTTCAACTCCCACAAACCGTACGCCAGCGCCGCTTGAACCATGGCATAAGTCAAGATAATGAGGGCCGCCGCCGAACCGGTGAAGAAAAAACCCAGGAACATCATTGGAAAATGGAAAACCAGGAACAGGGGCAGGCTGAGAGCGCCCAGCATCAAGAATCCCGCAATGATCGTGATGCTGAGCGGCCGCCCGCCAGAATATGGCCCGATGCGCGTCGCAGATTCCAAATCTAGGCCAGAACTTGCAGCGTGACGCGCAGCAAATTGTCCCTTCACGCTGCCAAGGTTGAAGTAATACAGCCACCAAACCGCCAGGGCCGCCAAGAACGCGTAAATGGCGGCTACGAACATACGTGTGATCCAAATGGTTCGCTGCGCTAGTTCCACATCCGGAGAATTAGCCGGCACCGGAAATTTCGCGAAGAGAAACATCAAGCAGCCGGGAAACGCGGCCATCAACAGCAGCGCGGAAAACACCAGAACCGAAATTCGCGACCATTCGCGCAGCTTGAGCAAACCCACGCCCGACGCAAGGCCCCACGCGGCCATCAGAACCATGACCAAGACCGAGAAGATAGCGATATATCCGAATCCGTGAGGCAGTTTTCCGTTGGGAATCGCAACCGTGAACGTAAGCGCCATCAACGCAGCGGCAAACACGGCGAGGGCGCTGCCAGTGAACGCCAAAACCGCGGTTATGGTAATCCCTGCCGAGCGCTTCACGCCGCCTCCGGCCCACTCTTCACCGGTTATATCACTAACCTTGTCGTTACCGGGTTGGGCCCCAGGCCAGATTTTCTTCAGACGAAACACTTGCTTTGCACGAGATTTACACGAAAACCGAGACCAACAAACCGTCCGGTGGCGCAACACCTTACACATTCGCTACAATCAAAGTTTCGGAACGAGCCTGCGGCCCGTTCTGTTACAGACTCTCAGCCGATCGCAGGAAAAGACGCGTGGATTTGAACCGTTTAAGGAGATTTTGAATGCCTTCATTTTCCGGAGTCGACTATCTCGACTTCGATTCCGTTCTCAGCGACGAAGAAAAACTGTCGCGCAACACCACGCGGCAATTCGTCGACGACCAGATAATGCCGATCATCGAGGAATACAATCGCGAAGGGAAATTCCCGATGCAACTGGTTCCGCAGATGGCGGAACTAGGCCTGTTTGGCGCGAGCCTGAAAGGTTACGGCTGCGCGGGCATGTCCAACGTCGAATACGGCCTGGTGACTCAGGAACTGGAGCGCGGCGATTCTGGGCTGCGCAGCTTCGTCTCCGTTCAGTCGGCGCTGGTGATGTATCCGATTTATACCTTTGGTTCCGACGCGCAAAAAGACAAGTGGCTGCCCTTGCTGCAGCAAGGCAAAGCCATTGGGTGTTTCGGACTCACCGAACCGCAGTTCGGCTCCAATCCTGGCGGCATGTTGACCCGTGCGGTGAAGAAGGGCGACAAGTACGTCCTGAACGGCGAAAAAATGTGGATCACCAGCGGCTCGTTGGCCGCCATCGCGCTCATTTGGGCGAAATGCGAAGATGGAAAAATTCGCGGCTTCCTGGTGGAAAAAGGTACGCCCGGCTTTAAAGCTTGGGACGTGCATGGAAAATATTCGCTGCGCGCTTCGGTCACCTCCGGCCTTTCCATGACCGATTGCGAAATTCCCGCGGAAAATGTTCTCCCCGGCGTGGAAGGTCTGCGCGGCCCGTTGTCCTGCCTGAATCAAGCGCGCTACGGCATTGGCTGGGGCGGCATCGGCGCGGCCATGGCCTGCTACGACACCGCGTTGCGTTACGCCAAAGAACGCAAGCAGTTCGACAACAAGCCGATCGCCTCGCACCAACTGGTGCAGGAA
>Ga0302219_10001265_pt1 | contig 10558 bp, 5 predicted proteins | sample II_Palsa_E1_2_FD_194569 | JGI IMG/M metagenome (GOLD analysis project Ga0302219, IMG submission 194569) | Peat permafrost microbial communities from Stordalen Mire near Abisko, Sweden - II_Palsa_E1_2 | ecosystem: Environmental > Terrestrial > Soil > Palsa > Peat permafrost | place: Sweden...
AGCACCCGCCGCCGGGGAGAAACCAGCACCGGCGGAGAAGCCTGCCAACGGGCCTGAGGCCAGGCCGACCGGGCCGGAGCTTGCTCCCCCGGCCGGTATCCCGCCCCTGCTGGATCCGTCCCCCAGCCAGCCGCAACGGATAGCGCCCACACAGGCCCGGCCCCAGACGCCGCTGCCGCCCGGTCCCCGGTTCATCCCGGCGGAAAACCCGCCGCTGCCCCGCAGGAGCCGGACCGCCGGAGCGCCCCCCTGGGTCCTGCCCGGGGCGGAGGGTTCACGCCCGCAGGCCGCCGACGCGCCGAGCACACGAATGCCGGGACCCCACCCGCCGGGAGACGAGCCGCCATGGCCGGGCCGGGACATGGCGGAGCAGGGCCTGTCGGCCAGCGTGCGGACCGAAGACCGTCCGGCCAGCACGCCCGCGAAAGAGCCAGCACCGCCCAAGCATGCCGCCCCGGCCGGAGCCGCCGCCCCGGCGGAAAAGGCGGCCCCGGCCAGGAAGAGCAAATCGGCCGCGAAGGGCGTCACTGCAGGCCCCGCCGGCCAAGCCAGCCAGGCGGCGACGTACAAGGCGCCGGAAGTGGTGTCTGGCGCCGAGACGGTCATGCTGCCCATGCAGAAGCCCCGGCAGAATACGCCCGACGGCCAGGCGGCTCCGGTCAAGAAGGGCGCTTCGGTCAACGGCCGGAGCACGAACAAGGACGGCTCACCGGCTCTTACCGCCGATGAGCTAACCACGATCATGGCGGTGCAGAAGGTGGCGCCGCCGCAGGTGGCCGAGCCGGACGCGCCGGAACAGCTGTACACGCCGAGCCAGCGCCGGAAGTGGATCAGCCGGGGCGTGCTGCTGGGCATCTTGCTGATGCAGGCGGTGCTGTCGCTGCGGCTGCGCAACACGGCGTTCGAAGACGAGGCCCAGTACCTCTACGCCGGACGGCTGGAGATCGCGCACCTGTTCCACGGCGCACCGCTGCCGATCAATTTCGCGTCGTACTTTTCCGGGGCGCCGGTCCTCTACCCGGTGCTGGGTGCTGCCGCCAACGATGTGGGCGGTCTCGCCGCCGCCCGGGCGGTCAGCCTCCTGGAGATGCTGGGCACGACCGCGCTGCTCTTCGCGATCAGCCGGCGGCTCTTCAACGAGCGGGTGGCCATCTGCGCGAGCCTGCTGTTCTCTGTCACCGCCTCCATTACCTTCCTGGGGAACTTTGCCACCTTCGACGCGAGCTGCCTGTTCCTGCTGGCGCTGTCGTCGTGGATCATGGTGCGGACGGCCGCGTCACGCTGGCCGCTCTTCCTGCTCGCGGCGCCCGTGGCCGCGCTCGCGGTAGCCACGAAGTACGCCGGCCTGTTGTTCGTACCCACGATCGCCGTCCTGCCGGTGCTCACCGCCTGGCCGTACCACCGCCGCCGCGTCTTCGCGTACCCGGTCATCTTCGGCGTGGCCGTGGCGGCCCTGCTCTACGGCGCCCTGCGCCTGGGTGGCCATTCCTACATCGCCGCCCTGCAGCAGACCACGACCTCGCGGGCTCAGGGGGAGACGCCGGTCCAGCACATCGGCTGGGAGTTCATCAAGTGGGGCGGGCTGCAGTTCGGGCTGGCGGTACTCGGGACCATCGCGTATGCGTGGCGGCCGCGCACCGACCTGGACGAGCAGATCGCGCCGGCCGGCAGCCGGCTCCGGCGCATCTTGCTCGGCCTCGTGCTCGTCGGGACGGCTCTGCTCGCCCCCGCCTACCAGGCGCACATCCACACCGACGTGTCCTTCCACAAGCACATCGGCTTCGGCCTGTTCTTCGCGGCTCCCATGGCCGGGGTGGGACTGGCCCGGATCCTGGGGGACCATTTCCGGCGGCCGCAGCTGGGCATAGCGGTATGGGGCGTGGCGCTGTTTCTGGGCATGACCCAGGCGTCTGTGCTCTTCAACGGCTGGGGAAACTCGACCAGCCTCATCAAGGTGCTCGCGCACCAGCTCAAGCCGGGCGCTCGTTACCTGGTGGAAGTGCCCGAGGTGCCGGTCTATTACCTGGAGGGACGGCCGGGCGCTCAAGCCACCGAGTTCTACTCGACGTTCGCCATCTACTACGTGGATCCCAAGGGGCAGACCCTGACCGGCGACGCCGGATTCGAGGCCGCGATCACCAACGATTACTTCCAGGTCGTCGCCTACGAAGGAGCCATCACCCCCGCCGTGGACAACATCCTGGCCAGTGAGCTCAAGAAGAACCCCGACTACCGCCTGGCCGCCGAGGTGCCCGACAACACGCCGGACCACATCGGGAAGTACTACGTATGGGTCAAGAAAGCAGGCAGCACGACCAGCGGCGGAGAGGTGACGTCGGGGGCGGGTACCTAGCCGGACGGGCGCCGGGAGCGGGCCGGGCCGCTAGTTGCTGTACACGGAGACGTAGCCGATGCCCATCGGAGCCCCCGATGTCGTATCGGTCAGGGGGCTGGTGCACTGGCACTGGACGTTGGGGAACCCACCGCCGATCGCGACGTCCAAGATGATCGCGAAGCCGTGGTCGATGGCCTCGGTCCACGCGGCGGCACCCACCTGGCTCTCGTACACGGTGAAGTAATCGTTACCGTCGATGTACCAGGAGACTGACTCGTCGGCCGCGTTCCGCCGGTCGATGACCAGGCTGTAGGTGTTGTAGGTGGACTGGCAATCAGGGCACGGCCGGAGCTGGCTGGTCAGGCCGGTGCCCTCGTGGCAGGGGCCGGTGGTCCCGTCCGCATTGTGCTGGGTCAGGTTGCCGCAGTGCAGGGTACCCGCCAGCTCGCGGGCGCCGTTGACATCCTCCAGGATGTCCATTTCACCGGTCCCCGGCCACGGTCCCTGCGGGGCGATAAGCCAGAAACCGGGCCAGTAACCGATCCCGTTGGTCGGGTTGGGCTGCACGATCGAGGCGGTGATCATCATCTCGCCGCCTGCGGGAGCGGCAAAAGCGCGGGTCGTCTGGATCCGGCCGGACGTCCATCCGAGCGGGCCGCGCAGCGGGACGATGTCGAGGTTGCCCTGCCCATCGGTATGGACGTTCGCGGTCGAGTCGGTCATCCGCTCGACCTCGCCGGTGCCGAACGTCCCCTGGCCGGTGTCGTACTTCCAGTTCGCGGTGCTGACGCCCTGCCCGGCGGGGCCGTTGAACGTATCGTTCCACACCTGCGTCCACTCGGTCCCAATGATCATGGCCGTGGTCGGGGACGGGCTGGGGGTGGGGCGCGCGCTGGCGGCTGGATCAGCCGCCGCGCTGCGCTGCGGGCTGACCGCGGCCGGCTGAGCCGACGAGCAGGCGAGGCCAGTGGCCGTCATAAGCACGCCGATCCCGCCCGCCAGCAGGCGGGACAGGCGTGGAGCGCCGGTCCTCACGGTCATCCTCCTTGACACGGGCCAGCCGTGATTCACCGGGCAGAAGGGTGAATTCAGCGCGTCCCCGGATATCTCCCCGGCGGAAATCGTAGCGTTTCTTCACCGGTTTGTAGCGGATTGAACGATTCCTGTTCAGGCGGCCCGGACGCCGCCGGGCCGCCAGCCAGCCGGTGGCTGTCCGGCTGGGTGGCGGCTACTGAAGCGGGTCAGGAGGCGGCGATCCCCCATCGGCCGCAGTCAGCAGGATTGCAAGGCCAGCAGGCCGGGGAAGTAGTGCGCCGTGGACGTTGAGGTTATCGCCTTTGATGTGTTCGGCACGCTGGTGGACTGGCACACCAGCATCACGGCCGCGCTGGCGCGCATCGGCCGCCGCGCCGGGACCGACGCCGACTGGCCGGCCGTGGCCAGCGCGTGGCGGGCGCTCTACCGGCCCACGCTGGACCGGGTCGTCCAGGGGGAGCTGCCGTTCCAGTCGCTGGACGCGCTGCACCGGAGGATGCTCGATGAGGTCGCCGGCCGCCGGGGCCTGCAGGCGCTGGGCGACTCCGACCGGGACGAACTGGTCCGGGCCTGGCACGACCTGGCGCCGTGGCCGGACACCGTCCCAGGGCTGACGGCGCTGCGGGAACGCCATCTCCTCACCCCGCTGTCCAACGGCGGCATGGGGCTGCTGACGAGGCTGTCCCGGGCCGCGGGCCTCCCGTTCGACTGCATCCTGTCCGCGGAGCTGGCCGGGACCTACAAGCCGGATCCGCGGGTGTACCAGCTCGTGCCCCGGTATCTCGATGTGCCGCCGGAGAAGGTGCTGATGGTGGCCTGCCATCCCGATGACCTCGAAGCCGCCGCCCGGGAGGGCCTGCGCACCGGTTACCTACCGCGGCCCAGGGAATGGGGCCCGGACGGCTCGGCACCGCCGCCGCCCGACGGCGTGGACGTCGCGGCCGGCGACCTGCTGTCCCTCGCCGCCCTGATCGGGTCCAGCTGATGTGGCCTGCGCGACGTTGGAGAAAGTCCCATGGTGAGACGGGTTACCGGCGGACCCAGCGGGAAGCTGGACGGGTGTGGGTGACAGGACCAGCAGCGACGCGAGCGGCGCGTAGGTGACCACCACCATCACCTGGTTTGCCGGCAGTGCGGCCGCGCCGAGGACGTCGGCGAGGTCACCGGGGACCAGGCCTGTCTGGCTCCGCTGAGCGACAAGGTGTTTACTGCGGACGAGATCGAGGTGGTGTTCTAGGGCATCTGCCCGCGGTGCGCCGCACCGGGGCATCCGGACTCGGCGCGCACGGCAGATGGCTCATCCTCGGCACGCAGTAGCAAAGAGAGGACAGAGGCGTGACTCAAGACCAGACCCTTCGGACCACTACAGATGCCGGCGCTCCGGTCGAGAGCGATGAGTTCTCGCTGTCGGTGGGGCCGGATGGCCCGATTCTCCTGCAGGATCATTACCTGATCGAGCAGATGGCGAACTTCAACCGGGAGCGGATCCCGGAGCGGCAGCCGCACGCCAAGGGCGGTGGCGCGTTCGGCCACTTCGAGACCACCAGCGACGTGAGCGCCTACACCAAGGCCGCCCTCTTCCAGCCGGGGGCGGAGACCGACCTGCTGATCCGGTTCTCCACGGTGGCCGGGGAGCGAGGCAGCCCCGACACGTGGCGCGACCCCCGGGGCTTCGCGATCAAGTTCTACACCTCTGACGGCAACTACGACATGGTCGGTAACAACACGCCCGTGTTCTTCGTCAGGGACCCGATGAAGTTCCAGCACTTCATCCGGTCCCAGAAGCGGCGCGCGGACAACAACCTGCGTGACCACGACATGCAGTGGGACTTCTGGACCCTGTCGCCGGAATCAGCGCACCAGGTCACCTGGCTGATGGGCGACCGGGGCATCCCGCGCACCTGGCGGCACATGAACGGGTACACCTCCCACACCTACATGTGGGTCAACGCCACCGGTGAGCGGTTCTGGGTCAAATACCACTTCAAGACCGACCAGGGCATCGAGTTCTTCACCCAGGACGAAGCCGACCAGATGGCCTCGGCCGACACCGACTACCACCAGCGTGATCTGTACGACCACATCGAGCGCGGGCAGTACCCGTCCTGGACGCTGAAGGTGCAGATCATGCCCTTCGAAGAGGCCAAGACCTACCGGTTCAACCCGTTCGACCTGACCAAGGTGTGGCCGCACAGCGACTACCCGCTGATCGAGGTCGGCAAGATGACGCTGAACCGGAACGTGGCCGATTACCACACCGAGATCGAGCAGGCCGCGTTCGAGCCGAACAACCTGGTGCCCGGGATCGCACTGTCCCCGGACAAGATGCTGCTGGCCCGCGGTTTCTCCTATTCCGACGCACACCGCGCCCGGCTCGGCGTGAACTACAAGCAGATCCCGGTCAACTCCCCCAAGGTCCCCGTGCACGCCTACAGCAAGGACGGGGCCATGCGGATCCACAATGTGTCGGACCCGGTGTACGCGCCGAACTCCAAGGGCGGCCCGCAGGCCGATTCGGAGCACTTCAAGCCGGTCGGCTGGTTCTCCGACGGGGAGATGGTCCGCACGGCGTACACCCCGCGCGAGCAGGACGACGACTGGGGCCAGGCGGGCACGATGGTCCGCGAGGTGCTGGACGACGCGGCCCGCGAGCGCCTGGTCACCAACATCGTCGGCCACCTGCTCAACGGCGTGACCGAACCCGTGCTGGTCCGCGCCTTCGAGTACTGGCACAACGTGGACAAGGACCTCGGCGGCAAGATCGAGCAAGGTGTCCGCGCCAAGCAGGACGAGAAGGACCCCAAGGCCGCTGAGCAGGGCAACCCAGCCCGCAGCAGCATGCAGGCCAAGGCGTAACCCGGCGCTGCACGAGCCACGTAGGCCCGGCCCCCTGGCGGGGGGCCGGGCCTGCGTCATTTTGACCGGGCGATTCGGGAGCTCCGGAGTTTGCCCAGGTCGGCGGCTCTAGTCGGCGGTCCTGGTCAGCGCGGCGGCGGGATCGCCGAGGCGCCGGGCGAACCCGGGCGGCGTAACGATGTCGCCCGGGGTCAGGTCGTGGATGGAGGAATGGCCCAGCGCCATCAGCGCCGAGTCGATCCCGCCGCGCAGGATATCCAGTACGTTCTCCACACCGGCCTGGCCGTTGGCCGCCAGGCCCCACAGGTAGGCCCGGCCGATCATGACCGCCCGGGCGCCCAGGGCCACGGCCTTGACCACGTCGCTGCCCCGGCGGACGCCCCCATCCAGCACGATCTCGATGTCGTCGCCGACCGCCTCCGTCACGGCCGGCAGGGCGCGGATACTCGCAGGCGTCCCGTCCAGGTTGTTGCCGCCGTGGTTGGAGACCGAGATCGCGGTGACCCCGGCGTCCACCGCGCGCCGGGCGTCGTCCATGCGGGTCACGCCCTTGAGCATGAACGGCCCGTCCCACTGCTCGCGCAGCCAGCGGACATCATCCCAGGTCGGCGGGGGCGTCTGCATCCACTGCCCGTACGCGCCGAAGAACGTCGGCGGCGGTGAGCCGGGTTCGGCCAGGTTCGGCACGGTGAGGTCGGGAAAATGCCCGGTCCTCGCCCAGTTGAACAGCCACGGCAGGCGGGTCACGCATTCGGGTGCGAGCCGCAGTGCGTTCCTGAGATCGGTTTTTTCCGGGATGATCGGGCTGCCCCAGTCCCGGCCGTTGGCGAAGGACCAGTCCAGGGTGGCGATCAGGCCGACAGCGCCGGCCTTGCGGGCTCGCTCCATCCGCTGGATCAGCTGATCACGGGTGCCGCACCAGTACATCTGGAAAAAGGTCTGCGGGTTGGCCGCGACCACTTCCTCGATGGGCTTGCTCGCGAACGAGCTGAGGCCCATGACCGTGCCGCGCGCCGCGGCCGCCCGGGCGACCGCCACCTCGCCGTCCGGGTGCACGGCCTGCACGCCCGTCGGCGACATCAGCACGGGCAGCGAGATCGGCTGTCCCATGACGGTGGTGGCCAGGTCATGCTGGGCGCTCGCGCCCACCACGTGCGGGGCGAAGCCCAGCTCGCCGAACGCCCGCATGTTGTCCTCGACCGTGAGCCCCTGCTCCGAGCCGGCGACCAGGGCGCCGTATACCGACTTGGGCAGGTGCTTGCGCGCCCGGCGGCGCGCCTCCGCGACGGATTCGAACCACTCACCCATCAGGCCCGGTCCCGTCGTGCGTGGTGTACATCCATGATCTCTCCTGCAGCGTGAGGGAATGCGCGATTCCGGGCGGCGGCTTGCGGTCCGAGCATATTTGTCACTGAGTGACGAATATGGCTACGGTAACGGGCGGCTGCGGCCTGGACAAGAGCCGAAGCGTGCTTCCCGGGGCCGCCGGCCACTTTCCCTACTCACCTGGCCGCCCGGCCGGCGCGCGCACCTCTCCTTTCGGCTAGGTTCTCCCCCGCCATCGACGGGGCCAGCGAACGGCTGGTTTGCATTTCCCATCCTGCGCGGGTCTCGCGCCGGGTGACCGCAGCCGTCTGAGGGTCGGGCTGTTGACACGCCCCAGGAGGTTTCCATGCAGGTCGATGAACTGCTCAAGCCCTTCCGATCAAGGAATTCCAGTCACGATCGTCACGTGTGACACCGGGTCCAGCCGGCTGGCGTCCGCCTCGGTGGACGCGGTGGCCCTGCTGCACGTCCTGGAGCACGTCGGCGAGGCCACCGCGACCGCGCTCACCGCGAGGCGACCCGGATCGCGCGGCACCGGGTGGTCGTCGCGGTGCCGTACGAGCGGGAGCCGACCCGGCTGTTCGGTCACGTCCGCACGGTCGGCGCCGGCCAGCTCCGCAAGCTCGGCGCCGGCTCCGGCTGGGACTACCGGGTCTACGAGCACCACGGCGGCTGGCTGGTGCTCGACCGCCCGGTTCGGCCGGCCCGGCCACCGCGGGTCAGGCCCCGGGCTGCCCCAGCCACACGGTCTTGATATTGCAGAATTCGCGAATGCCCTGGTGATACAGCTCGCGGCCGTGACCGGAGCGCTTGACCCCGCCGAACGGCAGCTGCGGGTAAGAGGTGACGTTGCCGTTGATGAAGACCATGCCGGCCGCCAGGTCCCGGATGAACTGACGCCGCTCCTCCTCGTCGTTGGTCCAGGCGTTCGCGCCGAGGCCGAACCTCGTGCCGTTGGCGACCTGTACCGCCGCGCCGATGTCCGCCGCCCGGTACAGCGTGGCCACCGGGCCGAAGACTTCTTCCTGGTGGACGCGCATGTCGGGGGTGATGCCGGCCAGCACGGTCGGCGGGTAGTAGAAGCCGGGCCCGTCGGGTGCGGTGCCGCCGCACAGCACCTTCGCCCCCCTGTGCACCGCATCGGCGACCAGTTCCCCGACGTCGTCGCGCTGCTGCTGCGAGGCCAGTGGCCCGATATCGGTGCCAGCCTGCATCGGATCCCCGACCACCTTGGCCGACATCTGCTCCACGAACAGGCGCTCGAAGTCGTCGTAGACCGCGTCGTGCACGATGAAGCGCTTGGCCGCGATGCAGGACTGGCCGTTGTTGAGGCAGCGCGCGACGGCACCGACTTTGGCGGCCGCCTGCAGGTCGGCCGAGGGCATGACGATGAACGGGTCGCTGCCGCCGAGTTCGAGCACGACCTTCTTGATCTCATCGCCGGCGATGGCCGCCACCGACTGCCCGGCTGGCTCCGACCCGGTGAGCGTGGCCGCCATCACCCGGTCGTCACGCAGGACCGCCTCGATCCGCTTGGACCCGATGAGCAAGGTCTGGAAGGTCCCGTCCGGGAACCCGGCCCGGGCGAACAGGTCCTGCATGAACAGCGCCGTCTGCGGGACGTTCGAGGCGTGCTTCAGCAGCCCGACGTTGCCGGCCATCAGCGCGGGGGCGGCGAAGCGCATCGCCTGCCAGAGCGGGAAGTTCCAGGGCATGATGGCCAGTACCGGGCCCAGCGGCTGGTAGGTCACGTAGGCGCGCTCGGCCCCGACCGCCTCGGCGCCGGACGGCTCGTCGGCCAGGAACTCGGCGGCGTGATCGGCGTAGTACCGGCAGGCCGTGGCGCACTTGGCGACCTCCTGGCGGGCGGCGGCCAGCGTCTTGCCCATCTCGGTCGTCATCATCGCAGCGATCTGATCCTGCTCGTCATCCAGGATGCCAGCCGCCCGCCGCATCCATCCCGCCCGCGCGTCAAAGCTGGTCAGCCGGTAGTCCGCGGCCGCAGTAGCGGCGGCCGCCAGGCTGCGCTCGAGCTCCGCCTCGCTCATCTCGTCGTAGGTCTTCAGCGTGCCCCCGGTAGCGGGGTTGATGGTCGCGATCGCCACGATGTCCTCCCTCGTATCACACGGCAGCGTCACTGCCGCCGCTACACTTGCCCTGCCCAGACCGCGCTGACCCATACGTGACGGGCGGAGACTCCGGCCGGGATTCGGCCCCGGCACTGCAACTGGAGGGCGGCGGATAAGCAGGAGCAGGGCGCGCGGACGTGCGGGTCATCGCCGCCGTAGTGATTAGCACGTGCCGCTGCGGGTAGCGCCACGGGCATTGGACGGCGCGAGCCGGTCGCGCAAGAAGGGACCCTGACCATGTGGCTATTCCTCTCCCGACGGCTCCGGATGTGGCTGCTGCTCGCCGTTGCGCTGCCTATTACCCGGATGCTTGTCCACCGCCTCGCCGTCGCCGCGGAACGCCGTGATTCATCCACCCGGACGGCCAGGGCGCTCCATCAGGCCGACTCGGCCGTGACTGCGGTATCCCGCCGCACCTCGCGCAACTCCCGGACGGCCCAGACCTCCGGCCCGGCGGCACGCCAGCACGGCTAGGGGGCCTGCTCCCCGCCGGGCGGCCCCGCGGTGAGGCCGCGGACCATCCATCCCGGCCTCCAGGCTGGCCTGGGCCATATGGTCGCGCAGATCGCCGGTGGCGTCCCGGTCCACGATGCGGGGCAGGTTGTCGAAGACCAGCCGCACCGCGTTCAGGATCGCGATGCCCTTGGCCGCGTCCAGGCAGGAGCCGCCGCCGATCGCGATGATGACGTCGCAGCCCATTTCGCGATACCGCTGGTAGCCCTCGGCTATCTCGAAGTCCTTCGGGTTGGGCGTCAGGCCCGACCAGAACGTGGCGGGAAGGTCGCAGGCCCGGGCGCACTCGCCTGACGTCCTGCCTGAGCTGGACGCGGGCCTGCCGCGGGCGGATAGCGTGGAGGCGCCGGCAAGCGCACGGCGA
>Ga0302219_10001267_pt1 | contig 10552 bp, 11 predicted proteins | sample II_Palsa_E1_2_FD_194569 | JGI IMG/M metagenome (GOLD analysis project Ga0302219, IMG submission 194569) | Peat permafrost microbial communities from Stordalen Mire near Abisko, Sweden - II_Palsa_E1_2 | ecosystem: Environmental > Terrestrial > Soil > Palsa > Peat permafrost | place: Sweden...
GCGCATATGGTGGAGCACCTGCTGCTGATGTCTTTCGTGCCGCCGCTTCTGCTTCTCGGGTATCCGGTGGTTCCGCTTCTGCGCGGACTTCCCCGGGGTTTGACCGTACGCGTGGTCGGCCCGTTGCTTCGATTGAAGTGGTTGCGGCGCGCGGGTGTGTTGCTCACTACGCCACTGGTGGCCTGGCTGGCGATGAACCTTATCTTTCTAAGCTGGCATGTGCCCGCAGCCTATGATTTCGCGCTCGAGCATGAGCACTGGCATGAGTTCGAACATCTTTGCTTCCTTGGGTCGTCTCTTCTGTTCTGGTGGCCGCTGATTCGTCCGTGGCCGAGGAGTGCTCGCTGGCTGGGCTGGTGGGCGCTACCGTACCTGGTCTCGGCTGACATTGTGAACACAGCGCTCTCGGCGTTCCTTGCCTTCTGCGACCGGCCGGTCTATGGCTACTATCTGCGGGAGCCAAACCCGTTCCATATCTCGCCACTGTCCGATCAGGCCCTGGGTGCGGTCATTATGTGGGTTGTGGGTTCACTGGTGTTCCTGGTACCCGCAATCCTCATGTCCGTCCATCTTCTGCAACGGGGGCAAGCCCTTGAGGTTAGCGGGTAGATTTATTTGCGCTGTGCGAGTAACTCTCTGGACTTGCGCTGCCGGGAGGCTTGATACTGGCCTCGACTTTCAAAGTACAACCAGTCCACGCATGAAGGGAATCGAATGATCTTCAAACGTTGTTTGTATTTGACGCTGCTGCTTGCGCAGTTGGCTGTGGCCTTCGTGAATCTTTCGTCACAGACGATGGAGGCGGGCGACGGCCGTTGGAGTAGCCAGCAGGCCAATGACTGGTATGCGAAGCAGCCGTGGCTGGTGGGAGCGAACTTTATCCCGTCGGATGCGATCAACGAGCTGGAGATGTTTCAGGCTGCGACGTTCAACCCGGCGTTGATCGATAAAGAGTTGGGGATGGCGGAGAGCATCGGGATGAATACGATGCGGGTGTTTCTGCAGGACCAGCTTTGGCAGCAGGATTCGAAGGGGTTCGTGCAGCGGCTGGATGTGTTTCTAGGGATTGCGGCGAAGCATCATATACGGCCGCTGCTGGTGCTGTTCGATTCGTGCTGGGAGACCAATCCGCACCTGGGGCCGCAGCATCCTCCGATTCCGGGGATCCATAACTCGGGGTGGGTGCAGAGCCCGGGGAAGGAACGGCTGATGAATCGCGCCGTTGAGCCACAGCTGGAGGCTTATGTAAAGGGAGTGGTGGGGGCGTTTGCGAAGGACGATCGCGTGCTGGGGTGGGACGTGTGGAATGAGCCTTCGGGCCAGGGTGGCGATACGGTGCAGGATGAAGCGGCGAAGGTCGTAAGGGTGGATGAGCTGCTGCCGAAGGCGTTTGCGTGGGCGCGGTCGGTGCATCCGACGCAGCCGCTGACGAGTGGCGTGTTTGATGGCAACTGGAGCGATCCGGCGGAGGAGAACGCGACGACGAAGATTCAACTGGCAGAGTCGGATGTGATTACGTTCCACAACTACGGGTGGCCGGAGGAGTTTGAGGCGCGGATTGTGGAGTTGAAGGCGCAGGGGAGACCGATCATTTGCACGGAGTATATGGCCCGGGGGAATGGGAGCACGTTCGACGGAAGTTTGCCGATCGCGAAGAGATATAACGTGGGGGCGATGAACTGGGGGCTGGTGGCGGGAAAGACGCAGACGTATTTTCCATGGGATTCGTGGGAGAGGCCGTATGTGCTGTCGCAGCCGACGATCTGGTTTCATGAAGTATTCAAGCAGGATGACACGCCGTATCGGCAGCATGAGGTGGATTTGATTCGCGAGTTGACGGGACGGGGTACGAGATCGGCGGTGGCTCAGAGAGCGCCGATCGCGCCAAAGCCTGATTGATTGCGGTAGACCCTCTTTTTCTGCTCGGGTGAGTGGCTTGGTGAGCGATACAGCTGCCGGATTTGGTACGGGATAAAGCGCTGACATGATGGGAAGGGGCTGCGGTGGCAGTTCCGAATGACTCCTTTGGGGGATAGCCGAGGGGCGGCAGATCGCGCAGACTAATGGCGTGCCACTGGGCGAACACAGGTTGTCTTTCGGGTTGTCTGTCGGGGTCGGGTTGATTTTCCTTGGCGCTTTACCTTTGTCTGCGTCTACAGCGATTCCCAGCGAATCGCGGCCTGCTCCGCCTGCGACGACCCTGCAGGGGCGAAGCTTCAGTGATGAGATGGCTGCGCTCGAAAGCTTGCGGGAGGATGTGGGTCGTCATCCTAACGAATTTATGACCTTTGAGACCCGGATCGCTGCCAATCGCTTTATCGCCGGACATGAGGGTGCGTACCACGAGACGGAGAGCAGGGTGATTCTCCGGGGCGTCATCGGGTACTGGCAGGGCAAGACATTGGTTGTGTTGCCTAGCCTCTCCATCAGCGATCCACTGTAGCGAGCAAGTGAAACTGCCTTGACGCTATTTTGCGCCGTTGCGTCAGGCTGATTTACCCGTCTAGTTCGATCTTTCGCTTTCCTCTGATGCGCCATTGGGTTAGTTTAGTTGCGATAGACTCTTCTAAAAACGGAGCTAAACGAGGAAGCCATGCTGCTAAGTCTGAAATCGCGCCACGTGGGGAACGTCTACATCATTCAGTGCATGGGCCGGCTGGTTCTGGGTGAAGAGGTGAAGGCTCTGGAGGCTGCGTTCGAGCAGGGTGAGCATGAATTTACCCGATTTGTGCTGAACCTAGGTGAACTCAATCGCCTGGATAGTATCGCGATGGGACTGCTGGTGCGATACGCCGAGCGGATGGGCAAACGCGATGGCGGCGTCCGGTTGGCTGCAGCGCCGCCGTTCGTTGAGACACTGCTGCATATGACGAAGCTTTCCGGCTTACTCAAGAGTTATCCGACAGAAGAGGAGGCGATTCTGTCATTTTTAAAGCAGGGAGCAGCACAAGAGACGCATGAGAAGCGCGGACCTCGTGTGCTGGTTGTCGATGAGTCGGCTGACCTGTGCGTGTTTATAAGGACCGTGCTGATGCGACATGGCTTCGACGTGAGATCGACGTGCTCTTTTCGTGATGCCAAGATCCTCCTGCAGGTGGACGAGGTGGACTACATCCTTGTGGGTCCCGGAACGCCGCAGCTCTCGGCCGAGACAGTGATGAATACACTGATCGCATTGGCGCCGAAGGCGACCGCGTTGCGGCTCGATGCAGACTTCAAGATCCGCGATGCGCGAGAAGCCACGGACGCGTTGCTTCAGATGTTTGGAGGGGACAGGACTTTGTAGGTCCGGTGGAGTATCCGCAGCCGAAGTACCCGAGGTGGGATTTTTATTTTGTTGGCATAAACCTTCAGCTTAAACGGTCAGTTTTCTCATGTACTCTTCGTCGATTTTAAGAGCTTCGAAGGGTGGGATGTCGAAGCCCTCCTGCTCGACAAAGTAGTGTTTGATGTTTGCTTTCTTTGCTGCCTCGAAGACGGGACGGTAGTCAAGCCTTCCTTCTCCAAGTTGTGCGGCGGGGGGTGGTTCGGCAATGGATTCTGGCTTGCCGGTATGTTTGAAGTCCTTGACGTGGAGCATGGAGATGCGGGTGGGGTAGCGGTGGAGATAGTCGACCGGGTCGGCTCCGCCGACGATGACCCATCCGCAGTCGAGCTCGAAGGTGACGAGGGATGGATCGGTGAGGCGAATCATCTCGTCGAGCGGGACGAGCCCCTCTTGCTTGCCGAACTCCATGGTGTGGTTGTGGTAGCCGAACTTCATGCCAGCGGCCTTCACCTTTTCTCCGAACTTATTGAAGTGGTCGGCGTTCCAGCGGTAGTCGTCCATGGTGAAGGAGTTAACCATGGCACGATGGGACATGTTCTTGATCCGCGATGGATCCTTGATGCCGGGGAAGGAGCAGATGATGTAATCCACACCGGCCTCGTGGTTGAACGCGAGGATGTTATCGAAGTCTTTGCTGAGATTGTCGTAGGAGTAGTGAGCGCTGACGAGGCGGAGACCTGCAGCCGACATTGCGTCTTTGACCTGCTGGGGGGTGTGGCCAAAGTATCCGGCGGCTTCGACCTCCCGATAGCCGAGTGCGCCGATTTGTTTGAGGGTGCCTTCGTAGTCTTTGGGGAGCAGTTCGCGGACAGAGTAGAGCTGGAGGCCGATGGGAAGGCCGAAGGGGGAGGCCATGAGCCGGCTACTGCGGAGAAGAGTGGAGCTGTAGACAAGGGCTGCGGTGGCGGATTGGAGGAAGTTTCTTCGTGTGGTTTGTTGCATCTGGGGCCCCTTTGGTGGAATGGCGACGGCTCAGTTGCGCTGCGATTGGCCTTGACCACATTACATCAATTTGCGGGTTGCCGGCGCGTTGGGCAGAGTTGATATTTTTCGGAGATGGCTCCTGGTTGCGCGCCGTCGCGCTCGCTTGCTGTGAGATGCGGCCGCCGGATCGGGGCCTCTTCTATTTTTGGATATACAGGACATCTAAAAGACATCTAGAGGACAAGGGGTACCCCTCCCCGTCAGTAACGTGTCAAAGTCTTCTAAAAATTAGACTTAGGCCTGTACTTCGAGTTGTATTCTGTGTTTTTCTCTGCGAGAACGGGAGACCGGGTGGTCTCCCCTGGGGCTGATTCTTGGCGTCGGCTTTGTCAAGGATTGGCAGGCTCGCGGGCTTTGACTACTGCTTGTAGACCAGCCTGGGGCCGCTGATCTGGTTGACCTTGAGGTCCACATTTACTTCAACGCGGTCCGCGATCTTCACGAAGGGGATGCCGCTATTCATGCCGTAGTCCTTGCGATCGAAGGCCATGGTTCCCTTGATCGTGCCTTTGCCGGTTCCTTTCCCTTCAACAGTGAGCTTGAGGGTTTCGGGCTTTGAGACTCCGCGTATCGAGAAGCTGCCGAGGACATCAAAGGTGTCCGGGCCTGTCTGCACGATCTTCGATGAGTGGAACGTAATGAGTGGGTTCTGGTCGACGTCGAAGAAGTCTTTGCTCTTGAGCTTACTGTTCTTCACACCGCTTCCAGTGTCGACTGTGGCCGCCTGGATCTTAATGTCCAGGACAGCCGTGGTGACATCGGAAGAGGAAAACTTCAGCGAGGCATCCCACTTGTCGAAGTTACCGACCAGAGCGACTGAAGCCTTCACGTAAAACTTGATTGTGCTGTTCTCTGGAGTGGTTTCGAACACAGGAGCTTGTGCGTGAGCTGTCGTTGGTAGCGCGGCAATGGCGAGAAGGCAGAGGATAGCTAGTCGCATGTGGATTGAGTGTCACCTCTTGCTCGTGTTGTGTCAATATGATCCTTCCCCTGATGGACCGTACGGATGGGTAGCGACCTGCCGAAGGTATCGGTCAGGTTATAAGCCAGCCCTTCTAAGGAGGTAGATGTCCATTATCCAACCATTCCGTGTCCTGGCTTCGCTGCGGGTCGCCTCAATCTTCTCAGCCAGCTCGGCAAGTTTTCCCGATAACAGAATCTCCTTTTCGGTACCCACGTATGCGCCCCAGTAGATCTCGATGTGCTGATCCACGAAAGCTTTGAAGGAGTTATTGCCGTCGAGCATAACGGCAACATTTTCCGTATCGGCCGGAAGGCCGTTGGCTGCCAGTTGGCGACCGGTTGTAATACTGACCGACTCTCCAATACCGTTCAACACTATCTTGTGACGTGCGGCCAAGGCCTGGACGCTGGTGATTCCGGGAATGACTTCGTATTCAAAACTGACTTTGCCTCGCTGGATGACCTGGTCGATCACTCTCAGCGTGCTGTCGTAGAGAGAGGGATCTCCCCATACGAGGATGCCGCCACAGCTCTCTTCCCCCAACTCTCTCTCGATCAACTCCTCGTAGAGTACAGCCCTTTGCTGATGCCATGCTTCGACACGAACCGCGTAGGACGGGATCGACGGATCACGCTCGGGATCGGGCATTTCTACGATCCTGTACGACTTTTTATCTATATAGCGATCGCAGATCTCTCTGCGCAGCCGCACAAGATCGTCTTTGGCCTCACCCTTATTCATCATAAAAAATACATCGACTGTATTCATTGCCCGGATCGCCTGCATTGTGACCTGCTCTGGATCGCCTGGGCCAATGCCAATAATGTAAAGCTTTCTCATCCTCGACATTCCTCCATTTGCTTTCGCGTGGGTCAGTTATTGTTCTTCGCTCGACTCATGTTCAGGAACGATTGCCGGATGCGTCAATCGAGTTCTCGAGCACCCGCATTGTTATGGAGAAGAGCATCAACCTTCGCGATTGCATCTTCCATGGTTTCGAGTGTCTCGACGAAGTGTTTGAAAGGACGCCTGACCATGACCACTGGAAGACCAAGAGAACGGGCGGCCTCAATCTTGGCATACGTTGCCACTCCTCCACTATTTTTGGAGACTACATAGTTGATGGAATGATCACGCAACAACTGTAGTTCGTCTTTCAGTGCGAAAGGTCCGCGCCGCAAGAGCATAGTGTGATGAGGCGGAAGAGGCTCCATCGGCGATTCAATGGAGCGAATCAAGAACCATGCATCAGTACAGTGGGAAAATGAGCCCACCTCCTGACGTCCGATGGAGAGAAAGACTCGATGCAGCTTCGCATCGACCAGCTTAGCTGCACTCTGAAAGTCATCGACCTCGTGCCATAGATCGCCATCGACCCTCTTCCACGGCGGCCGAATTAGAGCGATAAGTGATACTCCTGTGCGATTACAGGCAGCTTCGGCGTTTTGGCTGATCTGCGTGGCGAAGGGATGAGTCGCATCGATGACGACTTTGATCTTCTGCTCCACGAGATACGACGCGAGTGCATCGAGTCCGCCAAAACCGCCCACTCTAACGATTCCTTTGGGAAGCTTAGGCTCGCTGACCCGACCAGCGAGGGACGATATCGCGGTGAGGTCCTCTCTCTCCGATAGATGCGCGGCGAGCTGAGCCCCTTCTCCCGTTCCACCGAGTATCAACACGCGGGGTCGAGAGTCGCGAGTCTCATTGCAACGTTGCATCCCATTCGCCAAGGTCACATCCGGTAGCTTCTGCATTCTGCTTTCCCTCACCAAGAAGTCACGCGACCTTGGGAGTTGGTCATCTGCCACTATGGCTTTGTTTCAGGTTCGCGATCTCTGGATGCTGAATAAAGATAACTTTCGCCGTAGGCGGTTTGGCCAAGAGATCTCCCAACCAGGATCAGCGCGTTGCGATCTACGCCCGATGCAGCGACGATGTCTTTAATCGTAGACAAGGTTCCTCGGAGGATAGCCTGGTCTGGCCAACTGGCTCGAAAGACGACGACGACAGGACAGTCCGCTCCATACAAAGGCAATAGCTGCGAGGTCACCATATCAAGGTTCATGATGGAGAGATGGATGGCCATCGTCGCACCAGACTGGCCCAGGGTTGCGAGATCTTCACCAATCGGCATTGGCGTGGACCGGGTTGATGTGCGCGTGAGGATCAAGGTCTGCGCTATCTCGGGCAATGTCAGCTCCTGGCTAAGAGCGGCGGCGGCGGCGGCAAATGAAGGGACACCGGGAGTTACATCGTAGGGGATGCCGAGCAGCTTGAGGCGGCGAATCTGCTCTGCCATCGTGCTCCATATCGAGAGATCTCCCGAATGAATGCGAGCGACATCCAGTCCTTTTTCGTGCGCCGAGGCGATCTCCGCGATAATCTCGTCGAGATTCATCTCGGCAGAATCGACGATGCGAGCGCCCGGTGGCGCATGGGCGATGATCTCTTTCGGCACGAGGGACCCTGCGTAAAGGCACACTCCGGACCTCTGAATTAAATCGCGTCCACGGAGGGTGAGCAGATCGGCGGCTCCTGGGCCAGCGCCTATGAAATGAACGGTCATCGGATCACCGCGACAGCACATGTGCAGAGATGACCTGTCTGGCGCGGAAGAGTGAGTTGCGCCGTTGGACCTAAGGAGGCTAATGCAGATGCTTCCGCGACACTTGGCGTGCCGACCTTTGCGGAAGCGAACGAAGAATAGGTTTGTACGCCGGGAATATGAGCGAGCATGTCTGCAGGAAATAGCATGAGTCTTAGTCCTAAGCTTGCTGCTACCGCTTCGCCCATGCTCGAACAGCGATCCAATGTCGCAACGATCGAGCCGGGGGTGAGTTCAATCGCACAGCTCTGAATCAGGTTGACGACATCTTCGACGGTTGCGCGGGAAGAGCAGCCGAACCCTATTGAAACGCTCTGACTCATGGCTTCACCACCGACCACTGCGTAATGGGCATCAGATGACGCCAGCCAAGCGTGCCGCCGATGGGTTCAGCACGAGCGACGAGGATTCGCACAAGTTCACCGCCATACATTTTATGCAAGGCCGCGAGGCTTGCTTCACTTTCGATTGTTACTGCGTTGGCAACCAGTCGGCCGCCGCTGACAAGTATGTCCCAGCAGTCTGCAAACATACGTTCGGTGTGGAGGCCGCCTCCGATAAAGATCGCATCCGGAGGCTGCAGTCCTGTGAAGGTGGCGGGCGCTGTCCCGGTTACGACCTGCAGAGCCGGCACACCCAGCCGCTTCGCGTTGGTCAGAATCCTGGTCACTCTATCCTCTCGCTGCTCGAACGCGATGCAGGAGCAGGAGGGATGGGCCCGCATCCATTCGATACCAATCGTTCCCGAGCCTGCACCCACATCCCATAGCTGTTGTCCGGGCAGAGGGGCGAGCCGGGCGAGCGTGGCGGCACGAATCTCACGCTTGGTCATTTGTCCATCGGACTCGAAGGCCTCTTCAGGCAAGCCCGGCACAAGAGACCAGGACCGCGTTCCCGCATCCGCTTCGCAGACAAGCGCAATGAGGTTCAGGTCGCCGCACCGGTCTTTCGACCATGACTTTGCCACTTCCACACTGCAGCTCTCCGAGGGGCCACCCAGATTTTCAAAGACGCTCATATGGCTCGAACCAAAGCCATTGCTGGTTAACATTTGAGCAACCGCTTTAGGTGTAGCGCCATCTTCGGAGTAGATGACGAGTCGCTGTCCGGGATAAAGATATCGTTGCAGTTGCTCGATGGGACGATGTACCAGCGAGACAAGAGTGGTCTCTGCAGCCGGCCAGCCCATTCGCGCGCAGGCGAGTGAGAATGCAGAGACGTGGGGGATCACGAGAAATTCCGTCGGACGCAGGTCGCGAGTTAGTGTCACGCCGACGCCATAGAGCATGGGATCGCCGCTGGCGAGAACTGAAACTCTTCTGCGGCCTCTATGCCTGGTCAGAATCTCCTGAACGGCCGAGAGCATGGGAGATGGCCACGCAACTCTCGTAGCATCTCCTACAGGCACATGCGCCAGATGACGAGCCCCGCCGAAGAGCAGCTCCGCAGACTCTATCGTTCGCCTTGCCTGCGCGCTGAGCCCCCCCCAGCCGTCTTCGCCGATGCCGATGATCGTCAGCCAAGGCTGTTCATCATCCACTCCTCTAACTTCAGGTCGCGTGCTTGGCATAGGTTTAAACCCCATACGTCCGCGGGGTGTAGATCAGTTGACGACCACTCGATAACAACAGCTTACGAGTTGTCGAAGACCCGATTAGAACGACGGTTTGCATATCGACCTGCGAGACATCGAGCGATCCGAGATCGGTGATCATAACCTTTTCGCCGGATCTGCCAACGCTGCGCGCAAGCACAACGGGAGTTTCAGGTGCTCGGTGTTGCATGAGGATGGCCTGCGCCTCGGTCAACTGCCATTTGCGCTCAGACGAGACCGGGTTATAAATTGCGAGCGCAAGATCCGCGGAGGAGACTGCGTGCAACCGCTTCGCGATAATCTCCCAGGGCTTCAACCGGTCGGAGAGCGAGAGCACGCAGAAGTCGTGCCCTAGAGGAGCGCCCACGCGTGAAGCTGCTGCCTGCATCGCCGACAGACCCGGGACGACATGAATGTCAAGCGACCTCCATGCGGCTGGTCCATGCTCGACTGACTCCAACACGGCTGAGGCCATGGCAAAGATGCCGGGATCCCCGGAGGAGACCACACAGACCTGGCGCCCCGACTCTGCCAAGGAGAGAGCATGACGCGCACGTTCCGCCTCGACTTTGTTATCGGAGCCATAGCGACGCTGACCAGGTTTTACTGGAACACGGTCGAGATATACCTGATATCCAACCAGGTCCGTGGCGTTCGACAAAGCCAGTTGAGCCTCGGGAGTGATCCAGTCGGAGGAGCCAGGCCCGAGGCCCACAACTGTAATTCGACCGGCGGGGTTGGCAACAGTATCCTTCTCATTCGTGCGTGTATCCGGAATCAAGATGAGCGAGAAGTAAGCAACATTCAGCGGATCAACCTCACTCAACTTAGCAATTCGTTCTGAGGCCATGGTTGCTCGCTCAATAAAGAGCGCCCTGTCGGCCAGTCCGGCTCTGGATATCGCGTGCTTCACCTTGGTGAAGTTGCGACCCAGCTTGATGATTGCAAACGCGCTCGATGGATTCAGACGGGCCGTCAGCTCATCTTCGGACAGAGTTGCCGGGAGCACGACCAACTCGGAGTCTCTCCTGACAAGCGGAGTTCCAAGTCTCGCAGCGGCAGCCATGATCGACG
>Ga0302219_10001277_pt1 | contig 10531 bp, 10 predicted proteins | sample II_Palsa_E1_2_FD_194569 | JGI IMG/M metagenome (GOLD analysis project Ga0302219, IMG submission 194569) | Peat permafrost microbial communities from Stordalen Mire near Abisko, Sweden - II_Palsa_E1_2 | ecosystem: Environmental > Terrestrial > Soil > Palsa > Peat permafrost | place: Sweden...
CGCCCACCTGCTTCTTCCAGCGGTCCAGATCGCTCTTCATCTGGCGGATAGCTTCCGCGTCGTCGCCCGATGGAGCGCTCAGATAGTCCCCCATCTCCGTAACCCGCTGCGCCAAAGGCAATGTCTGAATCCAGGCCTCGCGAATCTCCGGGTCCGCGGGATCGAACTGGTGCGCAAGCAGAATCTGCTGACGAGCCGTTGCGTGCTTTGAGTTGACCTCGGAAAAGCGCGCAAACAGCAGCCGTGTGCGCGGGTTGCACGGGTCAAGCTTGTACGAGTCGAGAACCACCTTCTCCACGTCCCATGGCTGTCCCTGGCGAAACAAAACTTCGCCATGCAGCGTAAGCAGCGCCGCCGATTTCGGACCCGCATCCGCAGCGGTCTTCGCGGTCTCTGCCGCTTCCATGGCGGTCGTTACCGCCTCATCGGCATCCAGCACTTTCTGCTCGCGCAACAGCGTGCGCACCAACCCTGCGGTTGCGTCCACATCCCCCGGGTGCGCCGTCAGATCGGCGCGGTAAAGGCTCTCGGCCTTGGAATAATCGGCCGCCAGCACCGCCTTGTCGGCCTCGCTGGGCGCATTGTGCTTCACCACCGGACAGCTAACCCCAAACGCCGATTGCGCCGCAAACCCCAGCCCGGCAAACACCAACAGATAAACCCGAAACAACCCAATACCCGAACGATGGGCGGTCTTTGCCGCTGAAACCATCCCCTTCATAAACACCCCGCTGGCCAACGTACAACAATATCAAACCTCGCGGTAGCCTCTTATCAAGTCAAATGCATGTTGCTTTGAAAGGGCACGGCTTTAACCCCCAAGGGACTGTTCCTGGAACAGCGTAACGTCGCTTGGCCCACTCAAACAGAGGTCTCCTGAGTAAACGGGCTCTGGTCGGATGGCTTGGGGCTCTTTGGTGCGGAAGAGGGGACTTGAACCCCTAAGCCTTTTGGGCGCTAGCTCCTAAGTCTGGTGCGTCTGCCCTCTATCGTCTCAAGATTCAACGACTTGAGAAAGTCGAAAAACACGAGTGGCAGTTTTAGTGGCACTTTGTTTCTCAGAGCAAAAGCGCATTCAACCCAGCGACCGAGACCGGATCCCCTTCTCCAACATGCTTAGTCTACATCTCGATTGGCCGTATTGCTTGAAAGAACGGATGACCGATTGGAGGCCAAGATACTGAGTGGTATATCAACGATGTGTTCGAGCGTTTAGAGATGGTCGTCATGTCAGACGCAGTCGATCATGACATGGCCGCTTTCGTTAGTCGAATTGTCGCTGACGCCATCGTCGCACCAGGATTCGAGCCAGGTGTCATCTCCAAGCTGGCGGCGAAGAAGACTGGACACTTTCTGATCTTCAAAGCAGATGCCGCCTACGTTCCACAAGAGTGGGAGAGTCGCGAAGTCTTCTGAATGCGGCTCGAACAGCAGCGCGATTCGGCACCCATTGATAAGGCGCTTCTCGATGGCCAAAATCACATATCCGTTCATAAATGGCTTTCCAATCTTTCCGCCGACCGAGCTGATATTTACGATCCCACACGTCACTTCGCAGCGATGTCCACCGATTGACCATTTGATCGTGATACCGTTCGTCGTGGTCCATGGAGGCGGCGCCCCGAGTTTCACGGCTGTTTTTTTGTTCTCGCGCTATGCAGGCTTGATCGTTCACGAAGCAGTAGATAGAGATCATCCTGTCAAGTGATCATTTTGTGCGTCAGTAAATTCGCGTAACTGCGAGGGCCTGCAACGTCTCGAATTTACTCGTAATTCCTTTCAGTGGTTACCTGGCCGTGTAGCGTCGAATGGCGCTGCCGTGACAGAGCGGCAAATGAACGCAACCTCCTGACTCCATGCCCGTTGACGGCTAAGCAAGGTAATCAAAAGCACTCTAAATCCCTGAAATATACGAGATACGAAGTTTCAGAACCCTCACTCAAGCAACGCGTGCAGTCTTTCGACGATCGACTCAATCACCACATGTTGATCCAGGCCGAGTGATTGGATTTCTCCTTGACCAATTGCATCGAACACCCGCTCCGTCATGCACATGAATATCGCATCTTCCTCGCTGGTTTGCAGCGGTAATCTGAGGCGCGAACGGAGTTCCATGATGTGATCAAGTTGCCGCCGCCTCTGCCTCCTGAAGAATTTCCTCACCTCAGGGTCGGAAAAGACCAACTCCATCAGTGACGCCCGAAGGCCGCTCCACTCGGTGTGAAAGCGAATAACCAGCGCGACAATTCGCCTTGCTGTCTTCTCGGCATTCTTCACCTGCGATAACTCATCGTCAACTTCTTTCCACTCGGCCGCAAGCCAACGCTCGTATACGACGAGGAATACCTCCCGCTTGTTGCGAAAGTGTTTGTAAAACGTTCCTGCCGCGTATCCTGCCTCTTTCGCGATACTGTTTGAATCCGTTCCGTGAAATCCGAAGCGATTGAATTGACGAGCCGCTGCGGTGATAAGACGATCTCTCGTCTCCTCTGGAATACCGCGAGGCGGCCGACTGGCTGCCGCTTGTTCCCCCGATCTTCGCGACATAAGTGTCCTTGACAGCACCTCTCGATAATGATACACGTATCACTACTCGTGACTCTCATATCACTAGCAGTGATTGCACCAAAGGAGCTCTTGATGAAGTTCCTCTTTCCCCTTGGAAGGCTGCTACTCGCCTTCAATTTCATTGTGGCTTTTCCATATCACTTAAGCCATGAAGCCGTCCAAGATGCCGCCAAACAAAGTGTGCCTCTTGCCGGCCTGCTCGTGCCCTTATCGGGTGTTTTGGCTCTAGCCGGAGGGCTCAGCGTTGCTATTGGCTACAAAGCGCGATGGGGGGCATGGGCGCTGGTTGCATTTCTTGTACCCGTCACCTTGTGGATGCATGCATTCTGGAATATGAGTGATCCCAATACAGTTTTCGTAGAGCGGGTCTTGTTCTTAAAGAATCTTTCTACGCTGGGCGCGGCGCTCTTGATCTCTCAGTTTGGTGCTGGCCCCGTAAGTATCGATGAGTCAGATCGCACGGAACCAACGGCCTTGCAGCGGGCAAAGATCACTTAGTCTAGCCCTTACTCTTCGTGCTCTTCCGCTGTGCCGCTATCTTTCCATCACGGACAACCTACCCGCGCGAAGGTCTCGTCAGAATCTCTGAAGTAGTCCGTTGGAGTTGTCCCCAGCGATTTTCTGAAAGCTACAGCGAAAGTGCTCGAAGTACTATTGCTCTAGAGACCCGGCAGGCGCTGGCGCAGCGGCCGTGCCTGCCGTTCGCTCACGGCGATCTCGGTGGACGCAGCGTCGGACATAACCAGCAGAAAGCTGCTTTTGAAGTAAGGCTTGATTTCTTTGATCTGCGAAATATTGACCAGCACCTCGCGCCGGGCGCGGAAGAACTCCTCCTGCGGCAACGCGGCTTCAAGTTCGGCCAGCTGGTAGTTCACCCAGAACGAATCTTTCCCCGTTATCGCACGCACGATGCCATTCTGCACCTCGAACCAGAGAATTTGTTCCGAAGGCACAAGCAGGGCGCGTCCGTTTTTCCGGCAAACGATTTTGCGGAGCGTCCTCGGCGCCTCGCCAGTCGCACGCAGAATGCTCTCGCGCTCCTTTTCCCTTTCCGCAGAAAGAAAGCAAAGCTTGTTCGAGCGTTCTATCGCAACCGACAACCGCTCCGCTTCGATAGGCTTGAGGAGATAGGCAAGCGCGTGGGCCTGAAAAGCCGCGAGGGCGTGCTGGTCGTACCCCGTGGTGAAGATCACGAGTGGGATCTCGATAGCGGACGGAATCGACCGCAGTACCTCGAAGCCATTGAGTCCGGGCATTTCTATGTCGAGAAACAAGAGGTCAGGCCGGAACTCTTCGATCTTCTCAATCGCCTCGAGGCCATCCTGAGCCTCGCCGATCACAACAACTTCGGGATGAGCGCCGAGCAACCGGATCAGCCGCGCGCGAGCATCCGCCTCATCGTCAATGACCAGGCTCCGCATCACGCCGCGGCTCCCTTCTCGCGTGGCAATAGAATTGTGACGCGCGTTCCACCCGCCTGCCGCGCCTCTAATGTCATCCGGCCCTGATCCTGATAGAGCGCATTGAGGCGCCGCGCAACATTCTCGAGCCCGACTCCGTTCGATCGTCCGCTGCCGCCGTTGAGTTTCAAGACACCGATCGCGGGTCCGACGCCGTCATCTTCTACTCGCAAACGCACCTGATTTCCGTCGGCCTCGGCGGTGATCCACAAGTGGCCTGGACCGGGCTTCGGTCCCAGGCCGTGCTTCAGCGCATTCTCCACAATGGGCTGAAGCATCAGCGAGGGAATCTGCTCCATGGCGACCGCCGGGTCGACGGCGATCTTGACTTGAAGCCGGCTGCCGAACCGAGCTTCTTCAATCTGCAGATATGTCTCTAGAAACTCGATCTCTTCGTGCAGCGGAATGAGGGGGCGCGCGGAGTTGGCCAGTACATGGCGGAAGACTCTGGCGAGCCGCAGCGTCATGGTCTCGGCTTGCTCGGGATTGGTCACCACGAGATTTGCAATGCTGTTGAGCGAATTGAAGAGGAAATGCGGGTTGACCTGAGCGCGCAGTGCGCACAGCTCCGCCTCGGTCACCTGCTGCAGCAGCACTGCTTCACGGCTCTGCGCCACGATCAGCCGCTCTTCCATGTGCAGTGCGTCGAGCCGATGACCGAACTGCGCCGCCACGCTGCGCAAATAATTCACTTCGTGCGTCACCAGGCCGCGCCGCGCAGGACCGGGCGAGATGGCGAGCATGTGGGTGACCCGGCCCTCCGATCGAACCGGAACGAGCAGTTCGACTTCGTCTTGAGTGTGTCCCGCGTGGTACCGGTGCTGGCAATTGAGTTCTAAGAGTTCGCCGTCGTTCACCGCGTTCAACCAATCCGGCTCGGGCCCATACGAGTGCGGCGAATTCGATGTGAGCAGGCTCGTCTTGGACAATTTCTCGAGCGTAACCAGCTGGGCAGCTCTCAGCTCCAGCGATTGACGTGCAGTTGTCTCCACGGCGTAGACGATCTCTGTCTCGGACCGAAGGCACGTCAGTTCTTCCGACAACTTTCGCAGCAGAGTGCGGTAGTCCGGCGCACGGAAGATCCAACGGTTCACGAATTCGCCGATACGACGGTCAACGAACGTGAACAGGACCAGCATGGGAACCGCCGTCAGGGTCTCGACGCATGCCCGGGCAGCCCCCGGATATGCCACGCGACCCTCGAACCGGAAGAACGAGAGGGTGTAGTAGGACAGAGTGAAGGCCACGGCCGTGAGCGCCGCCAACACGACCTTGAGGCAATGACGGATAAACAAATCGGAAAACCGGAAGCGGGCGAACAAGAAGAACGCGCCTAGAACGACGAGGAGTGTGATCTGTTCGCTGACGACGCGGAGCAGGTCGTCAGCAACGCGGTCGAACGGCAACAACTGCGTGATGAGAACTGCCGTCATGGCGCCGAAGGTGCCTACCAGCATCGCCAAAACAGGAAGCCTCATCGCCCGCGATGCGAGCCGTTCCCTGAACAGGGCGATACCCAGCGTGAGCAGAATGGCTCCGTTGTATGGGGTCGATAGCTTGAGGAAGAGCAGTGACGAGTGCTCACCGGTTAAGACGCCGTGCCAGAGCGGTATGACGATCAGTGTACAGGTGGTCACCGCCAGTGCCTGCAGCGACCGGCAGCCAATTCTTTGCCAACGCAGGGTAGCGAGCGGACTCCACAGGCTTAACACGGTGATGGGCCATGCCGCGACTGCAGTGTACTGACAGGCCCAGATGATGAGGGCCGCTGGTCCCTGTTCAGGCGCGCCGCATGTGAGGGCGACGGAGTGCGCGAGACCGCCCAGATTCCATATTAGGCAGCAAGTCACGAACAGGAAATTGGCTGCGCTGGCGCCCGGCAGTTTGGCCGCGCGCACAGTGAGAACCAGAAGAAGAATGCTGATCGCCGTCCCAGTCGCGAACCCTATGAGGCTGGCGGCGAGATATAGGTTAATCGTGATCGCGCTCGGAAACATTGAGACAGAGAACATAAATCGCGCGGCCCCCTGAACTCGAGAAAAGCGGCGCCCGTGAAAATCGGGACCCTAGCGAGACGCGGCGCTCGCGTGCATCAATAATACCGTCAACTCTCGGTTTTAACCGCAGAACCAGGCAGACGCGGAAATCCGCTGCTCGGCGAGGATTCCTGCGCCGCGATTGCGGCTTAAGACACAAACAGACAGCCGAACCGGTTCGCGAAGGTCCGTCGAAGGCAAGGAACGAGTCTCGGCGCCACGACACTCGCTCGATCTCCGCGCTTCGCGTTCAATGCCGCTACTGCGCGTCGGCGCGATTCCGGTTGCTCTTCTTCGGTGATCGGCAGCACACTCGCTCAGATGAAAAGGAGAATGCATGAGACACGGACTCGCACTCGTCGCCCAGACATCGTGGGCGGCCGTCCATGGGCTCGCATCTCTGCAAATCGCGCACGGCTGCCAAGCCTGCCTTAGGTGGGCGTCGCTCAGCCGACGCTCGGAGACCAGGCCCCTTGCGCCTGCGAGATTCCGTAGGCCGCTTCGTTCTCGCAAAGTTGCGTTTAAGACACTTTGGCTTTCAAATTGCCCTTTCATATAGACCTACCGTAACCCGGAGCCCGACCATGACCATCCTGCTGCAGAACTTGAGATTCACCCTACGCCAACTGCGCAAGTCTCCCGGTTTCACCATCACTGCCGTTTTGACACTGACGCTGGCCATCGGCGCCAACGCAGTCGTCTTCGGCGTATTGAATGCGCTCATCCTGCGTCCGCTGAATGTGCCTCAGGCAGAGAGCCTTTTCGTCATCCAACATGGGACCGAGACCGCGTCCCACTCCTATCCCGATTATCTCGATCTTCGCCAGCGCAATCGCAGCTTCGACGATGTGGCCGTTTTTGCTATCTCTCAGTCAGGGCTGGATACGGGCAAAGATCCATCCAATGTCTGGGAATACGAAACCACCGGAAACTACTTCGACGTATTGCGCATTCAGCCTTATCTTGGTCGTTTCTTCCACGCTTCCGATGAGCACGGCCCAAACAGCGCGCCGTATGTCGTACTCTCCTACGCATATTGGCACACCCATTTTCAGGACGATCGCACCGTGGTGGGCCGCGTTGTTCGGCTCAACAGGCATCCATTCGCCATCCTTGGCGTGGCGCCTCCAGGGTTTCAGGGGACCATCTTGTTTTTCGCTTCGGATGTCTTCGTGCCCATCGTGAACCATGAGCAGTTATCCGGCGACAATAAGTGGTTCAGCGTGCGCGGGACCCATTGGTTGTTTGAGATGGTGGGACGCCTGAAGCCGGGAGTCACTCCGGCGCAGGCCACTGCCGATCTGAACTCCGTGGATTCGTATCTGAAAAAAAGCTATCCCAAAGAAGAAGGTAATGAGTCTTATACGTTGTCGCGGCCTGGTCTTCATGGCGACTATTTGAACGGGCCCACGCGGGCCTTTCTCACCGGGTTGATGCTTCTTTCGGGTTTGATACTGTTGGCGGCCTGTGCCAACCTGGGCAGCCTGTTTGCGGCGCGCGCCGCGGACCGTTCTCGCGAAGTGGCCTTGCGCCTGGCTCTTGGTTCAAGCCGCAATCGCATCTTGCGCCAACTGTTCACCGAATCCGTGCTGCTTTCGCTCGCTGGAGGTGTGGCGGGACTCGTGGCGAGCATTCTGCTCTTGCGCCGCTTAAGCGCGTGGCAGCCATTTCCGCGATACCCCCTCCATGTGCCGGTAAGTCCCGATACTAACGTTTATTTGGTAGCTTTGGTCCTGGCGTTGGTGAGCGGAGTTCTATTTGGAATTGTTCCGGTGCGCCAGATTCTCCGGGCCAATCCGTATGAGATTGTCAAAGCGGGATCGACAGGCGCGTTCGGGCGTCGAATTAGCGTGCGAGACGTATTGCTTGTTGTCCAAATTGCGATCTGTGCGGTGCTGGTGACTTCGTCGATGGTTGCTGTGCGTGGACTCATGCGCTCCATGCACAGCAACTTCGGTTTTGAACCGCGGAACGCGATGCTGGTAGATATCGATCTGACGACAGCAGGCTACACCGGCGAAAGAGTACCCGCAATGCAACGGCGCATGATCGATGACCTACAAGCGATTCCTGGCGTGGATTCCGTAGGATCGGTAAATTATCCGCCGTTAGAACCTCCCGGTACTTGGCAAGAGCTTGTCTATACCGACACAACCGAGAATCTGACCCCATCGAATGCCGCGGCCGAGCCTAATTTGTTCAACATAACTCCAGACTACTTCCGCGCATCCGGGACATCTTTATTGGCGGGCAGAGCCTTTACATGGCACGACGACACAAACGCCCCGCGCGTAGCGGTGGTGAACCGGGAGTTCGCAAGCAAGATACTGGGCTCCGTACCGGACGCAGTCGGCCGGCATTTCAAGCTGCGGGATGGCACGCGTGTGCGGGTGGTTGGTCTGGTCGAAGACGGAAAATACGGGAACCTCACCGAAGGCCAGCGGCCCGCGATGTTCTTCCCCCTCCTACAGTCGCCGGCTAGTTGGACATGGCTGGTGGTGCGCTCGAGTCGCGACCCGCAGGAGCTTGCCGCGGCCATGAGAAGTGTGCTCCGGGACATCGATCCTGCGATGGTTCTGGCGATTCGCCCGTGGAGCACAGAACTGGGCGGAGCCTTGTTCCCCTCGCGCATGGCGACAATATCGCTGGGTGTGCTGGGCATGATGGGCGCCATGCTATCGATCACCGGCATCTTCGGCATGGCCGCTTACTCGGTGAGCAAGCGGCTGCGCGAATTGGGACTCCGCATGGCCCTGGGAGCAAACAAGAAGAAAGTGCTGCAGGCCGCGCTGGGACGCGCGTTCAAACTGTTGGCGATTGGTTCGGGGGTTGGATTGGTCCTGGGTCTGCTTGCGACGAAGGTGCTGGCCTTCATTGTGTACCAGGCGACGCCGCGCGATCCGTTTGTGGTGGCGGGCGTGGTGTTCGCCATGCTGCTGCTGGGACTGCTGGCGACGTGGATTCCGGCTCAGCGCGCGCTATCCGTCAATCCCCTGGTCCTGCTGCGCGAGGAGTGAGGCAGCTGGGCGCAAATCAGTCACAACATCAAATTCACTTTGAGGTCCCACAGTGAAGAGACGATCCAAGATCCTAATCGGCACGGCAATTGTCTTTGTCGCCTTACTCGTCGCACTGTTCCTCGCAAGAAAACAGTTTGTCGGTGGTCCCGGCAGCCCCACCGTAGAAGGCTCACGTGAGGTAACAGATGGTGGTATAAAAATTCCCGGTTGGAACGGAAGAGTCGACGCTGCTGAAGAGAAGGCGGGCATGACCCTCGATGCGGCTCGGCTTATCGAGGAGGAACAGGCCCTTCACGTCACAACCGGTCCCGCAGTCAGTTACTGGAAGACAGATGCGATGGCGTCAGGGGACTTCACGGTCAAAGCGACATTCACAGAACCTAAATACATGAATCTCAACTCTCACCCCCATCCCTATGGACTGTTTATCGGAGGGAACGACATGGGTACTCCTAGCCAGACCGAACTCTACTGCGCTGCATCTGGAAACGGAAAGTATATCGTGCGCGGATTTGGACCGGAGTCGTTCAGGATGACCGGACTGCTGGGTGAGAGCAACGCCGCGATTCATAAAGCAGCCGGGCGCGGCCAACCGGTGACTCAGAACATCTCGCTCTCGGTAAGAGGGGATAAGGTGGTGTGCTCCATCAATGGCTCGGATGTTGCAAGCTACGACAAAACTGCTCTCACAGGCTCCGGCAAGCTGAAATCGACAGATGGCTATTATGGCCTCCGCTTCGCGCATAACACAGACGTGTTCGTTAGTGATTTGGGCACGTCAACGAAGTGAACGCCGTAAGGAACCAAGGGAACGCGCGGTGTGACCGCCAGGTCCACAAAATAAGGAGAGCATCTTGGCCGCAAGAATTCTAATGGCTCTTAGTGCGAGCATTGTCCTTACGCTTGGAGTCCTCCACCTTGACTCCACGTTCAGGGGCCCAAGCCTCACGCCCCGTGACCCTGCACTGCAATTCAGCATGAGCAAGAGTTCACCTATGGTGACGAACGAGACAACCATGTGGCGGTGTTGGATGGGCTTCAATGCCAGCCACAGTATGGGGCTCATCCTGTTCGGCCTAATCTACGGATACCTCGCATTAGCTCACGGCCAACTCCTCTTTCGGTCACCGTTCCTGCTCGTTGTCGGGCTGGCAATGCTTTGTGGTTTGGTTGTGCTCTGCAAGGTTTATTTTTTAGTTGGCCTCTCAAAGGCATCAGCATTTCATTGGCCTGCTATGTGGCCAGCATTGCCCTGTCGCGTGTGTTACTGTCGCTCCGGACAACTTGATGCCGCCGGTGTCGCAAGAAAAAGGATTCATCCAGCATCATTCGCGCACGTGACGCTTGGCGCTCTTTAAAAACTTATAATCGACGAGCGTAAGAGTAGATAAGCTATTGCTGACGAAATCTAGTGTTGGACTAGCGCGGGCGCTGAAGAGAGTGTTTG
>Ga0302219_10001279_pt1 | contig 10515 bp, 7 predicted proteins | sample II_Palsa_E1_2_FD_194569 | JGI IMG/M metagenome (GOLD analysis project Ga0302219, IMG submission 194569) | Peat permafrost microbial communities from Stordalen Mire near Abisko, Sweden - II_Palsa_E1_2 | ecosystem: Environmental > Terrestrial > Soil > Palsa > Peat permafrost | place: Sweden...
TTCGGCGCCGTACTCGAGGGCCTTGCGGGGAATCTCGTCGTAGTCGGCTTCGTCGGGCTGGCCGAGGTTGGCGGTGTAGGCGTAGGGGAGCGCGCCCTTCTGTTTCATCCAGTGAAGCGCAGCGCTGGTGTCGAGCCCGCCGGAGAAGGCTATGCCGACTTTTTGGCCGAGGGGCAGGGATTCGAGAATTACGGACATAAAGACCAGGACCTCAGTAGTTAGGCGATACCGTTTTGGATTGTCTCGTCAGAAGTCGCCTTAGGATCGAAGACGATGAATCGTGGTGTCCCGCAATCGGCCACCTTTGTTGCTACATAGCCTTTGCAGGTGTCGCAGAGTAGATTCGGCCCGTCGCTGCCGGAGGGGCCGCAGCAGCCGGTGAGTAAGTTTGTGTCTTTGGTGAGCGACATGTTGACGCTAGCTTCCAAGTTAGTGATGTAAGCACCTGCGTGAGTGTTGAAGTAGGAGCCGTCTTCCTGACTGATAGTCCCATCCGGAAGGTAAGGTACTTCGGCTTCCTCGATGCGAAGAGAGTAATCGACTTGCTCAAGTTGCTTTGTCAGGGGACTTGAACAAGTGAGACAACGTATGTAGAGAAGTCTAGGCATTGTGGGTCTAGCTGCGTTTGCGGGGTTGGATTCCGCGGCTGCGGCTGTTGGAGATGCGCTTGGCTCCGCCTAGGAGCATGAGCAGGAGGGCCTTCTGGGCGTGCATGCGGTTTTCGGCCTGGTCGAAGACTACGGATTGAGGGCCGTCTAGCACTGCGTCCGTTACTTCGGCGTTGCGATGCGCGGGGAGGCAGTGCATGAAGACGGCGTCGGGTTGAGCGTGGGCCATGAGCGCTTCGTTGACCTGGTAGGGCTTGAAGATGGGCGCGCGCTTGGTGGCTTCGTGCTCGAAGCCCATGCTGGTGCAGACGTCGGTGTAGACAGCGTCGGCGCCGGTGACGGCCTTGATGGGGTCGTTCAATAGAGTGAGGCTGCCGCCGGTTTGTTCGGCGATCTCGATGGCCTTGTGGATGATCTCCAGCTTCGGCGCGAACCCCTTCGGCGAGGCCACGCTGCAGTGGACTCCGAGCTGCGCGGCGGTGAGCATGAGGGAGTGGCAGACGTTGTTGCCGTCGCCGACGTAGGCGAAGTGAAGACCTTGCGCAGAGCCGAAGCGCTCTTCGAGGGTGAAGAAGTCGGCGATGGCCTGGCAGGGGTGCTCAAGATCTGAGAGGGCGTTGATGACGGGGATCTTGGAGCAGGCAGCCATCTCGGTGATGGTCTCGTGCGAGTAGGTGCGGAGGATCATGATGCTCATCCAGCGCTCGAGGTTGCGGGCCATGTCGGAGAGCGATTCGCGTTCGCCTAGGGGGGATTGGGTCTGGTCGACGAAGATGGCGTTGCCGCCGAGGGTGTTGATGGCGGTCTCGAAGGTGAGGCGCGTACGCAGGGAGGCCTTCTCGAAGAACATGACCATCTGGCGGGCGTCGAGCGCGTGGCGGAAGTCTTCGGGGTTAGTTTTGACGGCGTGCGAGAGCTCCATGATGGCGGCCATCTCCTGCACGGTGAGGTCGGCGATGGAGCAGAGGTCTCGTCCGTTGAGGCGTTTGGAGGCTTCGCTGAATGCGGTGTCGGATTGAATGCCAAGTGTTGCTGCCGGCTTGCTCTGCGATATCTCTTCGCTGGCAGAGTCTGTGGCCTTTGTGCTCATCATTACTGTCTTGCTACCCATGGGATTTTTCTCCTGCCGACGCTGCGCCGACGTATGCTGCTGCACTTTGTTTCAAGATTTCGTCGAGTGCGGCAATGGCGGTCTCAACGTGTTTGCGTTCGAGGATGAAGGGAGGAAGAAAACGAAGAACCGTCTCGCTGGTTCGATTGAGGATGATGCGCCGTTCCATCAACTGGGTTGCGACTTGAGTCGCTAACTCCGCGGAGTTGAGTTCGAGGCCCAGCATCAGGCCGAGTCCTCGGACATCGACGATGCAGTCGTGGCGCGTGGCGAGCTTCGATAGCTCCGCGTGAAAGAAGTCTCCTACTGCTTGAATATGTTCGAGGATCTTCTCGCGCTTGATGGTGTCGATGACGGCGATGGCAACTGCGCAGGCCAGCGGGCCGCCGCCGAAGGTGGTGCCATGCATGCCAGGGGTGAAGGCGAGGCCAGCATCGTTGGTGCAGAGCATGGCGCCCATGGGGATGCCGTTCGCAATGGGCTTAGCCAGCGTTGTGATATCGGGCAGGATGCCGTAGTGCTGGTAGGCAAACCATCTTCCGGTGCGGCCCAGGCCGCTTTGGATCTCGTCGGCGAGGAGGAGGGCGCCAGTGGAGTTGCAGAGTTCGCGTGCGGCGGCCAGGAATTGCTGCGAGACAGGGTGGATGCCGCCTTCGCCTTGCACCGTCTCGATGCAGATAGCGCAGACGTCTTGTGAGAACTTTGCGCGCAGGTCGTCTACATCGTTGAAGCGGACGAACTCTACGTTGGGCATGACAGGGGCGAAGGGCTCGCGATATTTTTCCTTGTGCGTGGTCGCGACTGAGCCCATGGTGCGGCCGTGGAAGCTGTGTTCGAGTGCAAGGAACTTTGTACCTATGGAGCGGCCCTCCGCGCGCAGACGGCCGGCATGAGCACGAGCGAGCTTCAGCGCGGCCTCCCATGCTTCGGTGCCGCTGTTGGTAAAGAAGACGCGATCGAGGCCGCTGATCTCAGTGAGGCGTAGCGCCAGCTCCACAGTGCCCTCGTGATAGAAGAGGTTTGAGGTGTGGATGAGGCGCTTGCTCTGAGCATCGATCGCTGCTTCGACCGCAGGGTGCGCGTAGCCGAGTGCGGAGACGCCGATGCCGCTGAGCAGATCGAGGTAGTCGTTGCCATCCGCATCGCGCAGATAGACGCCTTCTCCACTGACAAAGAGATAGGGGTTACGTTGATAAGTGTTGAGCAGCAGCTTGCTCTCTGCTGTCTGAATGGATTGCAGATTCATGCGACCATGACCTCCGTTCCGTCGTTGACTCGGGTGGAGCAGAGGTCAGGCAATAGCCATGCCACCTCCGCAGGAAGAATGCGCACACGCTTGACGCCGTGTGTGAGGGCGTCGCGGCAGGCGTTGAGCTTTGGCAACATGCCGCCGGAGACGACCTGCTGCTGCTCCAATGCAGGGATCTGGGCGAGCGTGAGCCAGCGCATGACGTTGCCGTCTGCACCTTTGACTCCGGGTACATCCGTAAGGAAGACCAAGGTGTCCGCTTTGGTGCAGATGGCGCAGGCGGCGGCCATCTCGTCGGCGTTGATGTTGTAGTATTCGCCGTCGAAGCCGAGGGCGATGGAGGAGATTACGGGAACTGCTCCCATGGTCCAGATGGCTTCGAGCCAGCGTGGGTCTGTTGCGGCGATCTCACCAACGAAGCCGAGGTCAGGGGTCGTCTTTTTTTTGCGAGCGCGAAAGACGTGGCCGTCTCCGCCGGAGAGACCGACCGCTGCCTGTCCGTGCGATCCGATGGCCGCGACGAGCGACTTGTTGACGCGGCCGGCGAGGACCATCAGAGCGGCATCGCGGGTCTCTGCGTCGGTGACACGGAGGCCGGAGATGAACTCGCTTTGCTTACCCATTTGGGCGAGTGTGCGGGTCAACTGTATGCCGCCGCCATGAACGACCGCGACTTGATTTCCGTCGGCGACGAGATCGGCGATGGCTTTACCGCAGATGTGGAGCACCTTTTTGTCTTCAAGGGCTACACCGCCTAATTTGACGACAAATCTCACAGCAGGCCCTCCTCTTCACTCCATCCGCACATCAGGTTCAGGTTTTGCACGGCCTGGCTGGCCGCGCCCTTCAGAAGATTGTCGAGGCACGAGACCATGATGAGCCGTCTGCCGTCTGCGGCGAGTACAAAGCCAAGGTCGCAGAAGCTGGTTCGGACGACATGCTGAATCTCCGGCAGCTGCGGCGAGGGGCGGAGGCGAACCAGCGGGCTGCTCCGATAAAAATCCTGCAGGACTGAGCTGACTTCAGATGGCTGCGTTGATTGTTTCAGCCGAAGATAAATGGTAGATAAAATTCCGCGCGGGATGGGCAGCAGGTGCGGTGTGAACTGGATCTGGCCTTCGTTCACGTGAAGTTGCTCGAGCAGTTCGCCTGTGTGACGATGCCCAAAGACGGCGTAGGCCGAGAGATTATCTGCGGCGTACATGAAGTGTGTCTTCGCCGTCGCTGCTTTTCCGGCGCCGCTGACTCCCGATTTTGCGTCGCAGATGATGCCGTGGTCGAGATCGACGAGCCCAGCCTGAAGCAATGGCGCGAGCGCGAGAATGATTGAGGTCGCGTAGCAGCCGGGATTGGCAACCAGACGCGCATCTTTGATCTTGTCTCGATGCAGCTCCGGGCAGCCGTAGACTGCTTCGGCTTGCAGGGCTGCGGCTAGAGCCGGGTCTGCGTCTCTCAAGCGATAGACGTCGCGGTTGCTCGCTTGCTGCAGTCGCCATGCGCCGCTTAGATCGATTACCTTGATGTCACGCTCGATGGCTTCGGGGACCCACTCGCGAGACTGCTCATGCGGAGTTGCGAGGAAGAGAACCTGGATTCCAGCGTCGGAGATTCTGTCCCAATGGAAGGGATGGATGGGGGTTGAACGAACCCCAGCTTTTGTCAGGTGAGGGTGCAGGTCCTCAAGAGAGATGGCTGCATTGTTCTCTCCTTCGCCGGCGCGTCCCAGGAAGGTGTGCGCGGCTTCGTGCAGCCGGGGGTGGTGCAGCAGAAGACGCGCCAGCTCGGCGCCTGCATAGCCGCTGACGCCTGCGACGGCGATGCGTGGAGCTTGTGAAGAGCCGCCACTCCGCTGCGGAGCGATGGCGTCCAGGGGACTCGCTGTGGCCGAGTTAGCCAAGATATCCTTCAATTCGCTCCTTCAGTACGTGCGCCTGTTTGTCGTTGGCGCAGATGATCAACACGGTGTCGTCGCCTGCGATGGTGCCGACGACCTCGGGCCAGTCCTCGTAGTCGATGCCGGCCGCGATAGGTTGCGCGCCTCCGGTTCTGGTGATGAAGACGAGGAGATTGAGCGCTTGCCGAACCTCTAGTCCAAAGCCCTCCAAAACTTCGCGGATTCCTGGTAGAGTGTCCTCGTCGGTATCGACGCCGCCGGGCAGGGAGTAGCCTGCAGGTCCTTTGGACAGCCGCAGCTCGTGAATGTCACGGGACAGGGTTGCCTGGGTGACATGGAAGCCTCGGCCCGCAAGTTTTCTACGCAGATCGTCCTGATTGGTGACCGATGTCTTGACGAGCAGCTCTCGGATTGCAGTGTGGCGCTGTTGTTTCATAAAAGTGTTTTACCTGCCCGAAGACGTCTGTGTCCTTAGGGCGCGTGCCTTCGAATTTAGGGAAGAATTCATAATGTATAAATATACATTATTGTGTATATTTATACGTAGTCTATACAAGAACAACTGCAATTTTATAAAAGGAAGGTATGTCGGCGCTCTGCTTGCAATTCGCCCGACGTATAGTGAAGCATGGAACTGTCTCCCGCCTGCATCATGAACCCGGCGTCCGCGCTCTCGGGTGAGCCTTTGAGCATTCGGACGTCCCTGGTCGATGAGCGTTTCGATCACGATTCGTGTGGCGTTGGGTTTGTCGCTTCGGTGGATGCGGTGCCTTCGCATGAGATTCTCGAGCAGGCCTTGACTGCGCTTGGACGGTTGGCTCATCGTGGCGCAACGGCTGCCGATGGGAAGAGCAGCGACGGTGTTGGAATCATGACAGCGGTTCCGCGTGCCTTGCTGGTGCAGGCTGCCAATCTGTCGATCGAAGAGAAGCAGGTGCTGGGTGTCGGGATGTTGCTGCTCCCGGTTGGTGAGACCCGCGCTGAAGGGCTGTTGGAACGGTGTCTGCTGTCGCATGATTTTACAGTGCTGGGTTGGCGCGACGTTCCAGTGCGTACGGAGTTTCTTGGAGAGATGGCGCTTGGCACAATGCCGATCATACGGCAGGTGCTGGTTGTGGATGCGTCGCATGCGGAGCCGGAGACGATGGAGCGCAGACTCTACCTGGCACGGAAGCAGTTTGAACGCGCTCATGAGCAGGGAGATGTGACTGGAAACATCAGTTCGCTGTCCTCGCAGACGATCGTCTACAAGGCGATGTGTACAGGGAATCTTCTGGCCGACTTCTATCCGGACCTGGCATCGGAGCAGTACGTCACGCCGTTCGCAATCTTTCATCAGAGATACGCAACGAACACACTGCCGACATGGCATCGTGCGCAGCCGCTGCGGACGCTGGGGCATAACGGCGAGATCAACACAGTGTGGGGCAATCGGGCTCGCATGGCGGCGCGAGATTCGACGTTGCCGGTGGAGTGCAAGCCGGTTTTGACAAAGGGCGGTACGGATTCGACGAGTCTCGACGAAGCGGTGGAGTTGCTGTCGCAGAATGGCAGGACGTTGCCGGAGGCGATACGAATGCTGCTTCCTCCTGCTGCCGAGGGGCATCCGTCATCTTCTTTTCTGCGCTACCACACCGACTGCGCGGAGCCATGGGATGGGCCTGCGGCTCTGGCGTTCAGCGATGGCCGGATTGTGGGTGCGGCGCTGGATCGTAATGGGCTCCGGCCTTGTCGATTTGCTGTCACGAGAGCAGGGCTGGTGGTTGCGGGGTCGGAGGCTGGGTTAGTCGATCTTGACCCGGAGGAGGTGACCCATAGCGGGCGGCTGGGGCCGGGACAGATGCTGGTCGTCGATCTGGAAGAGCACAAGATCTATGAGGATGAGGCGCTGCTGGAGCTGTTCGATAAGGGTGCTATCTACGCGAAGCTCGTGGAAGATACTCTGCTGGAGCCAGCTGCGATTCAGCCCGTTGAAGCGGCTTCGCTAACCGCCGTTCAAAGAGGCTTCGGATACACGCGGGAAGATGTGAAGATGATTCTGCAGCCGATGGCTGTGGATGGCAAGGACGCGGTGTGGTCGATGGGTGACGATACTCCGCTGGCATTTCTTGCGCGTTCTCCGCGGCCTGTGTACGCCTATTTTCGACAGCGGTTCGCTCAAGTGACCAATCCGGCGATTGATCCTTTGCGTGAGGCGTGCGTTGTCTCTCTGCATACGCGGCTTGGTCCGTGGTCGCACATGCTGGATAAAAATGCGCCGCTGCCTGGGCTCTCGCTGCCTTCGCCGTTTCTCTCGCTGGGGCAGGTTGAGGCACTGCGGAAGGGCGAGTATCCGCATCATGACGAGTTGAACTTTGCCGAGTTGCCCTGTGTGTTTGGGTTGGAGACCTCGTTACTGCAGGCGTTGGATGAGCTGTGCATGCAGGCCATCAAGCTGGTGCGTAACGGGGCTCGTATTTTGTTGATCTCGGATCGGTCTGCGAGTGCGGTTCGACTGCCGATTCCGATGGCGATGGCGACCGGTGCGGTGCATCAGGCGTTGGTCGCGGCTGGGCTGCGCACGCTGGCAGGGCTTGCGGTGGAGGCAGGGGATTGCCGCGATATTCATCACGCTGCGGTGCTGATCGGGTACGGTGGCGGGGCGGTGTGCCCGTGGTTGGCGCTGGAGACGGGAAGAGCCTTGGCGCCTTCAGGCACGGAGCCGGAAGCGGCAGAGCGCAAGATGCTGAAGTCGCTCGACGCGGGGTTGGCGAAGGTGATGTCGAAGATGGGGATCTCGGTCGTCGACAGCTACCGCAGTGCGCACCTGTTCGACATTCTGGGGCTACATTCCAGCGTGGTGTCGCGCTGTTTTGTTGATACGCCTGCACCGCTCTCTGGAGTTGGATTCGCTGAGGTAGAGCGACAGATTCGTCAGACCTGGCAGCCTGTCGATGCAGCGGCTGCAGTCTCTGCCGAGTTGCCTGACTACGGTTGGGTGCGGTTCCGCAAGGCTGACGTCTCGGAGCCACATGCGTGGCAGCCGCCTACGGTGAAGGCGCTGCAGTCTGTGGTGGGGAGTGCACGGAATGTTCCGCAGCCGACCGATCCTGTTGGTGCCTTCGCAATCTACACGCATGACGTGATTGCGCGAGATCCCGCGGTGCTTCGCGATCTGCTGGAGATTCGTCCTGCTGGGCCGGAGCTTACTGTGGCAGACGTGGAGACAACTGCTGATCTTTGCAAGCGGTTTGTCGCCAGTGCCATGTCACTAGGTTCGCTGAGCCCGGAGGCGCACCAGACTATTACGGCGGCGATGAATATGCTGGGAGGCCGCTCGAACACGGGTGAAGGTGGCGAGGATTCGGCGGTGTATCGGATGCAGCCCGTTGGTCCGGGGTCGACTGATTCAGGCGAGGGGAGAAGTTTGCAGGCGCGTCTGGGCGGTGGAACTGCGATTGCAGAGGCAGCGGTTGAGGCTCCAGCGGTGCATGTTTCGTTGAATAACAAAATTAAGCAGGTTGCGTCTGGCCGGTTTGGCGTGACGGCGGAGTACCTTGCTCATGCGGAAGAGATTGAGATTAAAGTGGCTCAGGGGGCGAAGCCAGGAGAGGGCGGACAACTGCCGGGGCATAAGGTGAGCGGGTTGATCGCCCGGCTGCGTCACGCTCAGCCGGGCGTTTCACTGATCTCGCCTCCGCCGCATCACGATATTTATTCCATCGAGGATCTGGCGCAGCTTATCTACGATTTGAAGCGAGTCAATCCACGGGCTGCGGTTGGGGTGAAGCTGGTCTCGGGCTGCGGTGTGGGGACGGTTGCGGCAGGTGTCGCGAAGGCGTATGCGGACTTTATTGTGATTGCCGGCAATACCGGAGGGACGGGTGCGGCGGCGTTGTCGAGCATCAAGTATGCCGGGAATCCGTGGGAGCTTGGACTGGCTGAGGCGCAGCAGGTGCTGATGCAGAACGGCATGCGAAGCCGCGTTCGGCTGCGTACCGATGGCGGACTGGCTACGGCGCGGGATATTTTGATTGCCGCGTTGCTGGGGGCGGATGAGTATGCGTTTGGCACTGCGGTTCTGGTGGTGCTGGGGTGCGATATGGCGCGGCAGTGTCATTTGAATACATGTCCGACGGGCATTGCGACGCAGAAGCCGGAGCTGCGGGCAAAGTTTCGTGGCAAGCCGGAGCATGTGGTTAGGTTCTTCGAACAGCTTTCGGGCGATCTGCGGCACCTGCTGGCACGGTATGGTCTGCCGTCGATTGAGGCGGCGGTGGGACGGTCGGATCTGCTGGAGCAGGTTCGGTTTGATGGGAATCTCGACCTGCAGCCGATGCTGGAGCGGGTTTCGGATGGGCCGGGGCGGTGGATGGGTGCTCGGAACAATCAGCCGGTGGTGGTGCCTCCGTTGGATGAGGCCTGGGTTGCTCCGGCGCTTGAGGCTATGGAAGAGGGCAAGGCCTACGTAGTTGATTCGGTGATCGCCAATGCAGATCGTTCGGTTGGGTCGCGGCTCGCGGGCGAGATTGCGTTGCGGCGGGCACAGCGGGATCTTCCGGCGGATGTGACTTTTAATCTTTGCGGGACGGCGGGACAATCCTTTGGGGCCTTCACTGTCGAAGGGATGAAGCTGGTGCTGACCGGACAAGCGAACGACTTTGTTGGCAAGGGTTTATCGGGTGGCGAGTTGGTGATTCGGGCGCGTGGTCTGGCGGCGAAGGATAGCGGGCAGCATGTGATTCTGGGCAATGTTGCGCTGTATGGTGCGACGGCTGGAAGGTTGTTCGCTGCGGGTCGTGCCGGAGAGCGGTTCGCAGTGCGCAACTCGGGCGCAACTGCTGTTGTAGAAGGGGTTGGAGATCACGGCTGTGAGTACATGACAGGCGGCGAGGTTGCCGTTCTGGGGCGGGTTGGAATGAACTTTGGAGCCGGGATGACGGGTGGGTTGGCGTGGATCTACGACGCCGACGGAAGCTTCGTGTCTGAGAAGAGGTATCATCCGGAGTTTATTACGGCGGAAGGGTTTAGCTCTGTCGACTTTGAAGCGCAGGCGAGCCTTAAAGCACTGATTGAAACTCATGTGGAGCGCTCGGGAAGTGGGTTGGCTCAGACGATGCTTGCGAACTGGCCGATGCAGGCAAAGGCATTTGTTCGACTGACACCGGTGCCGCAGGCATAATCCGCGGAGTTTTGGGTGGTTGGAACGTGGTGGTTTGTTGGCCACTCGCTGGTGGGCTGCGTGGTAAACGTGGTGCGGATTTGTGGTCTATTTCTCCCGATGCGTAGGCGGTTCTGCACTGGGTCGAGTTGCTATCGGAGTTGATGGAAACGATGACCCTCTTTTTGAGCATGAATAAATATTCAGACCTTGGAACTGAATTGCAATTCATTCTTGGCAAAGCCTGTGCAATTCATTAGAGTGGCGGCACTGGAGATTTCCAGTGTGAGGCTTGGACTGAAGCGCAGAATCAAGACGATGAGGCCTGCCACAACGAAGACTATAGCCACCGGCCCGGGCAGCGAGAAGTATCAGCGCATTCTGGATGCAGCGGTGGAGGTGATCGCCGAACATGGATACTTCAGCTCGCCGGTGAGCGCGATCGCCAAGCGCGCAGGGGTGGCCGACGGCACGATCTATCTCTACTTCAAGAGCAAGGACGAGGTGCTGCGG
>Ga0302219_10001293_pt1 | contig 10457 bp, 9 predicted proteins | sample II_Palsa_E1_2_FD_194569 | JGI IMG/M metagenome (GOLD analysis project Ga0302219, IMG submission 194569) | Peat permafrost microbial communities from Stordalen Mire near Abisko, Sweden - II_Palsa_E1_2 | ecosystem: Environmental > Terrestrial > Soil > Palsa > Peat permafrost | place: Sweden...
GCCGCGTGCAAAGCCCGCAGCCAGCGAAGTGAAGCCGGCCAGAAACAAAACAATTCCCGCAGCTTCGGTGGGATTAGATCCCATGTTTATCGCGCCCCTTGCTTCTACGGCTATACGGGCCCCAGAGCTTCGAGGTGCATTTGGACACAAATTGCCCGGGAAAGCCCGAAGAGTCCGTAGCTTAGCGCATGACTCTACCGGGGCCGGAGCGCGAACACCAATGGATAATTAAGATACTTAAGATGCAAAATTTTCGATTGGCCTGATTGGAAGAACCGTTCATGATTACCTTCACAAAAGGCCGGCAGGCGGGCCACCGACGGCGGCTAGGGGACGTGCGCGCATACATGCAATATCAGGGGGCGTTCGGTGACGGTGAGGCGTGATTAAACTCGAAGCGATCATTCAGCCGTCGCGTTTTGAGTCCGTGAAGGATGCGCTGTGCGAAATCGGCATTGAAGGTATGACGGTAACGGAAGTGCGCGGACACGGAAGACAAAAAGGCCACACCGAAGTGTACCGGGGACGCGAGTACACCGTGGACTTGCTGCCGAAGATCAAGCTGGAACTCGTGCTGCCGGACAAGATGGTGGATAAGGCTGTGGACACTATCCTGAAAACCGCCAAGACAGGAAAGATTGGCGACGGTAAAATATTCCTTACGCGGGTCGATGACGCGATTCGCATTCGTAACGAAGAGCGCGGGGAGAATGCGCTCCAGTGAGTTTCGCCGCCCGCCCCGGTCCGGATCGCGCGAGCGATGCACATAACGATCCGAGGCCCCGCCCGTCCCGTGACATGCAAGGTTCCGTGACACCACTGTCTATATTGGGGCCGCAAGTCGAGGCCCAACGCCAGCGTATCCGCGAAGAGTTTGAGGCGGGAGCGAGCGCGCGCGAAACGCTCCAGGCTTTGTGCGCCATGGCGGATGGCAACCTTCAGCAGATATTTGCGCAATTGCTTAGCGGACGCGGCGTGGAATCGCAAGGGCTTTGTCTCCTCGCTTTAGGCGGTTACGGACGGCAACTGCTGTTCCCATACTCGGACCTGGATATTTTGTTTCTGTTCGGGAGTGACAAGGCGGAGCGAGACTTCCGTCCCCTGATTTCAGAATTTTCCAAGACTCTGTGGGACATGGGATTCCGCGTCAGCTCCGCGGGCCGCACGCTGGAGGAGTGTAAGCGCATCGAAGAAGACAACGCGGAGTTTCACCTGGCCTTGCTCGACCGGAGATTCCTAACGGGAGATCGCGAACTGTTCGAGCGCCTGGATAGCAAAGTGCTTCCGGGCCCGGAAAAACAGGCGCGACCATTTCTTTCGGCGGAATTGCGGAAACTGACGCGGGAACGGCTGACACGTTACGGAAACACGATTTTTCATTTGGAACCCAATGTGAAGGAGTCTCCCGGCGGCTTGCGGGACTATCAAGCCGCGACCTGGCTGCGGCGAGTCAGCGGCGAGAAGCAGGAATTCTGGAATAGTACGGCGGCGGAAGAAGAGATGGCCGCGGCGGCGGTGGACTTTCTCAGCGCGATACGGTGTTTCCTGCACTACAGCAACGAACGCAACGACAACACGCTGACTTACGAATTACAGGCGAAAGCAGCGGAGCGCGCACTGGGGCTGCCGGTCACGGCGGTGCTGGACGCGCAGCGCAGTCCCGCGGAATGGATGCGCGTTTATTTCCGCCAGGCGCGCACGCTGAATCGCCAGTTGCTGAGGTACATAGAACAGAAATCCGCGGGACAGCAATCCCTGCGGCAACGCATCTTCAATGCGACGCGGGTTCCCAAGATCGAAGCGGTCAATCGAACGCCTTTTGCCGTGCGTGACGGCCTGCTGGAAGTAATGGACCAGACGGCTTTGGCGGATCGTGCGCTGCTTTTTTCGCTATTTGCAACGGCGGCGAAAACGGGGGTGCCCCTGAGCCGCGAAGCGGAACGCACCATCGCCTACGTAATGTTGCACCCGGAGTTGCCGGTGCGCAACGCGGAAATCACCTGGCCGGCGTTTCAAGAAATCCTGGCCTCGGATTTTCCGGGAGTTGCACTGCGGCCCATGCAGCGGCTGGGCTTGCTGACCAAAATTCTACCGGAGTTCGCGGCCATCGATTCGCTGGTGGTGCGTGATTTTTATCATCGCTATACCGTCGACGAACACACGCTGCGCACCATTGAGCATTTGCAGGAGCTGGCTTCCCCGCCGGATTCGCGCGGCACGAATTTCTCAGTGCTTTGGAAGATGGTGGATCGGCGCGACCTGTTGATATTGAGCCTGCTGTTGCATGACGTCGGTAAGGGCATGGCCGCCGACAACCACGTATCGGGAAGCTTGACGGCGCTGGAGAGCGCGGCGGCGCGATTGCAGCTCTCGCCGGAGGAAAAAGGGGAAGTGCGTTTTCTGATCGAGCGACATCTGGATATGTCCGCGACGGTGCAGCGCCGGGACATCTTCGATCCGACCACGGTTTCGGGATTCGCGTCCGTGGTGCAAACACCGGAACGCCTGCAACGCCTCTGCCTGCTGACGTACGCGGATATCCGCGCTGTCAATCCGGAAGCGCTGACGCCTTGGAAAGCGGAGATGCTGTGGCAGCTTTTTGTATCCACGTCCAATCATTTCAGCCGCACACTGGATCGCGACCGTCTGCACGCACTCGACGAGGTGCCGGTGCTGCAGCAGGTGCGCAAACTCACCGGATCGGCAGGCACCGAGGATATTGAACGTTTTCTCGAAGGCTTCCCGCGCCGCTATCTGGCGGTGCACAGTGCGCCGGATATCGCGGCGCACTTTTCGCTGTACCAAAAACTGGGCGCGGATCCCGTGCAGATCGACCTGGTGGCCAAGCAGCGCGCTTATTCGTTGACCCTGCTTACCGCGGACCGGCCTGCGCTTTTCGCCACCATCGCGGGAGCACTGGCCGGATGGGGGATGAACATCATGCACGCGGATGCTTTTGCCAACGCCGCGGGAGTGGTGCTGGATACGTTCCACTTTACGGATTTGCACCGGACGCTGGAATTGAATCCGAGCGAAGTGGATCGCTTTTGCAAGAGCTTGGTGGACGTGATTCGCGGCAAAGCGCCGCTGGAAGTGCTACTAAAGAGCCGCGAAAGCGCCAGCCGTACGCGCGCGCCCAAAGTGGAAGTGCCGACGCGCATTACGTTTGACGACGCTTCTTCGATGCACAGCACGCTGCTCGAAATCGTCACACAGGATCATCCGGGGTTGCTGCATGAGATCGGCTCGGCGCTGGCGCGGCTGGACTGTAACATCGAAGTCGCGCTGGTGGATACCGAAGGCCAGAAGGCCATCGACGTGTTTTACCTGACGTCACAACACAAAAAACTCGGCTCCCAGAAGCAAGAGACCTTGCGAGAGTCGCTGCAGGGTGCTCTGAGCTAACATTCGGATCAGGATTAATTGTCGTAGTAACGACCGTTGACTTCTTCCCCGATAATGGCCACGTCGCACTTCGACGTATTCAGCGGATCGGACTTCCACGAAAAACCGAGGGAAGGCACGTCCACTTCCGCCTCCAATTGACAGGAAGCCCGAGTCCCGGTGAACCGGAAGCGTTTAGAGGAGTCGTCATACTTCACAGGCTCTCCGGTTGATTTCCAGACCATCTTGAAAGTCATTCGTGCGGGAGTGGCTATCGCGTCCAGCGCCGGCCAGCGCGGCTGATCGACGACCGCGACGTTCTGCAGCTCCAGCGTGAACGTGTTCCCGTCCGGACTGATCGTCAGGCCACGCTCTGGAACAGGAACGACCCAGTAAAATCCTGACGGCGCAATGGGCGGGTGAAAATCGTGGATCTGGTTGGCGGGGACCGCCGGCCCCCGGAACAACGTGAGTCATATGTGAGTGAAAGTACCTTGCTGTGCTGTTCGGGCGGCCCAATATTCTCCCTGCATCACCCCGTAGTCCGTTGTGGGGCTGCCAAACGCGATCCGATTTCCTTGGTTGTCGGAGCCCATGCCTGTGAAGGTGCTGCACCGCGCCACTCGTCCTTTGAAATGGTAGATATGCGAAGGTTCGAGGTTGGGGCCTGCCGGTTGATTGTGGCTGCCATTCTTATCCAACCAAGGAATCGGATAAGGATCGCTGCTCCCGTTCGCGGTTATGCGCTGTTGTTCGGGCAAGGCAAAATTCCGCGAGGGGATGGCAAGTGGCAGCAGGGCCGAGGCACTCGATTTCAGGATGTTTCTACGACTGTAGCGTGGTCGCGCCTGTATTAACGGATCCATGGATCTACCTCCTAGGAGCGAAATTGCATCCGAGCATAACAACCATTCGAGGGCGAAGCTACATGAACGGCTTCATCCGCACCCAATCGCGATCGCGCCCATGGGTCATCCAACGGAGAGGACCAAGGATCCGTTGCGCCAGAATCTCCGGTGGACGCGGTCTAACTTGCCCTCCCTATCCCCACGATTGAATCCGGCACGGGGCGTGGATGACTCGATGGGAACCGGGCAAAACCTTGTTTAAGCACTCTGTGGAAGGATTCCCTGTTTGCGCTCGTACGGTACGTACGCTGGCTCCCAAATATTTGCCTTGAGCTCACGCTCCAGTGCATCTTCGTTCGCAACCTGGGCTTGCCCGTCTTGAATCGCCTGTCTTCCGACGGCCCAGCCGATTTGTTGGCCAAGTTGTCGCGCTTCCGAAATGGGAGGAAGAAGGCTCGCATTCTTATCCTTCTGCGTGGGTAAGTGGCGCACCAATTCCTGAGCTGCCGCCTTGACCATCGCGTCGGTAACGCGCTTGGCTTTCGACGCCACGATTCCGAGAGCCAGCCCGGGGAATATATACGAGTTATTGGTCTGCGCGATGTGAATCTTCTTCCCGCCGAAATTCACCGGTTCGAATGCGGTGCCGGTGCCGATCAGCGCCCGGCCTTCCGTCCAATCCATTAGATCCTGAGGAGTCGCTTCGCTGCGGGAAGTTGGGTTCGAAAGTGGAAAAATGATGGGGCGAGCACTGTACTTCGCCATTTCACGCACGGCTTGTTCGGTGAAGGCTCCTGCCTGGCCGGACACTCCGATAAGCACCGAAGGCTTCGCTTGACGAACTACATCGAGCAGCGTGATCTCTCCGGTCGGCTGCCTCCAACCCTGGACTTCCTCTTCTTTGCGCGCGTAGACTCGCTGCTCCGGCCGCAAATTCTTCGTGTTCTCCGTGATGAGACCAAAACGGTCGATACCGTAGAATCGTTTACGAGCTTCCTCCTGCGAGAGGCCGTGGTCCTGCATGAACTGGGCCAGGAGGTTGGTGATGCCGATGCCCGCGCTTCCGAAGCCAACCACTGCAATCTTCTGCTGCTCGAGCGGAATGCCGGTCACGTTGATTGCAGAGATCAGCGTTGCGGTCGTCACCGCCGCGGTCCCTTGAATATCGTCATTGAATGTACAGAGTTGATCTCTGTAGCGGGCTAAAAAGCGAGCGGCATTCGAGCCGGCGAAGTCTTCCCATTGCAACAGAACGTGCGGCCAGCGCTTTTTCACGCTCTGCACAAATGCATCGACAAAGGCGTCGTAATCTTCGCCTCGGACCCGATGATGTCTCCATCCGAGATAGATGGGACTCCTTAACCGGTCCTCATTATCTGTTCCGACGTCCAGCAGAATCGGAAGGCAATGTTCTGGATGAATTCCACCGAGCGCAGTGTACAGGGCCATCTTGCCGATGGGGATGCCCATTCCTCCCGCGCCCTGATCACCGAGCCCAAGAATTCGTTCGCCATCGCTGAACACGATGCATTTCACGCCGTCGTAGCGACAATGGCTCAGTATCTGAGCGATGCGCTCCTTGTTCGGATAGCTGATGAACAATCCGCGCGGCTTTCTCCATATTTCACTGAAGCGTTGGCAACCCTCGCCGACGGTCGGGGTGTATACCAGGAGCAGCATCTGCTCAACATTGCGGAGCAAGAGCGCATAGAACAGCGTCTCGTTGGTATCCTGCAAATCACGGAGAAAGGCGTACTTATTAAAGGAAGTCGCCTGCTCCGCCAGTGCTTGCATCCGGCGCTCCACCTGCTCATCCAGATTTCCAATATGCGGGGGAAGCAAACCGTGCAGATCAAACATGTCGCGTTCGCGGTCGGAGAACGCAGTCCCTTTGTTGAGACGCGGAGAATTGATCAGATCATATCCGGAAAGAGAAACCTGCCAGCTCTCTCCGCTGGCTGTTGATCGCAGTGGCTCGGTCATTTGCGCTCTCTTCCAAGTTCAGCTGGCTTCGTCCGTGCTTATGGCTAGTCGGAACGGGAAGATCTTCAGGGATCAGACTATCCACAGTTGGACCACTGTTGCACCTTTGATGCGCAACGGGTCGGCGGAGGACCAATAATTTTGTCTTGACCTCCGTTTCACCCGTGTCGGCGCCCACAACTAGCGCTACTCGGCCCCTCAGCCGGTGCTGGAACGTGCCCTCAGAAAAGCCAGTACGATGAGCAGGTAAATAGTTTTCGCGCTGCAGCCGCGCGCACCGTCTGTAAGACGCAAATCGGGAAGAATTAAGAGCGGAAATTAGTTGGTGGACGTGACCGGGATCGAACCGGTGACCCCCTGCTTGCAAAGCAGGTGCTCTCCCAGCTGAGCTACACGCCCACAGACAACCATCTGATTTTAACGGATTTCCCTCTGGCATGCCTACCGCTTCCGTCTTTGGTGCGTTAGCAAATCGAACTACACGGCGACGCGCCGTGGCCGTCATCCTCCAACGGCGTACTGGAAATTTCTTCGATTACCGCGGATGCCGGGCGGGGAACTTCTCCACGAACGCTCGACGGATTTTACCCCTTACCGCCGGTCATTCAGCGATTCACGGAAAATTTAACCCTCCTTACAAAAGGCCTCTCGCGTTTGCGGGATTCTCTTCGTCCTTCCTGTGAGACCCTGTCCTGCGTTTTGCCCCTCGCAGCTCTTTCGCTATACTTACGCAGCCTCCTCTCACCCGCATCCCACATGCGGGTTGGCTCGGGAGAACTATTTTCTATTTCGTCGCGCAAAGAGCCGGATTCCCCGGCTCCAAACGCCTCGTGCGACAGAAGATCGGACACTGTGGCAAGACCTGAACGGGATTCCTTCACGCCGCGGCCAGACGGCGACGTAATGATTGTAGGTGGCTCGGCCGCCGGACTTTTCACCGCAGCGAAAATCGCGCAGGGTGGCCGCCGCGTTCGAGTGCTCGAATCCAAGCCGGGCCTCGAGCCCGCTTCCCGCACTCTCATCGTCACCGATCATTTCCGCCGGCAACTCGGCGCCGCCGCTAACGAGAGCGTGGTCAACGAAATTCGCCGTTTCGAACTTTTCACCGACGGTCGCTCCGCGCAGGTACCCCTCGCAAGGCCCGACCTGATCATCGAACGCTCGCGCTTGATTCCTGGCCTCGCTCGTACCGCGCAGAAAGCGGGGGCGCAACTCGATTTCGACACGCGCTTCCTGGGCCTCTCGCCCAACGGCCACGGTCTCAAAGTTCAGGTCCATACCGCCGGCCGTCACGAAGAACTTCACGCTGACAGCCTCGTCGGTGCCGATGGCGCCGCCAGTCGCGTGGCCCGCGTCTCCGGCTGGCCCCCGATTGAAACCGTTCCTCTCATGCAAGCCATCATCCGCTTGCCGAAAGATTGCCCGGCCGATACCACCCGCGTCTGGTTCGTTCCAGACGACACTCCGTATTTTTACTGGCTCGTTCCCGAATCCCCGGAGCGCGCCGCCCTGGGCATCATTGGCGAGGACGGCCGCGATACGAAACGCTGTATCGAACGCTTCCTCGAAAAGAAAAATATGGAGCCGCTGGAGTGGCAGGGCGCCCGCATTCCTGTCTACAAAAAATGGGTTCCCATTCGCCGCCGCATCGGCAACGGCGAGGTCTTCCTCGTGGGCGACGCCGCTGCCCAGGTGAAAGTCTCTACCGTTGGCGGCATTGTAACCGGCTTTCGCGGTGCGCTCGGCGTCGCCGAAGCGATTCTCCGTAATGGCGACAGCGGCGAACTCTCCGCGCTCCGACGCGAACTCAGCACCCACTGGCTCATCCGCCGAACGCTTCATCGCTTCCAGCAGGGCGACTATTCACAACTCGTCGATCTGCTCAATTCCGCCGCGCGTCAATCTCTCGGCCAGATCAATCGCGATGAGTCCACCCGCCTCCTCTGGCAAGTCGTCCGCCGTCAGCCCCGCCTAGTCCTGCTGGGCCTGCGCGGTCTCCTCATGGGCTCCCCCTCCAAACTCTAAATCGGGCCCCACAAGCACGCGCATTCTTGCGCTACGCCATCCGTTGCAGAAATGTATCAAAATAAACGACCTTAACCGGGATTATATACTTCACTCCACAAGGTGGGGTATAATCCATGCCAATGGAAACACTCCTCGTCATTTTGGGGGCTATTTTCTTGCCCATTCTAGTTAATAAAACGACCGAGCGCGGTCGTTTCGAGTGGGTGCATCCACATCTCCGATGGATATGGGTTTTCATTCTGGTAATTTTTACCTATTATGTTTTAGAAAAGCCGATGCTTAAATCAATTGCGACAGATGTTCATAATCGTTTTCGTTCTAGCCCATCGATAGGTTATTTAGGGGCGAGTGTTGTAGGCATTTTGTTGATGTGTATCTATTGGTGGGCAACTGGCTATGCTCTGTCAGAAACATCGTCTCCGGCACCCATTCCGACCACTCAACAGCCCGAGACGCCTAAACTACCAGATGGGAAAGCCGCTCCAACTTCTCCAACTATTGAGCCCATTCCGGTGGCCAAACCAATGCCCAAAAGCCCCGACGCTAGAGCCCATACCATAAAGGTTGATGAGGGGCGACCAAAGCCTGATATAGGGGCCGAGTTTATTCAAGGAACTTCACCAGGATTAGTTCTTAGAAATTTATCTGATACGGTGCTGCGCGAACCCACGTCCTCTATCAGTGTATGGAATCTAGACACTAAAATAAGTCTTCCGACATTCAATAGAACCGAAACTGGGATGTTCATTAAGCCGGGTTTTAATGGAATTTTGATAGCGACCGTAGACAATCCCGGCATAAAACCGCTCGTCAAAGATGGAGATCACGTTTTTGGTTTCGTTACAGTGGATTGCGCGGAGTGCAGGAGCGCGAAACAGTACTGGTTGTATGTAGTTTATGGCGGAGAGAGTTGGTATTCACCTGTTCCAGAAGGAGCGAATGTCAACGTTGTGAAAGTGGCCCGCATCCTTGGCGAGACAAATTGGGATGTAGAAGAGTTTATGAAACAAGTGCCGCATGGAGATCGCGTTGCGCCCCGCAAATTGTAGCGTAGGTGCTATGCAGCATCCTGCACTTTAGCGGTTAGTTGTTTGTATTCAACATTGGAAGAGAGAATTAGGCGCACCAGCGTATCGCGGAAAAGGAATTGATTTTTGCGGTTATTGAATCGGAAGCACATTTCGTCGAGGTAAGCAGGGAGATGTTTCGCAGAGACTTTATGCCACGTGCCCATAATGCCGCGCTTGAGCAGCGAGAACGCCGATTCGACGGTGTTAGTGTGAACGTCGCCGTGCGCGTATTCCTTGGAGTGATTAATCGTCTTGTGAATGCTGCTCTGCATGTTGTTCAGCGCCCACGGATAGATGGCCGATTCATCCGTCAAAATCACTTCCACGTGTCCGCCAACGTTGGCGTTGATAATCTCTCGCACGGTCTTGGACTTCGCGTCCTTCGCCCGGATCAACCGCAAGTCTCCGTTGCGCTGGCGAATACCAATGACAACCTGTTCGACGCCCTTCGCACGTCCCTTGCGTTTCTTGCCTGCAACGTAGGTTTCGTCAATCTCCACAGTGCCGCCCAGAGGTTCGGGAGCGACTTCCAGCATGGCAGCGCGGATGCGATGGCACAGGTACCACGCCGTCTTGTAAGAGACGCCGAGCGAACGTTGAATCTGGCAAGCGGACATTCCCTTTTTCGATTCGCAGAGCAGCATCGTTGCGAGAAACCACTTCGTCAAAGGCAAGTGCGTATCGTGGAAGATTGTTCCAGCGGTTGCGCTGAATTGGTGCTCGCATGAACCGCAGAGGAGCAAGGGGCGGTTCTCTAGGCGGTATACTTTCGTGGACTCGCAGCGCGGGCATTCAGCGCCGCGCGGCCAGCGCAACTGTTCGATGTAGTGGCGGCACTTGGCTTCGTCGCAAAACTCGTGCATCAAATCAACGAGATTCATCGGCTTATCGGACATAGGAAACTCCCATGACGAAAAAGAAAAAAGCGGAGAAACACCCGAAGGACATGACCACCGAAGAGGCCATGAAGCACTTGTTTACCCCGAAAGGGCACAAGATTCTGAAGCGCCACATTGCCGAAATTGAGCGGGTATCAAGCACAAAGAAAGGCTAACAGAATGGCGAGGTGGAGTCAAGTATATAATCCCGCCTTAACTTCTTTATAATCTATCACTTTCAAAAGAGTTTACTGGGGCGACCCCTA
>Ga0302219_10001297_pt1 | contig 10432 bp, 5 predicted proteins | sample II_Palsa_E1_2_FD_194569 | JGI IMG/M metagenome (GOLD analysis project Ga0302219, IMG submission 194569) | Peat permafrost microbial communities from Stordalen Mire near Abisko, Sweden - II_Palsa_E1_2 | ecosystem: Environmental > Terrestrial > Soil > Palsa > Peat permafrost | place: Sweden...
GAAATGATCAATAATTCCGATCACGTTATCGACAGCGTTTCGTCTCAGAGCAATTAATCTTCACCTGACACTTCTGTCCTGGCATGGCATGAAACCGCGCTTCACTTATACGCATGGTTCATGCGAGTTACACGATGACCTTATACGGTCTCATCATCTCGTTGTCTTCGTGCTCGAGAATGTGACAGTGCCATACATACAGGAGCTCTTGACCGGGTGATACGGGCGCGTTATGCGGAAGATCGAAGCGCTGAATAATGCGTGTGACATAGCCTGGATATGATTTGACGGTGTCTTTGAGCGCGGGCCGTTCGTTGCTCTCTGGCGCCATAGGACTTCCGGTAAAGACGAGTTTGCCGGTCTGTTGATACGTCAAGACATCGAAGGGCTGGCGATTCAACACTTGGAATCGTACGAGGTGAACATGCAGGGGATGGACATCGCCGGTAACGTTGACAAAGGACCAGATCTCCGTGCTGCCGGCCTTTGGATCTTCGGTGATGGGTTCGTGCCAATGGGCATTGCCTAGCAGGCCGGTGATGACGTAGCCGTCAGAGGGCCGCTCCTTCTCTGACACCAACAACAGTCGTTCGCGCGTGGTGTAAGTAGGGATAAGGGGCTCGAACGGGACGAGCGTCTCAGGCAAGAGACTGGTGTCTTTGCCGGAGAGCGGCTTGGTCACCTTGAAGAGCATGACGTCTTCAGGGAGGTACTGGCCGCCCATAGTGTAAGGAGCGGGCGCGTCATTGATGAGGGAGAAAGATCTTCCTTCACTGCCGGAGAAGTCCATGATGATATCGAAGCGTTCTGCAGGGGCGATGAGAAGGTAGTGTAACTCCAGGGGAGTTGGAAGAAGACCGCTGTCGGTTCCGATCTGTTGAAACGCCGGGACGTCAGGAGACTCGTTCAGGACTTTGCCGGTCGCATCGGAGTTGTAAAGACGCAGGTGATAAAAGCGGGCGTTGGAGGCATTCAGGATACGGAAGCGGTATTTTCTCGGCTCTACTTCGAGAAATGGCATGACCTTACCGTTGACGCAGTTCATGTCCCCATAGAACTCCTGGATCCAGATGGGATGCTCCTTCGGCCCGTTCACGACTTTGGGATAGTAAAGGGATCCGTCGCGGTGGAAGAGTCGATCCTGCAGCATCAATGGGATTTCGAAATCACCTTGCGGAAGATTCAGAGCGCGCTCTGCTTCGTCGCGAATGAGATAGAAGCCAGCCAGGCCTGTGTAGACGTTCAGCCGGGTGATACCCAGGCAATGGTCGTGGTACCAGAGGGCTGTGGACGGTTGACAGTTAGGGTAAGAGGAGGGCCGCGGGTTGAATTTGGGGCCGTGTTCACCGTGCGCTGTGAACCATGCCTCGGGATAGCCGTCGTCGTCGGGCATCACACAGGCGCCGTGAAGGTGCGCCACATTGCGGACCGCTGGCAGGGATGCTTCGGCACCATGGATGGAGTGATCGATGGGCAGGAGATGGATCGTCGGTAATTTGCTGACCCAGTTGATATTAAGAGGTTGTTCGCTTTGGGCTTCGATGGTGGGGCCTGGCCAAGAGCCGTTGTATCCCCAGAGCGTTGTGGGTGGAAGATCACGATGCACCTTCTGCTGGAACTGGCGCATTTCAATTTGTATGACTTCGTCGGGCCTGCCCGTAGGGCGAATGATGGGTGGGATTGGCAGTGGATCGACATAGCGGACCAGTTTGACGCTGCTTCGAACCTGAGCGGGCGACGCCATTGCCTGACCGAGCGCCGGTATGCTTTTGCCGATCGTAGCTCCTGCTGCTGTATAGAGTCCGCGCTGTAGAAGCCTACGTCTGCTCAGCATTCTTCACAACCAATGCTGATGGTTCTTGCGAGTGAACGTTTCATTCCGTCTTTTCTTTGAGCTATTCTTCGCGCGAGAGATACTTATAGGAACATTAGTTTGAACTTGTTACGAACGCGTGAATGAGATGCTTCCGCTTCGCGATTCAGGTCAGGCTTAAATAAAACTGTCCGGGAGATGTTGTATCTCCCGGACAGGTACTTAGACGAAGAGGCTGATAGAAGTTGCTCCGCTCTTTGTTGGACGTCATTCGTCGATCAGAGCAATACGGATGGAGCGCATCTATTGGGGTGTGGGACCATCTTCCTGTTCGACCTCTTTGCCTTCGTCTGGGAAGGGCCACTTGCGGTTGAGAGGCTGCGTCTCTTCTCGGACGGATTTCGGCACTTTGTCGATCTGGAGATTTTCAAGCACGTGTACGCCAAGCTTGCCGGCACTGGCCAGATCGATGTCTCCGTCGTGGTCAAAGTCGGCGGCAACGAACTGAGTACCGGCGCTGGCGGTGCCGTTGACCGAGAGTGCGATGCGCGTGAAGACGGGATCAGTTGCGCTATCGCCGATCTGCATACTGTCTGCACTTTGCGTTGTACCCGTGGGGGCCTGTGTGTGAGCACGATGCGTGACGGCTTGCGTTTTGGTGGCAGCCAGCTGCGCTTTGGTCGGCAGTTTATAAGCGTAAACGACCACAGGATCGTATGATCCTGGATCAGCACCAGAGTGGCCTCGGTAACGCTTTCCGGTGATTAGCTCGGGAGTGCCGTCGCCATCTATGTCGACTAAAGCGAGGGCGTGCGACTGAGAAAAGGACTCGTCGATGGTATGGCGTATCCATTTGCGATGGGCTGGAGTGCCGGCCTGCTCAAGCCAGTAAAGACCGTAGCCGTGGCCCTGACCATAGATGAGATCGAGTTTGCCATCGTGGTTGACGTCGTAACCGAGGATGGGAAAGCCGGCGTCCCCGAGATCCCAGTCTGCGTGCCACACCCACTTGTCGTTGTCGGCATCGATCTGTTGGAACCAGCCGTGGGTCGTCAGTACGTCGGCTTTGCCATCGCCGTCGATGTCGGCGATGCCGATGCCGTGGCCGTCCTGCACGCTAGTTCCCAGATGATGGACGCGTGGTTTGTCTTTGCTGAAGTCGACCCAGAGGATACCGGCGCGGTTGTAGTGAGCAAGAGCGAGGTCAGGCTTGCCGTCGCCGTTGATGTCGGCGAAGGCGCCACCCTCGGTATCGTAGCTATCGGTAATTTTTTCTGCCTTCCACATGGCGCCGGCGGCGGTGGCCTTGGGCCCGGGATTGCGATACCACCAGAGACCGTTCGAGATCCAGCCAGTGGTGACGAGATCGGGCAGGCCATCGTGGTCGACGTCGACTGCCCACTCCCCGCAGTCGTTGACGAATTCGTTGTGGATGCCAACTGTACGGAATTGATGTTGCTTCCACTCCCCACCCAGAGCGCCGGGGTTCTCATACCAGTAGGCGCCACTGAGCAGATCAAGGAAGCCATCGCCGTTCATGTCGAGCATGGAGATGCTTTCGGCGTGGTCAGTACCGAGGCGATGGGCAAGGAAGGCTATGCGCGGTTCGCCACCGGGACCGTTCCCAGGATGTTGCATGCGAAACTCTGTGGCGTGGGCGGGGTCCTGGGCTAGCCCCTGACCCGATATCAGGAAAGGGAGAACGAGCAGCGGCGCAAGGCATTTAAATTGGATCTTCATTGTGGCTCCGTCGGCTGGATATGTTAAGTCGAGCTTCCTTGTTTCGGGTTTCAGCGGGTGACGTTTCCACGCTCGACACTGAGGTTACTGAGCTGGCGGACTAGGCAGATCGCAGCTGCAGCGATGGCGCCTGTATTTACAGCGGATTGGAGGAAGGTTCTGCGATCAAGCATGGTCGATAGCGTCTCACTTTCGCGCGTGCAGCTGTTGATACACGGTAAGCCAACAGGCAGGGAAGTGTCCAGTGCTTCCGTTCCACAAGGCGTGGAGGCGGGTAGGTGATCTTTCACTTCGTGAGGAGTGCCATTCGACCGGCTTGAGTTACTGGATCAAGCTGAGTGCTTTTCGGCATGTTAGTTTGGCGATGTTCGGTATGCGAGTATCTCGGATTGAGATGCATTTCCGTTCATGTTGTTCGATTGAAGCAGTATCTCGAAGTAAGGCAGGGAACCATTTTGATTCCTAATCTTGTTGAGGAATGGCAAGAGTCGAGCGTCATCGAAGACGAAATCGGCGGCTGACTCAGTCCCGGCCATAGAGGTCCCTTCCAGGATAAGTATTTGTCCGGAGCCTTCGAGATTGGGTTGTAACGCAACCATGCCATACACCTTATGCAGTGGATCTGCCTGATCTGAGTCGTATCTGGGAAGCTCATTGCTTTGTGGCGAGCGGTTAAGAACGACAAATGAGTGCTTCTGATGATCATGCAGGAAGGCGAAATTCATTCGAGCTTCGAATAGCTCGACCCAGGGCGTACCCTCTTGTGCTCCAAGCAAGATGACTGGGCCACTTTTAAAATCGTTTGGACGGACGTCTCGTGCGTAGCGAAGCTGTACTCGATTCAAAGGTATCCCCGGAATCTGATAGAGCTTGGTGACAATATCTAGGTCCACAATGGAGGTGTAGCGCCGCGCTGCCAGGATTTTCACTACCTCGGCCGTTGTACCAACCGGTGGATTGACAATGGTCCGGTAGTCCCCGCTCAGGTATTCGGCCAATTTGACATTTTTCCCGGTGAGAGTTTGCAAACTCGTTAAACCTGTGTCGGAAGCGACGATCATTGTGGAGTGGTCCGGCCCAAACAGCCTGCCCCAGAGCGGGTGTTTCATCGCAAGAACCGGCGGCGCCACATGGCTGGTCTGTGGATGGACCAGCAGATACACAACAGTAATACAGGCTATGGCGAGTGCCATGCTAAGAATCCAAAGTAGGCGGGAGCTTTGATTGGCTGAGGTTGGGACGTCAGCCATCGTGCGCGCAGGGCTGATATCTCTCAGATCAGGCGTAAAGGGAGCAATTTCTTCATACATCAAAGGCACGGGCCGCGGTTCGAACACCGGCGTATAGCCTCCCTTTGGAACCAACAGACGAATCGTCTCGTGTGCGCCTGCCTCGCTGAAGTACTGCTCCAGCCGCTGGCGCAGGCGGCTCGCGTGAGAGCGCACGATCCCGTCGATGGAAGGGTCATAGTTTGGTGCGCGGGCAAAGAGTGCTTCGCCGATATTCAGCTCATTGATTTCGTTCGCACGTCCCTGCAGGGTCAGTTCACAAATATAGACGAGGAAACTGCAAAGCCGGGGAGACTTTATGAAGGAGGGCGATACGACAATGCGCTCCACGAGTTCCCAGCGCGGGTCGTTCGTTACGGTCGGATTCATCTCAAGTTGAGCGGTACTATCGCGCATGCGTGACCAGAAAGTTGCCGGTGGTTAGAGTACACACGCGTGGGATGAATACTTCATCAACGAAAATCCGCAGGCTTACTATCTGCAATCCTGTTAAATCGAGGATAAAAATTGACGCCACGTTCTCTGTGAATACGAGGTAAATGACTTTAAATAGGAAAGTTATACCGCTTAACAGTGCTGTTGCGGCGAATTGACTGTGTGCCCTCGTAAGACGTTGGCTAGAGTTCGTGCATCAAGGGGAAACTGCCCCACAGTAAGTAAAAGTACGAGGAGCCAAGCGCATGTGTATCAAGCCTGTCCGCGAAAAGAACACGAGGTCGTCAATCATCTTCTTACAGAAGATCGCTGCAACTGCAGCCAACGCTCTTATTCTCATGCTGGCGATCGTCCTATTGGGGGCGCCATCGGCACAGGCACAGTTCGATTCGGCGAGCGTGCTCGGAACGATTAGTGACCCGGATGGAGCCGCGGTGTCTTCAGCGTCTGTTGTGCTGCTCAGCGTAACAAAGGGTGTAACCGTCACCCGGCAAACCAGCGTAAGCGGCAACTACGAATTTACAAATGTTCAACCGGGTGAGTATTCGATTACGGTGACTGCGGCTGGTTTTGAAAAAGCTGACACCGGCCGATTTACAGTCACCGTCGGAGCCCGACAGCGTGTTGCGCTTTCGCTCAAGGTTGGTGCGGACTCACAGACAGTCACGGTCTCCGGAGCGGCAAGCATCCTTGAAACCGATAGTAGTGATCGCGGCGAGACGGTGCAGACGCGTGAAGCGGTCAACCTGCCTCTGAATGGCCGCGCTTACGCCGATCTTTCGACGCTGGTCCCGGGCGTTCGCAAGTCGTTGCTCGAAACGCTTTCTGCCCCGCCCCGCGATGCGTCGTACAACGTCAACGGCCAGAATTCGATGACGAACAACTTTCAGCTCGACGGAATCGACAACAATGCGTACCAGACCGCAAACCAGGGATTTTCCAATGAGGCGATCATTCCTTCGCCGGATGCGGTGCAGGAGTTCAAGGTACAGACCGACAACTACAGCGCGGAGTATGGCCGGGCTGGAGGCGCCATCATCAACGCAACGATTCGTAGTGGAACGAACAGCTTCCATGGGGTTGCCTATGACTACCTTCGCAATACCGATCTAAACGCGTATGGTCCGTTCATCGGATCCGGTGTGAAGCCGACGCTGGTGCAGAATCAGTTCGGCGGTACACTGGGTGGTCCGATCAAGCAAGACAAGCTATTTTTCTTTGCCGACTATGAAGGGCTGCGGGTAGTGAATCGCACTATTCAGACGGCCGTGGTTCCGACGTCTTCACAGGCGAGGGGAGTCTTCACAGACGCGGCCGGCAATCCAATTCCGCTCATCAACCCGATCACGGGCGCTAAGTATATGGACGGCGTAGTCCCTGCCGCCGACCAGAGCCCGTTTGCGGCAAAGGTGTTGAGCATCCTGCAGGCAGACGCGGCACCCAATACACCCGTCTCACCGGGCGGCCAGAATTTTACGTCGACACCTGCTAACACTAACCATGGAAATAAGGGCGATGTCCGTGTGGATGCGTACATCAGCCCACGGTCGACCGCTTTTGCGCGCTACAGCCAAAGCTCGTCAGTCGTCTTCCTGGCGCCGAATATTCCAGGGCTGGCTGGAGGAAACAGCAACGGAACTCTGTACGCGTATACGCGGCAGATAGCCGGCGGCTATAACTTCTCACCTACGTCGAATTCGATTCTGCAGCTTCGGCTGGGACTCACGTGGACGCAGAGCGGCAAAGCGCCCGTCAACATCGGTGCCGACAATCTCTTGGCGGACTTCAACATCCCCAACATCCCGAGCGACCCAAGCGTCAATGGTGGCCTGAACAGCCAGGCCGTGACCGGGTTCTCGCAGTTCGGACGGCAGACCACGAATCCGCAGTTCACCAGCCCCTATGTGGCCAATCCCAAAGTAAACTACGGCTTTCTTAAAAACCGTAACAGCTTCAAGGTTGGCGCTGAGTATGGCTACCTCAACGAGGCTATCTCAGACTTCCACCCGCAGGATGGAGAAGACTTCTACGCGGGCCAGTTTAGTCGCGCCACTCCGGGCACCGCGAATGGCACCGCCGCGAACCCCAGTAGTCCGACAAAGCCCGACATCCTGCACGAACAGGCGTATAACCTGGCCGACTTTCTGGTTGGCGCGCGCAACAGCTATCAGTTGAATAACCTTGCGACGATCCAGTACGAGCGCCGCTGGTATATGGGCTACGTGCAGGACGACTTCAAGTTCAACAACAAGCTGACCTTCAATCTTGGCCTGCGCTATGAGTTGGTAACGCCGAACTGGGAGCTGAACAACCACCTCGCGAACTTTAATCCGACGAACAACACGCTCGTCCAGGCCTCCAGCGGTTCTCTCTATAACAGATCGCTCATCAATCTTGATAAGAAGGATCTGGCGCCCCGCTTTGGTTTTGCCTATCAGCTGAATGAGAAGACTGTTGTTCGTGGTGGGTATGGCATTGGGTACATGCACTACTTCCGCTTTGGGGGTGAGAGCACCTTGGGCTACAACGGTCCGTACATCGTGGATGCGACGATCAACCAGACCCCACCCACTCTAGTGGCTGGCGCAACCCAACCACTCTGCAGCTCGCTGACGCAGAACCCCAGCACCTGCTTTCGTACTACGCAGTCTGGTTACCAGACCGACTTCGCTTCGGCGCAGAACTTCTCGACGCTGGCTGCACAGACGAGGTATATCCCACGCAACTTCGAGGCGGCTTACATCCAGGCGTTTCATCTGACCGTGCAACGAGAGCTGATGAAGAATACGACACTCGAGGTCTCCTATGTGGGCAGCCATGGAGTCCACATTCCAGTGCTCACTGACTTCAACCAGGGTTCGACTGAGCCGGTAGCGTGCGACACAAACGCTGCTGACTGTCTCTCTCAGCAGGCTCGGCGGCCAATTGCAAACTTTACCAACATCCTGACGGCACTCCCGCAGGGCTACCTCATCTATAACTCACTGCAGACGAAGCTCGAGCGGCGGTATAGCAACGGGATCTACCTGATCAACTCCTTTACCTGGTCGAGAGCGTTCAACAATGCGTCGGCTGACCTTGAGACCTTCGGTGGCGACTCGGCCGTCGTCAATCTCTACAATCCGGCGGCAGATCGCGGCCCATCCAGCTACGACCAGCCCTTCAACGACACCCTGTCCGTCATCGCAGACCTGCCCTTCGGCAGGGGACGGATGTTCGGCCAGAGTGCTCCAGCGTGGCAGCAAGCAACTCTGGGCGGTTGGCAGGCTTCGGCGATCAATGTGGTCACAAGCGGTCTGCCGATCAATCTGACTTACGCTCCAACCTCTCAGGTTGTGGTCTCCAGCACCAGCGCAGCCTATTCGGTACGTCCAAACCTGGTGAGCACGGCAAAGGCGGTATATGCTCCGAAGTCGAGTTGGACAAAGGGAGCCAGTACTCTTACTGGAACACTGGTCGCGAGTCAGGTGACCGTGCCCACGCCGAGCCAATACTTTGGCAACTCGGGACGCAATAGCCTGAGAGGACCTGCCTTCGCCCAGATGGATTTCGCTCTGCATAAGTCCGTGCCGTTGTGGTCGGATGCGAGCAAGCTCGAATTCCGCGTGGAAGCCTTCAACGTCTTCAATGCGACCAACTACCAGTATCCCGACAGTGCGATCACCGATGGTGGAAGCTTCGGCGCTTATAGTTCAGCGGTTGTCTATCCGTCGCGTCAAGTGCAGTTGGCTCTGCGTCTGGCCTTCTAGGTGGCTCGTTCAGCGAAGAACTTCACAACGTGGTAGCAGAGTGCTTGCTGGCGGGTGGATTAAATCAGGACCAACAAAATTTTCTATGGAGTTCATTTCAGTGATGTCGAATCGATCTATTGCTCTATGCGCAACTATTCTATCCCTCGGCCTACAGCCCTTCGCCAGCGGACAGGCATCGTCTAATGATTCCGTGAAGATGAATCAGATCCAGGTCATCGGCTCGCACAACAGCTATCACGCAGGCTTTGCACCGAGTGAGGCGAAGCTTGTCATGGCGAAAAATCCCAAACTGTACCAGGCATTCGAATACCGGCATCGCCCTCTTGATCAGCAACTGAACTCCGGTGTGCGTCAAATAGAACTGGACATCTACGCGGATACCGCTGGTGGACGTTACGCTCATCCAGCAGGAGTGGAGTCCGTCGTCGCTGCTGGTTTACCGAAGGACCCGGATTTCGATCCCGAAGGATTGATGAGCAAGCCCGGTTTCAAGGTGATGCATGTGCAGGATCTTGATTATCGCAGCACCTGCCAGCCGTTCGTCGCGTGTCTTAAGATCGTCCGCGAGTGGTCACAGGCGCATCCAAAACATCTTCCAATTTACATTCTCATTGAGACAAAGCAGACCGATCTGCCACCGCAATACCATGCAGTCAGTACAGAAAAATTTATGTCTTCCACCTTCGACGCCCTTGATGCAGAGATTCATTCGGTGTTTCCAAAGAGTGAGCTGATTACGCCGGACGTGGTGCGTGGAAGATATAAGACGCTCGAGGAGGCTGTCTTGCACAACAATTGGCCGACGCTGGCAACTGCGCAGGGTAAGGTTGTGTTCCTTATGGATCAGCGGCCTGTTGGACCGGTTTACCTTCAGGGACACCCCTCTCTCAGCGGACGAGTCATCTTCACCAATGCCGAACCCGGCCAGCCCGACTGTGCCTTCACCGAAGAAAACGATGGAACCCAGGAAGCTATCGCCGCTCTTGTTCGCAAAGGCTATCTTGTACGTACACGGACCGACGCGGACACAAAGGAGGCACGAACCAACGAGACTGGTCGTCGCGATACCGCGTTGGCCAGTGGGGCGCAGCTCCTGAGCACGGACTACCCCGCGTCAGAACCCTCGGAATGGACAGGCTATTCGGTTAGCCTTCCGAACGGAGCTGTCGCCAGATGCAACCCCATCGATGGTCCACCGTTATGCTCTGATGCAGCGTTTATAACTCCGAACGCTCAGTGAATATCTGTGCAGATGATGGCTGGATGCCCCGATTGGCTTCAGGCACCCACGAGCAAAATGGGGCCGTCCAGCCGTCACGTACCAGTAAATTTAAATGTTTTGATTGCCGGCGTGGGACTAGCAGCGACGGCAAACGAACTACTCAATCCTCAGCCAGAAGAAG
>Ga0302219_10001306_pt1 | contig 10388 bp, 7 predicted proteins | sample II_Palsa_E1_2_FD_194569 | JGI IMG/M metagenome (GOLD analysis project Ga0302219, IMG submission 194569) | Peat permafrost microbial communities from Stordalen Mire near Abisko, Sweden - II_Palsa_E1_2 | ecosystem: Environmental > Terrestrial > Soil > Palsa > Peat permafrost | place: Sweden...
ACATCTATGGGTTCTCCAGCTCCGTGCAGCCAAACGGCGACTTCCTTCTGCGGCTCCGTTTGTTTTAGAAAAAATCGCTGTGGAAGCACGTCTCCACCAAAGACGATCTTTTTCACAATCTGGCGCGTGAGTTTCTTCAATGACATAGCCTGCTCCCGTTCGAATGCCCGACGATGCTGTATCTGAGACTACCCCGTTGCCTCGTCTGGCCGCTGTCATTTGATTGTCTCCGCCAGACAGGCGGCCCATTCTCCGCAGACACATCTGGCACCGGCTAGAATCCTCGTTTGTTGACCGAGTCCTTCCCAATCGAGGCTTGCAGCGCCGCGCTCTGTCCCTTCAGACGCAGCGCTTGATAAAACCCATGGACAACATGCAGCTCTTCCTCATCGGCGAAGCTCTCTTCACCAATAATTCTCGCTATGAAAAACGTATGGCTGCCGATTTTCCGAACAGTCTCAACTTCCATCTCTCTGACTCTCAAAGCAAAATCAGGGACGGGAAAGTTAAAGTTCGCCGACCTCTTTGTTGCGAAAGGCAGCTGATCCCAATCAATCGATTCGCGGAAGTGATTCGCAGCAAGCTGAAACGCTACCGTCCCCTGACTAAACGGCACGCTACTTACCGCGATACGCCGGACGCGCTCTACAAGATGAGCCGGCTTTCTTGAGTCCTTCAACCCAAAAGCAAAACGGCCACCACCTAGTTCGCCCAGAAGATTCATGATGAAGATATTTCCACCCGCTTCATCTGCAAGACTTACCACGGAGGTAGGATGCGGGCGAATGAACGACACCACCGCCGCGCGTCTTTCGAGAAAAGACATCTCCATTCTGGAGGTATTGGCCTTCCCTCTTCTTGAGTATGCGTGAAGCAGATAATGCGCGCCGAGACGGAGCCCAGGCATGCAATAGTTTGCGGAACTTCGAGCTTCAAAGAAGAGCAACTCCGGGCTAATCGGCGAAACAGTAGTCGCTAACTTAAGACCAATCTCTCCGAGCAACCGCCTCTGGCCGTCTTTTTCACAAAACTTCAGCGATAGGTGCTTGAGCTCGTTTTCGTTGGGCGTAGCGTCTTGATCGAAGGCAATGCAAATCACAAATGGAGCGGAACATGCCGTCGAATGACGGTGAGTGATATCACGCTCTGTCCCCATTCCATTGAGCCATACGGCAATCTCAGACTGCGGTGCCACCAGCCCAATACTGAACTCCTGAGGAAGCAAAGTATCGCCGAATACGATATTTTTAAGCGCTCTGCGAACGCTTCTGATAATCGACATCGTGGCCTCCCTTGGCCCTGCGCCTATCGCTCTCAAACACCGTCGATACGATAGAGGCACTCAACCTCACTGGAACCAGGAGCTCTGTGACTATGCCATCCAGAGGTGCGCGTCTCCGCCAATCGGAACGAAGGATATTGCTGGGTTATCAGATCAGATATCACGTCGCCGGACTTGTCGTTGCCAATGTAAAGAAAAGAATCCCGGGTCATGGAGGCGACGGTCTTCAGATACTCGCCCATCGCTTCATGAGACAGGTCTGACATTGCATGGGAGCTGAAGGTAACATCAACGGCGTCCACCGGCATTTTGGCCAACTCAAATACCGGCATCAACACTCCGTCTGCGTGGGCTATCGCATCCGCTGAAAGCTCTTCCTCACCATAAAGCAGAAATTTCAACTGTGGAAATGCCTTCAAAAGGTAGTACGACATGAGCGCAACGCTCTCTGGAACGTCGAAGTTGATGTAAGTCGTCCGGGCTCGATCGCGGAGCAGATAGTATGCCATCCCTCCAAACCCTCCACCAATTTCGGCAACGACAGCCCTCTCAGGGGCAAGCAGGCGACGTATCCTGAGTGCACAGTAATGCTGATACTCCGCTCCCGACCTTATCAGTGTTCCTTCGACCATGACACCAAACGGATTTCCAATCTCAGGCCCCGAAAGATCGCGCGAGTTGAAGCTGCTTCCCGTCTGTGCCTTCCAATGGTCAATTCGGTATAAAGCATCAGCCAAGTAAAAACGGCGATGCGACTCTCGGATCGTCCCGCCAAAATAATCCTTCGACATGCTTTGCAGTACGACCAAGCCCGCCGAACAAGGATCGCGGTAGAAGTTCCGATACATCGCCTGCAAGGCGTCGATGTCGCGCGTCATCAGCGCTTTGGTCACCGCTCCAAGACTCCCATGCCTCTGCTGCTCCCACCATCCCGTGGGCCTGTATGCCTTCGGTGCGGACTGCTCCTGCTTCGCGGCTTTTATATATGACGTGCAGATTCTTCCCAATAGGGCTTCATCATCGCTCCGGTCATCGACTCGATCGGCGAATCCATCGATGACGCTCTGCACATCATAGCGAGGGTCGTCCGCAAAGTAGCGTTCGCTACGATCAGCAAATCGTCTCCTCTTAAGACGCGCTTCAACAAGAGCCTTAGCGGCATTCGCCGTTTGAAGAGGGTGGCGCAGGTGCCTAAGCTTCAGTTTCATAGCCTGATGAGTCCGATTTCAGGGTTTAAGCTTATCGTGTGGCTGGCAGAAACTATGTCGGCGAATTGTCTGGAGCAGGTCATTAGATTGTCATCGAGGAGCAGGGGGACGTTCGTTGTTGATAAGGTGCGAGTCGATATTTGAATGCATGCCGGGTTTCGATAGAAATAATGTTTATCCACGCCGAGTTGTCTGTCCGCCACAAGTCACCGGCGCTCCCCGCACAAGCTAAATGCATCGAGGAATATAATTGCCGCCCAACCGTGTTCAGCGTTCAGTCCAAGAATCAGCCTTGGTAAATTCAGAACTAGAGACAGGTCTAGAGTCACAAATCCCGATCAAAATAGATACAATCCGAGCAAATTCCGGGCCCTGAATAAAGGAGCTTCCTGATGACACGCTACTGTGCACTTATTGTCTGCCTCATCGCTACTCTCTCAACTGGAGCGGCCCTTGCTCAAGACAAGGCCACCCGGACGGACGACCTTCTCGACGTAACCAGCACCGCGGCTGTTGCTTATGTCTATGTGTCGCTCGAGAACGGTATTGACGCTTTCGCCGCGGCCGCGGACGGAAAGCTAAGCCGTGTATCCGGTTCGCCATTCAAAGGTAATGTTGGGTCGATGGCAGTCAATGGAAAGTATCTCTTCGGTTCCAATGGGATTGACATCTACTCGTTCTCCATCGCGTCCGATGGCGCCCTGAAACAGGTCGCCCAGATCAACGCCCAGAAGTTAAACGGCTATGCCGAGGGTGGTCCTGATCAACTCTTTCTCGACCATACCGGGGCCACCTTGTATGACTTGGACCTCTACGGCAACATTGCGGCGAACAACACCTACCAGTCGTTCGACGTCGAGAAGTCCACAGGTGCGCTGAAGTATATTTCGAACACTGTTCTGGGTCCAGATGTCTTAGGTGCGCCCACCTTCATTGGCGATAATATCTATGCGTACTACGATACAACCTATCACTGGGCCCAGGAGATCTTCGGCTTCAGGCGTGATACCGACGGCACGCTGGTCGAGTTGTCGATCGGCACACCTCTCCCGGAGCCGAAGCCAGGGACTGGAGATGTCTACACGCTCGCGCAACAGTTGCTGATCCGACGAACCATATGGCCATGGCTGTCCAGGATGTTAGCGGTGAACCGTATGGAAGCAATGTAGGGCCGTCGCAGCTCGCCACCTACACGGCTAATGCCACCGGCACCCTATCTACGGCCAGCACCTATGCGAACATGCCGACGACAGAGGTCGAGAACATTTACGACATGAATATGTCCCCTTCGGGCAAGCTTCTGGCGGTTGGCGGTGAGTTGGGATTGCAGGTTTTCCATTTCAATGGCGCTAATCCGATCACGAAGTACACCGGATTGATCGCCAAGGACCAGGTAGTCCAATTGTTCTGGGACAACGAAAATCATCTCTATGCATTTTGCGAGCCGGCCAACAAGCTGTTCGTCTTTACAGTTACTCCGACAAGCGTCACTGAAGCGCCTGGCTCGCCGTACTCGATAGCGGGTGCGCCACAAGCCATTATTGTTCTGCCTAAGTAACAGCTTCCATACGCTGATTACTGGCCTGCAAAGGTCGCCGCCCGCTGCTCTCGCTATGCCCTCGGCAAAGTATTGGACAAGGGCAATAGTTTGCTGGGCGACGCCGTTCAAGGCATCTGCGATGCTTGATCGACTCTAAGCGAGTCAAGACAGCAACAGAGACTGACGCTGCTGCAGGAAGCTTCGAACTGCGAAATTGCGCTCGAGGCCGATCGCGATTTCGTAGGCGTGGCTGGCTTGATCATTGTCGCCAATTTTGGACAGCAACTCCGCGCGTGCTGCCAGTATGGCTGATATTCGACGAACAGCACATCTTTGGTCACCTTTTGAAGGGCGTCAAGGGTGGTAATAGCGCCATCCACCTTTGAAATCGCAACAGAACGCTTCCCCGAAGGCTCGATGCATGGTAAGGTCATGGCCTTACTCATGGTAATCTAACCGCTCCTCACTCCCCGAGGAGTGGTATTATCTGCTTCAATCCAACTAGGTCTTCTCGAACAAAAATCCTATCAGATCAATTCTTGGTTGGAAGCTGTTCTTGCGAGTGGCCTGCTTCGGCGATTCCTGATGAGGTCCGGCTGTGAAAAAGTGGTCTATTGTGATTCCGATATTAGTGTTGGCTGTAGCCATCTTTCTAATCTTCGCCATCCGAGGTCATTGGGACTCGTGGAAAAGTAACGCCCTCTTTCAGAAGACAAACGATGCCTACGTGACAGGTGATCAAATTCCTCTCAGCACGCGCGTGAGCGGCACAGTGCAGCGAGTGGGCGTGCAGGACTATCAGCCGGTCAAAGCTGGACAGTCAATCGTCGAATTGGACAACTCGGATTATCAGGCAAGCGTCGATGAGGCGCAGGCTGCGATTAGCTCCGCACACGCCGAACTCAGCGCAAACCAAGATGCAAAGCGCGCCGCGGACGCGAGTATAGATGCTGCAAAGGCGTCCGTTGAACAGGCACAGGCTGTTGCCGATGCCGCACAAGCTGGGATCGATGCCTCACAAGCTCAGGTCACACAGGCTGTCAGCGAATATCAGCGACAGGAGAAATTGCTCGCGAGCCGGGCTGCGACCCGCCAGCAGTTCGAACAGGTTCAGGCGGCCCAGGCCGCTGCTCAAGCTGCTTTGCAAAGCCGCCGCGCCGATCTCGTGCGCTCCAAGGCAGCAGTAGCAAGTAGCCGAGCTGCGGTCGCTGGGGCTCTCCAACAGAGAGCGGCTCTTAGCGCAAAAGATGCGGGACTACAGGCTCAGATCGCAGCGAAGACCGCAGGCATAACGATTGCAAAAGTGAGTCTCGCGTACACAAAGATCCTTGCGCCTGCCGACGGTCGGGTTGGTCGACTACGGGTTCATCCGGGGCAGCTTGTCGGGACGGGCGTCCAGGTTGTTGATTTCATTCAAGACGGCGCATGGGTCGAGGCCAACTTCCTCGAGACACAGCTTGCGCACGTTCGTGTTGGCGATACCGCGGACATCAAGATAGACGCCTATCCTTCCCACATCCTCCACGGTCATGTGAGCGAAATAGCACCCGCAAGCGGGTCGGCGACAGCACTCTTGCCGCCCGATAATGCTACCGGCAATTTTACGAAGGTCGTTCAGCGTGTCCCGGTGAAGATCGTTCTCGATGGGAAAACCTCTGACGACATCCTCCGTCCAGGACTGTCTGCGGAGGTCACTGTTCACACCGATCGGCAGGAAACAACAGACGCAACTCGTACGACGACAGCCCGCTGATGGAAGACATGACGACAGGTCCACAAACCGAACCTGTCCAACGCATCCGACCTATTCTTGGCATTCTGGGCGTGTTGTTGGGTGCCTCGCTGGCTACCTTTTTCGGAAGGCTTCTGAGCGTCGGCGCGCCCGATCTGCGCGGAGCACTGCGGCTCGACGTGGACTCAGCTTCATGGATTGGCACCGCTTACAACATGGGCATGATGTTCATCGGCCCCTTCTCTGTCTATCTCGGCGGCCTACTCGGGGCGAGGCGCGTCCTGCTTGCCTCCGCGACGATCTTCACCTTGTTGTGCATTGTGATGCCGTTTGCTGGGCATCTTCCCGTACTGTTGTTTTTGCTGGTATTAGCTGGAATGACAGCCGGAACGTTTTATCCCCTCACACTGTCGTTCATTCTGCGTAATCTTCCCCAAAGCTATCTGCACTTGGGTATCGCCGCTTATGCGGCGGACATCGTCATTACAACCCATATGGCGCATTCCTACGAGGGTTGGTTGATGAATACCCTCTCGTGGCACTGGATCTTTTGGACGACTTCGCTGCTCACACCCATCATGATCGCCTTGGTTGTCTTTGGCATTGCACCGCAGCCGATGCCGAAGCCTAAGGCGGGGGAGCCTTCGCCAAGCTGGCGTGGCTTCCTATACTTCAGTTTCGGGGCATCGCTGCTTTACGGGGCGATGGACCAGGGACAGCGACTCGACTGGTGGCGTTCGGGCACCTTTGTCGCTATGGTCGTGTCTGGTTCCTTCCTCATTCTGGCAACAGCTGTCCGCCATTTCAGTAAGCCGAACCCCTTGATCAATTTCCCCTTCCTGCGGCGGAGAAACACCGTTTTACTCGCGATGATCATTATGATCTTCCGCTTTGTACTGTTGTCCGCGGTTGTGCTGGTCCCAAGTTATCTCACAGCAATACGCGGATATAGGCCGGAGCAGGTCGGCCCTGTACTCCTCTGGCTGGCGATTCCTCAGTTCCTTGCCGGCCTTCTCGCAATCTACCTGCTCGGGCGAGTCGACTCACGTCTCATTATGGCGGCGGGATTCGCCACGATCGCCTTTGCCGCACTGATGGATTCGCATATTACTTCTATCTGGTCCGGGAACAGCTTTGACCTTAGCCAGATAGCTCTGGCAATGGGAGAAGGCTTCGCATTCAACGGGATGGTCGGCACCATCGTACTCGACCTCATCAACTCAGGGTCCATGAATAAAGGACCTGATGTTCTCAGCTTTGGCGGCTTCTTTCAGACCATACGGCTCTTCGGCGGAGAACTTGGCGCCTCATTCATCCAGTTTTTCCTCCACAGCAGACAGGTATTTCATGCGGATTTACTGTCAGCGGGCATTCAAGGAGGTTCGACCCCTGTTATCGAACGCGTCCATATTTTGACTGCTGGAATGCATGCGCAGTCGGCGACTCAGGATATCGCTATAGGCAGGGCAGCTGCCTTATTTGCTGGAAGCATTCGCCAGCAGGCTTTCACTCTGTCGATCATGGATGCCTTTACCCTCGTTGCCTATGTCGCAACGGCCTGCCTCTTCATTGTCGCTTGTCTCCGAGGTCTAAAGGTTGGCTTCCGTCAAATCATCGCCACTTCGGCCAAATCTGCTTCATAGAAAGCCTGCTTAGAGGAACAGTTGAATGGTGAGAGAAAATATATCTTTGCGTGGACCAGCCCGCCGCATAGGTAGACTACTGGTGGTGGCGGCCGTGGTGCCGGTCGTGCTCGCCTCGCCGATGTTGCTCCTCGCTCAGCAGTCTAACGCTGCTGTCGCTCCAGGGGATTTGTCCAATGCTGCCAGCGTTCACCTCACGCTCTCTGGTGCGGTCGAGATGGCGCTCGCGCACAACCGCCACATTATGCTGGCCCATCTGGCGGTAACGGATAGTGAAGCGCAGAAGAGACTAGCCGAGTCGCACTTCTATCCAATCATCAAAAACCAGTCTGCGGTGCTACACCTTACCGAACTTGAGGGAGTAAAAATTCCTGCTGGAGCGCTTGGGGAAACCTCTACGGGCTTTTTGCCTGCAGAAACTCTCATTATCGGCCAGGGTGCTGATACAAGCTATACGAGTGGGACGGAACTTGCCCAACCCATAACGCAAATCTTTAAAATCCGCGCTAGCGTAAAGGCCGCCGAGGCCGATCTAAACTCGGCGCACATTCAGTCTGACGACGCGGAGAACGGCATCGCGCTCCTTGTCCACAAGCTTTACTACGGCATCCTTATTGAGCAGTTACGTGGGACCGCCGCAAAAGACGCTGTGGACGCCGCAACAGTGGTTGAGCAGGAGACAAAGAGCGGTGTCGATGAAGGGAAGCTCCTGGCAGACGCCGAGCTGATGAGTCGCACAGATTTACTCGATAAGCAGCAAGCTGTTCTGGTCTCGCGCCTCAACATCGACGACCTTACGTTGCAACTCGACGACGCGCTCGGCTTGTCGCTTGGCACTCACCTTATCCTGGACCCGGACTCACTTGGCGTTTCCTCAATTCTCCCCACGCGTGTTGAGGCAATTTTACTTCTGCTCAACAAGAGCCCTGCGATATTATCGGCCAGGCAGACGGTAGACAAGGCGAGGGCTGGTGTCGCCGCGGCGCGAGACGAATACATCCCCGAACTAACTGGAGTGGCGCGCTACAGCTATCAAAGTGGTCTGCCTTTTCTGGTTCATAACTTTGGAACCTTCGGAGCTATCTTTACTTACAACTTGTTCGACGGCGGAGGACGCGAAGCCAAGCTTGAGGACGCACGTATTAAGCTTACGATGGCGCAGACGCAATTGAAGCAGGTCGAGGCAGACGTCAGCATCGAGTTATCGTCTGCCTATGACAAAGCAGAACAGCTTGAACTCCTGGTAGGAGTGACGACTCAAGCTCTCGAAGCTCGCGAGGAGAGCTTCCGCATCCAGAGCGAGCGAGCAAAGGTTGACGCTCAACTCGCCTCTGGAGCGGCAACAGCCCATGCAGCGTTGGCCTCAGCGCACATGAATGTACTGAACTCTCAGCTGAACTTGTCTCTCGCCCGGAACAGCATTCGGCGGCTCCTGGGAGCGCGACCGGAATGACAAATACCTCGGTCATAAGTCAGCAAGAATGGTGCGGCAGAGCGGAAGACATTCAAGACTCCGTACAATGCGCGTCTCCGGCGCTTCCATTCGAAGCGAATCAAGAGAGGGTGCGTCTTTGTATGTATATTTTGCGAGCACTGTTCATTGGATCGTTTTGTTTATGTGACGTGATCTTTGCCCAACAACAACAGGTCGTCTCCATCGTCTCTCGTCCTGCCGAACTGACTACGCAGCAATCTACCGCTGGCATCGGATCGCCATCTGCAGTTCCAGCTGATCGTCCACTCATAGGTCTTGCGTTAGAGGGCGGCGGAGCACTCGGTTTGGCGCACATCGGCGTTTTGGAATGGTTTGAAGAAAACCATATTCCAGTCGACCGCATCGCCGGCACGAGCATGGGTGCTCTGGTCGGCGCGATGTATGCTTCCGGCCAGTCGATTGCTGAGGTAAAGAAGCTTGTCACAAGCAACCAATTTAATGATATGTTCGCGCTGCGTCCCGCGTATTCCAAGCTGAGCTTCCGGCGGCGACAGGACAGAAGCGAACTGCCGCAAGCGATTAGCCTGGGGCTAAAGGGTGGCCACATCTCCTTCGGAAATGCGCTTGTTTCCGACGATAGGCTTGATACGTTCCTGACTGATGAGTTTGTATCTTACAACTCTGCGAATCTAGACTTCGACCAGCTTCCTACAGCCTTTCGCGCCGTCGCTACGGACCTCACTACTCTTAAGCCGAAGGTCTTCCGCTCAAGCTCGCTGCCCTTTGCGGTGCGAACGTCAATTGCAATTCCCGGGGTATTCCAACCCGTGCGTCTTGATGGGCATGTCTTCGTCGATGGAGCGATCGTCGACAACCTTCCTGTCGATGTTCTCCGCGATGATTTAGGGGCTCAGGTTCTGATCGCGGTTCACCTTACCGATGCCGCATTCGCAACCAATGACGCGGCAAGCCTTGTCGGGGTGTTTGCACGCGCGTACCAGGCAGGAACCGCCCGAAACGAAGATATCAGCCGTAGTCAGGCAAATATTGTTCTGTTGCCTGATGTCGCGAAGTTCACCTCTACTGAATATGACAAGAGCGTAATGCTTATTGCAGCAGGCTACCGCGCGGCAGAAGCCCAGCGATCCGTTCTTAGTAAATATGCGCTCACCGATACGGATTGGAAGCTCTACCTCGAAGCCCGGGCCTCGCGGCGTCGAAGTCGTCCCGGTTTTATTCGCAATGTCATCACCGAGGACGAAGCGACGCACACCGCATCGTTAGTCAAAGCCGCGAATAAGGAACTAGCTGGCAAGCCATTCGAGGAGGAGAGAACCGATCATTTTGTGACGGAGTTGCGAGGCAACGGGGGCGCCACCGCGTTTTACGAGACCTTCGACGAACCGGCGAGCGGAAGCCCCACCCCTCCAGAGCATCTCCAGGACGACGGACTTGCGATACATCTTCGTCCGAACTGGGATGGCCCTCCTTATCTCCTGCTTGGGGCAGACGTGGTCGCGATGACCGGAAATGTAACAAGCTCGATAT
>Ga0302219_10001328_pt1 | contig 10317 bp, 9 predicted proteins | sample II_Palsa_E1_2_FD_194569 | JGI IMG/M metagenome (GOLD analysis project Ga0302219, IMG submission 194569) | Peat permafrost microbial communities from Stordalen Mire near Abisko, Sweden - II_Palsa_E1_2 | ecosystem: Environmental > Terrestrial > Soil > Palsa > Peat permafrost | place: Sweden...
CGCGTGCTGATGCCGCGCAAGAAACGCCTCCCGGATCGGCATGGCCACGTCCCCGGCCTGCAACGCAATCGGACCTCGTTGACCGCGGGCTTACTCGCCTCCGATTCCCCTTGACCTGCGCGAACCGTAAGCACTAGCCTGTGTGTGCACGCGGTTCATCCAAGAGGCATGCCGAAGGAACGCTAACTCCTTTGGATGGAAGATTTTACCCGTAAGTGATTGCAGCCCTGGGATTTTTCCAGATTTTGGCGCCAACTCCATAATTTCCCGCTTCTCGAATGTTATGAAATTGCGCTTCGAAGCTGTTGCCGCACTCGTCCTTGCCGTCTTTCTCACCACGTTCGCTTTCGCCGATGCGCTACGCGGTACGCTCGTCAGCGAGGAGACGTTGCACATTTCTCCCGACAAAGAATCCGCGACAATTGGCGAAGCCGGCCGCGGGCACGAACTGATCATTCTTGACACGAGCCGCGACTGGGTTCATGTGGAAGCGATCCTGAGGGTGCCCAACCGCGACGAAGACGCAACCGAGGAAGAACAGGAAGGCAAAACCATCACCGGCTGGGTTCCCGCGAAAGCGCTCGTGACCAGCACGACGCAAGACGGCGATCGGATCATCTTCGGCGAAGCTGCCGACTCCGAAGACCAGGCCAGCCGCCGCCACGGACGCCGCGACGCCGCGCAGGATGCGCTCCGGCTTTACTATCGCCTGTACGATCTGATGCCCACTTCGCCGCTCGCCGCCGAAGCGCTCTACCGCGCCGCCGACATTCGCTGGCAACTGGAGCGGTCCGACGTCATGACCCGGCCGTCCGCGCGCCAGCGCGAATCCTACATGCGCGGCCAGATGAGAGAAGAGTGGATGAAGCTGGTGATCAAGAAATACCCCGGCACGAAATGGGCCGATCTCTCCGCTTTTCGTCTGCTCGAAAACAAACTCTGCGGCGAATGGGAAGGCATTGCGAAGTGTCCGGATAAAGAAGCCGATCTCTACGAGAACTATGTCAAAGAGCATCCGCAGTCTCCCGCCGCGCCGGAAGCCTTGTATGAAGCGGCCTGGCGCCGCGCGGCGCTGATCGAAATTTACAAGACCGAACCCAACCAGAAAAAGGCCGCCGAATCGAAGGACCGCGCCCTGGCACTGGCGCAGAGGCTCGTTAGCCAATACGGCCAAAGCGATTGGGCCTTGCGCACCGAGCGGCTGATCTTCTATATCCAGCAGGGCATTCCAACGTACGGAAACACAGGCGATTAGAGCTTCGCAGCGCCCTCCGCGATTCAGGCTTTTTCCCTCGCGAGCAGAAGTCTTTCGAGTAACCTCGTCGTCAAAGTTTTCTGAGATACTGGTCCCATACTTTCGGAGGGTGATTGAACGATTACTTGCTGTCGCTGGTGTTGGGGATTGTCGAAGGCTTGACGGAATTTCTGCCAGTCAGCTCGACCGCGCATCTCAGGCTTTCTGAGGCGTTGCTGCATATCAGCCTGTCGGATGGCTACTGGAAGATGTACTCCATCGTCATCCAACTGGGCGCAATCCTTTGCCTGCCGGTATATTTCCGCAGCCGCATCGCAGCGTTTCTTTCCACTTTTCCGCGTGGCGAGCGCGGCGACCGCACCCCGCTCACCCATCCTCTGGGATTGGTCACCGTCGCGTTTGTAGTCACCGCCATTCCTTCGTTTCTGCTGACCAAGGTCATCGGTAAACACCTGGAGAACTTGTACATCATCGGCTGGTCGCTCTTGATCGGCGGAATCGTCATGTGGATCGTCGACGCGATGCACGCCGCTTCCGAAGCCGCGGGACCGTCCGCCGGCGGAGGCCGCATCCACACCTGGAAGATGGAAAACATGAGCCTGGGACAAGCCATTTGGATCGGCTTCTGCCAGATCTTCTCGGGAGTGTTTCCCGGAACGTCGCGCTCCATGTCGACGATCGCGGGCGGTCAGGTTGCGGGCATGTCGCGAGCGTCAGCCCTGGAATTCTCCTTCTTCGTGTCGATCCCGACCATGGTCGCCGCTACGGGATACACTTTGTTCAAGTCGCTTCGAGGCAAAGGCGAGAATCCGATCGGCGTTTCGCAGATCGATGCCCATGGCTGGATCGTGTTGGCCATCGGCTTCGTGGTTTCTTACATCGTCGCTTACGCGTCGGTGGCATGGTTCATGGCGTATGTGCGCAAGCACGGGTTCGTACCGTTTGCCATTTACCGCATCATCGTGGGCGCGCTGGTGCTCGTGTTCGCGGCGAGATTGGCGGGATAGGCTCTCCGAGCCTACGCGTCACTAAGAATTTCCATTGACTTCGATTCTCAATCCTGAGACCCTATCTCTATCCGCATCAGCTCTTTGACATCCGAATAGCAGCAAGATAACTCCTCCAAATTCAATATTTTGCGAGCCGGCCGCTGATTCCACAGAACTTAGCCTGAGCAACATCGCCAAGTCGCTGCTAAGTTCTTTCAATGGAATATTTTGCGAGCAAGTTGTTTGTTTTCAATATTTTAGCCAGGCCAAAGCCGGTCACAAAGCCGTAACTCATTGATTCTAGATATTTTAGCGAGATCGATCTGTATTTTTTTGATCTGGATCCGAGGTCATCGGCGACAAGCTAGGCTAGTCCCCACCAGCAGGCAGGACTCCATGCCTGGGCGCGGGTACCGGCGCATCGCCTTTCCGGTCGCGCCAGAGAACTTTGTTCAGACGTGCCGCTCCGGCCGCGTCCGCGCGGGAAAAATCCATCGTCGCCGATTCATTTGCGCCACGGGCATCGCGCTTGTTGGTTTCGTAGATCAGGCCGTTGGCGAGGTTGCGGTAGTCGGTTTTGAAAGCGGGCTGAGTGCCCGCGCCTGAGAACATCGGGCCCATCACCGGAGCGTACGCGTCGTTCTGGTTCATGGGCGGCAGGCCGAGCAGCATCTCCATGGTGTGAATCATGTTCACCGTGGTGTAGAAGCGGTGATCGACGTAAGGCTGGGCAGCGGTTCCGGGCGAATATTTGCTGATCGCAAACGCGATAGATCGATGCGCATCGATATGGTCGCCGCCGTCCTGCGCATCGTCTTCCAGAACAAAGATTGCGGTGTCATCCCAGTAAGGACTGTGCGACACGGCATCGACGACGCGGCCCAGCGCCAGATCGTTATCAGCGACCGCCGCCGCCGGGCGCGGACGATCGGGCCGCGTTCCGCCGGTGTGGTCGTCGGGAAGATAGAGCAGCACGAATGCCGGCAGTTCGAATTGCGGCCCTTCATTCGCTACACGCGCGCGCGCGTAAGCCGCGAACTCATTCAAGAATTCGTCGGCGCGCAACTGATCGGGATAATCCGTATTGAAGTCCGGATAAAGCGGATCGAAGTGATCGCGCAGCACCGCCTTCGTGGGCTTGACACCCTTGAACAAAGGCACCGTCCACGGGAACGGACTCGGCCCACCATGCGGGTCGCCGACATTCGGCGGCAGCGTATCCCCTTGGTGAAGCTCAGTCCGCGGGCACGGCGCTTCCTGTGCTGAAGGAGTTCCCTGCTTCGGCGTCGCGGCCTTGCGGGTCTTGTTGCACCACTCGGCATTCACGTATTCGCCGTAATCGCGATAGGTCAAGCCGTTGCGCGCAACATTGTCCCAAAGAAAGCCGGTGGAAGGATCGTCGATATCCGGCTGATTGTGCTCGAGCGGATACTCGTCGGCGACCGTTCCCTGGAAGTCGTAGGTTCGTTCGTGGCCACGGTAGGCGATCTGCCAGGTCTTCTCGTTGTAGTCGCTCGTGATCGCCGCCGTCGACCACAGATGGCCGTCGCCTGAAACTTCACCGCTGTCGTAGAAGTTATCGAGCACGCCGAATTGCAATGCCAGCTTGTGTTCGTTGGGCGTGATGTCCGCACCATACATGGTGAGTGATGGGTCACCGTCACCGGCTTTCAGATCGCCAAGAATCTGGTCGTAGGTGCGGTTCTCTTTGATGACGTAGATCACGTGCTTGATCGGATTCTTCCCCCCCGCGAACTCGATCTTCCCTGGATCGCTATTCAGCAGGTTATCGTGCTCGACGACGCGCGTGAGTTCTTCGAGCTTGCCGAGAGTCGAAGGAATATTCAGCCGCGCGATCGAGCCGCGCAGCAACGTGGGAATGTAGGGATGTCCGAGATGTCTGACCTCATATGCGGTCTTGCCCAAGCCTTTGTTTGGGCCGGTGCCTTCGCCCTTGGCGGCTGCGATGATGAGATCGTCGCCTTGTACGGCTAGGGCGCTGGGGTACCAGTCGGTGGGGATGAAGCCGAGGGGCTCCAGCGTGCTGTCATTGCGCGGCACGGAGGCGGCACCTGCTGCATCGAAGACTGCCACCGCATTGATCGCCGCGTCCCCTACGAAAAGACGGGTTCCATCTGACGACAGCGCCAAAGGTCCCGGTTCGCTGCCTGCGAACCGTTGGCCCGGAGCATACGTACGGAGCCAATTCATCTCTTGTCCCGCGGTGCTGACAACGGCAACAGCATCAAAATTCGAGAGCGCAACGAAGAGCGCTCTCTCGTCCGGACTCAACAGCAGAGATGTCGGATGGGAACCAGGAGCCAGCGGATCCTCGGGTGCCTTCAGCAGCGGTAGCGGGATAAGCTGCACGACCTGCCCGTTGGTCAGATCCAGTTCTGCAACGCGGGAGGCATTCCACAAGCTGCACCAGGCGCGGTGGCCATCGCGCGTGCCTACGCAGGTATAGGGGAACGAAGACGGCACCAGATCATTTGTGCTCAGGTCGAAACGCTGAAGCACTTTGCCGCTTGCGGTATCGAGCAGCACGACATTGTCAGAAAGATTGTTGGCGACCAGCAGTCGATCGTTGCCGCCGGTTCCGCCGGAAACCAGCGCCAATCCTGCGGGATACGGAATCGCAGTTCCCGTCGGCGTTTTGCTCAGGCCGATTGCGACCCTCTTGCCCGCGGCGAGCGGTTGCGGTTCGATGGCGATGAACCGCTCAGGTACGACCTTGCCGTCGGTGAAGTCATAAACCGCAATGCCGTTGCCGGTATCACCTGCCTTCTGTCCCGTGGGATCGGTGATGGAGCCGACCGACGCGTAGAGATGCTTGCCATCGGAGCCGAACACCAGGCCAAGAAAGTAGCTCTGATGCACTTCTTCGCCGAAGCGCTTGTCGGGATAGTCGGAGAGGCGGTTTGTCTTGAGATCAAGAATCGAAATCGACTGCGTGGCGAGGGTTTCCTGGGTTCCGTAGCCGTCGTTCAACAGTGCGGCGTAGCGGCCATCGGGGCTCAGCGCGATGGTGGCGGGAAAGCTGTTGGTGCTGCCGATGCGGCCCGGAGCCGGCACGCTCAGCAATTTGCTCGTGGGCAACGTGACAAGATGATGTTCGTCAGACGTTGTTTGCTGCGCCGAAACTGCGGCAGAAACGAGCAGCAGAACAGACGTGACAAAGACTAGCCGTCGACAAGGCGAAGCAATCATCGCGGTTCACACTGCCCAGCGCTTTCCTGCGGTCAAGATGCTCCGGAACCGGGATGAGCCGGCTCCTGCGCCGCGGCTGCCTCAGCCTGGGCATTGTGGCGCACATCGGAGCCTTGCACCCAGAAGATGACGTCTTCGGCGATGTTGGTGGCGTGGTCGGCGACGCGCTCGAGGTTGCGCGCTACGAGCAGCGCGTCGAGCGCCTGCCGCACTACCTCCGGACGCTGGTTCATCGTCTTCACCAGTTGGATGAAGGCATCGTCCTTCATGCGATCCACAACGTTATCCATTTCCAGCACGGCTTGCGCGAGTTCCGCCTTCCCTTCGATAAACGACTCCAAAGCCCGCCGCACCATGGCGCTGACCGCCGCTCCCATGCGCGCAATGTCCACGGGTAAATCGACCGCCGGAAGTTCCACCATATCCATCACGCGTTCGGCGATGTTGACGGCCTGGTCGCCGACGCGCTCCAGGTCGGAATTGATCTTGGTCACGGCGAGGATGAAGCGCAAATCGACCGCCATGGGCTGCTGCATGGCGAGCAGGTCGAAAGCGGCTTCGTCGATTTCGCGTTCCGCGGTGTTGATGAGGGTCTCGCCTTCGAGAACCATTTGGCAGCGGGTAAGATCGCGATCGATGTAGGCCTGACGGGCGCGATCCACCGCCTGTTCCGCAAAGCCGCCCATGCGAAGCAACCTCTGGCGTAGATCGTCGAGCCCCTGCTGAAAGCGCGTGCGCATTCTCCGAACCTTTCCTTATTACAATCTGCTATCCAAATCTGCCTGTGATGTAGTCTTCCGTCTTCTTGTCCGACGGTTTGGTGAAGATCTTTTCCGTCTTATCGAACTCGATCATCTTGCCCAGCAGGAAGAATCCGGTAAACTCGGCGACGCGCGCCGCCTGCTGCATGTTGTGAGTGACGATTACGATGGTATACCGCTCTTTGAGCTGAAAAATCAACTCTTCAATTTTGCCGGTGGAGATCGGATCGAGGGCCGAGCAGGGTTCGTCCATGAGAAGTACCTCAGGTTCGACCGCCAGAGCACGGGCGATGCACAAGCGCTGCTGCTGGCCGCCCGACAGGCTGGCCCCGGACTTTTTGTGGACCTGGTCTTTCACTTCGTCCCAGAGCGCGGCGGAATCGAGCGACCGATGCACGATCTCGTCAAGTTTGCGGCGATCGCGAAACCCGTTGAGCTTCAGCCCCGAGGCTACATTGTCGTAGATCGACATCGTGGGAAATGGATTCGCTTTTTGAAACACCATCCCCACGCGGCGGCGAAGCTGCGTGGCCGAAGTGCCGTTGTAGGCGTTGATGTCGCCGATGTGGACGCTCCCTGTGACTCGTGCCTCGGGGATGGTTTCGTGCATGCGGTTCAGGCAGCGGATGAACGTCGACTTGCCGCATCCCGAAGGCCCAATCAACGCCGTGGCGTGGTTGGCACTCACCTTCAACTGGACGTCGTATAACGCCTGGGTCTTGCCGTACCAGGCATTCAAGTTCTCGACCTCGATTCCAACGCCCATAACTATGCCGCTCCGAAGGTACCACGGCGTACGGCGAAGCGTACGGCCGCGACCGCAGTCACGATGAGAACGATGAGCACGAGCGCGCCCGCCCAAGCCTGCTTGTGCCATTCGTCGTAGGGAGAAATGGCGTAGGTAAAAATCTGCAGCGGCAAAGCGGCCGTTGGCTGGTTGGCGCTAAGGTTCCAGAATTGATTCCCGAACGCGGTGAACAGCAGTGGAGCGGTCTCACCCGCAACCCGGGCAAAGGCCAGCATGATTCCCGTAATCACGCCGGACGTTGCGGTGCGGAGTGTGATGGAGAGAGTGGTCCGCCAGCGTGGAATGCCCAGCCCATACGCGGCCTCGCGCAAAGCCTGCGGCACCAGGAGAAGCATCTCTTCTGTGGTGCGTGTGATCGTGGGAATCATCATGATGGCCAGCGCCGCGCCGCCAGCCAGCGCGGAGAAGTGCTTCTGATAGAGAACCACGATGGAGTAAGCCACGATGCCGATCACGATCGAGGGGACGCCGTTCAACACATCGGCTGTGAAGCGGATGACATCGCCGAAGCGGTTGCGGCCATACTCCGCGAGGTAGATGCCCGCGCCCACTCCCACGGGCACGCCGAGAATGCTGGCTAACGCAAGGATGAACACCGACCCCACGATCGCATTCGCCATTCCTCCGCCCGCTTCGCCCACCGGTTTCGGCGTTTGCGTCAGGAAGGCCCAGTTGATGGAACCGATGCCTCGGTACACCAGGTAGGCGAAGATTGCGAATAGCGGCACCAATACCAGGATCACCGTCAGCACGGCCACACCAGTCATGACATGGTCGGTAATGCGTCGCCGCAAGGCAATCGGCGGCACTGCGTGGAGCGAGACTGTTGCGGCGGTCTCAGGCATTCGCCCTCGAAGGCTGGCCTCGGGTGACGGTCCAAACCAGCAATCGCGCCAGCGCGTTGACCACGATCGTAACCAGAAACAGCGCCAGGCCAATTTCAATCAGAGCCGCCAGGTTCAAGTCGCCCGTGGCTTCGCTGAACTCATTGGCCAGCACGCTGGCCATGGTGTAGCCCGGCGCGAACAGTGACTTGGCAATCTCCGGCCGGTTTCCGATCACCATGGTCACGGCCATGGTCTCGCCCAGAGCGCGCCCCAAGCCCAAGATGATGCCTCCCATAATCCCCGCCCGGGCGTTGCGTAAAACTCCGACGCGAATCATCTCCCAGCGCGTCGCACCGAGCGCGAGCGCCGCTTCCCGCTGATGCTGTGGCACTACCATCAGCACTTCACGCGTGATCGAGGAAATGATCGGGACGATCATGATCGCCAATATGATTCCCGCCGCCAGCATGCTGATGCCATACGGCGGACCATCAAAGAAGCCCGTCCAGCCCAAGGTTCGACCGAGAAAAGGCTGCACGTAATTGCTCAGGAGCGGAACCAGCACAAAAATCGCCCACAGTCCGTAGACGACGCTGGGAATCGCAGCCAGCAACTCCACGAAAAACGAGAGCGGCCCGCGCAGCGCTTTCGGACACATCTCGGTGGTGAACACGGCGACTCCGACGGACAGCGGGACGGCAATGATCAAAGCCAGCAGCGAAGAAACCAAGGTTCCATAAATGAATGGCAGAGCGCCGAATTGCTCGTTGACCGGATCCCAATCGCGCCCGGCGAAGAACTTGAATCCGAAAGCGTGCCAGGAGGGTCCGGAGCGCAAAACCAGTTCGTAAACGATAAGCGCCAAGGTGGCCAATACGGCCAGGCCGCACAGCAGCATGGTGAATTTGAAGACTCGGTCACCGGTTTCTCCGCTCGTTCCGCGGGGCAGCTTCGCGGCCTGCGTCGGCGCCGGGGGAAGCTTGCTAACGTTCGCGGCTTCAAGAGGTTGCGGACCAGGCATACCAGGCGGACGTAGGGCAAAATTCGCCATTCCCCGCTCACGGTACCAGACTCCTGTTAACAGGAGGTTAAAATGACGCGCTTTTCATGGTTGCCTTTTCCTGAATATGGCTGTAAGTTCGTCTGCCGACCTGTTTTCTCCATGCCGATCACGCCACAGCGTAGCCGGGTTGTTTTTGAGAAGCTTGCCGAGGACTTGATCAAGCTCTCCTCGAAGCCACGCGCCAAGAACGTGCACCGCTTCCGCACCGGCACCCGACGTTTGCAGACCTTGTTGGGCGACCTTTCTCCAAAGCTCGACGGTAACCAGAAGAAACTCTTGAAGCTGCTGGATCGAATCCGTAAGCGCGCCGGCAAGGTGCGTGATGTGGACGTGCAGCTGACCGCTTTACGCACCTTGAAGATTTCGCAGGAACCCCGGCGCAAGACACAACTCGTGAACAATCTCATTGACCTTCGGGGCGGTCAGGAAAAAAAACTGCGTAAGGCGCTCGATGCAGGCACCGTCCGCGAGATTCGCAAGCGGTTGAAGCGTGCCGCCAGGAACTTCAAGCCGGAAGCGGATCGCGATCCGCTGGGTATCGCCAGGAGCATGCTGGAACGGATCGCCCGCGAGGATGGACCTCTCACCGAACCGTTGCTGCACCAATACCGGATCGTGAGTAAACGAGCCCGCTACGTGGCCGAGTTTGCCAGATCTGCCGAAGCCCCGGAGTTTATTGCGGAACTCAAGCGCATCCAGGACGCACTGGGCGACTGGCATGACTGGCTCACTCTAACCGAAACCGCTTCCAGCTATCTCGGCGATGTGCGCCAGTCATCCCTGGTGGCGGAGCTGCGCAACGTAACCGGAGCGAAATTCCGCCACGCGATTGCGGTGCTTGCACAGATGCGTGCCAAACTGGGGCCGGAAATCAGGCACCCAGCCCACGCACCCGCTCGATCGCCGGGGAAAGCCGTCCGTCCCGCGACCTCAGCAGCATGAGGGCCGGCTCTCTGCGTCTGGCAACATTTCCGAACAGACAACGGACGTGATGCGATCACAAGTGTCCACAACAATGCCCTCGCCCAAGCCGGACCGCAATCCTTGAAACGAAGCTCCCGCGAAGCGGTCGTCCGCCAAGGCCATCGGGCACCTAATGACCGAGCGACGCTTGGCATGTACACTGTTGACCTTGCCTCATGCCAACGTTTGCCGCGGTTGATATCGGTTCCAACTCTGTCCGGCTGAAGATCGCGCGCCTCACGCGTGGCCGCCTGCGTCCCATCCACGAAGATCGCGAGGTTACTCGACTCGGCGAGGGTGTGTTTCGTTCCGGCTTTCTCACACCCGAATCGATGGCCGAAACAGTCAAGGTGTTGCGGCGCTTTCACCGGGCCACGCAACAGGTGGTCACGGAGTCGGTGCGAGTGGTCGCCACCAGCGCCCTGCGGGACGCGCGCAATT
>Ga0302219_10001329_pt1 | contig 10317 bp, 9 predicted proteins | sample II_Palsa_E1_2_FD_194569 | JGI IMG/M metagenome (GOLD analysis project Ga0302219, IMG submission 194569) | Peat permafrost microbial communities from Stordalen Mire near Abisko, Sweden - II_Palsa_E1_2 | ecosystem: Environmental > Terrestrial > Soil > Palsa > Peat permafrost | place: Sweden...
CGACAAGGACGAGAAGCGCGTCGTCCCCTGCATGCACACCGTCGGCGCTCCTCTCGCACCCGGCGAAAAAGACGTCCCCTGGCCCTGCAATGACACCAAATACATCGTCCACTTCCCTGAGACCCGCGAGATCTGGAGCTACGGCAGCGGCTACGGCGGCAACGCGCTCTTAGGCAAAAAATGCTTCGCCCTTCGCATCGCCTCCAACATCGCCCGCGACGAAGGCTGGATGGCCGAGCACATGTTGATCCTCGGCGTCGAGTCGCCCACACACGAAAAGACCTACGTCGCCGCGGCCTTCCCCAGCGCCTGCGGCAAGACCAACTTCGCCATGATGATTCCTCCCGCCGGCTTCGACGGTTGGAAGGTATGGACCGTCGGCGACGACATCGCCTGGATCAAACCCGACGCCACCGGTCAGCTCCGCGCCATCAATCCCGAGGCCGGCTTCTTCGGCGTGGCCCCAGGCACCAGCACCAGGACCAACCCTAACGCCATGGCCACCCTCGCCAAAAACACCATCTTCACCAACGTAGCCCTCACCCCCGAGGGCGGCGTCTGGTGGGAGGGCATGACCGACACCCCCCCTGCCTATCTCACCGACTGGCGCGGCAATCCCTGGACCCCAGAGGTCGCCAAAGCCACCGGAGCCACCGCCGCCCACCCCAACGGCCGCTTCACCGCACACGCCAGCCAGTGCCCCACCATCGACCCCGACTGGGAGAACCCCAACGGCGTCCCCATCTCCGCCTTCATCTTCGGTGGCCGCCGCCCCACCACCATCCCGCTCGTCTATCAAGCCTTCAACTGGTCCGCCGGCATCTACATCGGCGCCACCATGGGCTCGGAGACCACAGCAGCCTCGGCAGGCGCAATAGGCAAGGTGCGCCGCGACCCCATGGCCATGCTGCCCTTCTGCGGCTATCACATGGGCGACTACTTCCGTCACTGGCTCCGCATGCAGCGCAACCTCTCCGCCACGCCGCGCGTCTTCCACGTCAACTGGTTCCGCAAGGCAGCCGACGGTAGCTTCCTCTGGCCCGGCTACAGCGAAAACATGCGCGTCCTCAAATGGATCGTCGACCGTGTTCGCGGCCGTGCCCTGGGCAAGGAGACGCCCATCGGCTGGACCCCTCACTTCGACGACATCAACTGGAAGGGCCTCGACTTCCCTCGCGCCACCTTTGACCAGCTCCAGACCGTCGATCGCGCCCAGTGGAAGCAGGAGGTCATGGGCCACGAAGAGCTCTTCCTCGCCCTCCACGACCACCTCCCTCCCGAGATGATCTACGAGCGCGAACTCCTCATCTGCCGCCTCTAAATTTAGGGTGAGCGCTGAAAACCTCCTGCTGCTATCTCGATACTCGCTGATTCAGTCACCACATTAGCGTTTATCAGGACTTGGAAGACAGTTCTCAACGGTAGTACGAATCCTTGATCGCCAAGATGAACCCTAAGTCCTAAATGTTAAAGTCCTTCACCACGAGTCGCGTATCCACTATCACGTGTGGCGTAAACGCGTGGTACGCCCACATATGCACCCACGCGTTCCCCGTCCGCATGGTCAGGTACGACTTCATCAGCCCTGCCGGAAAGAACACCAAAAACGCAAACAGCACCGAAATCAGCCCATGCATCGGTGTGTCGTAGTTTGTCCACGACTCGAAGATGTGGAGTGCTGGATAGCTCGCCGCAGCTAAGAGATACGCCATCGCAGGTGAGAAGAGCTTGTAGTAACGTGGCACAAGGATCGCGTAGATAAAGATCATCACTGGCAGGTCCGTGCCCAGCAGATGCACAAAGAACGATAGACTCCCGCCCACGATCTGCTGGTGCGTCGTCAGTTGAAAGATGTTCGGGCCCAGCAGTTCCAAACCGCAGCCGATCAACAGCACCACAAGCACGATAAACGTATCGTTCTTCCAGTCAGCCGAGCGTAGATTCAGCTGTTCAAGTGAGTAGCCCCGGCTGCGAAACACCAAATACGGTATCAGCGCATAAAATACACCGTTGTAGAGAGCCCACGTCCACACCTCCGTCGGAGACTGCACTCGCGTCGCTCCACTGATGCAACCGTTCAAGTGCAGCCCGATGCCCTCCCCAAACAGCCGCAGCCCAATCCACTGGCCAAATCCGAGCACCACCGCCGCATATACCCACAGCCACACCGTCTCTCGCGCAGCCACGGCTCGCTCCGGCGCTCGAGCCGCAAGGTCGGGATAGTGCCTACGCCTAGCAATGAGCTGCACGATGCCCATCATCACGAACAGGATCACGAGTTCGATTACGCTGCCGATCACGTGCTGCGTGGGTGTCATCTTATGGTCGGCCAGCATCTTCAACGGAAGCATCTGGCCGCCGAGCACGATGAGCGCAATCCCCACAAACAGCCAGAGCCCGAAACCGGCCCATAACGTCTTCTGTTTGAAGAGCCACTTCGTCCTCGATGCAAACGTGTGCCCGGGAAGCGCTGTCATTGCGGAAGCCTCTGAGCATGAGACTCTTATCCACTGTATGGAGATGGATGGAGGTGCGACCAATTGATGATTGGTCTCGAGAAGTCGGCTTCTCGGAAGCGATCCGGGTTGCTCCCGAGTCACGGGCTAACCGGAAGTTAGATCGACGCCCCAAAGTGAGCAAAAAGCTGTCAAGCCTGTAAAGAATCTAAACCATTGCTCAACAACCACTTCCACTTGGCGCATGAGTTTTCCTTCAGCCGCTATACTGGAAGAGACAGAATAAAAAGATAGCTCCGATGGGCAGTAATGGCTAACTCTTTTAGAATCTTATTTTTACCTATAACCAATTTAGAATGAATATTTTACGGAGACCTTAAATCGTAAAGCCCTCATTTGAGTGATCTTAACCATACCTACCCCCCGGGGGGTGGGGGAGCCAGCGACACCACCGGGTATCGGAGAGAAGTATGTCCAACCAGCACGCAGCACCCTTCAATCCCAACCCGCAGCCTGCCATCCCCGAACCCACCCACGCGGAGCGCGCCCGCACCCTGCTGCACCTCTCCAGCGTGGCGACCCTGTCCACCCTCTCCCGCAAGCAGCCGGGCTTTCCCTTCGGCTCCCTGATGCCCTACGCACTCGACCCCGCAGGACAGCCGCTCTTCCTCATCAGCACCATGGCGATGCACACCCAAAACCTCAAGGCCGATCCTCGCGCCAGCCTCTTCGTCTCCCAGACCCCACCCGATGGTGACGTCCTCGGAGCCGCGCGAGTCACCGTCGTAGGCGACGTGCAGCAGCTGCCTGACGCAGAAAAATCCGAGGCCCGCGAACTCTACCTCAAAGTCCATCCCAACAGCCACTACTGGGTCGACTTCACCGACTTCGCCTTCTTCCGCCTCGCACCGGTTGACATCTACTATGTCGGCGGCTTCGGCGTCATGGGTTGGGTCACGGCGCCCGACTACGCCGCAGCGCAGCCCGACCCCCTTAGCGACGCGGCGCAGGGCATCCTCGACCACATGAACGCCGACCACGCCGACGCGCTCCTCCTCTTCGCAAAGGTCCACGCCAAACTCGAAGCCGAATCTGCAACGATGACCTCTGTCGACCGTCTCGGCTTCCACCTCCGCGTCCAGACCCCAGCCGGCATCAAGGGCGCACGCATCCCTTTTCTTCGCGAGGCAACAACACCCGGCTCAACCCGTTCCATTTTGGTCGAGATGGTAAAACAAGCACGCCAGAGCGACCCAATCCCCACAAATGGCTATTGACTCAACATCTCTTTGCCTTTATCTTTAACTAGTGGCGAGACTCCCTTCGGGTTGAGTCGGTCATAGCGAAGTCCACCCACTTCGTTGCTTTACCGGAATACCCACGCAACAGCCCCCACCGCGCTGCGTGGGTTTCCTCTTTAACCCCACCCTCTCCAGGAGAGACCACATCAGTGACCCGCCAACTCTGCCAGAACCTCTGCCGTCGAGCGCACTCTGCCCATCCTCGGGAAGACAGTCTTCACCGGAAACTCATGCATCTCTGCCGTCATGCTCGAAATGGCATCTTCGACGAAGATCAGCTCGTAACCGCGGTCGAACGCTGCACGAGCAGTCGACTCCACACCGAAGTTCGTCGCGATTCCAGTCATCAGAATCGTTCGGATTCCTTTACGCCGCAGCCACTGCTCCAGGTCCGTCCCATAGAACGCACCCCACTGCCTTTTCTTGACAACCAGATCACCCTCCTGAAGACCAATCTCAGGAACAAGCTGCGAGGCGTTCGCCGGCGGTGGCGCAGCGTTAGGATCACTTACCATGGGAGCGTCGACCGGCAGACGCAATACCTCCCGAATCTCTACATGAACAAAGACGATCGTCCCTCCCTTTGCGCGCAGCGCATCGGCCACACGTTTTGTTCTCTCCACCACATCGGCTGCGCTATGCGGAGCCAGCGTTCTCCCCACAATACCGTGCTGTAGATCGATCGCGATGAGTGCTGTCGTCTTGGAATCAAACTTTACAGATTGCATGAACACATCTCCCTTTATCGAGGTAGCTACGCGCGGCTGGTCCCGGCAAATCACACCGAGCCTTACACGTCATCGCAAACCCTTCTAGACTAGACGTAGACCATGCCCTTCGAGACTCCGCCCAACGGCCCGACCCCGACAACGCCGGTACCAAACCCAAGCGGCTTCGCCCCGTTGAAGATCGCTCTCTTCCGCGACCGCTGGATCGCAAGCACCATCTCGTCGGTGGGAACGTGGATGCAGGACACCGCAGGCACCTGGCTGATGACCTCGCTCACTGCGTCACCTCTGCTGATCGCACTCATGCAGACCGCAGCGAGCCTCCCTGTGCTGCTGCTCGGACTGCTGGCAGGAGCCACGGCGGACATCTTCGACCGTCGCAAGCTGCTGATCTTCTGGCAGGCGTGGATGCTGGGCTCAGTCGGCATCCTCGCTGTCCTGACCTTCCTCGGACACGTGTCACCGTGGGCGTTGCTCGCCTTCACCTTCCTGCTGAACATCGGCTCTGCCATGAACAATCCAGCCTGGCAGGCGATCGTGCCAGAGCTGGTTCCTCGCGAGTTGATCCCCGACACCGTCTCGCTGAACGCCGCGAGCAACAACCTCGCCCGTGCCGTCGGCCCAGCACTCGGTGGTCTGATGGTCGCAGGCTTCCAGCGCGTACATACCGGCGCGGGCTCGGTCTTCTTCCTCAACGCGCTCTCGTTCGCCGGCGTCATCTGGGTATTGATCAACTGGAAGCGAATCCCTTTGTTCAAGTCGGCACTCCCGTCCGAGCGTATCGCGGGCTCCATCCGCTCCGGTCTGCGTTATGTCCGCTACGCGCCCGATCTGCAGTCGTCGCTGGTGCGCGCCTTCGTCTTCACGTTCTTCATCTCCGCAATCTGGTCGCTGCTTGCAGTGGTGGCGCGCCGCGACCTCAAGCAGGGGCCGCTTGGCTACGGCATCCTCAACGGCTCGCTCGGCCTGGGAGCGGTCATCGCAGCCACTGTTCTCCACCGCGTCCGCCAACGCTTCAGCGCCGACCAAATCCTCGGCACATCCACCATCTACAACGTCGGAGTTCTGCTGATCCTGGCCTTCGTTCGCAGCCCGTCGATCATCATCGCGGCGCTGATCTTCTCGGGCTTCGCGTGGACCAGCACGATGTCCACCATCAACGTCTCCGTCCAACTCTCGGTGCCCGCCTGGGTGCAGGCGCGTGCACTGGGTACTTACCTGATGACCTTTCAGGGCGGCATGGCTCTGGGCTCAATCCTCTGGGGGTACATCGCCGAACACAGCTCAACACCCATCGCATTGACCAGCGCCGCCTGCGGCCTGCTGATTACCTTCCCCTTCGCCCGCCGCTTCCACATCCTGCAAGGCCCCGTGCCCGACCACACCCCCTATCAATGGAAGCGCCCCGCGCCTGAGCTTGCACCTGACACCGAACCCACAGACGGCCCTGTCCGCGTCTCCATTGACTACCGCATCCCCGCCGAAAACTATGCTGAGTTCACCCACGCCATCCATCTGCTTCGCGGCGTCCGACTCCGCGATGGCGCGATTCGCTGGGGCATCTACCGCGACGCTATCAATCCCGAACATCTCAACGAAACCTTCGTCATGGAATCCTGGCTCGACTATCTCCGCTCCCGCGAGCGCATCACCACCGCCGATGAGCAGATCCGCGCCCGCGTCCGCGCCCTCCATCTGGGGCAGGAACCGCCGAGCATCTCCTACCAGATCTACGCCCGCGAGATCGCCAATCCTATCCCATCCCAGATCTCTTCACCGTCAGCGCAACCGAAGTAGCAACCACATCATCCTCATTTGCTATAGCTGACCGCCCACTCATTTCTTTCTAGCGATGACCACCTCCGCCGGCGGTTGAATCCCGTACGTTGTTGCAAAGTTTCTCTGATTGATCCCGAAGCTCAGCCGTCCACGCGAGTCGATATACATCAATGGCTTCCCTACCGCCACATCGCTGAACGTCTTCACGAAGGGGAGCTGATACATCTGGCCGCCTAGCTGCACCGGCACAACATCACCAAGCCTGTATCCCAGCTTCGCGAAGCTCTCCGCTGGAATATTCAACACCAGGTTGCCGAACGGTCCATCGGTTCCGATGACTTCGCCACGCAGTCCGGTGTCATCCACCGTTGCGCTACGAATATCCAGCCGCACCAGCTTCGCAACCTCAACAACTGGCCCGGCCGTCGTCCAGTCATCGCCTCGCGCGAGATGCGCCCCTGCAGGAGAAAAAATATCCCGCCCATGGAAAGTCGAAGAGGTCTTCGCGCCGATCATCCACTCCGGATTCGTAATCTCCCGCACCGCTTCTATCCCATCTCGATCCTGTACCAACGTCAACAAGCCATTGTCCGGCAGCACGAAAAACTGTCCCTTCTTCGACTTCGCAATAATCGCCTTCCGCCTACTGCCGACGGTCGGATCAATCACCACGACAAAAACGGCATCGTCCGCAAAGTACGGCGCCGAACCAGCGAGAAACCGCGCGCCTAGGGCAATGTCATATGGCGTAGCTTGATGTGTAATGTCGATAATCTGTACGCCCGGGGCAACCCCGTTCATCACCGCCTTGCATATCCCCACCGCATCATCGCGAACATCGAAGTCCGTCATAAATCCAATCGTCCGTAACGCCCTCCCATCACGCAAAGTCGATGGTCGAACATCACTACCCTGCCCCAGAGCCACCATGGGCAACACGAAGGTGAGCAAAGTCAGCAACGAGAAAATAAATCTAGAACTTCTGACCAAATCAGAACGTCTCACAGGCAGATGCCTCCAAATAGCTAAAATAGCGGTTCCTCAGTATCTCAAGAATTCACAGTAGGCACAGTGCCGCAAAACGGGGACCAAAGACCCCGCGCCTTTTTCAAAAAATGATTGATATATTGGATATCTAAAAACTTCCCGGCAACCGCTGTCTTCACCAAACGCTTCTCCGCCTCTTCTTCAGTACTCTTTCCTCAGGAGAACCACCTTGCGCCGTCGCTCTTTTCTAGCCGCCCTTCCGCTCGCTGCAGCAGGTTCCATTGCGTCACTCCAAGCCTCCAGTACGTTCGGTCAAAACGCCAAGTCAGGCGCGCTATCCGAAGAGCACCTGCCAAAGTTTCAGCCTCGGGGTACAGAGCGTTTCGTTCGGCCAGACGTTCACGCTGGCGACCGCATCTCCGGAGCCAGTTTTGCCTCACGCTCCGCCGCCATGGGATGCTCCGGAGCAGCAGGAACCGCGCACCCAATCGCAACTCTCACAGCGATCGAAACCCTGAAGCGCGGCGGTTCGGCGATCGACGCCGCCATCGCTGCCAATGCCTGCCTCGGCTTCCTCGAGCCCACCAGCTCCGGCATTGGCGGCGACTGCTACGCCATGATCTGGGATCCCGAGCGGTCCAAGGTGGTCGGCCTCGCCGGCTCCGGTCGTTCTCCAAAATCCCTCACACTCGCAACCGCGCGCGCCCGGGCAAAGAACGGTGTCCTCCCTGCTCTCGGAGCCATCAGTGTCTCGACCCCAGGGGCACTCGACGCTTGGTGGACGCTCCATCAGCGCTACGGCAAGCTCAAGTGGGCCGAACTCTTCGAACCCGCCATCCATCTCTGCGAGTCCGGGGTCCCCGTTCCGCAGATCATCGGTTACTACATCAAACGCAACCTCACAGCCTTCACGCGCCCCGGCTCAGGGGTCGAAGAGACAGCTAACGCGCTGCACACCTACGCGCCTAATGGCAACGCTCCGAACGAAGGCGACGTCCGCCGCAATCCCGACCTGGCCCGCACCTATCGCATGATCGCCGAGGGCGGCCGCGACGCATACTACGACGGCCCCATCGCCAAAACCATCGATACCTACTTCAAGCGCATCGGCGGTTGGCTCTCTGCCGAAGACCTTCGCGACCAGCATGCAGAGTGGAGCGATCCGCTAGTCACCAGCTATCGAGGGGTCGACGTCTATGGCATGGCCGCCAACACCCAAGGTCTCGCCACGCTTCAACTTCTCAACATCGCCGAAAACTTCGACCTGCGCGAGATGGGCTTCCAATCCGCACATTCGCTCCACGTCCAGATCGAAGCCAAACGTCTCGCCTACGAAGACCGCGCCCGTTATTACGCTGACCCGCACTTTGCCAAGGTCCCCTACGAGTTCCTCAACTCCAAGGCCTACGCCGCCGAACGCGCCAAGCTCATCAAGCTCGACAGCATCCTCACGCCTGTCCATCCCGGCCAGGCCCCCAGCCACGGCGATACCACCTACTTCACCGTCTCCGACTCCAGCGGCATCATGATCTCCATGATTCAGTCCAACTTCCGCGGCATGGGCTCCGGCCTCGTCGCCGACGGTCTCGGCTTCATGTTCCAGGACCGCGGCGAGCTCTTCTCCTTGCAGGACGGCCATCCCAACATCTACGCCCCGGGTAAGCGTCCCTTTCAGACCATCATCCCTGGCTTCGCGACCAAAGACGGCAAGCCCTGGATGTCCTTCGGCGTCATGGGCGGCGATATGCAGCCGCAAGGCCAATCGCAGATCATCATCAACCGCGTCGACTACGGCCTCGACATCCAGGCCGCCGGCGACAGTCCCCGCTGGCACCATGAAGGTTCTTCTCAAAGCATGGGCGAGGACCCCGCTGGCCTCGGCCCCAAAGGTATTCTCCGCCTCGAATCCGGAGTTCCCGAATCCACCCGCCAGGCCCTCATCGCATTAGGCTGGCCAATGGGCCCATCCGACGGCGGCTTCGGACGCTACGAATGCATCGAGCACCGCATGGACGGAAATGATCGTGTCTACTCTGCTGCTACTGAGATGCGCGCGGATGGAGTCGCTCTAGCTTACTAGTAACTCTTGCTAAACGGTATCCTAACTTCCGTGTTCGGGACGGGAACGATGTGACCCTCGCGGTCAACTCACTATCGGCAAGCTCACGCAGAGATATTAAGCAAGCCTGAGAATGCCTTCGAATAAAGATGTCAGACCAGAATGTATTCTTGTCATCATGGAGGACATGATGACAGGAAAAATGGACAAAGGCCGCAGCGTCCTGAATGCGACAGACGAAACAGCAAACCCTTATGGTCTGATTCTCTCCGAAGAGGAGCGGAACTATATCTATGGAAAGCTAAGCACCATCGAACACAAGACGAACTCGCTTCATGATGCGAGAACCGGATGGCGGCCACATCTAAAATCAGCACTACTCTCTGCCTTAGAACTCGCGATAATAGCTCTCGTGGTTGGCCTTCCGGCTTCGCTCGTGCACGGGCCGAGCATTCTCAAGTTCACTGCATTCAACGCCGCTGTCGCGTTCCTGATTTTGCAGAAGCTTAACTTGCTCCTGACCCACGAAACGATCGATCAAATATTCGCACGACAGGATCGTGAAGACAAAAAAGAGGCTGCGGAGCGTGCGCGGCACTTCAAAGATATGCGATGCAGAGATATGAGCTTAGTTGACGACGCCAACCGTCCCGTATGAGAACCCGTTAGCCTCCCAAATTCTCCACACCTTTATCGCCGCCTGCTTTGCTGCATCTTCGTCGAGATACTCGCCAGCCTCCTCCTGCACCCCACTCGGATACGCGTAAAATGTCCACCTTCCGTTATCCTTCTGAAAGGGCAAGCTGGGCGACGGTTGTTGTTGAATCGGCATCTTTAATATCCTCCTTCCATATAATTCTACTCGAGCAGCAAAAAGCCCCATCCTCGAAAGGATGGGGCTTCTGTATTATGCCGGCGATCACCTAATCTCCCACACACTTACGCGTGCAGTACCATCGGCCCAACGAGGCTTAACTTCCGTGTTCGGGATGGGAACGGGTGTGACC
>Ga0302219_10001340_pt1 | contig 10286 bp, 6 predicted proteins | sample II_Palsa_E1_2_FD_194569 | JGI IMG/M metagenome (GOLD analysis project Ga0302219, IMG submission 194569) | Peat permafrost microbial communities from Stordalen Mire near Abisko, Sweden - II_Palsa_E1_2 | ecosystem: Environmental > Terrestrial > Soil > Palsa > Peat permafrost | place: Sweden...
GTCCCGGGCCTTCAATTTCAATATGCCCAGCAGAGGCAGCATCCAAAAGGGATTGACCAGGTTTGGCAGCGCTTCCGACGCGTTATAGATCTGCACCACCCAGCCCAGATTGACCTGGTGCAGATTCGCAGCCTGCAATACATACGGCGCTTCGATCACCCACTTGCTGCCGCCGGAAGGAACGAAAACGCCGAGCACCGCCGAGTACATCGCCACCAGCAGCGGATAGGTGCCGTGGGTGCTGGCAGAGGCGAAGAGCTTCGCCAGTGCATCTGCGATCCCGGTTCCAACAATCATTCCAAAGATCACGGCATAAAAAGGGAACTGGATTATCACGCCGCCAGTGGCCGGAATGCACTCCGACACGGCACGCATGAAGCGCTTCGGGCGCCAGTGCAGCAAAAGCCCAACCGTAATGAACATGAGGTTGTAAGTGTTAAGGTCCAGCGCCGCCAGTGCGCCTTGCGGAGATGTGCGGAATACGTCGATCAAATACCAGCACAGCAGCGCCGCGACCAAAACTGTCAGCAGCGGACTGTACTCCAGCCACTCGCCGGGTTTGCTCCTGTCGTCCAAACTTGAGCGAATCGGCTCGTATTGGATGCCGTAGGATTCGGCGGTTCTTGCGTTCTCCGGCGACGGCGTCGACAGGTAGGCGATCAACACCGACAGCGCGATCAGGATGACCGTGGTTGCGACGCTTGGCCACAAGAAGAGAGTTTGGGTGAGCGGGATCAGGCCACTGATGCTGAACAATGGTGGCGGTATGGCAGACTTGGTCGCCATCATCATGGCAGCCGAGGAAGACAGCCCCATCGCCCACACCGCTCCCAGCCCAAGATATCCGGCGGCGCCGGCAGCGCGGTAGTCCATTCCTTTGACGCGGTGAGACAGTTCTCGAACAAAGAGTCCGCTGAAAATCAGGCTCAGGCCCCAGGAAATCAGCGAGGTTAACATGGAGAACAACGCCACCAAGGCGACGGCTTGCCGCGGCGTCTTTGGAATCCCGGCTAACGCGCGGATGGCGCGATACACGATTGGCGTCGAGGCGACGACGTACCCACCTATGATGATCATCACCATCTGCATGGTGAAAGGGACGAGAGCCCAGAAGTTCTTCCCACCTTGAATAGCCAGTTTGGCGGGACTTTGATGAAGCAAAAGGCCAACCACAAAGACCACCACGATTCCCAGCAGCGCAAAGACCAGCGGGTCCGGAAACCACCGCTCACTCCAGTTGGCGAGGCCGAGGCCAAAGCGGACAAGGCGCTGCTCCTGAGTTGCCGCCTGCTTCTCTTGGGGCATGTGCATAAGATCCTTTGCGATTCAGCAGCAGTCCAGCCCGACATTGTAGCGTGTGTTCCGCGCAAAACAAGTAATTGTGTCGGATTCCGCGATGGGTGTAGGATGCGTTCGATTGGGCTGGCAGGATCGGCCCCTACCTCCCTGGTCTGGAGCGAGCATGAATACCTTCCCGGTTTTGTTGGGTGCGCTGTGCGTGTATGCCCTGGCTTACCGTTACTATAGTGCCTTCATTGCCGCGAAAGCTCTGGCGCTCGACGATCGCCGCACTACTCCGGCGCACACTTACGCGGACGGACATAACTATGTGGCCTCGCCACGATGGGTGCTCTTCGGACATCACTTCGCCGCCATCGCCGGAGCCGGGCCGCTGGTGGGGCCGACTCTGGCGGCGCAGTTCGGGTTTGCGCCGGGCTTCCTTTGGCTGCTGATCGGCGCCGTACTGGCTGGCTGCGTGCAGGATTTCACCGTGCTGGTGGCTTCCGTGCGCCACCGCGGCCGCTCGTTGGCGGATGTGGCCCGCACCGAAATCAGTCCCTTCGCCGGCCTCGTGGCGATGATCGCCGTTCTCTTTATTCTTCTAGTCACGCTAGCCGGCCTCGGCATCGTCGTCGTGAATGCGCTTTCAAATAGCCCGTGGGGCGTTTTCACCATCGGCATGACCATTCCCATCGCCGTCATCATGGGATGGTGGATGTTCAAGAGCCATGTGGGAAGGATTACTGTCGCTGGGCCCAGCATCTTCGGTGTCGTCCTTTTGATTGGCAGCGTGGTCGCCGGACATTGGGTGGCGCAGACCGGATTTGCCGGCGCGCTTACTTTCACGCCTCATCAGATTACGTTCCTCATGGCCATCTACGGTCTGGTGGCTTCGGTTCTTCCCGTCTGGCTGGTGCTCGAACCGCGCGATTACCTATCGACTTACGTGAAGCTGGGCACGATTGCAGTCCTGATCGTGGGGGTCTTCGTGGTTCATCCCAACATCCAATTTCCGAACTTCACTCCGTTCGTCCATGGCGGCGGACCGATCATCAAAGGAAGTCTATTCCCATTTCTATTCGTGACCATTGCCTGCGGTGCGATCTCCGGCTTTCACTCCCTCGTAGCCTCCGGCACCACGCCCAAGATGCTGGATAAGGAAACTGACGCCCGCTTCATCGGCTACGGAGCCATGATCGCGGAGTCGCTGGTCGGCGTGCTGGCTCTCATTGCGGCCTGCTCCATGTATCCGGGTGACTATTTTGCCATCAATACCACGCCGGCGGTCTTCAGCCATCTGGGCTTGAGCACGGTTAATCTGGATATGTTCTCCCGCGAGGTCGGAGAGAAGTTGGCGGGGCGGACGGGAGGCGCGGTCTCGCTGGCGGTCGGCATGGCGCAAATCTTCCGCGGTTTGCCCGGGATGGATCGTCTAATGGGCTACTGGTATCACTACGCCATCATGTTCGAAGCCCTGTTCATCCTCACGACAGTGGATACGGGAACCCGCGTAGCTCGTTACGTTCTGCAGGAACTCATGGGCAAAGTGCACAAGCCATTCGGCAACAGCGCATGGCTGCCTGGAAATCTGATCACCAGCTCCGTAGTGGTTCTGGGCTGGGGATATCTGATCTATACGGGAAATATCTCTACGCTGTGGCCATTGTTCGGCACCGGGAACCAGTTGCTGGCGACCATCGCGCTGGCGGTGACGACTACCTTCCTCATCAACATGGGCAAGCAGAAATATGCGTGGATTACGGCCGTTCCGATGTGCTTCGTGGGCGTCACTACGGTGACGGCGGGGGTGCTCGCGATCAAGAACATCTTCTGGCCGTTAACCTCCAAGCCTGGTCAGGTATTTACCGGCTATCTGGATTCGGTGCTGATGACCATCTTTATCCTGGGTGTCGTTCTAGTCGTATTCGATGCAGTGCGGCGTTGGATCGCGGTGCTGAACGGTGCGCCCGCGCCGCAGGAGGCCTTCGGTCCTCCGCTCACCGTTGGCGGTGAAGTGAAGATGGGTTGCTGCTAGCGTCGCGGCATTCCCGGCAACATCGGCGGCTTACCCCTTCGCGGGATAAGCTGTTGGAAAATCAGGCGACTGCCATTTTGCGTAGGTTGGGCTTCAGACTTGGCAACGCGCTCGCGCTGAACCACTTCCAGCTTGTCCAAAGGGCTCCCGCTCGGGCCTCCGGCTGCTAGTCGTTGGTAAAGGGCAGCCGAGCCTTTCAGCTTGACAGGTCTGCCCCGGTGCACGAAAATCAACACAGTCGGCTCCTGCACGTCCCCCAAGTGCATCACCCCAGCCGAATTTCTGTTTTCCACTTGCCGTTCCTCACAGTCTTAGGAGGGAAACTTGCGGTTTTCCGTAACGTCGAAACGTACGTCAAGACTAACGAACGCCATCGCGGGTGGTCGATCACGGATGGGAAGCAATGCCCCGCTTGCCGCGGCGAAGCAGCAATTTCGTGTCGCGGCGGATCATTGGATCGCCCTCAGAAGCCGGCTGTTAGTGTCCGCGGCTCTGGCCTTTGTCGCAATCAGCCCGTCAGCAATGGCGCAGAACATGAACCAGATTCAGCACATTGTCTTCCTCGTCCGCGAGAACCGCAGCTTTGACAGCTACTTTGGAGCGTTTCCGGGCGCTGACGGCGCTACCACCGGCACGATCTCAAACGGCCAGGTGATTACCTTGCCACATCTTACCGACGAGACGCCGAATGACCTTTGCCATACCTGGGGTTGCGCTCAAACCGGCATCGATGGTGGGAAGATGGACGGTTTCGACCTCAACCCGGGCGGGAATAATACCGGGAATTTTCTCGCGTACGGCGAGTTCCAGGAAGCCGACATCCCCAACTATTACATGTATGCCAAGACATTTGCCCTTGGCGACCACATGTTTTCCTCGATGCATTCCGATAGCTTTCCCAATCATCTTTATACGGTGGCCGCGACGGCCGGTGGAGTCAACAATGTTCCGTTGCCTCCGTTGAGCGCGCCCAACGAGAATAAGGGGATGCCCTGGGGGTGCGACGCAACCCCCGACATTACCGTCACCGCGTTGGATGACGATGACAATATCATCTCGGAGTTCCCTTGTTTTGAATTTCCCGTTCTGCCCCAGAACCTTTCCAACGCCAACATCAGTTGGAAATACTACGCTGTTCCTGCCGATACTCAGGGCTACAATTTTTCCACGCTGGATGCGATCGACTATATCCGCAACGGGCCTCTGTGGGCGTCGAACGTGGTTCCCGACACAACCTTCGTAAACGACGCCATGAAGGGCCACCTGCCGTCGGTGGCATGGCTGACCACCGGGCGGCAGCGGACGGATCATCCGCCCGAGAGCTCATGCGCCGGCGAAAACTGGGTCGTAACCCAATTGAACGCGGTTATGCAGGGCCCGGACTGGAATTCAACCGTGGTCTTCATCATTTGGGATGATTTTGGCGGATTCTATGACCACGTTCCCCCTCCTCCGCCGGAAGACCAGTTTGGATTGGGGGAGCGCGTCCCTTTCTTGATCATTTCGCCTTATGCCAAGCCCGGGTATATTTCTTCCACGCAATATGAGGCGTCTTCCATTTTGAAGTTCATTGAAGAGCGTTTTGGGTTGCCACCATTAACCCAGCGCGACGCAAACGCCAACGACACTACCGATAGTTTCAACTTCAGTCAGCCCCCACTGCCGCCGCTGGTGCTTCAGACGCGGGCTTGTCCGGTATCGGCCGCATCCGCCATCAACTTCGGTCAATGGTTTCCGGTGGGACAGAAGAGCGCGCCTTATCAGCTCGTATTGAGCAACTACGGAACCACTTCCATGACGGTGAAGAGCACCTCCGTGACTGGCGATTTTGCGGTCGGAAGTGGTTGTACGGCCAAAGTGCTTCCCGGCAGTTCCTGCAAGTTGAACCTGACCTTCACCCCAACTGTTGCCGGAATGCGCACCGGCACGCTTACGATCACGGATACCGATCCGAGCAGTCCGCAGATTGTCAGTCTGAGTGGAGTGGGGGCGAACATGTCTCTTTCTCCGTCTCCCGCGACTTTTGGGGCCAATACCTTCGGCGGTTTTCCTGCGCCGAAGCTGTTTGGGGCCAGCTATCCGGTGAAGGTGACGGTCACTAATAAAGGAGACTCGCCGCTCACTATTTCCGGCCTAGTCATCGGCGGCGCCAACGCCAGTCAATACAGTCAAATCAACACCTGCGTGAAGAGCAGTATCCAGCCCGGCCAGAAATGCGCGATCAGCGTTTCGTACAAGCCGACGATCACGGGATATCTCCCGGCGCCACTCACCATCACCAGCAACGACCCGGCGAGTCCGACCATCCTTTACCTGCAAGGGGCCGGAACCCAAGTGGGTCTGCCGAGCACAGTCACCTTTGCCAACACGACCGTCGGTTCCTCCTCCACCCAGACCGTGACGCTCACCAACCACGGACTCTCCCCGCTTACCTTCGGAGGTTTCGCCGCCACCTGCGGGAACGCCACCGTCGGTATCTGTTCTTACTACACTCAAAGCAATAATTGCGGCTCGAGCATCGCCGCGGGAAATTCTTGCGCCGTCACCGTAACTTTTACTCCGGGAGCTACCGGCACTTTTATAGGTTCTCTCAGTGTGATGGACAACGACAATACCAGCCCGCAGATCGTGAACCTTACGGGCGCGGGAGTTGCCGCACCGAACCACGCAGCCGCAAGGGCGCAACGCAACCCGCCCAGCGCGAGCGGCGATCAGGAGCCAGAATGAGCCGACCGAATCCTTTTTGTCGACAATCGAAACTTAGTTTCGCCCTCGATGTGGTTCGTCGAGCGAGTCCGCGGGTTTTGTGCTTCGGCGCGCTTCTGGGCTTTCTACTGATCGGCAATTCCGCTCCGGCCCAGGGCAATATGAATCAGATCCAGCACATTATTTTTCTGGTCCGCGAGAATCGCAGCTTTGATCACTACTTCGGACTGTTTCCCGGTGCCGATGGCGCTACCACCGGAATGATTTCCAACGGACAGGTTATCAACCTCGGCCACGCCACGGATGAAACGCCGCAAGACCTTTGCCACACTTGGGCTTGCGCCAACACCGGCATCGATGGCGGAAAGATGGATGGATTCGACCTCAACATCGGGGGGAACAAATACAACGAATTTGTCGCCTACACGGAGATGTGGCAATCCGATATTCCCAACTACTGGGCCTACGCGCAAACCTTCGCCCTCGGCGATCACATGTTTTCTTCGACTCACAGCGATAGCTTCCCCAATCACCTCTACACCGTCGGCGCCACATCCGATGGTGTCATCAATATTCCGTTCGCTCCTCCCGACAATCCCAAAGAAGGCAACGGCCTTCCCTGGGGATGCGATGCCGGCTCCGATACCACCGTGCAACAGTTCGACGATGAGGACAACATCGATGCCGTGTTTCCGTGCTTCGACTTCCCGGTTCTTCCCCAGAGCCTGAGCAACATCGGCGTGAGCTGGAAGTATTACGCGGTTCCACCCGATACGATTGGATACAACTTCTCCACGCTGGACGCGATCGATTACATCCGCAACGGTCCACTGTGGTCTTCCAACGTGGTTGAGGACACGACGTTTATCAACGATGCCCTGACCGGCAATTTGCCCGCCGTCACTTGGTTGACCACCGGACGCCACATGACGGAGCATCCTCCGCAGAGCGTGTGCTCGGGTGAAAATTGGACCGTCAACGCGCTTAACGCAGTCATGCAAGGGCCGGATTGGAATTCAACCGCCATCTTTGTCATGTGGGACGATTTTGGCGGATTCTACGATCACGTTCCGCCTCCGCCGGCGGAAGACCAGTACGGCCTCGGGGAGCGGGTTCCGTTTATCATCATTTCTCCTTACGCCAAGCCCGGCTATATTTCTTCGACGCAATACGAAGCTTCTTCAATCTTGAAATTCGTGGAAGAACGCTTCGGATTGCCCCCGCTCACCAACCGCGATGCGGGTGCCAACGACACCACAGACGCTTTCAACTTTAACCAGCCGCCTTTGCCTCCCCTGGTTCTGAAGCCGCGCACTTGTCCGGTTCAAGCGGCCAATACGGTCGATTTCGGTCAGTGGTTTCCGCTTAACCGAACCAGCAACCCTTACGGCCTTGTGCTCAGCAACTGGGGCGCCAGCCCCATGACCATCAAGAGCACGACCATCACCGGCGACTTTGCCATAGCCGGGGGTTGCAAGGTGAAAGTTGCGGTCGGAAGTTCCTGTGATCTGGAACTCACCTTCACACCTACGGCAACCGGCACTCGCACCGGGACTCTTACGATTGTCGACACCGACCCCAGCAGCCCGCAGATCGTCAACCTGACCGGGAATGCCACCAACCTCTGGTTTTCCACGTCACCAGTAATTTTTGGCGGCAAACTTTCTACCGGCTTGCCGACGCCGGAACTCTTTGGCAAAAAGGTTACGGATAAGGTAACCCTCACGAACCAGGGGACGTCTCCCGTCACGATTTCCGGCATCGCAATCGGAGGGGAGTTTGCCAGCCAGTACAGCGAGACCAACACTTGCATTGGCGCACTCGCCGCGGGCGGGAAATGCGCTATCACCGCCGTTTACACTCCGACCGTTACGGGACTTGTTCCCGCCGAGATGACCATCACCAGCACCGATTCACAAAGTCCGGAGATCCTCTATTTGCAGGGTCAGGGCACCCAGGTGCAGGTTCCCACCAGCGTTGCCTTTCCCAATACCGCGGTGGGTTCGTCTTCGGTTGAGTCCGTCTCCGTGAAGAATTTCGGGAAGTCGACGCTCACCTTCGGCGGGTTCAAGGTTACTTGCTTCAATTCCGCGGCTGGAATTTGCGGCTATTACGCTCAGACCAATAACTGTGGATCGAGTCTCGCGTCGGGAAAATCTTGCGCCGTCACCGTGACGTTTACTCCAGGCGTTACGGGGAGCAGTCCGGGAACTCTTTTCGTGATGGATAACGACAACAGCAGTCCTCAGCCCGTGGGACTGGCGGGCATCGGAATCGCGGGAGCGAACCACGAAGCTGTGCAACGTCCGTGAGACAAGTTGCAGCGAGAACTATTTCGCCGCCGCTGCCGTGCCATGTGCCAACAATCCGCGGGCGCGCCGTTCCATAATCAGGCCCTGCACGCGTTCTTTGTCCGAAGGTGGCCACATCTCATCCAAAGCCTGCCAGGCCTGCTCTTCACGGCCGCTATAGAGATAATTTAATACGACGGTCAGCACTCGCTTTACCGTCGGCAACTGGTCTATGAACATTTTTTCGTTGTAATTGGATCTGCGGAATTTCTCCAGATCGGCGGGCGTCAACTCGCCGCGCGCCTGGGCGATTTGCCGATCGTACTCCTCGCGATACTCGGAACTGACGTCCACCAGTCGATCGCCTTCCAGACGAAGCACCATCTCCGGAATCACCGCCTCGGAATGGGGCAGGAAAAACAAATCAAAACTGCCCTCGCCGGTGCGAATCTCTGTGCCGCCGTCGGTGCGTTTGCGGAAGACAAGCGGTACCTGGTTGCGAATTTCACGAAGCACCTGAGGCTTTTTCTCCAGGCTTACGATCCAGTAGAGGTAGCAGCACTTCTCTCCGCCGGAGAAAGCGTCGAAGACCACTTTCGGAATGCCGTCGCCGTTAATGTCGTTTCCCGAAATATCGTCGACCGATAATGCCCATTCCTGCGCTACTGTGACGCGCCGCCCTTGAGGCGGCGTAACCGTTCCGCGACACCGGTAAGGCGTTCCCTTAGGCCCGGGAAGCATCCGGACGAGATACCCGTCAATGCGATGTGCTCGTTGATAGTTCTTCGAGGCGGGACACTCAAATGCCGTTTGAGCATGAGCTGGAACCAGGAAGCATAAGAAAGCCAGAATAGTCAGGTAGCGGAATCGGACCATGCGCGTTCGATTTTAGCACCCAATCGTGGCGCAGACCGACTCTAGTCGCCCAAGTCTTCTGGAATTGACGTCACGACGATCAGAGCCAATGAAACTTCCTGCGGTGTATCGCTCTTCTTTGATTTCGCGGACTTCAGGTGCAGTTTTACTTGCAGCACGCAGGTGCCTTCGTCATCGGTGATAAGGCTGGGAAATTTCTGATCGGTATCGACCTCCACCAGACTCATTGCCAGAGGCCGTCTCGTGCGCGAGGCCAGACGGCCGCGTCGCACCAGTTCATCGAGGGGCGGAATCTGGCTCGGGGTCCGGTCCGCGCTCAACGGGCTGAGCATCACAAAATCAAATCCACCCGCCTCGACTGCTTCCGGCATGCCAATGTAGCGCATCGTATAGTACCCCGGCTTCAGCATCTGAGTGCGGTAATCGCGGACATAGCGTTTCGTGATTAGAAAATGGATCACTCCGAGAAACGTTCCCGGCTTGACGTTGCCGTAAAGAAGCTTCGTCGCTCCCGGAGTGCTCTCCTGCACCGCGATCCCGCGCGCCGCCCAGAAAATCTCGCAGATCGCGGTCTTGGCGCCGTCGGAATCCCCGATCACGCGCACCCCGGCAGGGCTCAATGCGTCCACCATACTTTGTGGGAGGCGCGCCGAAACCTTGAGCTTGATAGCCTCCATCGAATAAGTCTGGTCGCCCCAGGCCAGCGCAGGGCCGGCCATGAGGAGCAGGACCAGAATGAAAGCAAATGACAGCCGCTGCCGCGCAAAATTCCGATGGCTGTTTCGATCTGATATTTTGCTACGCTGCTTGCCGATCCCCATGTACTCAATTTACCGGTGGAAGGCCGATTTTGGCCACCAGTTCCCCAAACTGCCGGTCTTGGTGCATGAGCCGGAACGCAGGGGCGACCGCAAGCGCGGTGAGTAGAAGGTCGTGCCGCTGATATGCGATTTGGAGATACTTCATGGCGTCGTCGTTCTCGCCTAGGCCTGCGTAAACAGCGGCCAGGTCAAAAGCTGACCCAGAGCCGTGCGCGAACAATTCTTGGGCGGTGACAAGCCGCGCCTTAAGCAACCCCCGCAGACCGTCGTTTGTAT
>Ga0302219_10001345_pt1 | contig 10277 bp, 6 predicted proteins | sample II_Palsa_E1_2_FD_194569 | JGI IMG/M metagenome (GOLD analysis project Ga0302219, IMG submission 194569) | Peat permafrost microbial communities from Stordalen Mire near Abisko, Sweden - II_Palsa_E1_2 | ecosystem: Environmental > Terrestrial > Soil > Palsa > Peat permafrost | place: Sweden...
GACCAGACGCCTACAAGGAGATCGCAAACTGGCATATCTCTCAGCCAGCCGACGCAGTGCAACGCGGTGAGTGGTGGACGATCTTTGGCGACACAGAGCTCAACACTCTCGAGCCGCAGATCGCTATCAACAACCAGGACCTGAAGGCTGCAGATGCGCGCTTTCGTGAAGCACGTGCTTTGATCCGCTTCAACCACGCCTCGCTCTATCCAACGATCGGTGTCGCACCCTTCGCAGGCGGAGTGAGGGATTCATCGAACCGCCCTTATTTCAACGCGACTGCCCTCAATAACGGCAATGGTGAAAGCGACATTCAACTCCCAGTCGATTTGAACTATGAGATCGATCTGTGGGGAAGGATTCGTCGTACAGTCAGCGCAGCACGGGAAGAGGCGCAAGCCAGCGCCGCCGATCGACAGACGGCGATGCTGAGTCTACAGGCCGAACTTGCAGTCGACTACTTCGAAGCGCGCAGCGCTGACGCGCAAGAGAAATTATTGGAGGACACGGTTAAGACCTACGAAGAGGCCTATCGCATCACCAATAATCGCTTCGAAGGTGGAGTCTCTCCTAAGTCCGACGTCGATCAGGCGGAGACTCAGCTTGAAACGGCACGCGTGCAGGCACGCGATATCACTCTGCAGCGAGCACAGTTCGAGCACGCGATTGCTGTTCTTTTGGGTGTACCCCCTGCGTCATTCACTCTCTCATATGTTCCGTTGGATGCTCACCCGCCTGCGATTCCCACCGGGCTTCCATCTGAGTTGCTGGAGCGTCGGCCCGACATCGCCGCAGCCGAGCGTCGAGTCGCTGAGGCGAACGACCGCATTGGCATTGCCCGCGCAGCCTTCTACCCCACCTTATCGCTGAGCGGTGCAGTAGGCTTTGAGGGATCGTCCTTTGCAAACCTCTTTGACCCTGCAAGCTTTCTGTGGTCGATTGGGCCGACGCTGTCGCAGACGATCTTCGATGCAGGACGAAGGCGCTCTCTCTCCGAGCAAGCCAATGCCAGCTACGATGAGACCGTCGCCAACTACAGGCAGACGACTCTTACCGCGTTTCAACAGGTGGAGGACAATCTCGTCGCGCTGCGCGTGCTCACCGAGGAGGCCGACCATCAGCACAAATCCACCTTGGCGGCTCAGTCTGCAGTGCAGATATTCAACAACCGATATGTCGGCGGCCTCGATACCTATCTGCAGGTCGTGACCGCGCAGACGACTGAGTTAGCCAACCAGCGGAACGACATCGACATCATGCGCCGGCAGATGGATACAAGCGTACTTCTGATCAAGGCTCTTGGTGGCGGATGGAACGTGACCAACCTGCCGAAGCTCTAGTGTCATCGGCCCGACTGTTGCAGAGGAAGATAGAACGAAAAGACGGAACCTTGCGCGGGTTGACTAGTCACGTCGATAGATCCGCCGTGCGCCTCGACGATAGCCTTGGCAATAGCCAGCCCCATGCCAGTTCCCTGCACACGATACCGCTGCCCTTGTCCGCGATAAAACTTATCGAAGATCATCATTCGCTCCAGATCATCGACACCGACGCCGCGGTCGGCAACGCTTGTAACCAGCTGTCCGCTCACTACCTCCGCACTGATGAAGATCGGGCCTGTCTCGGCTGAATACTTCGCAGCATTTTCTAGGAGATGCTGCAGCACTTTCGCAATACGCTCGAGGTCCATGACGACCGGGGGCAGCGAATCAGGTAGGCGGATATCGACAGGATGCGTCCGAAGCTGGGGTTGCACTTCCTCGAGCGCCAGGTCGACGGCCTCGCGCATGGAATGCATCCGCAGGTCGAGCGTGATCTCGTGGGCATCCAACTCCGCCATCTCCATCGCCTGCCCGACGAGTCGGTCGAGCCGTGCCGCTTCCTCTTCGATTACCTCCATCATCTCTGCGCTCTGTTCGGCATCGAGAAGAGTATTCGTGCGTAGGCTGGTAATGGCCGCGGTAATTGAGGTCAACGGAGTGCGCAACTCATGGGCGACAGAGTCGAGCAGCGCGTTACGCAGGCGCTCACTCTCGCGCGATGCCTGCACACGGGTCAACGTCTCTACGGCGCCAGCGCGTTCGATGGCAATTGCAGCGAGTCCGCATACCGCATCGAGCGCCTCCGGGGAGGTTCCTTTACCGGTAATGCCAACTGCGCCGATTGGGCGGGTCCCCAGAAGGATCGGCACCAGTGTCACATTACGCTCCTCATCTTGACGATGGTCTCGCGTAAACGCGGCATCCCGAAGCTCCGCCGCCGTCACATCCATATAGTTCGGGCTCGACCGATAAACGCGGTCTTTCTCGCGCAGATACACAGCCGCGCCGGCGAGGTTGAAAGTTACAGCAATCATCTGCGGCAGTACGTTCAGCAGATCGATGACGTTGCCGGTCACAAGCATCTGCTGGCTGAACTCATAGAGCCGCTCGGCCTCGCGCTGGCGACTGCGTGAGATCTTCGCCTCACGGCGGGCACGCTCCGCGAGTTGGCTCGCGACGATTCCGGTGACTAGAAAAGCAAACAGTGCAACCCAGTTGCGTCCATCGCCGATGGTGAAGGTCATCACCGGCGGAAGAAAGAAGAAGTTAAAGGCGAGCGCCGACACGATCGATAGGTAGATTGAGTGGCGCAGGCCCCAGTTTGCAGCGACTAAAAGAATGCCAATCAGGAACGTCAATGCTACGGTTGTCTCGTTGACATGCAACCAGCGGAAATAGACAGCTACAATAGCAGCGGCTGTCGCCGTGGACACACTGTAGCGGACGATGCTGCGTATAAGCTTTTGTTGCACTCCCATATATTAGCCTTATGTCTAGTCGCGACACATCGAATCCTGCCGCAAAGAGTCCGGAAGAATGGCTCGAGAAAGTGGCGCCCGAAAAGATCCGCGGTACTTTCAAGCTCTTCCTGGGCTACGCCCCTGGGGTCGGCAAGACATACAACATGCTGAGCGAGGCGATACGCCGTCATCAGCGGGGCGAGGACCTCGTCATCGGAGTGGTCGAGACCCACGGGCGCCCGCGGACCGCAGAGCTTGCCGAACAACTGGAGAAAGTTCCGCGGCGACAAATTGAATACAAGGGCGTCCTATTCGAAGAGATGGACCTCGATGGCATCCTTGCTCGCCGCCCACAGATCGTGCTGATTGATGAGCTTGCTCATTCCAACATCGAAGGCAGTAAGCATCGCAAACGTTATGAGGATGTGCTCGACGTACTCGCCGCTAACATCGATGTACTAGCAACGATGAACGTGCAACACATTGAAAGCGTTGCACCAACCGTGCAAAGTGTTACGGGCATTCAGATTCGAGAGACCGTGCCGGACTGGATGGTGCAACGCGCCGACGAGATTGTGATGGCCGATCTGACTCCGGAGGCGCTGCAGACCCGTATGCGGCGTGGTGATATCTACGGCGTCGACCGCGCCGAAAAAGCTCTTGCCAACTTCTTCCGGCGTGGCAATCTGATCGCACTGCGCGAACTCGCACTACAGCATGTCACCAAAGCGGTCGACCGCACGTTGACCGCTTACATGGACTCTAAGCGGATTGAGGCCCACTGGGCTGTGCGTGAACGTGTCGCTGTCTGTATCAGCTCCAACAGCTCCTCGCAGATGCTGATCGCACGCGGCGCGCGAGTGGCCGAAGGAGTCGGCGGCGAACTCTTCATCCTGCATGTAGATACCGACGACGACCTGCCGGAAGAAGAGAAAGCCACCCTTGCCGCCAATATACAGTTCGCGCGAAATCTTGACGCACAGGTTTTCACAGTCAAAGGGAAAAGCGTTGCCCATACGGCGGCCACCTTCGTGCGAGAGAAGCGAATCACTCACGTCGTCTTCGGACGCACCGCCGTTCATGGTTTTCGAAAATACCTCTACTACTGGGCAATTCAACACTTTTTGAAGGAGTCACCTAACGTGGACGTTCACATTGTCACACAGCACTCGGAGCACGAATGAAACAGAGCGGAACCGACCAGCCAGCAAAGATACTCATCGTCGATGACGAGTCGCAGATCACACGCGTTCTCCGCACTGCACTTTCGACGCAGGGCTACTCATTGCGCGTTGCAGCCAATGGGGTCGAAGGAATGGCAGCGGTGCATGAATGGAAGCCCGATCTCGTCATCACCGATGTCTCCATGCCACAGATGAATGGTGTTGAACTATGCCGGGAGATTCGCGCTATCTCTGACATCCCTATTCTTGTTTTGTCTGTTCGCAACCATGATCACATGAAGATCGAAGCGCTGGATGCTGGTGCAGACGATTATGTCACGAAGCCGTTCAGCATTCAGGAGCTGCAGGCACGCGTCCGCGCACAGCTCCGCCGCAGCACTATCTCCGGTAGCGAAATGCAACCCGTAATCGCTCTCGGCGACTTTCTGATCGATATACCACAGCATCGCATTGTAGTTCGCGGTCAGGATATACACCTGACACCAAAACAATTCGATCTGCTCGTCTGCTTCGCGCAACATGCTGGCCAGGTCCTTACGCATCGCACTCTGCTCCACACTGTGTGGGGTACGAATGCAGATCAACCGGAGTATCTCCGTGTCACAATTGGCCAACTGCGTAAGAAGATCGAACTCTCCGAGGAACCGCGCTACATTCTTACCGAGCCCTGGATCGGCTATCGTTTTCGGCCAACAGGCAGCGACGAATCGTAGGCATCTTTATGACTTCTTTACGACTTTCATACTTACTCTTTACGCCATAAAGAGTCTCATGGAGCTAACGTCGCTCAAGAGGGAAGCGGCGAATTTATTCCATGAATGAATCGCTTTCAAGACGCTTCCCTGCTGCGATATTGCCCCTCGCTCTTTTCATATCGACATCGCATTCGCAGGGCACCTCAGCTAATCCCTCCAGCACAGCGGAAGCTCCAACTCTCGCGAACTCTACGGTAGAAGCCTCCAAGCCTTTCTTCGTTCGTTTCTCTGATGCCTACCAAGAGGATTGGCGTCCCACCCAACCCGTCGGATCCGACCCTATACGGCGTGGTGATCCTGCTCCATTAGACTCCCCACCTTTCCCAAGCGGCGACTACAGTGTTGGTGGAACGCCGGTCATCGGGGCGCCCGATACCCAGTCCTACATGCTCATGCAGGCTCTCAACCAGAACCGTAGCCGTGTGAAGGTATATGGCTGGTTGAATGGCGGCTTCGACGTGAGCACCTCCAATAGAGGCGATGGAGCAAACTCCCCGGCGGCCTATTACTACAACCCTAACCGCATCATTCCCGACCAGGAGGTTCTCTTTATTGAGCGTCTACCCAATTCTGTCCAGACGGAGCACCTCGACTGGGGTTTTCGATTTGCTCAACTATGGGGACAAGACTACCGGTTCACCACGGCAAAGGGAATTTTTTCGCAACAGCTTCTTGCCCGCGATCGAGAGTACGGTTACGACCCCGTCATGCTTTATCTGGATCTGTATATCCCCCACGTCGCCAGAGGTATGAACATTCGCATGGGGCGCTATGTCTCGCTGCCAGACATCGAGGCCCAACTCGCGCCCAATAACTACACCTACTCCCACTCGTTGCTCTACACCATCGACCCATTCACGCAGACAGGAATTGTTGCCAGCATCAAACTTTCGGACCACTGGCTGGTTCAAGGCGGCTTCTCTGGCGGCAACGACGTAGCTCCTTGGGCGAAGGATGCACAGCTTACCGGCACGGCTTGCGTCGACTACACCTGGCACAAAGGAGGTGACGCTCTGTATACCTGCGCCAACTCCTTCAACAAAGGGAAATATGCCTACAACAACGTGCAGGGCTACTACGAGACCTGGTATCACAAAATCAATTCCACCTGGCATACAGATACTGAGACCTGGTACATGTACGAACGCAATGTGCCGAACATTGCTGGCAATGTAGCCAACCCGATACCGACGGAGACGGGCGCCAATGGAGCCTTCTGCTCGTACGGAGAAAAGACCTGCTTCGCGCCTGAAGTCGCCGTCGTCAACTATGTAGAGAAGGAATTCAACCATAAAAACTACCTCTCGATTCGTAACGAATTCGTCGACGACATCAAGGGGCAACGAACAGGCTATACGACGAAGTACACCGAGCACCTGATAGGCTACGGCCGCTGGATGGGCAGCACTGTGCTGTTCCGCCCGGAGATTCGTCTTGAGCACTCTTACGATTTAGCCGCCTACGACCTGGGCACGAAGAAGACTCAGTTCATCGTCGCAGGCGATCTTACCTATCACTTTTAGTCCTGCGAAAGGAAGGCATTTATGTGGGATATGGGATGTATTTTGGCGAGCGTGGTTTTCTTTTTGATTGCGATTGCTTATACGGCTGGCTGTGATCGGCTGGGAACGAAGGAGAGCAAATGATGGAGACGATTCTGCTGGGCCTGGTCACGATTGCACTTCTGGCTTATCTCGTTTACGCGCTATTGCGCCCTGAAAAGTTCTAGGCAATTACCTAAGAGGATCTACTTCAATGACCGCCAACGGTTGGTTTCAAATCTGTTTTTTCTTCGCGCTGGTGCTTGTCTGCGCTAAGCCCCTGGGCATCTACATGGCCCGTGTCTTCGAGCGTGAGCACACCTTCGCCGATCGCATCTTTCGTCCCATCGAACGGCTGATCTATCGTCTGTCCAGCATCGATGAGAAACACGAGATGCGATGGACCGAGTACGCCGTCGTCATGCTGCTGTTCAGCCTGGTGACAATGCTGGTGACTTACGCGATCGAGCGGCTGCAGCAAGTGCTTCCGCTCAATCCGCAGCGTCTGGCCGCAGTTGCACCGGATCTTGCGCTGAACACTGCGGCATCGTTTACCACCAACACCAACTGGCAGTCCTACGTGCCCGAGACGACGATGAGCTATCTAACACAGATGCTCACGCTGGCCTACCACAACTTCTTCTCGGCAGCAGTGGGAATCGCGTTGGCGGTTGCGCTGATTCGCGGAATCTCGCGCAGGGAGTCGAAGACGCTAGGCAACTTCTGGGTCGACACCACGCGTGCGTCGCTTTGGGTGCTCTTACCAGGTTGCCTCATCTATGCGCTGCTGCTGGTCTCGCAGGGCGTGGTGCAGAACTTCCGTCCCTATGATCAGGCAAAGCTGGTTCAACCCCAGACTGTGACCGCGACCGGCACCGATGGAAAGACGACCACGCAAACCGTCACAACGCAGAGCATCGCGCAGGGACCGGTCGCCTCGCAAGAGGCGATCAAGATGCTCGGAACTAACGGCGGCGGCTTCTTCCAGGCCAACAGCGCGCATCCGTTCGAGAACCCTACGCCACTCTCGAACCTGATGGAGATGTTTTCCATCTTCCTGATCCCCGGTGCGCTTACGGTAACGCTGGGCCGCATGACCAAAGCGCCAAAACATGGCTGGGCCGTCTTCGCCGCGATGGCGGCTCTGTTCTTCGCCGGCGTATTTGTCGCCTACTATGCCGAAGCACAGGCGAACCCGCTTCTGCATTCCGTGAACCAGCACGTCAGCGCGACGCAGGCCGGCGGCAATATGGAGGGCAAAGAGGTTCGCTTCGGCATCGCGAACTCCGCACTCTTCGCCACGGTGACGACGGATGCAAGCTGCGGCGCGGTCAACGGTATGCATGACTCGTTCATGCCTCTGGGCGGGATGGTCCCGCTGGTCAACATCATGCTTGGCGAGGTCATCTTCGGCGGAGTCGGCGCTGGCCTCTATGGAATGTTGATCTTCGTCGTGCTGGCGGTCTTTATTGCCGGGCTGATGGTGGGGAGGACCCCGGAGTATCTGGGTAAGAAGATCGAGTCGTTCGACGTGAAGATGGCGATGCTCTACGTGCTGATCTTTCCGCTGTCGATTCTGTGCTTCACCGCTGTTACGCTGATGATGCCGAACCTCGGCCTCTCCGCGTTGTTGAACACCGGTCCACATGGACTTTCTGAGATTCTCTACGCTTATACCTCGGCCACCGGCAACAACGGCTCGGCCTTTGGAGGGCTCAGCACAAACACGCACTGGTACAACTTGTCGCTCGCCACAGCGATGCTGGTCGGCCGCTTCCTGATGATCGTTCCGATGCTTGCGGTCGCCGGTAGCCTCGCGAAGAAGAAGCTGGTACCGCCGTCACCCGGAACCTTCCCGGTGCACACGCCGTTGTTCACTGTGCTGCTGATTGGCGTCATCCTCATCGTCGGCGCGCTCACCTTCTTCCCTGCACTCTCGCTCGGTCCCCTCCTTGAACACCTACTGATGCATGCTGGCAAAAGCTTTTAGTCCAGAAAGAAAAGGTCATGGCAAATACCCGCAAACGCTCCCTCTGGGACACCAAGATCGTCCGCCGCGCCCTGGTAGACGCGCTCGTCAAACTCAATCCGCGCACCATGATGAAAAATCCTGTCATGTTCGTGGTTGAAATCGGCAGCGTCATCACTAGCATCTATCTGTTCCGCGATATCCTCGCGCATCACGGCTCGTTCAGCTTCGATCTGCAGATCACCCTATGGCTATGGTTCACAGTGCTCTTCGCGAACTTCGCCGAGGCGATGGCGGAGGGACGCGGCAAGGCACAGGCGGATGCGCTGCGCCGCGCCAAGTCCGAGACCACCGCTGTTCGCTATATGGCCAATGGCCAGACCGAAGAGGTCCCCAGCTCGCAGCTTCGTTCGGGCGACCTGGTCTTCGTCATCGCCGGCAGCATGATCCCCGGTGATGGCGAGGTCGTCGAAGGGGTTGCGTCGGTCGATGAGTCGGCCATTACGGGCGAGTCCGCACCGGTTATTCGAGAGGCCGGCGGCGATCGCTCCGCCGTCACCGGTGGCACCCGTGTCCTGTCCGACCAGATCAAGGTCAAGATCACCTCGAACCCCGGTGAGACCTTTCTCGACCGCATGATCGCGCTGGTCGAAGGTGCCGAGCGGCAGAAGACCCCCAACGAGATCGCGCTCAATATTTTGCTAGCAGGACTCACGATTATCTTTCTACTTGCCGTCGTTACGCTGCAACCCATCGCGATCTACTCGACAGCCCCGCAGACAGTCTTCGTGCTGATCTCACTGCTTGTCTGCCTCATCCCGACGACCATCGGTGGCCTGCTCTCGGCCATAGGCATCGCCGGCATGGATCGACTGGTTCAGCATAACGTTCTGGCGATGTCGGGTCGCGCCGTCGAAGCTGCAGGCGACGTCAATACGCTGCTGCTCGACAAGACCGGCACCATCACCCTGGGCAACCGCCAGGCCTCGGAGTTCATCCCTGCACCTGGCGTCAGCAAAGATCAGCTTGCCGATGCCGCGCAACTTTCGTCGCTACCTGACGAGACCCCTGAGGGCCGCAGCATCGTCGTGCTCGCCAAGGAGATGTATGGTCTTCGTGGACGGGAGCTCAGCGAGTTGCAAGCCGAGTTCGTTCCCTTCAGCGCGGTCACACGTATGTCGGGCGTAAACATGGATGGTCGCATCATCCGCAAAGGCTCCACCGACGCCATCGCCGCATTCCTGAAGGAGAATGGTGGTAGCCTGCCCGACGAGGTCCGCGCTGCCGTCGAGACTGTAGCCCGCAGCGGAGGAACCCCCCTCGTCGTCGCCGAAAATCGTCAAGCCCTCGGCGTAATTCACCTCAAGGACATCGTCAAAGGCGGCATGAAGGAGCGCTTCGCGCAGCTACGCTCGATGGGCATCAAGACCATCATGATCACCGGCGACAACCCGCTCACCGCTGCAGCCATCGCACGGGAGGCCGGCGTCGACGACTTCCTCGCCGAAGCTAAGCCAAAGGACAAGATGGACCTGATCAAACGCGAACAGGCCGAAGGCAAACTCGTCGCAATGACCGGCGACGGCACCAACGACGCACCCGCGCTGGCCCAGGCCGACGTAGGCGTCGCCATGAACACCGGCACCCAGGCCGCTAAAGAGGCTGGCAACATGGTCGACCTCGACTCCAACCCGACCAAGCTCATCGAGATCGTCGAGATCGGCAAGCAGCTTCTGATGACCCGCGGTGCACTCACCACCTTCTCGATCGCCAACGATGTGGCCAAGTACTTCGCCATTATCCCGGCCATGTTTGCGGCGACCTTCCCTGTGCTCAACGCGCTCAACATCATGCATCTGAAGACGCCGCAGTCGGCCATCCTCTCCGCCGTCATCTTCAATGCGCTGATCATCGTCGGGCTCATCCCGCTGGCGCTGCGCGGCGTCGGCTACAAGGCAATGTCGGCAGAGGCGCTGCTGCGTCGCAACCTCATCCTCTATGGCGTCGGCGGCCTCATCGCGCCGTTCCTCGGCATCAAGCTCATCG
>Ga0302219_10001348_pt1 | contig 10271 bp, 8 predicted proteins | sample II_Palsa_E1_2_FD_194569 | JGI IMG/M metagenome (GOLD analysis project Ga0302219, IMG submission 194569) | Peat permafrost microbial communities from Stordalen Mire near Abisko, Sweden - II_Palsa_E1_2 | ecosystem: Environmental > Terrestrial > Soil > Palsa > Peat permafrost | place: Sweden...
GTCGCCGGTTCGACCCCGGTCTCCCGCTCCAAAAGAAAGCCTGCCTGCGTTACACTTCTCCTACATTTCGGCGGGCGGAAGTATGAGAGCCCACCCGAGGCGCGGTACCCAAGTGGTAAGGGAGAGGTCTGCAAAACCTTTATGCGTCGGTTCGATCCCGACCCGCGCCTCCAAAATATCTCATCGCAAACAATAGACTTACAGGGTGGGGCTATTGTTTTGTGTCAAAAACGTGTCTAATTCTCTTGTGACATCAGTTTCAGAGAGCGAGGCACCCGATCACCACTCCCCTGATCACGATCTACGTCCGGCATTCGGTCGGCTGCAAATACGCGGTCGACGAGTTCGCCAAGCGTTGCGACTGTCGCAAATGGCTACGTTGGACACCAAGCGGCGGACTTCGCCAACGCCGCAAAGCGGACACCCGCTCATGGGCTGAAGCTGAACAGGTAAAGCGAGATCTGGAGGACCAACTGACGGGTAAAGCCGTCGTGTCTGAGACTTCCGAGACGAAGGACATCCGCGCCGCTATGGACGTCTTCCTCGCTGACAAAAGAGTTCAAGGCATCACTGCCGATGTCGTAGCGAAGTACGAGCGTGAGCTTGGTCGGTTGGCATCGTTCTGCGAGGGACGAGGTATCTATACCGTCCAGGGTTTAACTCGTGAACTGCTGACTAGATTTGCTACAACCTGGGAGTCTGCCTATCCTTCCTCCCAGACGCGCTCCGTTGTGCGGACGCGCTGCCGTGGCTTTCTTCGCTACTGCTATGAGGCGCAGTGGATACCACGCATCCCATCCCTGCCGAAGATCACCGTGGACGAAGCGCCGACGATGCCCTTGGACGGAGAGGAATACGCCCGACTACTTGAGACAGCGGACAAGTTCGAAGGGCCGCCACCGCCCGCCCATGTCCGCGCCTTGGTTCAACTGATGCGTTGGAGCGGCCTCGCCATTCGTGACTCATTGACTCTGCCCACCAACCGGATCATTCACACCGGTACCCGCTACCGTGTCGTCACGGTTCGGCAAAAAACAGGCACAGACGTGAGCGTGGTTCTTCCACCTGATGTAGCCCGGGAAATACTCGCTGTTGCAGGGACGAAATATCTCTTTTGGGATGGCAAGACCGACATCGTCAAGAGTTGGACGAAGTACGTCATCGCTCCCTTGTTCAAGGCTGCGGAGATCGAACGTGGAGGCAACATGATGAGCCATCGCCTACGTGACACGTTCGCGGTGGATCTGCTGGAGAAAGGCATACCTATGGAGGACGTGAGCAAGCTGCTGGGGCATGGCTCCATTAAGACTACTGAACGCTCTTACGCCAAGTGGGTTAGAGGAAGGCAGGATAGACTAGATAGTCTTCTGGAAGGTACATGGGTTGCGCCAACCGTATAGGGAGCAGTTGACGATAGCCAAACACCGCAAATTGACGGACTAGCTTGAGGTGTTAGCGCCTCAAGGCATAGGGGTTCAAGTCGCCTCGTCCGCACCAATCCTTAGCATCAAGCACTTAAAAGAAGGCCAGCCCTAACAGGCTGGCCTTCTTTTTCGCTACTGTAGCGGTTTTTGTAGCGCTTGTAAAAAAGTTTGGTTGGCAACTGGTTTCGTGGATCACTAAGACCGGCTTCCTGAGTGCTGAATACACTGCTCACAGCAAAGAAAACCTAGAGCACGGTGGGTGCGTTTAGCACGTCGTTCGCAAACGTTCGTCGAAGGCTCAGGCCGCCTGTACTGGGGTCACTACACCCAACGTCAAAAATTGTCGGTAACGGTGAGCCTTACGGCCCAACGCCTACAGTTTTGTACGGACCGCTCACGGCTAGGTTCGATGAGCGCATTGGCTGTCTTATGAAGTGCCAGCCGTAGCTCAGTGCCAACTATGCACACGACCTTGCACCGAGTCGCATCTACCTTCGCTACTGCGATGACCATTACCTGGCATCCGAATGCTAACTCGGCTTTGCTGAGCTGCACAATAGCGGCGGTTTACCAGATTCGCACACGTTTTTCAGGTTCAAGAAAGAGCTTTTGCACGGACTGGACGGTGAAGCTGTCATACCAGCTATCCATATTGCGTACGACCCCATTCACCCTTGCGGTCGCAGGGCTATGAACGTCGGTCGCGACCTTCTGGCGTAGGTCGTCGTCGCGGCGTTTTTCACGCCAGACTTGCGCCCATCCTAAGAAGAATCGCTGATCTCCAGAGAAACCATCGAGCACAGGCGCGGCTTTTCCGTGCAGCGATTCGTGGTACGCCTCAAGGGCAATTGTCACGCCGCCCAGATCGGCAATGTTCTCGCCAAGAGTCACGTCGCCCTTGAGATGCAGACCTGGTAGCGGCTCCATCGCCGAGTATTGCGTGCTTAGTAGATCGGCTCGCTCCTTGAACTGAGCTGCATCTTCCGTCGTCCACCAGTTACGCAGACGATTGTCGGCATCTGTCTCCCGTCCTTGATCGTCGAAGCTATGAGTCAGCTCGTGGCCGATCACAGAGCCAATCCCACCATAATTGATGGCAGGATCTGCCTTTGCATTGAAGAACGGAGCCTGCAGCATGGCGGCGGTAAAGATGAGCTGATTGTTTTCCGTGTAAGAGGTTGCGTACTGAGGCCAGAAGCGCCAGTCGCTCTTGTTCCACAAGCCATCAATTTGAGTCACTCGCCGCTGCCAATTGAAAGCCTTCTCTCGCTGCGCATCGCCGTAAAGGTCGTCAGGAGAGACCGCGAGCTTCGTATAGTCGATCCATACCTTCGGCCGGCCGATCTGGACCTCTAAGTTGGCTAGTTTGTGGAGTGCTTCCGCTTTAGTCGAGACACTCATCCAGGGCAAATGCTCAAGGCGGTCCCGGAGAGCTGATCGCAGATTTGCGACGAGCACGGCCATCTGCTGTTGGTTCTCCTGGGGAAAATACTTTTGCACATAGAGTTCTCCAACTACAGAGCCCATTGCTTCATTGACGAAGGCGACTGCCTGCATCCAGCGGGGCGCGAGTGTAGGCTGACCTCCCAGCGTGCGCAAACGAAACGAAAAGCGCGCCTGAACATAGGCGTCGGGCAGGTACGGAGCGGCTGCGTCAATAGTGGAAAATGCCTGCCAAGCTTTGAGTGTTTCCAGTGGCGTTGCAGCGAAGATCTCTGCAAGCCTTGGAACGCTTGTCTTCGTGGTGACTACGACGCGAGCGACATCGCCAAGACCAGCTCCAGCGAAGAAGCGGCGCCAAGGAAAGTCTGGGTCAGACTTCTCTAACGTGGCGAGTTCTTCGGGGTTATAAGTCTTGACTGGATCGCGCTCTTCCGCATGAGTCCAGCTTGCCTGGGCAATTCGTGTTTCGAACTCGACAATCTCATGCGCCTGCCCGAGCGCGTTAGGCAAGCCTGCCAGCCGCAGCAACTCGCCAACGTAGGCTTCATACGCCTGTTTCGCCTTTGCAAACTGTGGCTCAAGATAATAGTCGCGGCTGGGAAGGCCCAAACCACCTTGACCAAGATGAACAGCGTAATGCTTCGGATCTTTGTCGTCGTAGGAGATCTCAAGATTGAAGAGAGAACTTCCAAAGCCACGAAAGGAGCGGCCCATTGAGGCCGCCAGTTCATCCTTGGAGTTGATCTGGTTCAGACGTTGCAGCTCGGCACGTAAGGACGCATCGCCGAGCTTCTCGACAGTCTGCGCATCCATGAAAGCGTGGTAAAGGCTGGTCGCCTTCTGGGTGGAGGTCCCTGAGCTTGTAGCCTGCGCGTGCTCTTGTTCTAGTAAGTCTCTCACGCGCAAATTTGCATTGTAGCCGCGCAAATCCGCTAACGAGCCGACGGCTGCTCGATCCCCTGGTATCTCTGTCCTGCGATTCCAAGCTCCGTTCGCATAGCTGTAAAAATCATCGCCGGGAACAACAGAGCGGTCCATGCCCGTCAGGTCGAAGCCCCATGCCGTCTGCGCCGGTGAGTGCAGCGCACCACCAGACTGTGCGACAGACAAGTGCGACCAAAAACAGAATCCCAGGACAACCGCAGCGGACAAGAGAACCGAAAGACGCACGAAAGGTGCTCTATTCCGGCTCATGGTGAGGACATAAGGCAGTCTCACATTCTTGAAGTTCGGGTCACCAGCGATCGCGAATACTCTGCCAACGAGTCGATCACCCAGTGGCAGTAGCTTAATTTGGAGCGTTTTGGCTCCGGCTCTGATCGCATCTGACGAGTTAATTTGACCGCTGCAAGTGCCTGTAAACGCTTCGCCCTCGGTGCGCATTTCGGTAATCTCTTCCGCTCCGTTGCTCCCGATGGCCAGAGTCGCAGATTCACCTGACCCAATATTCAGGACGATGGGCATGTTTGCACCGCCATTTTCGAGCGCTCCCTCCCATCGGCCTCGATGCGATGAACTAGCTACGAAGGGAATGTTGGGAAAGCCGCAGTATTCCTCTGGCCGACGCCAGTCTGATAGATGGTTTGTCATTACTTCGTCACAGATGCCGTAAGCCAGATCCCCAGCATTCGACTGATTTGTGACAACCACGCAGGCCAAGCCCCTCGAAGGGACAAAGCAAATCCTGTTGGCAACTCCGGGGTCACCACCGCTCTTAAAGAAGTACGGAACGCCGGATACGGTGTGGCTCGTAAACCAGCCGAAGGTAGACGCAACACCGGATGGCCCGACGAAGACTGGTCGATGCAGTTCATCGATGTCTGTTTGTCTCAGAATCGTCGCCTCGCCCTGAACTCGATGGCCCATATTGAAGAGGATGAATCGAGCAAGATCATGAGCACTCGCGTACAGTTCTCCCGAAGCGGGCGTCGATGTGGTGTAGTGCGGTATGGGGTGACCAAGCGGATCGTACCGCGTCGCAGAGCCTCGCAACCGGACGATATCGCTACCGAAAAAGCTGTCGTTCAGTCCGAGAGGGGTAAGCACCATTCGATGTATGAGCGCCCCAAATTCCGTCTGCGTGAGACCCGACGCAATTGCATCAAGCGCCGCGTACCCAATGTTGCTGTACTCATAGCACGTTGCCGGTGGGTACGCGAGTCTACCGTATTCTTCAAGAAGAACATTCGGACTAGGAACGAGTTTTGCTTCATCAGCGTCATAGGACTCGTACATACCAGGCAGACCGCTCACGTGCGCACCGAGCATGCGGACAGTTGCCGCATTCGCGTAACCATTCTTGCCGAGGATCTTGCTTCCCACAAGAGATCTGTTTGCGGGCGCGTCAAGGGATAGCCTGCCTTCAGCAACCAGAGTCATGAGAGTGGTCGCAGTGAAGGGTTTGGTGACGGACGCCATGCTGAATGGGGTATGCGGTGTCGCCTTCAAAGTCGCTTCCCGATTGGCCCAACCGAATCCTTCCTCCCAGACAATGCGGCCGCCTTCTATCACTGCAACGGCTACGCCGGTGGCATCGCCCCGCGCAATCGCCTGCTGAATTCTGTTCCGCACCGATCCAAAGTCCGTGTTGGAACCCGCACCATGGAAGCTCCCTGCGCTGGCACTCAGCCTCACCGCCGCAAGGCTGCCAATCGAAGCGGAAAGCATCCACCTTGTCACTTCGCGACGATTGACCCTTGCATTCATCTGTCCCCCCTAACGCCATGTTTCCGGCGCGACATCCTATGTATGTGAAGGTACTCTCTTCGCTCCACATAGCGCCGCGAACAGGGTGAGCAGTCTCCCACTTCGTAGCAGGAATTGATTTCGAGCAGGTTATGGTTGGAAGAATCCAGGATCTCCTGCAAGCGTTTGACACTACACGCTCGCAAGTTCAGTTAGCGTGGGAGTACAAGACCACGCATGTCCTCATAACGCATGGCCAGTCCCCAGCCATAAGAGGTTCGGGAACGGGCGTCGTCGTGGACCGAGCTATAGAGAGCAATCATGATCTCATTGTGGCCGCGATGTAGCGGAATCAAGAATGAGCCATTCTGTAGTGAGAGACGGCCATCTGGACTGCGCCGCTCTGACTCTGGGTAGTAGAAGTTCTTGCCAGAGGTGATCAGAGATCCATTCACAAAGACCCATGTCTGGCCAATCCAACCCAGTGATACCTCCTTCTGTTGATCTCGATCGGAATCCACCGAGGACTTAACCCAAGTGAGCGCGGGTGCCTCATTGGAAGCGTGGAATTGCCGGTTGAGGTTGACGATGCCAAATCGTTCGGATCGGATGGGCTTCCATGTTTTCGGATCTTGCGGGCATTCTGCATAGCCAGGAGCAGACCCATAGTGCAGAGGCGTCAAGGGGCCCAGAAGCCAGGAGTGCACAATGCTGGTATTGCTTCCCGTGCCGTCGGGAAGTGGGACAGGAGATAAGCCGTCGGTTTCACCAGGTGAGACCACAAGGTTGGCGAACGCAGCGGGACCGTGCAGTTCCAAACCACCTTGCTGGGTGTTTCCGAGAAGTTCTCCAACCACGAGCGTTGGCCGGACGGAGTCGTTGACGAAGACGTTCATTCGCTTTCCCGAAATAACAAGCCGGACATGATTCCAGCCATCGGCAAAGACAGGAGCCCGCCTCTGGTATTGAGGATAAACGTTCCAGAGCATGAAGCCGTTAATCACTGGGCTGTACTGGATGCAATCGTTTTCGGCCCGACAGTCCGGAAAACTGCGAATGTAGAACTCTTCCGCATTCTGAGCGTCACGCTGCCGAAAGCGTATGCCCGGTATGTCTTCAGCCAGCGGCTTCATATCAAACTCGATGGTTCCGTCACGAAAGGACAGATCGTTGAGGGCGAGGTCTCCTGATTTCAGAGCGATGATTCCCTCGGGGAAGCCTTCCTTAACGAGATATTGCACGTCAACTTTCTCGCCGACAGGATGCCAATGACTTGCGGTCATTGAGACTACTTGGCTTGCTCTAGTGCCAGGCGCTTCCGCTCGTAGGGAGTTGGGCAGCGAAACGCAAAATGTCATTACAAGTAGTACAGCTAGTTGGGCCTTGTGCATTGTTTTCCCTTTTGTTGTGCTGTTTCTATTGGCTGTTCTCACTCAATGCTGAGACGGCATCTGGAGACTTCTCTTGTCAGCTTTGTCAAAGCGTTAGAGCTTGTGTAGGTCTCTGCGCAATCCCTGTATCCAGTCAAACCTGCTAGTTTTTCGACTCGAACGAGATTCCGGTCAAATCTCTTAGCTTTAGTTCCATACCCCATCCGAAGTGTTGCGTGTTGCCCGGCAGATTATCGTCTAACGCAATGGCGATTTCATTCTTGCCCTTCCTCAGAGGTAATTGGAGCGTTCCGTTTTCCGGGGAGATCCGTTCGTCGGCAGCCTTTGCCGCCGGAAGACCGTCGATATTTCTGCCTGCGAAGACGAGAGTGCCGTTCACGTAGACCCAGACCTCGCGAACCCAGCCGATCTGGACCGTTTTTGATTGTGCCTTGTCGGAAACGAGTGTTGTTTTTGCCCAAGCTAGCGAAATTACGGCTCCGTCTTTTGCCGATCCAACCTCATGCGAGAAGTTGACCAGACCCTTCATCTCAGCCTTAATTGATCTCCAGGCTCTACCGTCAGGCGGCATCGACGCATAAGGCGGCTGAACTCCCATCGGAGCATCCAGTATTGTGTCGTGGATGGAGGGGAGGACTGAGGATGTTGAAATTTGCCAGTGGCGGAGGAATCCGTCTCTCTGTTCAGGCGCAATGCTTGACGCGGCCAAGGATGGGCTCGCGGGCGCGATCACGAGATTCTTATATTTTGCCGGACCTCCAAAGGTGAGTCCGCCAGACAGCGCTGCGCCCTCCATGTGATCAACGCTCAGTGTTGGCTGGCTGGAACCGTTCACGTAGACACGCATCGTCCTCCCCAGGGCCACCACTCGAAAGTGGTTCCAGCTTAAGGTTTGAATAGGCGCTGACGTTTGATACTCGGGAAATAAGTCCCATTCAAACGCGCCATGCTCAAGGGGCATGTACTGCAAGCAATCAGACGAAGCGTTGCAATCCTTCTGTGGGCGGAAGTAGAGAGCCTCGGCGTTCTCCCGATTTTGTGCACGGAGCCTCATCCCAAGTATCCCGTGATCCGGCATGTACATATCGAACTCGATCGTACCGTCATGAAAGATCAAATCTTTCACATCGACTGAACCCCTTGCTGATCTCAAGCACCCCATCGGGGGCGTGATCGTCAGCCGTGAACGTGGCATTGCCGTTAGAAAGCCAACGATCGGCTTTCATTGCGACCACGACCGGCGTCTCAGCGAAGCTCCCGCGCAGAGCAAAGAGCGCAAGGACGAGCAGGAATAGACACGAAGACTTGAATCGAAGGAGGGTGAAGTCAAGGAAAGCCAGAGGCCGCGGCATGGTAGTACTCCGTTTATATGGTTGGATTGGGAAGCTCTGGCTCAAAGGCGAGCACGAGGCATGCTTTATGAAGTGTGTGGATTTGAGGAGAAGGTTATCGCAGCGATCCTCCAGCCAACACTTCCTTTGACCAGGACCCACGTTTCACTTCCGCGATTCTGTTCTTTTCCGTCGACCAGGAACACGAAGTCAAAGTACACCGACGCAATCGTCCCGTCACTGTTCTGCTGAAGATGCGTATGGGTCGGATTGAAGCTGGCCTTTGAGGTGGAAACAAGCTTCACGAAATCTGTGTAGCTTCCTACGCGAATCTTCACCGCATCTGGCGATTTCGCCTTCGCACGAGCGTAGGTGTCATCGGAAAGAACGTTCAGCCACATACCGCCTTGAGGAAGGAAGAGATGCGCGAGTCGGTCTCCGTCATGAGTGAGAACGGCTTCGTGGTAGGCGTCGATCACATGCTGAACGTCGGCAGTATCCGAAGCGGACCCGGCGGACACAGCCTTGTTCGCCTCAGCAGTTGATGGGTTTTGGGCGACGGCGGCGACGCTCAGCGGAATGGTTAGAACAAAGAGCAGAGTACGGATGAGATGCTTCATATGTTGTCTCCTTAGGAACGATCGCTGCCATAGAGGGCAGGCATCTCTTACGTGAATCTACTTGCATTCGAGGCGCAGCCGGAGACTATGTTCTGAGGCGGATCCGGCGGTTGCAGACCGGTCTGGAACTCGAACAAGCGGGACTTGTAACAAAGCACAATGAGTTCTTGAGTCTCCCAACCGTCCTTCTCGGAGCACAGCGATGAACGTGATCTGTCAGAATGGCTGGAAGAGTCATGATGAAAACTACTATCAAGTTGTCCGTCGTGTCGGTCATCTTTTGGACGTTGGTTGCGGTGATCTTCGCTTTGCCTCAGCTTGAACGCAACCGTGACCTGCACGGGGTGTTGATATCGGCGCTAGCTCAATGGTGGGCTTGGGGAATCCTGGTTCCCGGCATCTTGGCCGTGGATCGTGCATTACCATTTGCAGTGCAACGAATCGTTCCCCGTTTCATCACTCTCTTTGCTTTGGGGCCTTTCGTATCAATCCTGTATAGCTACGTCGAGGTGGTCTTAAAAGCGACGCTCGGTGCAGGCAAATGGTCCAGGCTATCCGGGATGGGAGTCGTCTCGGAAGCTTTCATGGAGATGTTCTGGAGTATGCTCGTGTACTGTCTGATCGTGGGCGTGTGGGAGGCTTACCGCTATCACCAGCGGTTTGTATCCTCAGAACTGCAGATGGAGCGTCTGCAAAGGAACTTTTCAGAAGCGCGCCTCAATTCATTGCGAATGCAGTTGGATCCGCACTTTCTCTTCAATGCGCTCAATACCGTTTCGTCACAGGTCGAGCGCGAGCCCAAACTTGCAAGGAAGATGATCGAACACCTGGGCGACTTGCTACGCCTTTCTCTGAACTCACAAGGAGTTCAGGAGATATCACTCGCTGAAGAGTTAGCGTTTCTTGACCACTATTTAGCCATCCAAAGGATCCGCTTCGGCGATGCACTGAATGTCGAGATGAGAATTGATCCACACGTCAAGGATGCTCTGGTTCCGAGCCTCTTCATTCAACCGTTGGTGGAAAATTCCATTCGCCACTGCATCTCAAAGCGAGCTCGGGGCGGAACAATTGTCTTGAGCGCGCAGGGCTTTGAAGACAGACTTGTCCTGCAGGTCTTGGACGATGGCGTGGGACTACCGACTGGGTGGTCGTTCGACACGCATAAAGGCGTTGGCCTGTCGGTGACGCGTGAGCGATTTGCAGGGCTGTACCCTGACAACACAAGCCAGTTTGATGTCCGGCGTAGGAGCGAAAGCGGAACAGAGGTAACCATCTCGTTTCCCTTGCACAGACGAAAGGACGCTGATGAAATCCATAAGGCTTGAAGGCATCAGAGTCCTCATCGTGGATGATGAGGCGCCGGCGCGACAGCGG
>Ga0302219_10001372_pt1 | contig 10143 bp, 6 predicted proteins | sample II_Palsa_E1_2_FD_194569 | JGI IMG/M metagenome (GOLD analysis project Ga0302219, IMG submission 194569) | Peat permafrost microbial communities from Stordalen Mire near Abisko, Sweden - II_Palsa_E1_2 | ecosystem: Environmental > Terrestrial > Soil > Palsa > Peat permafrost | place: Sweden...
ACTTTGCCGAGGACGAGTATCGTGCTCTTGCTTCCAGAGCGGGAGAACGTCTCCTTGAACTCGGCGTGCCACGGGCGGAAGGAGGATTAAGTTGGAAGGGCGCACCAGCGACTTCTCTTGGGCTCCCAGAGGATGCATACTTTCCAAATTTTGAGCTAGGGACAGCCGGAGTAGCATACGTTCTGGCTCGCCTTTATGAAGAGACGGGCAACTCCAACTTCCTTGATGCAGCCAGGCAAGGAGCTCTTCATTTGCAGCATATCGCGACGGTTCGTGGTAGAGGCGCTCTTATTCCTTACCGCTATCCGGATCTTACCGATATCTACTATCTAGGATTTTGCCACGGTCCTGCGGGTAGCGCTCGGCTGTTCTATCAGCTCTACAAGGTGACGAAAGAAAGCTCCTATCTTGATTGGACAGAGAGTCTGGCTCGAGGCGTCATCGACAGCGGCATACCAACAAACCAGACACCCGGTTTCTACAAATGAGAGACATTCGACTTATCGTTAGCTATCGATTCTTCATGAGCGACGGTGATGCTCCGTCTCTAGAGTAAACTGCTCCCCTTCGATTCTTAGTGGCGTCGACAGCGATTAGCGGGTATGCGCCGGAACTTTAATAGGTGTGTGTGCTGAATCGCATTGCAAGTTTCTTGCCGAGCTGTCTGTTCGAAGCAAAAGATATCCATTGGTTATTTAGACCAAGCCAGCGAATGGCCAGTTTGTATGCGACAGCGGCCAGGATCATTACCCGTCGTTCGCTCCCCAGCCTATCGCGAACGCAGGGATGATGTATTTGATTCGCGATGGATCTGAGACAACGGAAGACCAGATCGCAAATGCTCCTGAAGGGTATCCCGATGGGATAGGGGAAGCAGCCTTTCACATTGATGTTTGGGATAGTGCTGTTGCGAAACTTGCAGCAGATGGGATGATTGACCCTGAAGAAGTTGGCATAATTGGGTTCAGCCGCTCTGGATGGTACAGCGAGTTTATTCTCTAGCATTCCAAAACTCGCTACCGCGCTGCAACGGTCGCAAATAATGTTCAATACAGCCTGGGCGAGTATTGGCTACTGCATTCGGACAGTACAATACGCGGATGGGAGACGATCTATGGTGGCCCCCCGTATGGTTCGACCCTCCCGAATTGGTTACGATACTCAATATCGTTCAACATAGATAAGATCCACACGCCACTTCTCATGGAGGAAATGGGCTATGGGGTTCTTGATAAAAACGAGGGGACGCCGCCACTCAATCTGATTGAGAACTATGAGCTACTCACCGGTCTAAACCGGCTCAACTGCGCAGTAGAGCTGTACTACTATCCCTACGAACAGCACCAACCGGACCACCCTAAGGCAAGGCTCGAAAGCCTCCAACGAAACCTCGACTGGTACTGCTTCTGGCTGCTAGGAAGCGAACGAGCGAAGCCTGACGACGAGGGGCAATATAGCCGCTGGCGTCTCATGCGCCTTCAGTCCGACAACCCCGGAACGACTTCGCGTCGATAGCTGCATAGCCCCGCTGCGTCCATATGCGGGAAGTGTGGCGCGCTCTGCACCATCGTGTACACACCAAGAGATCCGGAAGTTATCGTATAGATGTTCGTTGGTTCAATACGAGCGATGTAAACAATACAGCATTTTCTTATCGCTCTTACGTCCCAAAGCTATTAGAGTTACGTGAGGGAGAACCGTTCCTGCGACGCTGCCGTCATGCAGTTCGCATCAAAGGCAAAGAAAGCGGTCAGCTTCGGCTGGCCGCTTTCTTTCTGTGGAGATTCCATACCGAAGGATCCATTTCTCCCAGCAGACTTCAGTCCCAGGAGTTCTCACTGGGCCGAGGACGAAGCCGACGTTGGAGACACGGTCATCACTTCATCACTTCGGAATGAGAAGCACCCTCTCCACGAAGTCTTTCTATAACCCTCTCCCGAATTGCTTCGAGCAAATTGTTCATTATGTGGAGAGCTTAATTATGCTGAGGGCAAGTGTGAAGGCAGTTTTGAGGTACATCTTGAGTCCCAACTCGCTCTACATAATCCCATGTTGCGAAAAGGTAAACCCGCCGCAGAAACGGAGTGCAATTTCGGGTCCCTGGAGCACACGTCTGAGGATCGGAAAGTATACCCAATCTGGTTGGAGCTCTTGGGACTTCTGTCGACGGGCAACCCCCAAGAAGCATTTTGCGCAGGTTGAGGCTGGAAACGTGCCTTGGCCTAGTATCACTCTAGAGACGGAGTCGGCAGATCGCCCGGCACCATTGCCTGATCACCTTCCACGAGCTGACGTTTGAGTTCTACCTTTCGCTCTCAGGTGACTTAGCTTCGCCTGCGCGACAAAGTCTCTCAAGCTGCTCATCCCCGCGTTTGAGGCATTGAATGATATATATGCCGCAGCATGGTGAATATTGAGAGTGCGTCAGTGACCGCTCGCGATTGCGCATTGACTAGGAACTATCATTGTCTCAGTGCGTTCGTCGACTTCCGAATAGCACGAGAAGAAGCAAGCTCGCGGTTCGAAACTTTGTTGGTTGCAACGCAATCGCTTGTGACCGAAAAACGGTGTCGAAGCCGATGCGTGAGGCAAGCTAAGAAGGCGATAATCGATGCTGCCCTACGGCCCTATCATGGTCCTGAAGAGCAGATCTTCATGATCTTCTGCCGTTTGGCAGGGTGATCTCAACTTGAGAAGATCTAAAAATCTTGCTGACTCGGCTCTGCGGTTAGAGGGCAGGCACGCGTAAGAATACCTGCCCCCGTGCAGTTCGAAACACCTCGAAATTTACTGGAATGCTTTGTTCCAGTTCGTCACCAGGTTATTCACATTCAGAGTACCGATGCCTGTTGCAAAATCCCATCCCTGCTTCGAGTTGTAAGCCTTCTCGTACTCCGTGCCCGAGACCGACAACGCGCCGAAGTTACCCGACGGCCTATAGCAGTTATACGACTCGTAGTTGTACCAAATGCAGTTCACATCATTGTCGCCCTGCGTCACGTCGTAGAAGGTGCATGAGCTGTCCGCTCCTGCCCCCAGCGACGAGTTGCACGAGTTGTTGCCCGTCCCTCCATACTCCTGCTTCGCCAGCGCATAGTACACATAGTTCGGATTTCCTTGCGGAGTGCCCGTCGACTGGTTCACCAACGCTTGAATCCCAGCTACGATAGGCGCCGCAAACGATGTGCCACCTGCACCCGACCAGTTCACCGGGTCACCGGTACATGGTGTACCGCCCGTTCCGGCCGCAGGCTGGCTGTAGCAGAACGCATAGTAATGACCCCACACGCCATTCGCGGCAAACAGCGATACATCCGGAATATCTCTCACGCCGTCCTTCGGATTACCGAACGCACCGGCCTGATAGTTTGGTTTTGCATATCCCTCGCATGTCCCGCCGTTCTCAGGATGAGGACGGAAGATCACAGGATGTCCATAGGCACAGTTGCTTGGCCCACCGCTGCCGCTCACAACCGTCTCGAAATACTCTTCTGCCAGCGGCGAATTGCAGAATCCGTTCGCCCCATACGGCACGTTGTATCCCTCGACATTTGTGATCAGGGTGCTCGCACATGAGTCGTTCCATGGAATCTCAGGGATGTAAGACTTCGCAGATCCGAACGTCGCGTTGTTGTTCTTCTTCCAGTACTGAGACACAGTTCCGGAGTATGTGTCGCTAAAGTCCGTGCCTCCGACTGCAACGTTGTAGGGTGTCGTTGCAAATCCGCTCGTCGTAATGCCGGTCATGGCAAAGTCCCCACCCGCATCGCAACTAGCCGCACCCTCGTCTCCAGAGGAGACAAACACCGACACGCCCTCTGCCGCTGCCTGTTCATACGCCTCGTTGAAACTCGCGTTGCCTGCCTGACCTAGCCCTGCCTCACACTCGCCATAGCTGATGCTGACGATAGATGGCGGCAGATCCTGATCGATTAATGTTTGAAGCGCAATCAATCCTCCAAACGTAGTCTCGCTATCCGCACACGAAGCCAACACAATCGCTGCATTCGGAGCGGCTGCACTCGCATATTCCGCATCCAGAATCGCCTCGCCATCGTTGCCAATCACATCGCCCGGATCCGTGCAGCCGCCCGGATGAACCTGTGTGAACGTACCCTTGGCGTACTTGGCCAGGCCGAACACACCGCGAAAGGTGTACCAGTCGCCCGTCGAATAGACATCGGTGTCCTCAATCACCACCACCGTCTGTCCCTTGCCCGTAATCCCGTTCTTGTAGACCAGTTCGAAGTTGTAGATAGTGTGCAGATCATCTGGCACCACGAGCTGCGTCGCGCTATCCGCAGTGTAGTCAGACTTCACACCATTGGCCGCAACGGCTCTTGCTACAACCGCCTTGGACGCACCATCAATCCGCGCCGAGCTGATCCCCTTATTCGCCGGTTTCGGACGGAAGTCGTTCAGCGAAGATATACCAATCACCACATTCGCGAGCGCCGCAGGTATCTGCGGGTTTTGCATGTTGGACAGGTGCTTGACACCCGCGACATCGAGCGTGTGCATCTGTGCCTTAAACGCAGAGTTTACCTGCGCCGCCGTTCCGGAGAAGTCGATCACCATCCCGCTGTCCGACACACGGTTTACCTGGAGGCTGTTCTCCTTCAGCCACTTCGTCACAGCCGCGATATCTGCCGGATTCGGTCCATACTCCTCGCCGTACTCCTTAGCCGTCAGCCAATGATGAAATGCAGGATTGCTCGGCTCATGCATCGCCTGAATTCGCTCGTTCAACGCCGTCTGCCGATCTTCCGGGCGCTTCAGCTGCAGCAGCATGTGGTTCAGCTTCAACCCATCCGCCACGGCACCACGATCATTCTGTGCGTTTGCCTCCGGCCGGAGATTGCCTGCCAGGGTTACCGTCTGCGTCGCCACTACGGGCGAAGTTACCAACAGCTTCGCCGCGGTTGCGCTCTGTGCAAGAGCGGAAGGTATCGGCAGTGCCGCTACCGCTAGAAAGTAAAAAGTGCGGGCTAACTTTCCCTTCAAGAAACAACACTTCATCTGATCGGCCTCGGTGGAACAAATCCAGGTTTACCTGCGACGAGGTTGCAGCGGCGAACCGTTCGGAAAGAACGCCACATACGAATCGGTCTGTGCCTGGTTCAGCACAAAACAGTTTGGTTGTTGGAGAAAATCTGATGAAAGGTTAGCGCCAGTTTCAAATGAGTGGGAAAATGCAAAGGATAATTTTGGAAGTACCCAAAAGGGTAGTTCGCCATTATGGCCTACGTGTCGAGCAGCCCTCGCTGGATCGCGATCACCACCGCCTGTGTTCGATCGTTTGCATGCAACTTGAGCAGAATCTTCTTGACGTGCATCTTTACCGTGTTGTCGGTCACAAAGAGCAACTCCGCGATCTCTTTATTGCTCTTTCCCTGCGAGATCAGCCCTAACACTTCGACCTCTCGATCGCTCAGCTTTCCTGATGTGATGTACTGGGTCAGCTTCTCTGCTGTCTCGGGCGAAAGAGACCGTCCGCCGGCGACTACATGGCGGACCTGTTCGGCCAGTGTTGCTCCATCAATGCCCTTGAGCAGATACCCCCTCACACCCAGATTGATCGCCGTATAAATTGAAGCATCGCCCTGAGCGGAGCTGAGAATGATAATGCGACCGTCCGGATGGCTCTTCAGAATAGTACGCACAACGTCAAAACCGCTCTGGTCAGGGAGCCGAAGATCAAGCAGCATTACGTCGGGTAGGAGCGCCAAGTACACCTCAACCGCTTGCCGGCCATTGGCCGCAAGACCGACAATCTTCATCTGATGGCGTGCAAGTACACCTGCCAGCCCCTCGCGCACCATTGGATGGTCGTCAACGATCAGCACCTCGATAGGTCTTACAGCTTCAGCGAGCGGATTTGTCTCCAGAACTGATCTCCTCTTGTGACCTTCGACTTCGGTGCCAAGGTCTCCATGGTGCCTTCGTCGTTTTTACCTGTAGCAAGACCTTTGTTCCCTGGCCCAGGGTACTGTCAATGGTGAGAGTTGCGCCAATACGCTTTGCGTGAGCTTGCATGCCCCGAAGACCAAAGTGCCCTTCTCTTCCTTGACGTTGTGTGGCTTCGTCGATGCCTTCGCCATCGTCTACAACAATAACCTCGAAAGAGTCTGGAGAAAAAATGATCTTCACCTCGACGTGTTTTGCGTAGCCATGCCGGAAGGCGTTGGATAGGGCCTCTCGACAGATACGGTACACCTCGTCACGAACAAGAGGATCGATCGGGCGAGGCTCCCCCGCAGTCGACAACTCAAAGTCAGGAAGCTCGCTGAGTCTGAACTCAGCTTCTGCATGCCGTAAAACATCGGCGAGGCTGTACTCCACCACCGCAGTCGAATGAAGATTCGAAACCATATTGCGATTACGCGCTATGCTTCCACGCACTCGGTCAGCCAGCGTGCTGAGCGACGTGGAAGCCGTCTCTGGTTGATCGTTCAGTTGAAAACCCAACAACTCGAGCTGAAACGCCACCCCGATCATGTCCTGAATGACAGTGTCATGGATCTGGTAAGCAATGCGTTCGCGCTCCGCAGCTCGTTCTTGAAAGCGAAGGCTGAGGCGCTCTGCCCGGAGGCGCGTTCTCCTACGCGTCACCTCAACTGCGATGCCCACGAGCACAAAAGCCAGCAATGCCCGAAACCATCCTGTCTGCCAGAAGAACGGTTCCAGCTTGAGTGCAGCAGTAGCAGCCACTCCGTTCGAGACACCTTCACGATTCGTGGCAACGACCTGAAATGTATAACGGCCTGGCGGCAGACCAGTGTAGGAGACAACACGTTCTGTTCCAGCGTCGATCCACTGCCGATCCCATCCCTCAAGTCGATAGCGAAATCGAATTTGTTCGGGAGCAGTATCGGAAGGGGCGGTGTAGGCAAAAGTGATGCGATGCAGTCCCGGAGAGATCGTAGTTATATCCGCGCCAAGATGTTGATCATCGACTTGGATATAGTCGAGCACAGCTTGCACGACTGGATCTGGCAGGTGTGGATTCACAACGGCGATTCCGTGCACTGTAGCAAACCAGATACGCCCGTCTCGTGATCGGATGGCTGTCACCTGGTTGAGAGGAAGTACATCGTTGCTTTTGAGACCGTCGGCACGATCAAATACCTCAGGGATGACATGGTCAATCTTCCCTTCAGCGAAAGCCATCCACTGGGTGCGGCTCAGGCATGCAATGCTTCGTGGCGTGACGACCCAGAGATTTTCCTCCGCATCTGACACAACGTCCAGCACGAAACTTCCAGGCAATCCCTCGGCCTGCGTGAGGATTTTTCCTGAACCCAGGTTCTTCCGTACAGAACCCTCATCCGGCCATAGCATCAAACCACGCATTGTCGCTACTGCCAAACCATGTCCGGGCCATGCTGCGCTGAGAATAGGATGCGGAGTGTTGACCACTGGCTCAAATCGTTCGCCGGTCCATCGTTCGAGCTGCGTGTCTGTCCCCGCCCAAAGCTCTCCCTGTGGATCGGTCGCGAGGTACCGGATGGAACTATCCGTTTTCGGCTGCCCTACATCGACGTTTGATAGCCTACGATCCTTCAGACGGAAAAGTCCGTGATGCAAAACGCTGAACCAGAGACTTCCATCGGACGTTTCTACAGGAGTATTGACGTACCCATGCGGCATGGATGGCATTTTGGTGAACTTGGATCCCCTGCGCTCGAAGATGCCATAGTCGGAGATTGCGATCGCAGGAGCGGCTCCATGTTCGGCAAACCCGCGAATCTGACCGGCAGGAAGTCCTTGCCCACGTCCATAGAGTGTTCTCCTCCCGTCCTTGAACTCGGCGACGCCACCCTCCAGTGTTCCAGCCCAGATCCCGCCGTCCCGCTGCTCAAAAATTGCGTCTGTCTGACTCCGCCCACCCGCTGAGTCATCGCTAACGCGGTAACTTGTAAAGATCCCATGATGAAACCTCTGGAGTCCGGCAATCGTCCCGATCCAAACATCATGATTGCTATCTTCCAGAAGGACTCGTACGTCATCGCTGGCAAGCCCGCCAGCAGCGGTCATCAGCTCGGTCTGGTTGCCGTATCTGCGGCTCAGTCCATTTAATCCACCACTCGCCATCCACAGTGCTCCGCGATGATCGACCATCAGGTCGACGAAATTGTCGAGTCCGGGGTGCGGCACCAGTTTGAAGTCCCCACCATCAAACCGAAACAGCTTATGTCCGTCGCCTGCATACATCTTGCCCGAGGCGTCTCCGAAGAGAAGTTGGATACCGGGATAGTTGTATCGAATTACCGAGTGATCAGCTTGTACAGCCACAACGTGTTCGCTATCGGTAATCCAGAGTGTTCCGTCTGTGTTTTCGAAGAGGTCACGCACTGGATGGGTATTGGACGGCAGAGGTACAGCCTCCAGCGCATCGCCCCGCGTTCGCATCAGTCTATCGTTTGAGACGATCCAGACGCCTCCATCACGGGCACGCGCAAGCGCCTGGATTAGAGCATGAGAGTTGCCAGGAATACTGATCGTGACAAATCGATTGTGGGTGTAGTGAAACAGCCCCGTGGTACTGGCGATCCAGATCCCGTCGTCTTTGTCCCGCACTAGCTTAAGTATTCTTTCCTGCAGCTCCGGCGGCGCGTCCTTCTCGAAGCCTCTGAAATGTACACCATCAAACCGCGCTAGACCGTTCAGCGTTCCAACCCACAGAAAGCCATCGGGTGTCTGCGCAAGTGCTGTCACAAAGTTCTGCGGCAGACCCTGTTCGGTGGTCCAGGTAGAGAGAACCTCGTTGCGCAAGAGAGGTTCTGAATCTGTTGTCTTCACGTCTTGCGCGTTCAAGGCTAATGAGAGCACCAAGCCGACACTTGCAAGGTCAATCTTTCGTCTCCACCGCAAATCTTCGCCCTAAAAAAAGTTTTCTTTTGTGAGTGCCTCTAATATTTAGTACAGACCTTGAGTATAGGCGGCCTTGTCTCATTCACGCTGACCGAAAAATATTGAGGATGTCGAATTTCGCACCAGGCAGCCACCTTCGAAGTTGATGTTCTGGTGGCATCGTCCATTTCGGGTAAGAGGCGCCACAAAGTCAGGCATTGCGTCGGTGAGTGATAAATCGCCAATGCGTTGAAGGCCCCAGATGGTATCCTCGAACGCTCGGGGAGGGCCTTCCGGATTGCCGTCACCACGGAACCCGGAAGGGAGTCCTATTCGCTGTGGCTATTCTGGTTCAAAGCCTGCAGTTTCCTACCTTGATGTCGACTAGCACGCTTCTATCTGCGTCAGCACACCATCCCACAGCCTCAACCGCGCACGAAGCGCCTCCTCGGCAGCCTGGGATGCCTCCTCCCAAAGTGCTGGGTCGTCATCACATAGGTCGGCAACCATCTTCAGCGACAGCGGTCCATGGTCGTCACCGTCAACCTCGATATGCCTTTCCAGATACCAGACAAACTGATCGAGTTCGCCACTCATCTCCTGGTTGAACTGACATACTAACGATCGAAACATGTCCGGAATCGCATCCTCGCGGCCAAACGCGAAGGCCGCGGCCTGGGCAGCAGACGAGCCCCTGTTAATGACTTCGAAGGTCGTCTCGACAAACTCTTTGGCCGCTACCGGGACTCCTTCGAAACTCAGCCTGTCAACGCCCAGCGCAGCGCAACTTACTACGCGGCGAATCGCACGAGTATCTGCCTTCACCTGCTCCATCGCTTCGAGATAAATCTCGAAATGACTGATCGTACGTCCCTGATATTCGTCGCTCTCCTCGCCCAAGACAATCGCGTTGACGAAGCGTCGGCTCACAGGGAAGAGTGTCGGCACCCAAGGAAGATCCACACACGTCAGCTTCCGCTGTAGTACCTTAAGCAGACTCATAAAGTCCCACACCGCGAAGACATGCGACTCCATGAAAAGGCGGACGTGACCGAGCGTGCGAATCTGTGAATACAGGGGATGCGCAGCCAACTGCCTGCGCAACGGCGTGAGGCGCAATTCTATGGCTCCAATTGAATTGTCTACTCCGATAAAGTTCACCTTCTTATTATCGCTGCCGGATGGCGGTTTCCCGAAAGCGGTCGCTTCACTTCCTGTTTGCCGACAAAACCATCCGGAACACCACAAGGTTCCCTGTTCAGGCTCAATGGGTGCATTGGCGATTTAGCA
>Ga0302219_10001383_pt1 | contig 10072 bp, 8 predicted proteins | sample II_Palsa_E1_2_FD_194569 | JGI IMG/M metagenome (GOLD analysis project Ga0302219, IMG submission 194569) | Peat permafrost microbial communities from Stordalen Mire near Abisko, Sweden - II_Palsa_E1_2 | ecosystem: Environmental > Terrestrial > Soil > Palsa > Peat permafrost | place: Sweden...
CGTGACCTTGTTGGTGTTCTTCTTCCTCATCTACGGCGACACGATGCTGCGTCGGCTGGTGGAGATCACGCCAGGCTTTGCGTACAAGCGACATGCCGTAGTGATCGTGCGCGGCTTCCAGACCGAGGTCTCGCGCTACCTGCTGACCGCGTTGCTGATCAATGCGAGCCTGGGCGCAGTCACCGCCGGCATGCTGTGGTTTTACAAGGTGCCGGACCCGCTGCTATGGGGCGCGGTGGCAATGTTCGCGAACTTCATTCCCTACGTGGGTGCGATCTTTACCACCATCGTGCTGTCGGTGGTGTGCATGCTTTATGCGCACGTGATGAACTTCACCGTGTTCCTGCCGGTGCTGACATTTGCCGGTATCACCGTGTTGGAAGGCAACTTGATCACGCCGATGATCCAGGGCCGCAGCATGCGCCTGAGCCCGATCGCGATCCTGCTGTGGCTGTTGGTCTGGGGTTGGCTGTGGGGTATTCCCGGTGCGTTGCTGGCGGTGCCGATGCTGACCTGCACCAAGCTGATTGCCGAGCGCGTGCGCAGCTGGCACTGGTTCGCGATGATGGTGCAACGCTGATTCACCGCGGTATGGGTTTACCGCGGCACGTTCACCACGGTATGACTTCGCCATCGCGGAAGAATCGACCGCTCGGTGCGGGTACAGGCAGACATGCAGCCCACACGATGCCGGCTGCGCCGCGGTCCACCGGCCGGCCACCCGCGCCGCCGAGTTCTGTGGCCACCCAGCCCGGACACACCGCGTTGACCGCGATGCCGCTGCCGTCCAGGTCGGCTGCCAACGAGCGGGTATAGGCGTTGAGCGCGGCCTTGGACGTGCGATAGCCCACACAGTTGCTGATGGCCGAGCCGGTGGCAGCACAACCGCTGGAAACATTCACGATGCGTCCGTAAGCATGCTTGCGCATCAGCGGCAGCATCGCGCTGGACAGGCGCCAGCTGCCGAACAAATGCGTGTCCAGCGCGTCGCGCGCGGGTGCGATGTCGCTCGCGCTGGCGCTACCCTCGCGGTCGTAATGACCACCGGCGTTGTTCACCAGCACATCGAGTCGGCCATAGCAGGTGTCGATCCAGCGGGCCAGGGTATCGATCTGGTCCTGCCGGGTGACATCCAGCGTTACTGCAATGACCTCACCCGGTGCGCCGGCGAGCTTGCGGGCGGCTTGCAGTCCCTTCTCAGGATCGCGCGCGCCAAGCAACACCGTCATGCCGCGCTCGCTGAGTTGACGCGCCACCTCGAAACCGATGCCGCGATTCGCTCCGCTGACCAGCGCCACGCGATAGACCGGCGCGGTGGCCAGCGCAGTTTTTTTCGCCGCTCGGTTCATGGCGCAGCGCTGGGTGCAGCGTTGGCGACGGCACTGCAATGTTCATCGCCGCAAGCCTGCCAGCCACCACCAAGTGCCTTGTACAGGGCGACGGCGCGGGTGTTGATCGACGCCTCGGCTTGGGCCAGATCGTCCTCGGCGGACAGCTGGGTGCGCTCGGCGTCGAGCAGCTCGAGGAAGCTGGTGGCGCCTTCCTGATAGCGCACTCGCGCAAGATCCGCGGCGCGCTTGCTCTGCGTACTTTGCTCGATCAGGTGATCCACCCGCACCCGCTGCTGGTTGAAGCCGGTAACCGCGTTGTCGATGTCTTCGATCGCCAGCAACACGGTCTGCTGATAGTTCGCCTGCGCCGCATCGGCGCGTGCTTCACTGGCATGCAGGTTGGCGCGAACGCGCTGGACGTTCAGGCCGGGCCAGCTGATGCTCGGTGCCAGCGACCAGGCGCGCGTTGCCGGACCGCCGAAATCATTGCTGTTGCCGGCGAGAAAACCGAGGAAGCCACCCAGCGTGATGTGCGGAAAGAAATCCGCCTTGGCCACGCCAATGCGCGCGGTAGCGGCCGCATATTCGCGCTCGGCAATATGCACATCCGGTCGCCGCGCCAGCACGTCGCCAGCGTCGCCGATCGGCAGGCTGACCGCGATCGGCGTGAAGCTCTTCGAGGAAACGTCGACATCGAGTTCACCCGGTCGCTCGCCCAACAGCACGGCCAGTCGAAACTCGCTGGCACTGACCTGCGTCTGCAGTACCGGCAGCTGCGCCTGCACCGCACTCAGGCGTGCCTTCGCACTGGCCACGTCTTGTTCCGAACCGGAGCCTAGCTGCTCGCGTACTTCGGTCAGGTGCAGCGTTTGCTGCAGGTTGTCGATATCGCGTTGGTTGATATCCAGCTGCAACTGGCTGCCGCGCAATTCGAAGTAGTTGCGCGCCACTTCGGCCAGCAGGCTGATCTGGGCATTGTGCAGTGCTGCCTCGTTCCCGCCCAGGTCGGCGCCAGCGGCTTCCACCGAACGTCGGATGCCGCCGAACAGATCCAGTTCCCACGACGCATCGAAACCGGCCTGATAAGTGGTGACGGTGGTGCGCTGGTCGGTGAAGCCCGGTTCCTGGCCGCGAGCGCGCGTGTAATTCAGATCGGTATCCACGGTTGGCAGCTGGTCGGACTTCGCACTGCTGAGCAGCGCACGCGACTCATGCAGTCGCGCCACCGCCATGCGCAGATCCAGGTTGCCCGCCGCGGCACGCTGGATCAGCGCATCCAGCGTCGGATCGTTGAACTGCTTCCACCATGCGGCCTGGAATTGCGCGTTGCTTTCCTGCGCCGCATCGACTCCCTGCAACTTCGGTGTCGCAGGCTGCACCTGGTGATAGTTCGGTCCGACGCTGGCGCAGCCGGCGAGGATCAGTGCCGCGCTCAGCGCGGCGATCTTGAGGAGCGTTTTCATATCAATGGTTCTCCAGCGCGGAACGGTGCGCGTGTGATCCGAAGCGCTCCGTCAGGCCGTGCACGACGACGTAGAGCAAAGGTGTATAGATCAGCCCGGACAGAGGCACGCCAAACAGGTCCGAGACTACGGCGACGCCGACCGCGGCAATCTTGAGCATCGGTTTCATCTCAGTGGCTCTCCAGCGCCAGCAGAGCGTGCGCAGCTTGTTGCTCGCGTGCACGCGCTTCGCGACGCTCCACCACGGCGCGAATCAGCACGTAGAACAGCGGCGTGTAAACCAGCCCGAACAGGGTCACGCCGAGCATGCCGGAGAACACCGCCACACCCATCGCGTGACGCATCTCGGCACCGGCACCATGCGAAGTGACCAGTGGCACCACACCCATGATGAACGCGAACGAGGTCATCAGGATCGGGCGCAAGCGCAACCGGGCTGCTTCCAGCACGGCATCGTGGCGAGACATGCCTTCATGCTGGCGTTCGCGGGCAAACTCGACGATCAGGATCGCGTTCTTGCACGCCAGTCCCACCAGCACGATCAATCCGATCTGGGTGAAGATGTTGTTGTCGCCACCGCTCAGCCACACGCCGGCAATCGCGGACAACAGCACCATCGGCACGATCAGGATCACCGCCAGCGGCAGCGACCAGCTCTCGTACAGCGACGACAACACCAGGAACACCAGCAGCACGCACAACGGGAACACCAGGATCGCAGTGTTGCCGGCAAGGATCTGCTGGTAGGTCAGCTCGGTCCACTCGTAGCTGACGCCGTTCGGCAGGTTGTCCTTCGCCAGTTTTTCCATCGCCGCCTGGGCCTGGCCGGAGCTGAAGCCGGGCGCAGGGCCGCCGTTGATTTCGGCGGTCGGATAACCGTTGTAGTGCTGCACGCGGTCCGGGCCGGCACCTTGCTGCACGGTGACGAACGAACCCAGCGGCACCATCTGGCCCTGCGCGTTGCGCGTCTTCAACTGCAGGATGTCCTGCGGCGAATGGCGGAACGCCGGGTCAGCCGATACGTTGACCTGATAGGTGCGCCCGAAACGATTGAAGTCGTTGATGTACAGCGAGCCAAGATAGGCTTGCATGGCCTGGTAGACATCGGCCAGGTTGATGCCTTCGGCCTTGGCCTTCTCGCGATCCACGTCGGCATCGACCTGCGGCACGTTGACCTGGAAGCTGGAGAACAATCCGGCCAGTGCCGGCACCTTCTGGCTCGCCGCGATCAGCCCCTGGCTCTGCTTGTAGAGTTCGTCGAAGCCGAGGTCGCCGCGATCCTCGATCTGCAGGCGGAAGCCGCCGATCGTGCCCAGGCCCATCACCGGTGGCGGCGGGAACACCGCGATGTAGGCATCCTGGATCGCTGCGTATTTCTGATTCAGCGCAGCGGCAATCGCACCCGCCGACAGCGAGGCATCGCGCCGCTCTTCAAACGGCTTCAGCGTGACAAAGACGATGCCGGCATTGGTGCTGTTGGTGAAGCCATTGATCGACAGGCCGGGGAACGCCACGGCGTGCTCGACGCCGGGCTGCTTCAGTGCAATCTCGCTCATCTTGCGGATCACATCTTCGGAGCGATCGAGCGAGGCGGCGTCCGGCAGCTGCGCAAACGACACCAGGTATTGCTTGTCCTGCCCCGGCACGAAGCCGGTCGGCACATGGTTGAAACCGAGCCAGGTCAGGCCGATCAGACCGGCGTACAGCACCAGCGCGATCGATCCCTTGCCCAGCAGACGCTTCACGCCGCCGACATAACGCTCCGAACCGCGATGGAACATACGGTTGAACGGCCGGAACAGCCAGCCGAAGGCGCGGTCGATTCCACGGGTCAGACGATCCTTCGGTGCATCGTGACCCTTCAGCAGGATCGCCGCGAGCGCCGGGCTGAGCGTCAATGAATTGAACGCGGAAATCACCGTGGAGATCGCGATGGTCAGCGCAAACTGGCGATAGAACTGGCCGGTGAGGCCGCTGATGAAGGCGGTCGGGATGAACACCGCGCACAGCACCAGCGCGGTGGCGACGATCGGGCCGGTGACCTCGTGCATCGCCTTGCGGGTTGCTTCCTTCGGCGACTGTCCAAGCTCGATATGTCGCTCGACGTTCTCCACCACCACGATCGCATCATCGACCACGATGCCGATCGCCAACACCATGCCGAACAGTGACAGCGCATTGAGGGAGAAGCCGATCAGGTACATCACCGCGAACGTGCCGATCAGCGATACCGGCACAGCCACCAGTGGAATGATCGACGCGCGCCAGGTCTGCAGGAACAGGATCACCACCAGTACCACCAGCAGGATCGCTTCCAGCAAGGTGTGCACCACCGCTTCGATCGAGCCGCGAACGAACACGGTCGGATCGTAGACGATGCTGTAGTCGACGCCCTGCGGGAAGTCCTTCTTCAGCTGCGCCATGGTCGCGCGCACTTCGTCGGAGATCTGGATCGCGTTGGAACCCGGCCGCGCGAAGATCGGCAATGCCACCGCCGGCTTGTTGTCTAGCAGGCTGCGCAGCGCGTAAGTGTCCGCGCCCAGGTCAACCTTGGCGATATCGCGCAGATGAGTGACGCCGCCGTTCGCGTCGGTGCGCACGATGATGTTGCGGAAGTCGTCCTCGTTGACCAGGCGGCCGCGCGTATTGATGTTGAGCTGGAACGCCGAATTGGTCGGGCCCGGTGGTGCATTCAGCGCACCAGCGGCGACCTGCACGTTCTGCTCGCGGATCGCGTCGATCACGTCGCCCGTGGTGAGCCCGCGCACGGCCAGCTTCTGCGGGTCCAGCCACACGCGCATGCTGTACTCGCCAGCACCGAAGATCTGCACGTCGCCGACGCCATCGAGACGGCCCAGCACATCCTTCACATGCAGTCGCGCGTAGTTCGACAGATACAGCATGTCGTAGCGCTGATCCGGCGAAGTCAGATGCACGACCATGGTGAGATCGGGCGAACTTTTCTGCGTGGTCACGCCGAGACGCTGCACTTCCTCGGGCAGCTTGGGCAGGGCTTGCGCCACGCGATTCTGCACGTCGACCTGGGCGGTGTTGAGGTCGGTGCCGAGCGCAAAGGTCACGGTCAGCGTTATCGCACCGTCACTGGTTGACTGCGAAGAGCTGTACAGCATGTTTTCCACGCCGTTGATCTGCTCTTCCAGCGGCGTGGCAACGGTTTCGGCGATGACCTTGGGATTGGCGCCGGGATAGCTGGCGTGCACCACCACGGTGGGCGGCACGACTTCGGGATATTCGCTGATCGGCAACTTGAACACCGCGATGCTGCCGCAAATCACAAACAGCAGCGACAGCACGGCGGCCATGATCGGCCGGTCGACGAAAAACTGGGCAATGTTTTTCATGGTGTGGGACTCAGTCCTGCGAACGCTTGTTGGCGATCGCGGCCGGGGTAGCCGTGACTGCCAGGGCAGGGTGCGTGTCGTCATGGTTCAAAACGGGCAGCGCCGGGTTGGCGTCGACCAGCGCCTTGTCGCTGGCGTCGAGGCGGTATTGCATGGCCACTTTTTGCGGATTGACCTCGACGCCGGGGCGCACGTGCTGCAGGCCGTTGACGATGATCACGTCGCTGGCGTCCAGGCCGCTGTCAATCACGCGCAGCCCGTTGAACAGCGGGCCGGTGCTGACCTTGCGGTATTGCACCTTGTGCTCGTTGTCGACCACATAGACGAACTGGTTGCCCAGGTCGGTACCGATCGCGCGGTCGTCCACCAACAGACGCGGGCGGGTCTGGCCACTCTGCAGTTGCACGCGTGCATACAGGCCGGGCGTGTAGAGCCCATCGTGGTTGTCGAACACCGCACGTAGGCGCATCGTGCCGGAGTCGATGTGCAGCTGGTTGTCGACGAAGTCGAGACGACCTTCATGCGGATGACCTGATTCATCGGCCAGCCCCATCGTCGCCTCGATCCGCGCGTCGTGGCCGGACTGGGCCGCGCTTGCACGCAAGTGGTCGAGCTTGAGCCAGGTCTGTTCGTCGACGTCGAAGTAGACATAGACCGGGTTCACCGTGACTACGCTGGTCAGTACGTCGTTGCTGGTGACCAGGTTGCCGGCGGTGATGCGGATATTGCTGACGCGGCCGTCGATCGGTGAGCGCACCTGGGTGAAATCCAGATTCAGCCGCGCCGAGGCCAAGGCCGCCGTGCTCGCGGCCAGCTGCGCACGGGCGCTCTGCTCGGCGGTGTCCTGGCTGTCGGCATCCTGTTGTGCCACGGCATGCTGGGCAAGCAACATCACGGCGCGGCGCTGATTGGTTACCGCCAGATCCAGGGCGGCCTTGGCCTGGGCCTGGTTCGCGCTGAGTCGATCGACTTCGGCCTGATACGGGCGCGGATCGAGCTGGAACAGCACATCGTCCTTGTGTACCAGGGCGCCTTCCTGGAAATGCACCGACTCCACGAAACCGCCTACCCGCGGTTGCACCTGCACGGTGTCGACGGCTTGCAGCCGGCCGGTGAACTCGGCGCTGTCGCTGACCTGGCGCGTCAGCGCCTGAGCCACCGTCACGTCAGGCAGTGCCGCGCCAGCAGGCGCGGTTTGCGCATGGCTAGTGCTGCCGTGCAAAAGAACCCAGCTGCCGCCGATGGTGACGGCGACCAGTGTGGCCAGCATCCATTGTTTTTTCATGTTGCGCTCCCAGAACCTTGGTTGCCGGGCGTACAGCCCCGGCGAAGGACCGAGAGAATAGGTAAACTAGGCGGTATAGAAAATCCGTTCCTTGCGCATTACACTCGTGACCAGCAATCACGAATTGATCAGGAAATGACGCTATGGAAGACTTTTCCGCAATTTCGACCTTCGTTCGCGTAGTCGAGGCTAAAAGCTTCGCCGCGGCGGCGGCTCAGCTGGAAATGACGCCCTCCGGCGTCAGCCGCGCGGTCGCGCGACTGGAAACCCAGCTTGGCGCACGGCTGCTGTTCCGCTCAACACGATCACTGCGGTTGACCGACGATGGGGCCTCGTTCTATGCGCGTTGCAAGGAGATCCTTACCGATCTCACCGAGGCGACGGAGGCTTTAGGGCAGGCGCGCAGCCACCCAGTCGGCAAGCTGCGGGTAGCCGCGCACTCGGCGATCGGCCGTGCCGCCCTGATCCCCAACCTGGCGGAATTCGAAATGCGCTATCCGGATATCCGGCTGGAGCTGGCGATGTGTGATTACCACTTCGATCTCAATGAAGAGGGTTACGACTGCGCCATCCGCTTGGGTGAGCTGGAAGATTCCAACCTGATCGCACGCAAGCTCGGCTACTTCAACAACGTGCTGTGCGCTGCACCCGAGTACCTGCGTAAACATGGCGTGCCGCACAACATCGACGATCTCAAGCAGCACCGCTGCATCAACTACGTTTTTCCGACCACCGGCAAGCCCTATCAATGGCAGTTCGACACGCCGAGTGGACGGGTCGGCCTGGACATCGATGCGCACATGCTGATCAACGACGGTGAGTCGGTGATCCAGGCCGCCGTGGCCGGCCTGGGCATCATCCAGATTCCGCATTGCCTCGCCGCCAACGCGTTGGCCAAGGGCCAGCTGGAGATCGTCATGACCGACACGATCTCCACCGGCTCACCGCTATGGATCGTCTATCCGCAGAAACGCCATCTGTCGGCGCGGGTGCAGGCTTTCATCGAGTGGGTAAGCGAATTATTCCAGCGCACCAGCGAACCGCAATGCCGCATCAACGCGCGGATCGATGCCGAGAAGGCCAAGCATGTCGAACCGATGGTGGCGGTGGCGTAACGTCTCCGTCGAGCTTGCACCTGGGAGAAGTCTCAGGTGCAAGCCGGTATCGGTAGCAACGCCATGGCGAGTGCGAAGAAGTTCTATGGCTCCGACTAACTATGCAATCTCGAAAAGGGATTGCCCGATGAAGCCGCCTTCCTTCGCACCAGGCGGGCATGCAAACAGACCACCACCCACGTGGGTGACGAACTGATTCAACATGTCGAACTTCGACATGTTGTCGAAGATCTTGATGAAGCCCTTGCGCGGGTCGCGCTGGTAGCAAAGGAACATCAGTCCAGCGTCGAACTCCATCGCTTGCCGGCAGGGCGGCCAACGCTCGGCGACAAAGCTCAACCCGTTGTCGTAGGCGTAGCCGCGGCGTAGAACCTGTGCACCGTCATTGGTGGCCGGCGCACCCAATCGTGCGTGCGCGTTCTCGGGAATCACCGGGTTGCCAGTGGCATCGTTGGCGTCCAGATCCAGGCTGTCGAATTCCTGCTGGCGCCCCAGCGGTGCGCCCGTATCCTTGTGCCGGCCGATCACCTGTTCTTGGAAGCCCAGCTTCATGCGATCCCAATGCTCCAGGGCGATCCGGATCGGGCGCGCCACCAGATAGCTGCCCTGCTTCATCCAACCGCTTTCGTCACCTGCCCAGATGAATTGATCCATCAGCGAGCTGCTGCCGACGGGCACGTTCATCGTGCCGTCCTTGAAGCCCATCAGGTTGCGCGGTGTGCCCTTGTCCTTGTTCGCTGGCAGGAAACCCGACTGCGCCCAACGCAGCTTGGCCGATGCGTATACCAGGCGCGAAAGCTGCCGCACGGCGTGGAAAGCCACCTGCGGGTCATCCGCGCACGCCTGCACGCACAATCACCACCCGTGCGTTCGGGCACCAGCTGGTCACCATTGAATCGGGGCAGGTCGACCAGCGCTTCAGGACGCTGCTTGGACAGTCCATAGCGATCGACACCGTCCTTGCTGAACATGCCGGCGCCGAACCCGAACGTGAGGGTGAGCCGATTCGGTGGCAGCCCAAGCGCTTCGCCTGAATCGACAGCCTCCGATGCCAGGTCGTTGGTCAGATCAGCCGCCGGCTGCCCCTGCGTCATGCGCGCGGAAGCGTTGGTCCAGGCGCGCAGCAGCGCGATGACATCGTCGCGCTTCGTGGTCGTGAGATCGAAAGCCGCAAAGTACACATGCGCCTGTTGCGGTGTGGCGATGCCGGCCTGATGTGCGCCCCAGAACGGTATCGCGTCGGCATCTTTCACTGTCGCCGCGCCTGGCGTCGCAGTCGCGATGCGTGGCACCGCGGCCACAGACGCGGCAGCCGCCACCGTGGCGGCTGTCGCCGCCGACGCCAGAAACTTGCGCCGGCCAGGCAGTCGCGGGTCGTCTGCCGGGTTCATTTGCCGCCTCGCATGAGGGTATTCATGTCGTCTTCGACGTAGTAGATGCCCTGGCCATCCGGCGTCAACGCGATGCCGAACAGATCACCGTTGCCCGGCGGCGATTGCGCCTGATCGGAATGGAT
>Ga0302219_10001390_pt1 | contig 10053 bp, 12 predicted proteins | sample II_Palsa_E1_2_FD_194569 | JGI IMG/M metagenome (GOLD analysis project Ga0302219, IMG submission 194569) | Peat permafrost microbial communities from Stordalen Mire near Abisko, Sweden - II_Palsa_E1_2 | ecosystem: Environmental > Terrestrial > Soil > Palsa > Peat permafrost | place: Sweden...
TGTCTCGATTTCTGCGCGAGACAAGGGGATTGCCAGGGTTCTCTATGAAGATCTTCTTGCTGCCGCGAAACGAGCCGGGCACAGTCGAGTGGTCTGTGAGGTTAATATCAAGCCGCCAAACCCCGTATCAGAGGCCTTCCATGTGGGAATGGGCTTCGAGGAGGTCGGACAGGCCACGATTCACAACGGTACGAAGACCGTACGCTACTTTGAAAAGACGCTCCGTTAATCCGTCTCATATCTCCGAACTACAAGACGTTTGCGGCTATGCTGCCTTATCAACAACGCAGTCGCGCCACGGTCTATACCCCGCGCGTAGAAAGCCATGTCAAGCAGCGTTGTAAGGCTGGCGTTATCAAGCGCGGATGTTTCTTTGGCATGTGTGTTGTTCAGTGACAGTATGGCGGTTGCGTCAACCGAACTGAGATCGCATTCGCTTTCTTGTCCAGTGCCACTACAGTGTTCCCCTCTCGATACTTCGCGCTAGAACGTTTTTCAGTGGATTGTTTGCCTTCGAATCAACTGCCCAGAGAGTTCGATCCCAGGCCGTTTTTGATTATCGGTCGATGCAAGCATGGTAAAGCGTCAGAAACGCTCTGCCAATTCGCTCACTTATCTTCCGGCGGGTCGCCGGCTAGCTGGAAGTTGTCTGGGGCGGCAACATAGTCGCTTGGGCAGACAATGGAAGGCTCACAGGCAAAAACACGCAAAAGGTAGCATTCTTGATAATTTCATCTCAGCAGAATGAGGACACCTTAAGGACGACAGCTCCGGCGAGACTATTCCGAGATATCAGGTTTTTTCGAAGACTGCCAAGAAGTGATTACCATCCTCACCGGATATTAGTTTGTTGCGGTCCGCTGCGGCCTTGCTGCGATAGTTACTTTTCGGCTGCAGTTGCGGGGACTCAGGAGAGAACGGCTTTGAAGTGCGTTCGGGTGGCTCTTGGCGCAGCTCCTTTCCGCGAAGACGATACCGAATGGTGATGGCGATGAAGCTTAGGAACGATGCCGATTCGACGAAGACTTTGCTGCCGCCGAGCAGGTCTGAGTGGCCGTCCTTGAGGCTCGGGTCGGTGAGGATACTGTGCAGGAAGAACAGCACCGCAGCGGGAAAGACAAGATAGTACAGGCGTCGCCAGAGAGGACGAACGAGGGAATAAACATGCCTCAATCCAGTTTTATATACAGACAGTAGGGTCGGTTCTGCAAACTGTGTGAGGGTACATGCCACAAGCGACAAAGGTTTTGATTCTTGGTGCCGGCTTTGCTGGAATTCACGTTGCGATGAAACTCGAGCGACTGTTTCATGGCGATAGGAATGTTGAAATAACACTGGTAAGCCGAGACAATTTCGTATTGTTTACACCCATGCTCCACGAAGTTGCAGCCAGCGATCTCGATGTGACAGCTATCGTCAATCCAGTTCGAAAAATGCTGCGCCACGCACAATTTATTGCGTCAGATGTCGAATCTATAGATCTCAAAAAAAAGAGGGTCACCGTATCGCACGGCTTTTGCCGACACAAGCACGCCCTCGACTACGACCATTTAGTGCTGGCTCTCGGTTCCGTTACAAATTTCTTTGGACTTGAAGGCCTCGAGGCGAGAGCCTTGACGATGAAGTCGCTTGAAGACGCTACAAAGCTGCGAAGTCGGATGCTTGCTCATCTTGAGGAAGCCGACCCGCCTTGCTCCACGGTTCCTCGTAGCTCGTTACTTACGTTGGTAGTAGCTGGCGGCGGCTTTGCAGGTGTGGAGACGGTTGGAGGCATGTATGACTTCATGATGCATGCAATACGCTCATATCCAAATCTCAGGCCGGACATGGTGCGGATTGTGCTGGTCCATCCAGGGGAATACCTACTGCCCGAATTAGGAGAAAGATTAGGGCGCTACACGCAGGACAAACTAGTTAAGCGTGGGATTGAGGTTCGCACTGGAGTTAAAGTTACAAACATCTCGAATGAAGGCGTTGTTCTCAGTGACGGAAGCTTCATTTCGACCATGTTTGTGGTGTGGACTGCGGGTACTTCGCCGTCGCCGCAAGTATCCTGCTTGCCGTGTCAGAAACATGCTGGCCGAGTCATTACGCAACCGACCTTTGAGTTGGAGGAGTGGCCGGGCGTTTGGGCGCTTGGCGATTGCGCCAGCGTTCCGGATGGGAAGGGTGGATTTCATCCGCCAACCGCGCAACATGCTTTACGACAGGCCAAGACGCTTGGAGGCAATATCGCTGCGGCAATCATGGGAACGCAGAAAAAAGACTTCTCTTTCAGCACGATTGGGCAGTTGGCGGCGATTGGCCATCGGGTCGGTGTGGCGAGAATCTTCGGAATTCAATTTTCGGGCTTTCTGGCATGGTGGATGTGGAGAACTGTCTATCTCAGTAAATTGCCGCGTTGGGAAAAGCGAGTGCATGTTGCCCTGGGCTGGACCTTCGATCTGATTTTCTCCAAGGACACCGTCCAGTACGTCTCATTCCGCACGCCCGACTCCAGCATGCCATTAGCTGGTAGCAGGTCGGTGTCCGATAGGATATCTACGCGTCGCGGCGTTCTGACCGGCGCTGAGAAGATCGAATGAATCCTTCTTGGTTGCTGGGGGCTGCGGGGGCCATCGCATGTGTTTTGCTCTTCCTGGTTGTGCGTAGCGCCCACACAGCTATTCCCGGAACTCTCTACGACTGAATCTCAGCACGAAAAGTTCCCCTCATGGCCCTAATAGCCTGAAGGCTTGCATGGTCACATTTATTAAATGGGATTGACGACACTCGTCAGCGTTCACATCGATTGTTCCACCTGTTGCGCCCACTCCGTCAGTCTCCTGATTCCGCGATCAGTGAGGCGAACGTGGTCAGCAAGGTGGCGCCATTCGATCCGTCCGGATCCGCGATGCCACAGTAGCCGGCAAGACGGTCGTATCGGCAGGTTCGGGCCGGAAAGTCTGAATCCGGCAAGACCCCCTTCGTTGAGCCAGTCCGTTCCTAGGCCGTATCAACATATAGCGAAGGTGTATTCAGACGGATGCGATTGCGACGAGAGCTTTGAAGTTGGGTTTGAGTTTTTCGTATCGTGTGGCGAATCGGCTTATGGTCCGAAGGTCCTTTTTAGGCACTTGATCCCCGCCGAAATCTGGAGTCGCAATTTGGTTGACCAGATTGCGACCGGATTATTCCTTCCATTTGTTGGAGGCGGACGGGAATAAATGCGCGCCTTCCCAGTTTTGAGTTGTGCAGGCAATCCCGGATCAATGGAGCTCGATATGGATCGATTTACGGAAGGCTGTTTGATGCGTGTGTGGACTGTAGCAGCATTGACCGTAGCCGCAGTCGCGGGGCTGGGATATGTGCATCCGTTCGGGAATCCACGTGTCAAGCCTGCGGAGGGGCTCGGCACACTGCTGCACGGTGCAAAGATGTCAGCCGATGCCAGAGCAGTGGCTAAAACGAAGATCTTCCAGGAGGCGAAGAGCGGAGATATGCCTCGACTGCAGTATGTGGGGCTGACCCGGAACGATACGACGCTTTCCAAGGCCGACGCGCAGACGCTCTCTCTTTTCGGCAAGAGTGCAGGTGGAAGCGAAGAAGCTCCGCCTGACGACGGCGATGCGGCGCGCGGCAAGGCGGTCTTTGAGAAGCGCTGTACGGGTTGCCATGCGCTGGAGGCAGATCATAAGGGGCCGAGGCTAGCTGGAGTGTACGGCAGGAAGGCCGGTAGTGTGGCAGGATTTTCTTATTCGAACGGCCTGAAGAACCTAGGGGTGACCTGGAACGACGCGACGCTCGAAAAGTGGCTAACCGATCCGGACGTGATGGTGCCGGACAACAATATGAGCTTCAGTCTTCCCAAGGCGGAGGAGCGGCGGGATCTGATCGCTTTCCTGAAGAAGTAGAAGGTTGAAAGGAAAGGAGAGCCGATGGCAGACTGGCTGACGGAAGTAATCGGTCTCTTCCCTCTAATATCGAGAATGTTAATCCGATTCGTGTCGGATAACGAATCGAAATAAAGGCTGAGCGCTCCATCTTTGATGTGGCCCTCGACCGGCCTCAAATTAGTGGGAACGCCACTGCTGACAGGCGATACTCTCTCCAAGCAGTATAGTTAGCATCGAAAAAACGCTGCTCTGCGGGAGGCCACTGTTTATGTTGAGATTTGTTGCCTTGTCAGATAGGCATCCGATTTTCTCCGTCGTTTTGCGCTATGGAATAGCGATCGCATCGTCCGCAGCAGCCTTCACGGTCGTATTCCTTTTGCAGCATATCCAGGTGCGCGATCCATACGGTTTAATCTTCCTGGCCGCCATCGCGGTGAGCTTCTGGTACGGAAGAAATGGATCTGGCGTTCTTGCGGTTATCCTCTCCTCTTTGGCGCTCAACGTTTTCCTCCATTCTCCGAGCGGATGGTTCCATATTGCACCTTACGATCTCCCCCTCTTTTGTGTCTATTTTCTATTCGCATTTTGGATCTACAAATTTACTCGGTCCCGGCGTCGTGCTGAGCTGCTATTGGAGCAGGCACGGGATCAGCTTGAGGCCGAGGTGCAAGCGCGCACAGCCGAACTGACTCAGCTCAATGCCGAATACAAGACGATTCTGGATGCAGCCCCGTTTGGCATTGCCCTGTTTGAGCCCAATCGTATAGTGCGCCGTTGTAACCCTGCCTACGAGAGAATGCTGGGATTCGAACCCCGCGAACTCGTGGGACAGCCTGCGCCGCTTCCGGAACGAGAGAGGGAGACGTGGACACACCAGGAGCGCCAATTGCGCGCGGGCAAGCGATTTGTGAACTACGAGGCGCCGCGTGTTCGGAAAGATGGTTCAGAATTCTCGGCCACGATCTCCATGACGCCGCTTATCGACAAAGACGGAAACTACAACGGCCTTGTTGGGCTCATCATCGATAACACCGAGCGCCATGCGGAGGAGGCGGAACGGCAGATGCTGACGGCACTGGTGCAACACAGCCCTGACTTTGTCGGAGTTGCCAATTTAGACGGGGCTGCAGTGTTTGTGAACCATCGTCCCAGCCCATCCGCGATCTGACGCCATATAAGGGGATACGGGCCATACCTCCAGCGCACTTCCTGGTGATAAAAGACAACAGCGTCGAGAGGAAGGCTCATAAGCGAGCGGTGGATTTCGATGACGGCGTCTCGCAGGTTTCCCCTGATGACGGCCACAGCTCGCTCCGGGGTGCGAATTAGAAACTCTCTGATGTTGGACATTTGTCACCTTTCGTTACCTATGCCGGTGCGTGCAAGTTAGCTCATGTCAGTGGTCCAAATAGGCGCTCCAACACTTCGTCAAGCGAGCCAAGTGAATCGAATCGGCTACGAGGGATAATCCGCTGATCTGGCCGTTCGGCCTTTTTGCCTTTGGCGTTAGCCTTGGTATGTTTGGCAACTCTCATGTCCCGGATGTCGGGCAGCGGGTCTCCGGGAGGGCCACCTAGCCAGCGGTAGGAATCAAGTTTCAACTCTGGAGTGACCATGATCCAGATGATGCAGCCGCTTGGTTTGGCCATCAACTTGAGGCTGGCTTTGATACTTGCCGCCTTGCCGTCGGCCATTGAGGTTTTGAATTGAATGTGCCTGACGATCCTGCGGTGACTCATCACCAGGTCGTATCCGCCGGCGTCGAACTCGGAGCGCAACACCTCAACATCTGTAACGCGATGCTGCCACAGCCGCCGCAGGGCATCGCCCACGAACACGTGCTCGACGATCCTCTCGCGCAGTGTCGAGTGGAGGTAATGCGAAGTCTCCTCGTCCGTTTCGATGTCCATCTCGGTCCTTTTATAAATCTGATAAAGGCATCGTTCCCAGTCGACCAAGCCTACGCTAGTCGCGGCAGGTGCATTAGGCCATCTCACTCAAGGTGATCTCAAGCCGCTTGAAAGCACCTTCCACAACATCATCATTACCGCTCGCCAGCAGTTCGTTGAGAGACAGTAACAACCAAGGTGATGATTCCATCTGAACAAACCCTTGATAAGTCTTATTGGGATGCATGTCCTGCTTGTAGCCAGCCCCTAGGAGGACATCGTACGTACTCCACATACCGAACCAGAAGATGATGCTGCCCGCAGTTGACTGCGCACGTAGTACCCGTATTCCGTTGACGATGATTCTCCTTCAAGTTTGTAGCCGAGAGACTTGAAGCGATCGGCAAGCGAATCAACGGTCCGATGGAGCTTGATTGCAGTGGTTATGACAACGGCAGGCGCATTTGAGTTGAGCATTCTTCTTTCAGCCTCAGTAAATCGGATAGAGGGGAATTCAAGATCGAGAAGCATCAGATACTCGCGGAGAAGGGCATCATCCCCGAAAGCGGGATGTCTGCTTAGCTCAACAGACAGCTCCTCCCAAGTGCGGACTTTGCCACCGATGGTCGAGATGTGATCCCATTCGCGTGGAACAAGGAAGTACACATCCCCTAGCTTCTGATAGCCAGCCTCGTTTGCGTTGGCTGTTTGGAAGGGTGTAGCAGCGCAACTGGTTCGAACCTTGACCTCGATAATCAAGTCCGGATGCCCAGCACCCACACAAAACATCAGGTCTGGACGGCCATTATCCTTTGAGACGAATTGCGTTGTTATGCGAGCGCCGCCAGTGGGCATCTCGCAACCAGTGAGGAAGCAATAAAAGACCTTTTGAAGGTGCGGGGAGTGGTGCAGGAGATTGCAGAGCAATTCGATGTGCGAGTTCTCAGTTCTCGCAACTCCGGAAAAGATCGACCTCTCTCGCATGTATGAACCTATCTCTGAGCGTACCTGAAAGGTCCTGTCCACTATACATAAGCTGCGTTATCACGATGGTGCGGCAGAGCGGGAAGCGGACGCGGATTCCAGACATTCTTGAAGTGCCTGAGCTGGTGGCTTTGTTCGACCAGCTCTCGCATCGGGACCGGGCTATGGCTCTGCTCGATACGGTCACCGGCCTGCGCCGGAGCGAGTTGATCGGACTCAAGTGGCTGGATGTGAACTTCGACGAACTGGAGTTGTCCGTCACGCGCTCGGTCTATCGGCAAAGGGTAGGGCGGTGCAAGACGGAGATCTCGCGGAAGCCGGTTCCGCTTGACCCCTGGGTCGCTGAGGAGTTGCTGTCGTGGAAGCTCGCTGCTCCTTATAACCAGCCAAAGGACTGGGTCTTCGCCAGTACGCGGAAGAAGGGGAAGCAGCCCTACAGTCCGGACTCGCTGACCTCTGACTTTCAGGCTTTAGATTGGTAAACACAAGCCGACATAACGGTACTAATCCGTGTCGGCGAGTGCATTGGCGATTTATCACTCATTGAGAGGGTTGCTCGAGCCAAGTGCACCAAGTTGCCCGATAAGCCGGTTTCTCCTCCACTTAGCAGATACACTGAGCTTCTGTGCCAATTTGATCTTTGACGCGCAGATCTGCGATGTTGAATCACGGAGGATAACGAGGTGAATGTTGTTAGATACAAGGCGCCAGGAGGAATCGAAAGACTAGGCGTCGTTCGAACCGACGACCCAGGCGCCCCAGGTCCGAACGAAATCCGCGTAAGGATTCATGGCAGTTCCTTGAATGGCCACGACTACAACGTTGCGCTCGGCATCTTGCCGGTAGGCGAAGGCAGGGTGCTTATGTCTGATGGAGCTGGCGAGGTCGAGGCCGTCGGTTCCGATGTGACGGAATTTGCGTTCGGAGACCACGTCGTGTCGACCTTCTTTCCCGATTGGCAGAGGGGCGATGCGCCGCGTGCGACTTTCGCTCGAACGCCTGGCGATGGTATCGATGGCTATGCAGCTGAAGTGGTCGTCCGACCGGCAAACTTTTTTACGCGCATGCCCCAAAATTGGAATTTCATGGAAGCTGCGACTCTCCCAACCGCCGGCTTGACCGCATGGCGTGCAATCGAGATCGTGGACAAACTCGAGCCACACAGAGATGTATTGGTACTTGGCACTGGCGGCGTATCTATTTTCGCACTCCAATTTGCCAAGAGTCGAGGCGCGAGAGTCATCGTGACATCTTCGTCCGATGAAAAATTGGAACGTGCACGGGCGATCGGAGCGGATTTCGGAGTGAATTATCGCCTGCATCAGGACTGGTCTTCTAAGGTTATGGAATGGACAGGGGGTCGCGGTGTCGATCTCGTCGTCGAAACCGGAGGGCCGGGCACATTGCCGGAATCGATGAAGGCAACGCGCATTGGAGGCGATATTGTGCTCGTTGGTGTGCTGACAGGCATCCAAGGTCAGATTCCGACTGCGGCACTCATGGGGAGGCAACAAACGTTGCACGGGATAACGGTGGGCAGTACAGATCAGCAAAAGCAGATGATTGACGCCTTGGACACAATGAGCCTCAGGCCGGTGACTGATTCCTGTTTCCCTTTGAACGAAATCCGCGATGCTTTTCGGCTTCAGGAAAGCAAAAAACATTTTGGCAAGATCTGTCTTAGTTACTGATTTGATGGAACTGCCCTACAAGGATCCCGTGCGGAGTCTAAGGCTCCAATGCGTATCCGTAGGGATACAAAGGTTTGGCTGAGTCGTGGGGCAGGTCACTCCTCTGGTTTGTGACTGCTTCCATTGAGAACGGTAGTTCAAAGGGCAAGTGGCCCTGCGGCTTCCCATTACCCATGAGGACATCGAGCAGCGAGCCGTCACTCACGCCAAAGTCCGCGTAGAGCGCGGCGACTTTGTCCTTCACATCGGTCAATATTGCGGGTCGATCCATATAAACCGTCATCATCACCGGTGTCTTGCCGCACTGTAGAAGTGCGTCGTATGCGGAGTCGCCTGGTTGAAAGTTCAGTCGGCCTTCGTGCTGACGGCTGCCAAAGAAGTAACCGGGATGCAGTCTCTCAGCAGGTGTCTCGGCTCGAATGATCGCGATGTCGGCCTGCGCCGGCGTATCGACGACGATCAGGCCGTGTGCTTTTGCTTCCTCTGTTCCTACATGGAAAAGCCAGACCTTCATTCCCGATCGAAGCGGGAGAGTGTTGTGCTTATTCTCGAGGAGCACCATCGCGCGTTTCTGAGCCTCCTGGCCGGCCTTGAGCGACGCTGGATTGCCAACTGTATCTTTCGCTGCCGCGACATCGACGTAGGGATTTTCGAATAGGCCGATGGCAAACTTCTGCACAAGGATCCGCTTGGCTGCCTCCCTCATGCGAGCGTCCGAGAGCTTGCCATTTTTCTCCGCTTCCAGCAGCGCAGAGACATCCTCAGTGCCTCCGACCTGGTCCACACCTGCATTGATTGCCTTGGCGAAGCGATCCGCTCGAGTCATCTCCGTAACGCCCCAGGACATCGCGATCTGATCCGTTCCAGGCTTCTGCCCGGAGAGAGCTCCATCCCGGCAAGACGCGCTGCAGTCGTTCGTTATACCCCAATCGCTTATCACAACCCCTTTGAAGCCGTAGGTGTCGCGCAGCAGACCTGTGAGCAGCGGCTTGCTGAAACCAGCTCCGACTTTCTCCAGAGGCTGTCCGTTGATGGAGACGTTTTCCAAAATGGAATAAGTTGGCATCACTGCCGCGACATGAGCGTCAAAAGCGCCGAGAAATGGCTTGATGTGATACGCAAGCTCCGCGTTCGTGAGCGCGGAAAACCTGCCGTAATAGTTGTGACTGTCCCAGCCGTCTTTCTGGGCGCCGTAGCCCACCCAATGCTTGACCACCGTGACGACAGACTCTTGGGTCAGGCCGGCCCTCCCGTTCTGCATGCCTTCTACATAAGCTTCGACCTGCGTTCGAGCCACATTAGCATCTTCTCCAAAGGTTCCATTAAGTCGTGCCCATCTTGGCTCGGTGGCCAGATCAGCCTGTGGTGAGAGCGCCTCCCGAATGCCAACCGCCATATACTCGCGCCGTACAGTATCCGCATAACGCCGGGTCAGCTCCGGATCGCTGATAGCGGCAAAGCCAGTAGGCTCAGGCCATTTAGAGAACGACCCAGCCTCAACGCTCGCTCCCGGAACGTAGAGGAAGTTATTTCTTGGATCCGTACTAATCGTTATTGGAATTCCAAAGCCGGTGCTCTCCGCGATCTCCTGCATCTGGTTATTTGCTTCAGCGA
>Ga0302219_10001408_pt1 | contig 9979 bp, 5 predicted proteins | sample II_Palsa_E1_2_FD_194569 | JGI IMG/M metagenome (GOLD analysis project Ga0302219, IMG submission 194569) | Peat permafrost microbial communities from Stordalen Mire near Abisko, Sweden - II_Palsa_E1_2 | ecosystem: Environmental > Terrestrial > Soil > Palsa > Peat permafrost | place: Sweden...
ACGTCCCGTTCCAGTTCGAGGCCGGCATCCACACTTCGATTCCAATCTCGGAATCGCTCGTGGGCGTGAGCGTGGCTGCCACGCGGCAGAAGGCGGGCATGTTCTCGAAGACTTGGCCGTCCGGCGCGGTGTAGCTTCCCGCGGGTATCGATTGCGCCGCAGTGATCGTGGTGTCCGGCAGCGTCAGCGACGCCAGACTCTCGCAGGTTGCCGCAGTGGCCTGACTAATTCCGATGGAGGCAAAGACTAGGGCCGTTGTAAGTTTCCAAAATGACATGAGGTTTCACTGCTTGCGCCGGATTATTTTAGAAACTGATCTTCAGGATTTGTCCGTTGTTGCCCACGAACCATCCGGCGTGGGGATTGGCGAAAGCCACGGCCCAGTAGCCGCTCACTCCTGGCAGCGCGTACCAGGTTTGGCCGTTATCCGGGCTCCACGCTCCATCTCCGGAAGCGTAATCGGGTTCGGCCTCGGAGGTCACCACCACCGCCTGATCGTATGGGCTCGGCGGTTCTCCGTCGTATCCGTTCGGGCCGTGGGGATTTCCGCGCACCAGCGCGAGGCAGAAAATTGCTCCGGACACCGGCGGCGTTGTTGTAAGCGTCCAGGTTTGCCCGCCGTCGCTCGAAGTCGCGAATTGAGCGGAGCTGTTATTGGACAAATCGCCTCCGCCAAGGACGCCGTTCAAAGAATCACGAAACGCCACCGAGACTCCGCCCGCGCTGGGCGAGCTAAACAGCGGAGTGTTATAAGAGTTCCAGGTGTTGCCTCCGTCTGTCGTTGCCAGGATGCGCGCGATGGTTGAGCCGCCGGTCGTGATCCAGGCGTTATTCAATCCTTCTGTCGCGATGCAGGTTCCGCTCGCGGAAAACGAAGCTTCGCCCGGCAGTGCGGGCGGCATGTTTGCGGCGATGGACTCCCAGGTCGTTCCATTGGTGGTGCGGATGGCGGGGAATACTCCGTTCACGGAATCGCTGTGGGTGATGCCGCGCTCGGGCGTCCAGAAGGCGAAGCAATCGTAAAACGCGCCCTTCAGCTCGTTCTGAAACTGTCTCGTCCAGGTCGCGCCGCCGTCCTCGGTTTTGTAAATGCGAAAAGATGGCGCGTCATTCCCGATGGCCATCAGATAAGCGACTTTGTCGCTGACGCCCTGCACGTCGCGGAATTGCAGACTGTTCGCCGAGGGCACGACGCCCGATTTCCAGGTGTTTCCGCCGTCCGTGGTCACCACGAACGTGCCGCCCGTTCCGGCAGCCCACACTACGTTCTCGCTCACCGGACTCACGGCAATCAGCAGCTGCGTGGTCCCGCTCGTTTGCGGCGTGAGGGTAGGCACGGGAATCGTCGCGGCTTTTTGTGCAAACGCAAACGACGCAGAGAGGCCAATCAGGAGAAAGGCCAGCAAAGATTTCAACATCGGAGTCCTCCCAAGTAAGGAAAGCGGCAGTGTCGAGGAGTATAGAAACCGCGCACAGAGGTGTCAAGGCGAGAACCGCGGGCTTGGCCGCAGCGCCCGCCGAAGACTGGCTGCTAACCCCACTGAAGGTAGTGCGTCTACCCCAACTAGGGTAGAATGCCTACCATGACGGCGCCCAAGAAATCTCCCAACCGGACCGAGCTGCTCCAGGGCACGCTCGACATGCTGATTCTGCGCACGCTGCTTTTCGGCCCGGCTCATGGCCACCAAATCGCAAAGCACATACAACGCTCGACGGAAGACGTGCTGCAAGTGGAGCACGGCTCGCTGTATCCGGCCCTGCATCGCATGGAGCGCAAAGGCTGGATCGTTGCGAAATGGGAGCTGGCCAAGGAACGGAATCGCGAGTTCAAATATTACCGGCTGACACCCGCGGGCAAGAAGCAGCTGCTTCGCGAACAATCGCGCTGGAAGCAACTGGCTGCGGCCGTGGCAACGGTATTGTGGCCGGCCACGGGAGACCGGTCATGAACGGTTCGAGTTGGCTTCGCGCGCTCCTCGCGAGCGTTCGGCCGCGCGGCCATCGGGCGGAAGAATTGGAGCGGGAGCTGGAGGCGCATCTGGAGCTGGAAAAGATGGAGCAGCAGGAATCCGGCTTGTCGCCCGAAGACGCGCATTATGCCGCTCGGCGAGCCTTCGGCAGCACCACGCGGGTCCAAGAGGACCTGCGCGCCATCTGGAATTTGGTTTGGATGGAGAGACTGGCTCGAGATGCGAAGTACGCGCTGCGCTCGCTGCGCAAAAGTCCCGGGTTCACGGTCGTTGCCGTCCTTACGCTCGCCTTGGGCATCGGCGCCAATACCGCGATTTTCAGCGCCATTGATGCGCTCATGCTGCGGCCGTTGCCTTTCACCGCCGCAGACCAGCTCGTGCGCATTTACTCCATTCAAAACGGAATGGCTAACACCTTTGGCAATCCCGATGGACCTTCGGCGCCGGACGCTCGGGACTTTGCGCAACGAAGCCGCAGCTTACAAGGGTTGGTCGTGTATGACACCTGGCCGAAGAATGTCAGTTTCGGCGAGTCCGCGAGCGAACCGGAACAGATGTCCGTGGGCTTGGTGCCGGCTGGTTATTTCGAACTCCTGGATATGCATCCGATCATCGGACGGCTCTTCAGCGAGGACGAAAACCAGGAAGGCAAGAACTATGTGGCGGCGATAAGTGCCGGCCTATGGAAAAGCCGGTTCGCCGGCGACCCATCCGTCCTCGGCCGCAAGATTCGCATCAATGCGGAGCCCTACACCATTGTCGCCGTGATGCCGGACGTGATTCCGGCATGGATGGAGCCTGGGCGGCAAAGCGAAATTTGGACTCCCTTCGCGTTTTCCGACGCGTGGTCGGAAAATTCGCGAGGAGGACGCGGCTACGCGGTGCTGGCACGCCTGCTACCCGGAGTTTCGCTGCAACAGGCTCAGTCAGATCTTTCGGTCATCGCCGCGGCGCTCACAGCGGAGCATCCGGTGGATCAAGGCGTCGGCGTGTCCGTCAAAAAGTTGGCAGACACCCGGGTGGGAGCGCTGCGGCCGATGCTGTACTTGTTGATGGGAGCGGTCAGCCTGATCCTGCTGATCGCCTGCGTGAATCTGGCCAATCTGCTCCTCGCGCGCAACTCGGCGCGCCAACGGGAGCTGGCGGTGCGCGCGGCTTTGGGTGCCGGGCGGGGCGGGCTTGTCCGGCAATTGCTTGCGGAAACGCTAATCCTGTCGCTCATCGGCGGAGCGGTGGGATTTGCTTGTGCCGAGATTGGACTGCGAGCTCTGGCGACGTTGCACCCGGAAAATCTACCCCAACTTGCTTCGGTGGGAATCGATTGGCGAGTGCTGACGTTCACTTTATTGGTATCTCTTGTCACCAGTTTGCTTTTTGGGCTGGCGCCGGCGTTCATGGGCACCCGGCTGAGCCTCGTGGATGCGCTCAAGCAAGGCGGGCGATCCGCGACGTCGGGACGTTCGAGTCAGCGTGTGCGCAGCCTGCTGGTGATAACGGAAATGGCCATGTGTTTGATGCTTCTGGTAGGAGCGAGCCTGCTGGTTCGAAGCATCCTGCGCTTGGAAGGTCAGACTCTGGGTATCCGTCAGGACCATTTGTTGAGAGGCCGCATCTATTTGCCGCCGGTCCGCTACGCAAACCCCGGAGTGAGAACGCGCTTCTGCGATGATTTTGCAGCGAGGGTTCGGGCATTGCCGGGCGTGAGGGAGGCGACCGTGACCACCGTCTACCCGCCAAATAACGGGTGGACTCAGATGTTGGTTATTCCGGGGCGTCCGGTCACGCGAATTCAGGATATTCCATCGGCGCAGTTCGGAGTTGTGGACCAGCATTTCCTTCGAACTTTGGGAATTCCGCTGATTCGCGGAAGAGATTTCGCGGAGTCGGACGGCGCCACGAGCCCTCCAGTGGCTCTCATTAGCGAGGAATTCAAGCGGCGCTATTTCGCGGCAGAAGATCCCATCGGCCGGAGGATTCACATCGGGCCTCCGCAATTCCTGCAAATCGCCGCGGAAGATGATGTGACGGACGACGCGGACGTCACAATCATTGGCGTTATTGGCGATTTCAAGAATGCTGGCCTGGCCCTCGCGCCGCAACCGCAGATCACCGTGCTCTATTCCCAGCACCCCCTGGTGAATGGCGGGTTCAAGGACATCGTGATTCGCACGGCTTCGGAGCCGCATGTAGTGGAGTCCGAAGTACGAAGTCAAGTTCGCGCGCTGGATTCCGACATGCCTCTCGCCGAGGTTCAAACCATTGACGAACTCGTCGAACGCCAGACCGGCGGCCAACGCTTCACCACATTTTTGTTGGCTTCCTTCGCGCTGGCAGGATTGGCGCTCGCCGTTGTGGGCATCTATGGCGTGGTCTCCTTTCTCGTCGCGCAACGCAAGCAGGAGATGGCCGTGCGCATGGCATTGGGTGCCAGCCGTATCAATGTTCTCCGGCTGGTGCTGAAGCAAGCCCTGAAAATGGCCGCGATTGGCGCGGTCATCGGACTCTTGGGCGCCTGGGCCTCGCAGAAACTCACCGGACGCCTGCTTTTCGGCATTTCACCGCTCGACCCGCTCACCTTCGCAGGCGCGGCACTCTTCTTGCTCGCAATCGCAGCGATCGCAAGCGCCATCCCCGCCGCGCGAGTCTTGCGAATCGATCCGGCAGCAGCGCTTCGCGAAGACTGACGGCGCGAAGGCTGCCCTATCTGCTATCGGGCGGTGCTAGCCCCTCGGGGATCGCGCGAGCAGCGCGCCCGAGTGTTAGAACCTTTGGCCCGGTCGGCGCAAACTCATACGGCGGCGTATAATCGCCGGGAACATGGCGGAAACGGCGGAACATGCGACTCGCGAAAAGCGGCTGGCGGCGCTCGGCTCGGTGGGCTCCGCGGTGCTTCTCGTTTTCCTGAAGGTTTTTCTCGCCGTCCTCACCGGCAGTTTGGGCATTCTTTCGGAAGCGCTGCACTCGATCCTCGATCTGGTCGCCGCGGTCATCACCTATCTTTCCGTGCGCGTCGCGGACATGCCCGCGGACGCGGAACACCTCTACGGCCACGGCAAAGTGGAGAGCTTTTCCGCGTTCGTCGAAACGGGTCTCTTGCTCATCACCGCGGTTTACATCATCTGGGAAGCGATTCAGCGGCTGGTGTTCCATTCCGTACAAATGCGCCCGAGCTTTACCGCCATCCTCGGCCTTTCGCTCGGCATGGGAATTGATTTCGTGCGCGCGCGCGCGTTGAGCCGCGTGGCCAAGAAATATCCCAGCGAGGCGCTCGAAGCCGACGCGCTACATTTTTCCACGGACGTGTGGAGCACGTTCGTGGTCATCCTCGGAATCACCGGAGCCTGGCTGGGGATGAGGTTCGGCGTCGCCTGGCTCGGCAAACTGGACGCGCTCGCAGCTCTGGGGGTCGCGGGAGTGATTATCTGGATCGGCTCGCGCCTCGGCAAGCGCACCGCCGACGCCCTGCTCGACGTGGCGCCGCGCGGCCTGCGCGAACGCATCACCAGCGCCGTGGACGCGACCGAAGGCGTGCTGCGCACCGAGCGCGTGCGCGTGCGTCGCGCCGGCCAGCGTTTTTTCGTGGACGTAACCATCAGCGTCCCGCGCACCGCGAGCCTCGAACAGGCACACGCGGCCACTGAAGCGGTCGAGAAGCGCATCGCCCAAATCGCTCCGTCAGATGTGGTGGTGCACGTCGAGCCGCGCGCTAAAAGCGACGAGCATCCCTTCGAAACCATCCGCGCCATCGCCCAGCGCCGCGGCTTGGCCGTTCACGAATTGTCCGCGCACCAGTACGACGGGCATCTTTTCATCGAGCTGCACCTCGAAGTGGAAGAAGGCGCGAGCCTGCGCGAAGCCCATCGCTGCGCCACCGAGCTCGAAGACGAAATCCGCCACGCCACCGATCCCGGCGCGCGCATCAACATTCACATCGAGCCGCTCGGAATCAAAATCGGCGGCGCGGAAGAGATGAAAGAGCTTTCGCGCTCGGTGCAATTCTTCCTGAATTCACTGCAGTCGGAATACCACGAGCTGGTGGATTGCCATGAGGTCCACGTGCGCAGCGCCGATCACAAAATCCTGGTTTCCTGCCATTGCGCGATGGATGGAAGCCTGCCCATCACGGAAGTTCACGACATCACCGCGGCCCTCGAAGATCGCGTGAAGGAACGCTTCCCCCAGATCTTCCGCCTGACCATTCATCCCGAGCCGGTCGAAGAAAGTTAGCGGCGCGGCCAGAAAACTTGCGCCGCGAGCGCGATGACCCCGGGAAAACATTCCAGCACGTAGCGCGGCTCGGGCGTTTCGACAAAGCTGCTGAAGAACGCGGTGCGCACGACAAGGAAGACGATCAGCAGTGCCCAGCCCGGCCGCCCGCGCGCGATCCAGACTCCGGCGAGCGCGAGCGCCAAATAAATCAAGTTCGCCGCGGCCATGCCCAGCGTCGCGAGAAAATCCGGCCGGTCGTCCTCCCATTCCACGCGCACGGGCCACAGGTGACCAGAGTAAGGCAGCAGCTCCATGCGCGGCGTGAACCACAGGGTCAGCGAACGCAAGAACGGAATCTTCACGTAGGTCCGCAAAGGATGCCGCGCGGTGCGCTCGCGGGCAATCTCGCGAAATTTTTGGTCCAGCTCCGGATCAATGGTCAGCTTGTCGTTGTATTCGTCCAGCACGTCAGAGACGCGCGCGCGTTCTTCCGGCGAATCGAACGCGTAAGCCGGCAAGTCCTCGAGCGGAATTTCATCCGTGCCCACTCTCCACTGTGAGAGATAGACGTCGCGGAAACGCCACATCCAGGTGTTGGTCCAGCGGTTGAATCCGCGCGGAGTATATTCGCCCGGCAATTCGCTGTAGCGCGGAGCGAGAAACTGCACGTCGTGCAGCGTGCGCCAATTGCGCGCAGCCCACGGGACGAGCGGCAGCAGCACGCCCACTCCCATCAGCACTCCGGCGCGCGCGAGCTTTCCCCAATCGCCGGGCCTGCGCCACTTCACCGCCAGAATCAACCCAGCCGCAAATAGCAGCAGCGGCGTTTCCGGCCGCACCAGCGCGCCGAATCCGGCGCAGAGCCCGGCGAGCAGCCACGGATTCGAAAGTCCCGCGTGTGAATTTTCGGAAGCCGCATCGCTCCGCTTGCCCAGAACGGTTTCGAACAGGACCAGGATCGTGAGCGCGGTCAGGAATATGGTGAGCGTTTCGGTGAGCACGACTGCGGTGTAGTTCGCGGTGAAGGGGCAAAGCGCCGCGAGCCACAATCCCGCCAGCGCCACGCGCCTCCGCGCCGCCTCCGGAGCCAGCCGCGCGGCAATCAGCGCGATCAGAAAACAAGTGGCCAGGTCCACCACCACCTGCGCCAGCATCGCCGCGCGCGCCGAATTCCCGGCGAACGCAAATACGGAGGCCAGAAACGCCGGGTAGCCCGGCACGCGCATGTCCACCGGAGTGAGCCGGCCATTCACCGGGAAGCCGTACACGCCGTTCTTCAGCCAATTCCAGGCCAGCTCGATGTAGAATGGAGCATCGCCCGAATCCGTCACGGGAAATTTCAGAACGAAGAAAAGCCGCAGGGCCAGCCCAGCCGATACAGCGAGCCCGACGTTTGTGCGCATCTTAGTAGTGGGAGTCATTGACAGCTTTTAAATGGACGGCTAGCTTGGATTGTCCCTATGCCTGAACGCAAGCCCATTTTCTACGATCAAGAGCGCCGGCGCTGGCGGCGGACTCGCCGCGTGCTGGAAATCACCGGCGGTTTTTTCACGCTCGTGCTCATCATTTTCCTGGTCAATGTCGGGCGCAATCCCGAGCTCCCCGATATTCTACGGGCGGACACGCATGGCGGCTTGCACGCCATCCGCTCGCACCTGGCGCTCAGGCCCAAAGTTGTCAGGCCCGGCCGAAAACGCAAGATCGCCGCGCTGGGCAAGATCCCGCAGAATTACGACCCGGTGCGCGCGGCCTTCTATGAAGAAGACGACGCTTCGAGCCTGGCCTCGCTGCAATTGCACTACCACGATATTGACTTGCTGATCCCCGACTCGCTGCACGCCGCCTGGACCGACGGCCATCTGGAAATCGACCGCAACACCAAGCTGAACGCCTGGATGCAATCCATGCAGGCCGGCGGGCTCGAGCTGCCGGTGATGTCCATGGTCAACAATTACAACGGAAAAGACTGGGCCATAAAAGACATGGCGGAAATGCTGGCGCATCCCGCCGCGCGCGCGCGCCTGATTAAAGAGCTCACCGATTTCGCCACGCAACAGCACCAGCCGGGCCTGGTCGTGGATTTTGAGCAAGTCCCGCAAGCGAGCATGGAGGATTTCAAGCATTTCATCCACGATTTGGGAACCTCCATGCACGTGGGCAATCTGAAGCTGATGGTCGCGCTGCCGGCCGCGGACTGGAGTTACGACTACAAGTATCTGGCGACGCAAACCGACGCCATGATTCTGATGAACTACGACTTGCACTATCCCACCTCCGACCCCGGGCCCATCGCTTCGCAGGACTGGTTCATCACCAACATTCAAAATATAACCAAGCTCGTGCCGCCCGAGAAAATCGTGATGGGCATCGCGAATTACGGCTACGACTGGCAGACCAGATCGAAGGCCGAGCCGCATCCCATCGCCCAGCCGGTCACCTTCCAGCAGGCCATCGTCACCGCGGTGGAATCGGAGACCGACGTGGAGTTTGATTCCGATTCTCTGAACCCGCACTATTCCTACGCCGACGAAAAAAACCAGGTGCATCAGGTTTGGATGCTCGATGCGCTTACCGCCTACAACGAGCTGCGCGCCGCCGAGCGCGCCGGGGTTCGCGGCACCGCATTGTGGCGCCTGGGCATGGAAGACCCCTCGATTTGGTCCATTTGGGACGCCACGCACCCGGACGACGCCGTGCGCAGCAAGCTGCAGGAAGTCCCCCCGGGCTACGATTTAATTCTGGAAGGCCAGGGCGATATCTGGCGCATCACCGCCACGCCCCAGAGCGGCCATCGCGATTTCGAATACGACGCTTCCACCGATCTGTTTACCGACGAAACCTTCAAGACCTATCCGCTCTCCTGGCGCATCGATCAGATGGGCGCTCTGCCGCACAAAATCGCGCTCTCCTTCGACGATGGCCCGGACCCCGAGTGGACCCCCAAAATCCTGGAGGTCCTGCGCGAGAAGCAGGCGCCCGCGGCCTTTTTCGTCATCGGAGAATCTGCCAGCCAGGACCCGCAAATCGTGAAGCGCGAATTCGATCTGGGCAACGAAGTCGGCAATCACACCTTCACCCATCCCGATTTCGAAACGGTCTCGAAATCGCAAGTGCAATTCGAGTTGAATCTCACCGAGCTTCTTCTCGAAAGCAACCTGGGCGTGAAGACCCTGCTCTTCCGCCCGCCCTACGGCATCGATCACCAGCCGGAAACCGCCAGCGAAATCTCCATGCTCCCGGTCCCGCAATCCATGGGCTACATCATCGTGGGAGCGCAGATTGACCCTCACGACTGGGGCGAGCCGAACGGCGGCCCGCCGCCGTCTGTGGACACCATCGTTCAGCGCGTTATCTCCGACACGCAAACCAGCAGGGGCAACATCATATTGATGCACGATGGCGGCGGAGACCGCAGCCACACCCTGGCCGCGCTGCCGCAAATCATCGACGGGCTGCGCGCCAAGGGCTATGAATTTGTTTCCGTCTCTACGCTACTAGGCCAGACGCGCGCGCAGGTGATGCCTCCGCTGAGCCACGAAGAATGGCTGCTCGCCCGCGCCGATGCCCTCGCTTTTGAAGTTTTCCGCTGGTTCCGTCTGGGCATCGGATTCATCTTTATGGCTGGGATTTTGCTCGTCAGCGGACGCGCCCTGGTTATCGGTTTGCTCGCGCTCGCCGAAAAACTCCGGCCCAGTCCCGCGGAGCATCCCGAATACCAGCCCGAAGTGACCGTGATGATTCCCGCCTATAACGAGGAATCGGTCATCGTGGATACCGTGCGCTCGGCGCTCGCTTCCACC
>Ga0302219_10001410_pt1 | contig 9960 bp, 7 predicted proteins | sample II_Palsa_E1_2_FD_194569 | JGI IMG/M metagenome (GOLD analysis project Ga0302219, IMG submission 194569) | Peat permafrost microbial communities from Stordalen Mire near Abisko, Sweden - II_Palsa_E1_2 | ecosystem: Environmental > Terrestrial > Soil > Palsa > Peat permafrost | place: Sweden...
CAATCGCGTAGAAAAACGCGAAGTCAAGCTGGGCATCGAGACGGCCACGGATGCGGAAGTGCTTTCCGGCTTGAATGAAAACGACAGGGTGATCTTCGGCGAGCAGAGCCAGTTCAAGAGCGGAGAGCTTGTGTCGCCTCAAGTCGTTTCTGCTCCGGGAATGGAGTAGAAACATGCCGACATTTTCCATACGACATCCGTACTTCATCATCGTGCTCTGTTTGCTGGTCTGCGTGGTCGGGCTGACGGCCCTGGTGCAAATGCCGGTGGACATGTTTCCTCCGATCAACATTCCGGTGGTACTGGTGGCCACTTTTTACAATGGAATGCCTCCTGAACAGATCGAAGCAGACATCACCGACACGTTCGAACGGTTTTTTACTCTGGGGAGCGGCATCGATCATATCGAATCGCGATCGATGGCGGGCGTGAGCTTGATCAAGATTTATTTCCAGCCGGGCTCGGACGCAAACGCGGACGTTACGCAAATTTCAAATCTGGCCATGGCGGACTTGCGCAGATTGCCCCAGGGAACGCTTCCGCCGGTGGTGATGAAAGTGGATGCGTCGAGCCTGCCGGTCTGCCTGCTGACGGTGGAAGGCGAAGGACTGAGCGAAACGCAGCTTCACGATTATCTGCAGTTCAGCATTCGCAACCAGATCGCAAGTGTTCCCGGCGCCACCGTGCCACCCCCTTACGGTGGCCGCTACCGGCAGATCATGGTGGATGTGGATCCGCTGAAGTTGCAGGCCCACGAGTTGAGCCCCATGGATGTGGTGCGCGCTATCGATCAATCAAACCTGATTCTTCCTGCGGGCGACGTGCGCATCGGGCCGATGGATTACAACATTTATACGAACGCACAGGTGGCCAATGCGGAGGCCATCAACCAAATTCCACTTAAAACGGAAGGCGAGAAATCCGTATTCGTCTCGGACATCGGGAAGGCGGTGGACAGCTCGTCTCTGCAATACAACATCGTGCGGGTGAATGGGCAGAAATCCGTGTACGTCCCCATCCTGAAGCAGGGCGGCGACACCAACACGATCGCGGTAGTGGACGGAGTGCGAAAGGCAATCAAAACTCTGCGCGATATTCCGGCACAACTGAAGACGCACGTCGTTTTCGACCAATCCGTGTTCGTCAAAGGCGCGATTTCGACCGTGCTACGTGAAGGAGGTATGGGAATACTGCTAACGGCCATCATGATCTGGATGTTTCTGGGAAGTTTTCGGGCCACGGCGGCAGTGTTCCTCTCGATTCCCCTTTCCGTACTGATTACGTTTTTCGTTCTGCATTCGGCCAACAAGACGATCAACAGCATGGTGCTGAGCGGGCTTGCGCTGGCTTTCTCGCGGTTGATTGACGATTCGGTGGTGGTGCTGGAGAACGTCTACCGCCATATGGAACTTGGCGAAGAGCCCGAGGCTGCGGCCATAAACGGAGCGAACGAAGTAGCGCTGCCGGTACTCGCGATTATGCTGGTGGCGGTGGTGGTCTTTTTTCCGGTTACTTTTCTTTTTGGCGTCAGTAAATATTTATTCTCGGCGCTGGCCCTCGCGGTGGTGATCGCGCTGTTTGCTTCTTATTTCGATGCAGTGACGGTGGTGCCGCTTTTCTGCGCGTATTTTCTGAAGCCCATCCACGTACTTGACGAAGAGTCGGCGAGTTCACCCAGGAGTTGGAGCGAGCGGTTTCATGCGGGGTTTAACGCCCGATTCGAGCGCATCCTGAATTTTTACGAACGCTGGGTGCGCAAGGCGCTCGAGCGTCCCCGCGAAGTTGTGTGGGGATTCGCGGCTTTCTTCGTCGTGAGCTTCGCGCTGACGCCATTGATAGGAGTTGCGTTCTTTCCGCGCGCGGATGCGGGACAGTTCGTTATCAATGTGAAAGCGCCCACCGGCACGCGCATCGAATTGACCAACGATTACGTGAAACAGGTGGAAGACATCATCCGGAAGACGGTCAAGCCCGAAGACCTAAGCACTATCGTTTCGAATATCGGTGTTTTCCCGGACTTGTCCTCTCTGTTCACGCCGAATTCCGGAATGCACACGGCGACGGTGCAGGTGGGACTCAATAAAGAGCACAGCGTGAGCAGTTTCGTTTACATGCGCGACGTGCGCGAGCAGATCGCGAAGCAGCTGCCGCAGTTGCGCACCTATTTTCAATCCGGGGGACTCGTGGACGCGGTTCTGAACCAGGGCATGCCGGCGCCGATCGATGTTCAAGTGAGCGGGATGGATTTGAAAGCGGGCGACGCCGTGGCGCAAAACCTGGCGCGGCAGATACAGAGATTGCCGGGCGTGGCGGACGTCTATATTCCGCAGGACATGGATTATCCTGCGCTGCAATTGAATGTGAATCGGGAACGCGCGAGCCAACTGGGCCTGAGTCCCAAGGAAATTGTGGACAATGTGATTACGGCGCTTACTTCCGACGTGATGATCGCGCCGAGCTACTGGGTGGATCCCAAGACCGGCAACAATTATTTCGTCAGCGTGCAATACCCGGAAAATCAGGTGAAGTCGATCGAGGATTTGAAGGCCATGCCGCTGCGCTCTCCGAATCTGAAAATGCCGACGTATCTGAACCAAGTCGCGGATGTGACGCAGATTCAGACGCCGACGGAAGTGGACCACTACCAATTGCAGCGGACCTTTGACGTGTATGTGGCGCCCACAGGGGAAGACATCGGCGGGCCGGCCAAGGGAATTTCCAAGATCATCGCCCGCACCCAAATCCCGCCGAACATACGCGTGGATGTGCGCGGATTGGTGGTGACCATGGAATCGTCGTTCAAGAGTTTTGGGCTGGGACTTTTGCTGGCCATCCTGCTTGTTTATTTGATTCTCGTCGCGCAGTTTGCTTCGTTTACCGATCCGTTCCTGATTGTGCTGGCCGTTCCGACCGGCCTGGTGGGAGTGATTTTCACTTTGGCTTTCACCGGAACGACGCTGAACATTCAATCGCTGATGGGAATTGTGATGCTGCAGGGCATGGTGGTTTCCAACAGCATTTTGATTGTGGATTTTGCGAACGTGCTGCGCGCGCAAGGACACACGCTGGTGGAAGCGGTTGCGCACGCATGCCGGATACGGCTGCGGCCGATTTTGATGACTTCGCTTGCAACCGTCGTTGGCCTGCTGCCCATGGCTTTCAAGCTGGAGACGGGAAGCGAAGCCTATGCGCCGCTTGCGCGGGTGATTATCGGCGGATTGATTTCGTCCATCATTTTGACCATTTTCGTGGTTCCGGCGGCATACCTTCTTATTTACGAGCGGCGTGCGGCTCCGAATATGGAAGTTCTGCCGGAGGAGGCGCATTAATGTCACGACGATTTTCAATTGTCGGTTTGATTTTTTCAACGCTGCTTGCGATTCCGTGCACGGCGCAGGATACGCAGAAATTATCTCTCGCTGACGCCGAGAAGATTGCCATTCAGAATCATCCGCAAATTCAAGCCGCGGGATATTTGGCGATGGCCGCGCAGGCGCAAGTGACGCAAGCGCGCTCGGCTTACTACCCGCAAGCGGTGGGAAGCCTGACGGGAGTGGAAGCGGAGCACGATAGCCGCATTGCCGCGGGCGGGTTGAACAATCCGATCATCTACGACCGATATTCGAATGGCGTCACCGTGGCACAACTGGTGACCGACTTCGGGCGGACGCACGAGCTGGTGAAAAGCTCGAGCCTGCACGCGCAAGCGCAGAAGGAGAATGTGAGCACGTCGCGCGCGGATGTCTTGATGAACGTTGACCGCGCATATTTCTCCGTGTTGCGAGCGCAAGCGGTTTTGAAGGTCGCGGAAGAAACGGTGAAGAATCGCCAGCTGGTTTCGGACCAAATTACCGAGCTGGAGAAGAACAAGCTGAAATCGGGCCTGGATGTGAGCTTTGCGAATGTGGACCTGGCCCAGGCGCAGCTCCTGCTGATCCAGGCGCAGAACGGAGTGGAAGCTTCTTATGCGGACCTCTCCACTGCGCTGGGCTATGCGGACCAGAGAGTTTTCACATTGGCGGAAGAGCCGGCGCCTGCGGCTGTGTCACCGAATCTTTCCGACTTGATTTCGCAGGCGATGCAAAATCGGCCGGAGCTAATCAGCCGGCGGCTGGATGTTAGTTCGGCGCAAAGCTATGCGAGCGCGGAGCGGGATCTGTGGTTCCCTACGATTTCCGCCGTGGGCGCGGCGGGCTTGACTCCCTATCGGGAAGACCCGCTGGGCAGCCGGTATGCCGCGGCGGGATTCAACGTCAATATCCCGCTCTTCAACGGGCACGAGTTCGGAGCGTTGCGCTCCGAAGCGAATGCACAAGCTCGGGCCCAGCAGCAATATCTGCGGGATTTGCAGAACAATATAGTCCGCGAGGTTCGCAAGGCGTGGCTGGATGCAAACGCAGCCTTCCAGCGTCTCAGCGTTACCGATCAGCTTTTGAAGGAAGCCACGCAGGCGCTTGATTTGGCGCAGCAGCGCTACAAGCTCGGGCTGAGTTCTATCATCGAACTAAGCCAAGCGCAGTTAAATATGACGCAGGCCCAAATTACGCAAGCCAGCGCCACGTACGATTACGAAACCGCGGTTTCCGCGCTCAATTATGAAATCGGAGCCACGCATTAATGAGTGTAATGGGCACCCGAGGTCACCTGGCGCTTTGCCACGGCCAAAAGGAGCGAAGCGCTAGCGACGCTTGCGCAGAGTGCGTCCTTTGGGACCGCTGTTGACGTTGGGAACCTCTTCGCCGAGGGCGGTGGCCAGATCGATTTGATGGTCCTGCTCCTGCATGAGTATCTGGCGAATCTGCTCGGCCATGGCGAATTCTCCGAGGGCCTCGCATTGGCGGACGCGATCGCGGTAATTGCGGATGGTTGCGTTTTCATTTTCGAGATCGAAGCGGAGCATTTGTTTCGGGTCCTCGGAGGTGCGGACCGGCTGGGGAGTGACGGTGGGCATTTTGCCCAGGTAATCGATCTGGCGCGAGAGAATGAGGGCGTGATCGAGCTCCTGCTTGGCATGAATCTCGAGCTGGGCGGCGATGTCCATGTAGGCGGCGCCACTGAGCACCTGCGAATAGACCACGTAAGCGATGATGGCTTGATATTCGCGGGAAAGGTCTTCGTTTAAAAGTTGCGCGAGGCGATCGCGGGAGATTTCGTTTTCATTCGCAGCAGATTTTGCAGCAGCCATTTAATTCCTCCTATGAAATGAGTAATGGATTAGAAATTCCAGACGTTGCGTCTCCCGAGCTGAGAGCACTCTGAGGCCCAGAAGTATGACGCGAGAGGGTTTTGCGCTGCAAGCACAATGATGAACTTTACCTCTAGCGGCCGCTCGGCTCACGCGATCAGTGGATAGGGTGAAGGACAAGCGTTGAGGGGTCGGGAGAAACTGAGGCATCCAGATCGAGCGGGATGTGGGCGACGTTCGCCCGTGTTGATGAGTAGCAATTGCCGTCGGAATTATACGTAGCGCTGCAACGGCTGGTGAGATTGCGACGCCGAGGCGACTGCGCAAACTGCCAAACGCGCGCGCCGGGAAAGCCGCTCTGCGACGGCGGAGGAGGATGATTCCAAATCGCGCAGCCTGGCGACGGAGGACACTCGTCGTTGTAAACGAAGTAGGCCATGAGGGACAGGCGTTCGTGAATGTCGTCGGCGGTCGTGATGGTTTGTCCCTTACCTTCCTTAACCTTGATTCCGGAGCAGTAGACTCCTGCTAAAAAGCCTTTCGAATTCACGCGGCTGCTCCAGGCCTCGATATAGCTGAATTGCGAAGGCAGCATACGACCGCCTTCCTCAACGTCTAAATAGATCACGGTGCTTCCGCTCGCAGGAAATCCCTCTCGCTGTGCAGCCGCTAAGGCAAGTTCCGCGTCCTGGAGGCCCAAGCCGGCGGGATCCACGGGCGGCTTGAGTTCGTTCGACGAGCGACCGTTGAAGAGCACCAAAAAACCGAAGCCGTTTTTTAGCAGAACAGCACGCTTGCCGGCCCAGGGATTTGTCTTCGCGCCCGGAGGAACGTTGAGCCAGTAGCCGGTAAAGACGAACGTTCGCCTCAAGTCGGGCAACGCGGCGTCACCGGGATAATCGTTGGCATCGAAGCCCAGGTATGTGTGCGGAGCCTCTTGGGAAATTTGCGCATTTGTGATTTTGCAGCGCGCGGGTAACAGCGCGGCCGCAAGGCTTAGGATGCCAAGCAAAACTATGGCAGTGCTCGCAAAATGCTTTGAGATGCGGTTCATGGAACTTGCCGGGCCTAGTTGACGCCAATTCGCAAACATCCCGCAACGCTAAATCGTCAGGAAGTTTCTAAGCAACTGGAAGCCGTCCGGGGTGAGGACGGACTCGGGGTGGAACTGCACTCCCTCGACGCACAGCTCGCGATGGCGCAGGCCCATGATCGTGCCGTCGTCGGTTTCGGCGGAGATTTCGAGAGAGCGCGGGAGCGATTTGCGCTCGACGATGAGCGAATGATAGCGGGTGGCGACGAATGGCTCGGGCAGGCCGCGGAAAATGGTCTTCCCGTCGTGCTTGATTTCGCTGGTCTTGCCATGCATGAGTTTGGGCGCGCGAATCACGCGCCCGCCAAACGCCGCGCCGATGGCTTGGTGGCCGAGACAAACGCCGAGGATGGGAATTTTTCCGGCGAAGCGCTGGATGAGCGGGACACTGACGCCAGCTTCGCGGGGCGTGCAGGGGCCCGGTGAGATGACGATGCGCTCGGGCTCCAGCTCTTCAATTTCGTCGAGCGTGATTTTGTCGTTGCGGCGGACTTCGAGTTCCTGGCCCATCTGGCCGAGATATTGCGCCAGGTTGTAGGTGAAGGAGTCGTAGTTGTCGAGGAGCAGGATCATTTTTTCCATCCCATCAAAACTTCGGGGCGTGTCCAGTCATTTGCGGCCACACGGGCGGCCGTATTCGCGGCCCTGGTGGGCGATTTCGAGCGCGGTGACAAGCGCACGCGCTTTGTTGACCGTTTCCCGATACTCGCGCGCGGGCACGGAATCGGCGACCACTCCTCCGCCGGCCTGGATGTAGGCGCGGCCGCCCTTGGCCACGAGCGTGCGCAAGGCGATGCACGAATCGAGGTTACCGGAAAAATCGAGATACATGATCGCGCCGGCATAGAGGCCACGGCGGCTGGGCTCGAGCTCGGCAATGATTTCCATGGCGCGAATTTTCGGAGCGCCGGAGAGCGTCCCGGCCGGAAAACAGGCCATGAGCGCTTCGAAACAATCCACGCCTTCGCGCAAACGGCCGCGCAGGCTGGAGACGAGATGCATCACGTGCGAATAGCGCTCGACAAACATCAGGCGCTCAACGGTGACCGTGCCGTAATCGCAGACGCGGCCGAGGTCGTTGCGCCCGAGATCCACGAGCATGATGTGCTCGGCGCGTTCCTTGGGATCGGCGAGGAGCCTTGATTCGAGCTGGCGGTCTTCTGCTTCGGTGCGGCCGCGCGGCAGGGTGCCGGCAATTGGGCGATAAAACGCGTCGCGGCCCTGAACTTTCAAAAGCATTTCCGGGGAGCTGCCCACGATGGAGACGCCGTCGAGTTTCAGGAAATAAAGATAGGGCGAGGGATTAACCACGCGGAGCGCGCGATAAATTTCGAAGGGGTCGGCGTTCGTTTGCGCGGAGAAGCGCTGGCTGGGAACGACTTGAAAAATATCTCCGGCGCGGATGTAGGACTTGGCCTTGCGCACGGCGGCGAGATAGCGGGGCTTGGTGAAATTTGACTGGATGCGAAGCGGGCCGCTTGGGCGCGCGCGAGGCTGCCGCGGAAGAGGACCCTCCAACGCGCTGCGCGTGCGGCGGATTTCGCGCACGGCCGCGTCATATTTCGCGCGGAGACTGCCAGTGCCCTCGGTGAATACGTTGCGGATTACCCAGATGCGATGCTGCACGTGGTCAAAAGCGACCAGACCGAGAAAAAACATCATCACGCAATCATCGAGACCGAGTTCGTCATGTGCGCTCTCGGGGATGCGCTCGACGAGGCGCACCATGTCATAAGCGAAATAGCCGATGGCCCCGCCGATGAGCGGAGGAAGGCCGGGAATGCGCACGGGATGGTAGCGCGCGGAAAGGCTGCGCAATCGCTCGATGGGATCGGCTTGGAATTTTGTGATCCGGCCTCGCGTTTCGAGCGAACACTGGCGGCCACGGGCGCGAAAGACTTCTTCGGGATGGGCGCCGGCGAAGGTGTAACGCGCAATGGTCTCGCCGCCTTCCACGCTTTCGAGCAGGAAGGAATATTGGGCGTTGTGCGCGAGGCGAAGATGCGCGCCGACGGGCGTGAGCATGTCCGCGATGAACGTCTCATATACCGGGACGAGATTTCCCTGGTGCGCCAGACGGCGGAACGTTTTGAAATCGGGCAGAATCATGAAGACACTTTTTCCGAGCCGGCGAGGGCGCGAAGAACCGCGCGACGCATGGGCGCGACCGGAGCGCGCTCGCCGGTCCAGATTTCCCACTGCGCGGCGCCTTGCGCTAGAAACATATCGAGCCCGGATACTGTTTCGATGCCTCGGCGGGCAGCAAGTTGCAGGAGCCGGGTGACACGCGGGCGATAAATCAGGTCAAAGACGAGCCGGCAATTGAGCTCGCGAGCTTCGAGAGGCGAGCGAGCGACCCGCGGATGCATTCCAACCGGAGTGGCGTTGACGATGGCATCGAAAAATTCGCGGCGAATGGACACGCGCGGCACGGCTTCGGCACCCACGGCGCGCGCGAGGGCTCTCGCTTTCTCCGGACGTCGAGCGGAGATGCAAACCGAAGCGCCCGACTGCGCCAGCGCAAAGGCAACGGCACGCGCGGCGCCGCCCGCACCGAGAATCAGCACGCGGCTGCCGCGTAGGGGCATGCGACGTTCGAGGGCTCGAAGCACACCGACGTAATCGGTGTTGTAGCCGTAGAGCTTTCCTGCACCGCGCACGACGACGGTATTGACCGCGCCGATGGCAGCGGCCATGGGGTCGCAATCATTGAGATGGCGCAGAATATTCTGCTTGTGCGGCAAGGTCACGCTGAAGCCGCGGATGCCCAGCGGCTCGATGGCGGCCAGAAAATCCGGCAGTTGCGTCACGAGAAACGGCAAATAGACGGCATCCATTTTGCGTGCCTGGAAGGCGGCGTTTTGAAGCTGCGGCGAGAGCGAATGGCTAATCGGATTGCCGATGACGCCGTAGATGCGCGTTTTCCGGCGGAGCTGATCCGCGCGATAGAGATTTTTCATGTCGTGGAGCGATACCTGCCCGGGCGCGGTCGCGTTTTCCACCGGCGCGTAGGCAAGCACGCTGCCTTCCCGCAACGCCAGGACGCGAGCGGGCAAGACCACGTCGCCCATGGGCACGGCGACCAGGTCGCGACGGCCCTGCGCGAGGCGGAGCAGGTGGAGACTTTCGGCGAGCGAGTGGCACAGAGCTGCGACCTTGATTGCGTCGGGACGCGATCGCGCAAGATTCGATTCGAGGCGCTTCCAGGAACCGCGCGGACCACTGAAAAAGTGCGCGGAGGCGAGCTGTCGGCCTTCGCCGAGCAGGACATCCAGGAGCTCGGGCGGGCACTTGGCGGCGCTTTCGATTTCGAGGTCGTACCAGCTGCAACCGGCGCGAAGTGCGTCGGCCAGATGGAGCAACTGTCTGGCGATGGTGCCGCGGAAGCGGCCCCCGGCCTCGCGTCGGCGGCAGGTGGCAATCAAAACGGCTCGAGGCGGATTCTGCGTAAGCCGGGCGAGGAAACGGCCGATTTCGCGGTCGTCTGCCAGCCAGTCAAGGCGCATCTCGATGGTGCGCGTTTGGCGGAGGGCCAGCCCAAGCTGGCGCCACATGGAGCGCGCGTCTCCGGCGGCCACAACGGCGCATATTTTGTCCCTAACCTTCATGTTTCAGCGCTCTTCCAGTAGTTATTCGCGCTAACCCGCGAACGGGATCGAAGCCGGACCCGCACTGCAAGCCG